>Ga0256845_1001503_pt1 | contig 18586 bp, 18 predicted proteins | sample RiftiametaG_FD_189101 | JGI IMG/M metagenome (GOLD analysis project Ga0256845, IMG submission 189101) | Tube worm associated microbial communities from hydrothermal vent at the East Pacific Rise, Pacific Ocean - Riftia | ecosystem: Host-associated > Annelida > Integument > Unclassified ...
GTTTCCGCCACAAAGAAAGTCATCCCATCTCCCGATTCCATCGTTCAAAAATCGTGAATACATAATAATATTGTTGCACTTTGAAACAAAATAAGAAGGTAGAAAAGAATGAAAAAAGGCTGTTATAGATAGCTATGGTTCATAGTGTAATAGTGTTTCACTGTGGAACATAGCATGTCTCCCGATTTTTATTCGCGTCCATGCCCCCGGCCCATCCCCCGGCCCTGTCCCGCTCCCCCACCATGATGATCTCCGAAATGGCCGGCAACATTGGCCTGTGAGGCGGCCTGTAACTGTTTCTTGTTATAGCGTTCGACGGCCTCCTGAATACTGCCCGAAGCTCCGGTAAACACCTGAATTTCAGCGGCTTCAAGGGTCATGAAGGCATTGGGACCGCAGTTGCCGGTGATTACTGCCTGAACACTATGGGACGCGAGCAACTGCGCGGTTTGAATCCCGGCGCCGCCAGAGGCAGCCATGTTGGGGTTGTCTAACACTTCGTACTCCATACTCTCTGGATCAATAATCAAAAATTGTTGACAGCGTCCGAACCGTGGTTCGACAGGTGAATTTATCTCTCTTCCGCTTGCTGACACCGCAATTTTCATAATGGTCTCCTCTGTAAAGTGTTAACCGTCCTGAACCCTGACAGGGTTCAAGGTTGGTGTTTTCCACGTTTTATGTCGTGCGTGTGTCTATCTATTTATGGCCATGCACGATTCCAACGATAAAATTTGACATAACATGCACAGGACTTCCGAACTCCCGCTTTTTGTTTTAATAATGGCTCTTTGATAATTCCCGTGAAAGCAAACTAAAGTTTGCACTCCAGCGTTCTCATAAGCCCGAAAATTTGGAGTGCAAACTTTAGTTTGCCCAATCTTCACGGGAAATATCAAAGAACCTTTTTGTTTTAATTGACATCCTGTTTTTTTATGGTGTGTACAAGGTCTTCAAGCCGACTTTCGTGAGCAATCTGAATCCGAATATTGGCGTCAGAAAACACATACTCCGGGCCTTTGCCATGGAATGGGGTTTTGGTAAAGACGACGTCAGTATGTTGCTGAGCGAGGAATTCGGCCAACGCAATCCCTTTACCCGTTTCCTGTGAGATAAAAGGGTTGATTAGAATTTTTTGCTCAATAATTTCCTGGCGTTCAAGATGTTTGCGAATAAGAGCGATATAGGGAGCGGCCCCAAATTCATGTGAGATGGTTCCCCCTAAATCATCGAGCATCACGGCAAACACCATGGTGTCTTTGTGGATCGGTTCATAATGAATCAGGATATGGTCAACATGTTGGACCTGGCGCGTGATTGCCTGTTCCAGTTCGATACTCACGGCGTGTGCTCGTTCCAAATCACGAATATCGAGCACAAGTTCCGCTTCGATAAATTTATAACTCCCTGAATTCCGGCCCGTCAGAGCATTAATCTGTTTAACAGCCGGATGTTCGAGCAGAATGTCGCTGATTTGCCGGAGTGTGTGTTTATCAATCGACGCATCGAGCAGCACTTTCGCGCCTTCAATCAGGATTTCCCACCCGGCATGGGCGATAAAAATCGTGACAATGACAGCGGCGGGTTTATCTAAGGAAAAACCGAAGTATTTCCCGATCAGACTCACTAACACCACGACCGTTGACAGCATATCTGTCTGCACATGTTTTCCATCGGCAATCAGCCCCGGAGAGCCTACGGCGTTTCCCACCCGGATTTCATAACGTGAAAACAGAAAGGTAACACCAATCGTGCCGCACACGCCTATCATCGCCGCAATAATGTGCGTCATCTCAATCTGCTTTGGCTGAAAAATCACCTCTTTCACAATTTCATAGCCCGCAAAGAAAATCGCCATGGCGCTGACAATGGCAATAATATTTTCGACTTTATACAGGCCATAGGGAAAATGCTTCGACTTCCGTCGTGAAATTCTCAGACCAATTAAGATGGCAATTGAGGCCACAATATCGGATGTCGAGTGAATTCCGTCAGCAATAATCGCCACGCTGCCTGAGAATGTCCCCAGCACAAATTTAAACATTGCCAGCGTAGTATTGACCAGGATTGAAATCCCGGCGACTTTTTCACGAACATCCATCATGAGCTGGGTGAACTCCTTAATGTATGTGTTCCTGACAGGAATTCGCGTCGGTGGCTTCCGGCAACAACCCGGATTTGTAGGCTTTCAGAACTTCTTCAACAGTGCCTGCGGCATTGTTGAACACGTGAATCCCCTCTTGCTCAAACAGACGGACAGCTTTGACGCCTAACCCACCGCACAGAACGACATCCACTCCGGCCTGACTGATAATGGCTGAAGGAGTCAGGTTTCCACCATGATGCTGCCCATCATTCTGAAGGGCAGTCACTTCGAGGGTTTCATCATCAACGAGCGCAAAGGCTGCTGCCCTGCCAAAATGGGGCGATACAATACTTTGTAAGCCGTTCATTTCTATAACTGGTACGCAAATTTTCATCGAAAAGGTTTCCTCCTGTATTTAAGATTCGGATATTTAAGATTCGGACAGGATGAACAGGATTGACAGGATGATAAATATAATTTGTCCCATCCCGTCAATCCTGTTCATCCTGTCAAAAAAACCTATTGTCTTGTCATGCGTTCGCCGCACTTCGGACAATGTATCGTATTACACGGCACACCTGGCTGATGCGGACGGGTCGTTCCGCACTTGGGACACACACATTCCGCCGGACGCGCCCCGGCGCCATGTCCGCGTCCATTCCCCATTCCACGCCCCACAGGTCCGGTTCCATCGCCTCCTGGCATTGTGTTCTCCTCCTTGATTGGCCCTGAAGAGACAAAATAAATTGTTGTTCTTCAGAGTTCTCTCTGTGAGATGTTCTCCAGCAAACGCCCATTCAGAAAAACGCTTTCTGGAGAGGTTCATCATGTACTACGACGTATATGTAAAGATTAATGCTCCATTGTATGTTCCGGTATCCTCGGCCACAATCTGACATTTGGCAATCAGCAAAAAATAGATTCCCGGGTATTCGCTTAATACCTCATAGTTCGCCTGCCCTTTTGAAAGTACAATGTCGTGTTCCTGCATCCAGGATGTCACATTGTCCGGCATCCAGGACGCGTGACCGTTTGAGGTGGTATTCACCTGGCGAAACTCGATGTTAGGCAATGTGGTCAACCCAACGTATTCTGCATCCTGCATGGTCACATCGTTCAGAACAGGCTTTTCTTTCACGGCCACCGTGATTTTATCAAGATGGTAAATCTGAAGAATTGTTTCAAGCAATAATTTATCCAGCACCACTTCCCCGGCGTTATCAGCAAAGAGCAACAGACTCGATGCTTCTTTCAGTGACGAGACAAAATGCGTATATTCGTTCAGGGCAAAGTCGGTTTCCAGCACGTGCCCGATGGTTTCCCGGATATTAAAATGATCCTTCGCTCCAAAATCCATAATATTGCCTGCCACCGCAAGTTTACACGCGGTCAACAGTTTATCGTCGCTGGTCTGAATTAATGTTCGGAGGTCTGGATACAGTCGGAGTACTTCGTCATTGCTCTGAATTTTCAGGTCCTGGTACGGATCGGGATTACCGGTGGCCTGCGTAATCAGATGATACGTGTGCTTCATCAGCGTCATCGGGTCCTGGTGCCAATCGATCTCTCCCAGACGATGGACTGTTTCGCGCAGAACGCGTTCGTGGATCTGCTGATCGTCGGTTGCAAGGCGTAAGATTTTCAACATTTGCCGTTGCTGACAGGGAATACAATCAAGATGAGCTTTCATAACGTCTTATACCATATCCTTTTTATCTGTTCATTGGGCTGGCTTTCTTTAAAATATCACGTTTTGAACGGTCCTGGACTGAGCCGGTCGAGCGTCCCTCCGGGACGAAGATTGGGGGTTGCCTGTGATTCCCACCGGTAAACCGGTGGGCTAGTATCGTGACGTCCCTCCGGGACGGAAAACCTGCACCCCATACGTAACCCGCACCCCGCACCCCGTAACCCGCAACTTTAAAATATCACGTTTTGAACGGACCTGGACTGAGCCGGTCGAGCGTCCCTCCGGGACGAAGATTGGGGGTTGTCTGTGATTCCCACCGGTAAACCGGTGGGCTAGTATCGTGATGTCCCTCCGGGACGGAAAACCTGCACCCCATACGTAACCCGCGCACCCCGCACCTCGTAACCCGCACCTCGCAACTCGTGGACGTGAATTCTTACCACTGCGTACACTGCTCCGCGAGGTCGGTAAAGACCTTTGCCATCTCTGAGTTCGCATGCTTATCCAGGTAGGGGGCCCCGGAATCACCGCCAGCGACGAATAAGGGATCGAGGGGAATCTTCCCTAAAAAGGGAACACCCATTTCCTGGGCTGCTTTCTCTCCCCCACCGGTTTTAAAAATGTCGGTGCGTTCGCCACAGTGCGGGCAGATAAATCCGCTCATATTTTCTATAATTCCTCGTACCGGCATATTGAGTTTTCGGGCAAATGTGACGGTTTTTCTGGAATCGAGCAACGCCACTTCCTGCGGAGTTGTTACGATAATGGCTCCGTCAACGTGCGTGATCGTCTGAGCAACACTCAGAGGTTCATCGCCTGTTCCCGGCGGAAGATCGACGATGAGATAATCCAACTCGCCCCACCGCACATCACTCACGAATTGCCGGATCAGGGAGTGTTTGAGCGGGCCGCGCCAGATGACGGCATCATCGTTTGATTCCAGCATAAACGCGACTGATACCACGTGTAAGTTCGAATAATACATGACAGGGCGAATCCCGTCGCCTGTATCCAGCAATTGAACCCCTTCAACGCCTAACATTTTTGGAATGTTTGGCCCGTGAATATCAGCGTCCATCAGCCCAACCTGATAATTTTTTTGCGCCAGAGCTACGGCGAGATTGACAGCTACGGTTGATTTTCCCACCCCTCCTTTGCCGCTCATAACGACAATCGTATGGTGAATCTGCTGGAGCTGCTCCTGCAAACGTTTTTCTTTCTGTTGTTCCTGTTCCTGATTTGTTGGCATCATGCTTGAAATGTTCCTTATTTTTTTTTAGAGATAAGACGGACGCCCTTTATCGCGGCATCCGTCTCTGTGCAATCAATTAATCAAATGCTTCTTCGGTTTTCCAGACTTTCCAGACATTGCCGACAAGGTCTGGTCCCGGCGTCAAAACGGTTTTCCCTGGTTTCCATCCTGAAGGAGTGGCTTCTGTGCCCTTACTTTCCCGGACAAGCTGGAAGGCCTGAATCTGGCGTATCGTTTCGTTCACGTTTCTGCCAACAGGTGGAGTCAGCACTTCGTAGCCCTGAATCACGCCGTCCGGATCAATCAAAAAGCGTCCGCGCATTTCCACACCCGCCTCTTCATCATAGACGCCATACACTGCGCCCACTTTTCCGCCGCCATCTGAGAGCATCGGGAACGGAATGCCGCCCTCGACCATTTTTGATAATTCGTGATCATTCCACATTTTATGGACAAACATACTGTCCACACTGACTGAAAGGATTTGGACTCCGAGTTTTTCAAAGTCATCAGCTTTTTCGGCAACTGCCGAAACTTCTGTCGCTCAGACAAAGGTAAAATCCCCTGGGTAGAAGCATAATACCACCCATTTGCCAAGATAATCAGAAAGTTTCACCGAGGTGAACTCACCTTTGTGATAGGCTGGCGCCACAAAATCAGGTGCTTTTTGTCCGACTTTTATCATACTGGTTTCCTCCTTTATGCTGCTTTGGTTCGCTGATTCTCCAGGTTCCACCGTTTCACCGACAGGTCCGCCTGTCGGTCGCGCACAACCAACTGCTGCTTTTTCTGCCATACGCACTCTCCTGTGAAGCATTGCTGAGCGTACCACCAAGACCTGATGACACGTTCCGCGTGATGACCGCTATGACGTTTATACGGCAATGTATCCCACAGACGCCGGGATGAATCAGGGAAAGCTGAATTCTCTTTCCCTGAAAACGTAAGTTTATTTATAAGCCTCTCACCGCTAATTCCTGTTCGAGTCGCTGCCAGATGTGTCGTAACGCCTGAGTCACCGCTCCCTGGGCATACTCGACAATGGTTTGATGGTGGACTAAGGCGCGGGCAACGATCAAATCGTACGGAATCTCTCCGACCATTTCAATATCATGTTCCGCACAATAATGTGTAATCTCCTTGGTCATCCCCGGATTAATATCCGCTTTATTCACACAGGCAAAGGTCGGGATACGGAAGTGGGCCGTAAGTTCTGCTACCCGCTGTAAATCATGGATCCCCGACAAGGTCGGTTCCGTGACCACCAGGACCAGGGTGGTGCCGGCAATCGAAGAAATCACCGGGCATCCAATGCCCGGGGGGCCATCAATCAGCACCAGGGATTTTCCGCGTTCTTCGGCAAGACGTTTTGCCTGCTGCCGCACAATCGAAACGAGTTTCCCGGAATTTTCTTCCACAATTCCAAGTTTGGCATGGACCATCGGACCATACGGCGTCTCTGACCGATACCATTCGCCGCACACTCGTTCCTCCATGGTAATTGCAGCCACAGGGCACACATAGGAACAGATTTTACACCCTTCACAGGCGAAATTATTGACGACCGGCGTGGCATCAATCGCGTCAAAATAGCAGACTTCCCGGCACTTCCCACAATGGGTGCACTGATCCTGGTTGATCACGGCAGCCAACCCGCTTCTGAATTCCTCTTGCTGCTGGATTTCCGGTTTCAGCAACAAATGTAAATCCGCAGCATCCACATCGCAGTCAGCAAAGACAGCATCTTTGGCGAGGGCTGCAAATGAAGCGGTAAACGTAGTTTTTCCTGTTCCCCCTTTTCCACTGATAATGACGAGTTCTTTCATACTGTTACGGGTTGCATAAGACGAATCAGGAGTTATGAATGTGAATCATGACAGATTCATAACCTTTTGAAGCAACCTTTGAAATTGTTCCCGGTATCCAGGAAGGACATCCACAATCATCTGTCCACGGGAATAGGCTTCGGCAATCCGGCGGTCATCCGGAATCTGCATCAAAATCGGAATACCTTCTTCCTGGCAATAGGTTGTGACACTCTCGTCTCCGATATCTGCGCGATTGATGACAACACCGAACGGAATGTGAAGCTCACGGATCATAGCCACAGCAAGGCGTAAGTCATTCAAGCCAAAGGGCGTCGGTTCTGTTACCAGAATACCAGCATCGCTCCCCATCAATGTGCCTACCACCGAGCATGAGGTCCCGGGAGGAGCATCTATAATGACTAAAGACTGGGTTTTGTGCTGTTCTTTGACAGCTTTAATCACCGGGCCGGCCATCGCCTCTCCGACGTGCAGTTTGCCATGAACAAATTCAACATATTCGGCGTAACCATGTTCTATCACGCCGATTTCTCTCCCAACTTCCCGGATTGCCCCTTCAGGGCACAGCAGCGTACAGCCGCCGCAGCCGTGGCATAATTCATGAAAGACCAGCACCTTCTCTTTGATGACGGCAAGCGCATTGTAGGCGCAAATTTCAGCGCACTTCCCGCAATACGTACATTGCGCAGGATCTATTTCAGGAATCTGTTTATAAACCGGCCGTGATGCTGCCAACATTGGCTGAAGAAACAGATGAGCATTCGGCTCTTCCACATCGCAATCGAGCAAAAGCACTGGGTCATTGAGAGAACGGGCGAGACTGGTTGCAATCGTCGTTTTTCCCGTCCCTCCTTTCCCACTGGCAACTGTAATAATCACGAGTTCATCAGGCGACCCCGCTCCATGCCTGGATGAAGGCGTTTTGTCGAGGTTCACCTTTCTCAGAACAACTCGGTGTGCCTTCTATCCAGAACCGGAATGGACCCCTGGAGGCTTAAATTTATTGTTCAGAGGTTAACGTGTCAAGACGAGCCTTCATCTGCTCTAACTCCCCTAAAAGCATGTCTGTTTGCTCCTTAAGCATCCTGATTTCCTGATCCTCGGGAATATCGGGTACGGCAGAAGGAGGAACAACCCGGGCAAAGCGTCCCGCCCAACGTCCACGTCCTCCACCTTGCCACGTGCTGTGTCCGCCCCCGTGCGCGAACCCGCGTCCGCCGCCGCGTGGAATTCCTCCACGCCCAGCACCATAGAGTACCTGCCCTCTCTCATTTCGTCCTCTTCCTGGATGGCAATAGCCAAATCCACGGCCTGTCATTGCTCCCAGGCCATTCGGTCCTGTCCCATCAAATGCTGGCATGACTCTTTCCTCCTTGCTGTCTCCTTCGAAAACGGGCATTTCGTTGGTCACGACGATGCAGACAAAAATCAGAGCCTGACTGGAGTGTTCCCTGTAAATAGGCTTGAAGCACTTCCTGCCATTCTCCCACAATCCCCCAAATAAGCCGAATATTCCGGGCCTCAATGAAATTCTGAAAGCGGGGATGAATCCCCCCGCAAATCATCACAGAGACGCCCTCTGAAATCAGAATTTCAGGAAGCGCAATCCAATTGCGAGGAAGGATTGCGATTCGCTTGTGTGCAACGCTCCGTCCGTTTTCGACAGTGGCAATAATAATAGTCCGGGTGCAGCCGAATCGTGGCATTACCCGGTTTCCATGAATCGGAATTGCAATTTTCATTCCTGTACCCTCTATGCTTATCATATAGCATAAAGGATGCCAACCCGGGCAAGTACCATGTTAACTCATTGTAAAATAGTAAGATATTTGGGAAATTTACAAAGAATAAAAAGGAAATCATAACGTTTCATCCTGCAACACCGATCCAAACATACATTGTTAAAAAACGGTGTCGACACGGAAGATGGAACACATTGCAATAGCGTTGCAGAATAAAACAGCAACGACTCCCGTCTCAATCTGGCAGAGGTGGGGAGGCCGGGAATCCACCTCTCCAAGTCATGAAACCTCCGACATTATCTATTTGACGAGCGGAAGTTTTTGACGGGACCAGGCGCTAATACCGCCTGTCATATTGTATGCTTTATGAAAGTTCAGTTTTTTCATGAAGCGCAATGTCTTACCGCTGCGATTTCCCGACCGGCAGTAGACAAGATAGGTTTTCTCTTTGTCTAATGTATCCAGGCCTTTCTGAAACGTTTTGGCATAATAATCAAGGTTGGTCGAATTGTCAAGACGACCGGCCTTAAATTCGGCAGGAGTCCGCACGTCAAGAATCACAAAATTGTCGTCATCAACATATTTTTTTATCAACTCGCGCGCATCTTCTGGCGAAATATTCTCCATAATCTGCTTTGGTTGGGAACCCGTGGCAGGTGCGTTGCCCGCGTTTTTTGCCCTGATCGCCGTTTGCCACAGGTATACTCCTATAAAGCCAATCACAACGATGGTAAAAAAAATATACATCTGTTTCTTCCTTTCTGTATTTTGCATCATAAGTATCCCCACATATCATAACTCAGTCAAATAAGCCCTGCACCGAAAGGTATCGCTCGCCGGTATCGTAGCAGAACGCCAACACCCGGCTCCCGTCCGGGAAATCGTTGAGTTTCTTCTGGATAGCTGCCAACGACGCCCCCGAAGAAATACCGATAAAAATCCCTTCCTCTTTGGCGCAGCGCACTGTAAATTGAAACGCCTCTTCCCCGCTGACCTGAATCGTCCCATCTAACAAGCTGGTCTTCAGGACTCCGGGAATAAACCCCGCTCCGATTCCCTGAAGCGGATGCGGGCCAGGATCGCCGCCACTAATCACTGGTGAGGCTTCCGGTTCGACCGCCAAAATTTTGAGACTCGGGAAGGCGTCTTTTAAGCCCTCAGCACAGCCGGTAATATGCCCGCCTGTGCCCACACCGGCAATGAAATAATCAAGACCTTCCGGGAAATCCTTGATGATTTCTTGTGCCGTTGTCCGGCGATGGATTTCAGGATTCGAGGAATTTTCAAATTGCTGGGGAATCCAGGAGTTCGAATGTTCCTGCTGCAACTCCTGCGCCCGGACGATTGCCCCTTTCATCCCTTTTTCTTTGGGCGTCAGCTCCAATTGTGCTCCCAGAGCCGACAGATAGCGTCTGCGCTCCAGAGACATGGATTCAGGCATCACGATAATAATTTTGTACCCTTTGACCGCCGCGACCATGGATAAACCGATTCCCGTATTCCCTGATGTCGGTTCAATAATCACAGTATCATGCTTCAATATCCCCTGCTTCTCGGCATCTTCAATCATTGCCAGGGCAATACGGTCTTTGATACTCCCGCCAGGATTAGCACGTTCCAGTTTCATCCACACTTCCACCCGATCCCCAAAAAGCCGACGTATTTTCACATGGGGCGTATTGCCGATTGTCTCTAAAATTGTGTGCGCTTTCATACTGTTTCTCCCTGTAACGTGCCATTCAAGGTGTACTGTCTCAAGCAGCAAACGCCGTCAGGAGTGCTTTCGCTGCCCAAGTTCCGTTTCCGTCGAGTATTGGCTCAAGCTGGTGATTCCGTTGATCTTTTTACTGTTCTTGTGTACTCAGAACATACATAATTGCTTTCTCCCAGAAAGTCAAACAGGTTTTGGACATTTAATGTGAGAAAATCAAAAATTTCCGAAACTCCCCTGAATAATCGCCGTCCTACAATATTTTGATAAAATTCATATTTTTTTACTTGACAGAAATATTTCATTTACTAATACGTATTAGTAATTCGTTTTATTAAAAGATTTACAATGATTTCCAGTTATATTATGCTTATAGTATGGCCGCATTATAAAAAATATGGCTTATATATACAGTTTAGATAATACGTATTAGTAATATGTATTAATGGTACGTGTTTTCAGGCGATCCCCAAATATTAATGGCAAAACGATCGACATCGAGAAATCGAATTCCAACCATGAATGACGTGGCAAAGCGTGCCGGAGTGTCCCAGACTGCCGTGTCGTTTGTGGTCAACAACACGCCGAATACCAGTATCCCGGAAGATACGCGGCAACGCATTCTCAACGCAATCACAGAACTTGGGTATCGTCCGAATGCGTTTGCCAAAAACCTCCGCGCCCGGACGTCACAAATTATCGGGTTTGTCACCGATGAAATTCTCATCAGCCCTTATGCCGGAAAGATTATCCAGGGCGCTCAGGATGCGGCCAAAGTGGCAGGCAAGATTTTGCTTATGGCAAGCACTGGCGGCGATCCGGAACTCGAGGAAGCTGATGTCGAAACCATGCTCGCCCATCAGGTCGACGGCATCATTTATGCCACGATGTCTCATCATAAGGCAAACCCGCCGGAAGCACTTCATGAAATTCCCTGTGTGTTGCTCAATTGTTATGACGCCGATTTCTTATTCCCCTCAGTTGTCCCGGATGAAGCCAAAAGTGCGACCATCGCCACGAAAGCCCTTCTTCAGAAAGGACATCGACGCATAGGATTTATTAATTGCGTCGAAAACGTGCCGGCTGCCACAGGACGACTTGAGGGATACAGACAAGCTCTGGAGGTGTATGACATTCCCTGGCATGATGAACTGGTCTGTTACGGGGAAAGCCACGCGGACAGCAGTTTTGACTGTACTATGCAGCTTATGCGTCTTCCTGAGCCTCCAACCGGGATTTTATGTTTCAACGATCAAGTCGCCATGGGCGTATATGATGCGCTTCGGGAACTCAATCGCGCCATTCCTGATGATGTGGCGGTAATGGGGTTTGATAATCTGGAAATTATCGCGGCCTATTTACGCCCAAAGTTGTCCACTATGGAACTTCCCCATTACGACATGGGACAATGGGCGGTGAGATTTTTACTCGAACACATTGAGAAAAAGGAGTACCCGAGACCTATTCAACACAGGATTGTCTGCCGCTACATTGAGCGGGTTTCAATCTAACCTCTTCATAGAAAATCTGGAGGTGATGCCGTCGAAAAATTCTGCCCGTCCGAGTTATTGCGTCATTATCAAATCCGTTTGCGAAATATTCGTGGGGAAAGCCCAAATGTGATCACGAAACTCCTGTTTCGCAAACATAACATGAGTACTTTGGAGGATAAGTATTATGAAACGTGTCATGGTGAGTGTATGTCTGATCGCAAGTTTGATTATGGTCTTTTCTGTGTTTGTTCAGGCCGAAGAAGTGGTAAAAATCTGGTTCCACTCCGGCAAAGGTGAAGAACGCGAAGTCCTCGATGCCCAGGTTGAAGCCTTTAATAGCTCTCAAGCTGATGTGAAGATTGAAGCGATTCAATTGCCTGAAGGAAGTTATAATGATCAGGTGCAGGCCGGAGCCTTAGCCGGTGATTTGCCGTGCCTGCTCGATTTTGACGGGCCATTTCTTTATAACTATGCCTGGTCAGGCTACATGGCTCCCCTCGATAGTTACGTCACAGATGAGATGAAAGCTGATTTTCTGCCATCGATTATCGCTCAGGGAACTTACGGCGGAAAGCTTTACAGTCTTGGAACCGTTGATTCAGGTTTGGCAATTTGGGGTAACAAAGCCTATCTGGAAAAAGCGGGGGTGCGGATTCCGACCGGACTTGACGATGCCTGGACCAAAGATGAGTTTATGGATGCCCTGAAAAAGCTGAAAGCCCTGGATGAAGTCGAATATCCCATTGATTTTAAGATGAATTATGGGCAGGGTGAATGGTACACCTACGGTTTCGCCCCAATCATGCAATCGTTCGGCGGCGACTTAATTAACCGGAAAGATTATCAGAGTGCTGACGGCGTACTGAACAGCCCGGAATCCGTGGAGGCCATGACCTTTTTCCAAAGCTTGTTCGCTGATGGGTATGCCAATGCGAAACCGGCGGGCGATGATTCCTTCTATGGCACGAAAACCGCGGCCTTAGCGTTTGTCGGTCATTGGATGTGGGGGCCCCACAGTAATGGCCTGGGCGATGATCTGGTTCTGCTGCCAATGCCGAAATTTGGCAAAAAAGCTGTGACCGGAATGGGTTCATGGAACTGGGGGTTGACAACGTCTTGCCCGAATCCGGATGCTGCCTGGAAATTTCTGGATTTCATCGTGTCTGCTGATGAAATTTTACACATGACCAATGCCAATGGCGCTGTGCCTTCACGAAAGAGTGCGATCGCCAAATCAAAGTTGTATAGCGAAGGCGGCCCATTGAACATTTTTGTCCAGCAGTTGGAAAGCGGCGTGGCTGTGCCGCGGCCTGTCACCCCAGCCTATCCTGTGATTACTCAGGCCTATGCGGAAGCTGTGCAAAACATTGTCTCCGGGGCTGATGTCAAAACTGAACTCGATAAAGCGGTCAAGAAAATCGACCAGGATATTGAGGACAATCAGGGCTATCCCATGCCGGAATAAGCTCGTCAGAACGTTTCAGTTTGACACACGCACGGAATGAAAGTGCCTGGAGTACTTCGAGTACTTTGAGTACTTCGAGTGAAAGGATCGTGGTTCGTGTTCCCAGGCTCCAGCCTGGGAACACGCGTGATGGTCGAAGTTCCAGCTTCAACTTGTCGAACTGGAACGTGGACCTACATTCACACTTTACTTACATGGGAGGAAATATGCACACTGAGAAACTTTCTTCTCGCAAACGCACAGAAAATATCATGGGCTGGGTTTTTTCCACCCCGGCGCTCCTGTTCCTGATTCTGTTCCTGATTGTCCCGTTTCTGATGGCGTTTTGGTTGTCATTCACCGATCAACGACTGGTTCCGAATCCCCGCCTCCCTACCCGGATTATCGGCGTGCGGAATTTCGTGCGCTTACTCAGCGATGCCGATTTTTTCCAGGCGGTCTTCAATAACTTTTATTTTGTGCTCATTGTGGTTCCGATCCAGACATCTCTGGCGTTATTGTTAGCGATGCTCGTCAATCAGAAACTCAGGTTTATGAACCTGTTCCGCACGATCTATTTCAGCCCGGTCGTCGTCACAATGGTGGTCGTCTCGATTATCTGGAAATTCATGTATAATCCTGGAGAAGGGATGATCAACGCCTTTATTCAATGGATTAGTCTCGGCGCACTCGGCCCCTACGACTGGCTTGACAGCACAACCCTGGCCCTTCCATCCATTATGGTGCTTTCTGTCTGGCAAGGGGTGGGCTTTCAGATGATCATCTACCTTGCGGGATTGCAGGAAATTCCCGGATCACTCTATGAAGCAGCCAATATTGATGGGGCCAGCACCGTACAGCAGTTTTTGCACGTCACCCTCCCACAACTCCGCAACACCACAATCTTTGTGGTTATGACGACCACTATTTTAGCCTTCCGGCTTTTTACCCAGGTCTATACCATGCAGGGTCCGGGAGGGCATCCCCAGGGAACCACGCGGACCATGATGCTTTATACCTTTAACCAGGGATTTAAACAAGGCAAAATCGGCTATGCCTCTGCTGTGACAGTGATCTTTTTTCTGATTGTGCTGGCCGCATCGCTGATTCAACGAATTTTTTTGAAAGAAGAACGGGAGGTGGCCTGAGATGCGTACGACAACCCATACCCCTTACAGTCAGCAATATCAGATACGGAAATACACCAGACTCGCCATGAATTATGCCTTTTTGATCGGCCTGGGGCTGTTCTTTCTCTTTCCGATTATTTTCATGCTCGTATCATCTGTCAAAAATTATGAAATGCAGGTGTTACGGGACATGTCATCGCTCAAAGCCTTTCTCCCGATTGCCAACGGTTTTTATCGGTTGACCGAACAGTCGCTGGATGAGCTGGTTCACACTGAGGCTCTGCCAGAGGATGATGCCAAAACCCTCAAACGGATCACCCTGCTGGAGTCGATGAATGAAGAACGGTTTGTCAGGGCCTTAGAGAGCAAACTGGGGAAAGAATATACGGATAAGCATAAAGGGATGATTCTCAAATACGCTCACCAGCCAGGAATCGGCTTCCAGAATTACCGTGATGTGTTCACGCAAATGCCGTTCCGACGGTTTATCCTCAACTCGGTCTGGATTGTGGGAACAATCGTTATTTTGGGATTGGCACTCAACAGCCTGATCGCCTATGCCTTAGCTCGCTTACGTTTCACCGGGCGAAATATCCTGCTCTCGATCATTATCGCCTTGATCATCATTCCCCTGGAAGCGGTGGTTGTCCCGCTGCTCTTAATTGTCAACCGCTTCGGGTGGCTGGAAAGTTACCATGTGCAGATTATCCCCTTCATTGCCGACCCTTTTTCGATCTTTCTGTTTTATCAGTTCTTCATCGGCCTGCCCAAAGACATGGAAGAAGCGGCCTTAGTCGACGGGGCGAGCTTATTTGGGATTTACTGGCGCATTATTCTACCCCTGTCGCGTCCGGTGTTTGCCACAGTGGCTATTCTGCAATTCCTGCTCCACTGGAACGATTTTCTCTGGCCTTTAATGGTGACGCGCGCCGAAACGTACCGCCCGTTGATGGTGGCGATCCAACAATTTTTCAGCCAGGACCCGAAACTCTGGGGCGACATTATGGCCTTTGCCTCGATGATCACAATTCCGGTTCTGATCGTGTTTCTGCTCTTCCAGAAATGGTTTGTCCAGAGCGTCGCCACGACGGGAGTCAAAGGGTAAAACGGGCAAAGTATAACCGCAGAGACACAAAGACGCAGAGAAATTGTTCAGGACACATGCACGGGATGAAACGTGTGACAGGTTACGAGTTACGGGTTCTCTCGTCCCGAAGGGACATTCCATCTTAGCCCACCGATTTATCGGTGGGATGACGAGTCCCTCCATCGTCCCAAGCCCTGGAAGGGCGACACATCATGGCTCTTCATGGTCTGTATCATGAAACATGGGAATGAGGTGGACTCCACTTCACTTTGATTATCCTGTCAAAAAATAATGGACGCTTTACATGGAAGGAAATATAACCAATGAGTGAGACATACATCATGCACGTAATTTCAGGAACCCACTGGGACCGGGAGTGGCGTCATACCGCCGAGCAATCCAAACTGCGCCTGGCAGATTTGATCGATTCAATGATCGATATTATGGAGCGCAAACCATCCTTCAAATATTTTTGCCTTGATGGAGGCATGATTGTCATCGAAGACTATTTGTCTGTCAGACCAGAAAATAGAGATCGCCTGAAACACTTGATTGAAGCCGGACGAGTTCTGTTAGTTGATTGGTACACCTTACCGGAAACCAACACGGTTGCCCCGGAATCCCTGATTCGGAACCTGCTGGTGGGGAAACAGATGGCAGAAGAATTTGGCGGAAAGCTCGGTTCAGGGTATAGTGCGACTTCTTACGGTCAGCTTTCCCAGCTTCCCCAGATTTTTCAGGGCTTCGGCATGAAAACTGCCCTGTTCTACCGGGGCACGAACAAGTATGAAGTGCCTTCCTTTTTTCTCTGGGAGGGGAAAGACGGGTCGCGGCTTTACGCAATCCGCACTTTTGACGATGTAACCCGCACAAACTGGTATTTTTACGTCCATTACGCCCTGGTCTTACAGAAATTTCCCACAGACCTCTCTTACGAATACAAACGGAAACATATCCCGACCCATCTCTGTGATCAGAGGCTGTATGAGCGGACATTCCGCCTCCTGGAAGACCCGCCGATATATCAGAAGGATCGGCGCTCCTTAGAACAGGCCTTGCAGTTAATTCGGGACCATGCCGAGCCGTTTGCGATTGGCCGTCATCTCCAGGCCCTGAATATTGAAGACAACGCCCGGCCTTTTGAGCCGCTGCCGGAGATGATTGACGACCTGAACGCGATTTCACCAGACATAACAATTGTCCAAAGCAATTTTGAGCACTACTTTCAGCAGGTCATTGAGGACCATGCCGATCAGGAGATGTTTGTCCACAAAGGGGAACTCCGCTTCTTAGGGATTGATCCCGGCTTTAACGGATTATACGGCGCGACTCATTCCTCGCGCATTACACTGAAACTGCTCAATGATGAATCAGAAACATGGCTCGCCAGATACGCCGAACCCTTTGCCTCGCTGGCGTGGATGTTTGACGGTGAAGAGTATCCCGCGACTCTTCTCAAACGGGCCTGGAAATTTTTGCTGCAAAATCATCCCCATGACAGCATTTGCGGGGCGGCCGTGGATCAGGCGCACGAAGACATGCTGTACCGGTTCTCAATCAGCAGAACCGTAGGGCAGGAAATCGCAGCGAGGAGCATTTCGGCTCTGTACAAGCTGATTGATTCGAGCCGCGACTTTGACCAACACCATGATTTCACCATCACATTTTTCAATCCCCTGCCGTTTGCCCGGAAGGAAGTCGCGTTGGCGGTTCTTGATCTGCCGGCTTCAGGGAAGAGCGGCGGGCCAATCGATCCATGTACGGGAGCGGCGCGATTTGAAAAGGAGATCGATCACTTTGATATTCTTGACGCCAAGGGAAACGAGATCGAATATATCAGCCTGAGCCGCGATAAAATCTGGATGGAGGTCGAACGCGAGCAGGACACGATGACCTCAATGTACATGTTACGCCGCCATCTTTTACTCAACGTGGATGTGCCGCCGTTAGGATACAGAACCTACGCCCTCCGCCCGCGAGCACCGAAGCGGATCACGCACCCGCAGCCCGGCCCGGCCCGCGCCCTGATTGCCAGAGTGAACGGTCGGCTGGAAAATGGACATTTAGCTGTACAGATCAATCCGAATGGAACCTTTAGCCTGTACCATAAAGCCACAAAACGCACCTTTGACAACCTGCACTACTTCACCGATTATGGAGAAACCGGCTCAGCCCATCGAAGCGTCTCGCCACAGAGAAATCCAGTTATCACCAGTCACGGCTGTCAGGCGAAAATTTCCATGATCGAAACATCAACCTTACGAGGCGTGTTCCGGGTTGATCTGACGCTGACAATCCCGACAGCCGCCACCTTAGATACTCGTGATCGGCTTCGTGAAGAGATGGCGTTTCCCATATCCTTCTGGCTCACTTTAGAAAAAGGGAGTACCTACCTCAAAATCCGCACACGATTTGAGAACAAAGCCCGCGATCACAAACTCCAGGTCAACTTCCCCACAGGCGTCAGAACCGATGTCGTCGCAGTCGAAAGCGCATTCTCTGTAGAAAAACGGGATGTGCGCTGGAAAGAGACCGCCGAAAACTATGAACGCTGTACCACTTACCAGCCGATGCAGAACTTTGTGGACCTGAATGACGGGCAAAGTGGTCTGGCCTTTTTGGGGAAAGGCCTGCGGGAATATGAAGTCATGGACGACCGTGAGCGAACGCTGGCTATTACCCTGTTACGAACCCATCGCGCCTACATGACCGCCAACACCTTTATGACGCCCGACGAATTCGACCAGTACACCGGCCTCCATTCGTTTGGACAATTTGACTATCAGTACGCCTTATATCCGCACAGCGGCGATTGGGATACCGGAAACGTGTTACAAACAGCGTATCAGCACAAGTTCGACATGCGAGCGATCCTGGGCGTCCCCATCAAAGGCAAACTGCCGAGTACGGGAAGTTTCTTTGAGATCGAACCGGCAGACAAACTGATGGTTTCGGCCCTGAAACAATCCGAAGACGGGCAGGGGGTTGTCCTGCGCGTATGGAACACATCGTCCGAGACGCTGAATGCTGTGATCCGTACCATGCTTCCTGTGACCAGAGCAGCCAAACTCCGTCTGGACGAGACCCATCTGGAAGACCTGCTGATAGAGAATACAATCATTCAC
>Ga0256845_1001504_pt1 | contig 18576 bp, 28 predicted proteins | sample RiftiametaG_FD_189101 | JGI IMG/M metagenome (GOLD analysis project Ga0256845, IMG submission 189101) | Tube worm associated microbial communities from hydrothermal vent at the East Pacific Rise, Pacific Ocean - Riftia | ecosystem: Host-associated > Annelida > Integument > Unclassified ...
GAACAAACGATTTACAAAAAGTTTACAAAAAGTTTACAAAAAGTTTACAAAAAGTTTACAAAAAGTTTACAAAAAGTTTACAAAAAGTTTACAAAAGCTATAAAAACTATAAAGTATAAAGACTATAAAGACTATAAAGACTATAAAGACTATAAAGACTATAAAGACTATAAAGACTATAAAGACTATAAAAGTTAAAAAGACCGTGAAGATTATAAAAGTTATAAAGATTATAAAGATTATAAAGATTATAAAGATTATAAAGATTATAAAGATTATAAAGATTATAAAGATTATAAAGATTATAAAGATTATAAAGATTATAAAGATTATAAAGATTTACGGCTCTACTATTGTACTATATTTATTTTATTTATTTACTTCAACATTTCACTCATTTCATGATTTAACAGGTTAGTTTTTGCACCCGATTTCTCTTTTTCCGTCCATTTTTAATACAGGCCATGCTGTTATAACCCCTCTCCTTACGACAAACTAATGAAGGTAGCAGTTTAACCCGTTTTGGTTTTGCAGCAACACAAACCCCAAATCTCCATGAATCAAGAAATTAGAAGAAGCTTAAAAAATTTGTTGGCCCTCTTTCTAAAGTTAGGCCACTTCCTAAGACTTTCCATGGTAGAGGCGCATTTTAATTAACTAATGCCTTAATTTATCCGGGTTTCATTTAATATACACACCCTAAAAACCAGAATCAAAATGCACTACATAAAAACCCCTTTACTGGTTTAAAACAAGACCAGGTTTTAAAGATTTTAAAACCACTACTGGCTCATCTTGGTTATGAAATGACAGAGGACAACACCACTCTCAACTTCATTCAATTGCCCCAGGACGATTTCTTTTACATACTACTCCTCGTTGGCTTACTAATGCTTCTCATACAATGAAAAGAAAGTATAAAACGCTAACAAAACTTAATCAAGACCCCAAAGATGATACCACATGTCATTTTATAAAACAATCCGGGTAATCAGAATAACGACGAGGTATTCCTCTCAACCCTAAAAAGTGTTGAGGAAAAAAAGTCACATTTACACCAATAAATATGATAAAAAAATGCGCTTTTCTTCACCGCTCGTGAAAACAATATCCGTAAAATAACGGAAACCAGTGGAAAAACCCACAGAACAAAGCAAATACTGCTCCCATAGATAAAACATAGTGAAAATGAGCAGTAACATAATAAGTATCATGTAACGCCACATCAAGAGAAGAGTTTGACAGCATAATTCCAGTAAGACCTCCGACAGTAAAAAGAAAAATAAAACCAACCGCTCAATAAAGAGCAGGCTCGTGTAGTAAGTTTCCACCATTAAGGGTGGCTAACCAGCTAAACACTTTAACCCCAGTTGGAACAGCAATAATTATTGTAGCCGAAGTGAAATAAGCCCGCGAATCTACGTCTATCCCTACAGTAAACATATGGTGCCCTCAAACAATGAATCCCAATACACCAATACAAACCATGGCATAAACCATTCCTAGCACACCAAACACTTCATCTTTTCCAGCACAATGCGCAACCACATGCGATACTATTCCAAACCCTGGTAAAATAAGAACATACACCTCTGGATGACCGAAAAATCAAAATAAATGTTGGTATAAAACAGGATCTCCTCCACCTCTAGGATCATAAAAAGATGTATTAAAATGACGATCAAAAATCAACATAGTAATACCTCCCGCCAGTACAGGCAGAGAAACCAGTAATAAAACTGCTGTTACAGCCATAGATCAGACAAATAGGACTATCCGCTCTCCTCGCATACTTTCAACAGATATATTTTTTATACTAGTAAGAAAATTAATTGATCCACCAATAGAAGAAGCACCTGCTAAATGAAGCGAAAATAGAGATATATCAACGGCTGGGCCCCTATGCCCAGTATAAGAAGACAAAGGCGGGTATAAAGTTCACCCAGTTCCGGCCCCACTCTCAATAAATGTAGATAATAGTAGAGTAAATAAAGATGCAGGTAAGAACCAAAACCTTAAATTATTTAGACGAGGGAAGATTATGTCAATTGAACCTATTATTAAAGGCAGCAACCAATTTCCGAAGCCTCCTACTATTAATGGTATAACTATAAAAAAAATCATAACTAAAGCATGAGCAGTTACAATAACATTATAAAGCTGATCATCCCCCAAAAACCTTCCAGGACGTGCTAATTCAATACGAATAAGTATCCTTAAGCTTGTTCCAATTATTCCAGACCACAAACCTAATAAAATATATAAAGTTCCAATGTCTTTATGATTTGTAGAACACAACCAACGCACGCTTAAACTAACAGGTAGATAACCATAGAAACAACCAAACTTAAACCTAAAACAATACCTAAAAAAGTCTTTCAAGCTAGTCTTATTAGTATATCATAACGGAAACGAGGGAAAGTACCGCGGGCCCACAAAAATAAGAAGAGAAATACCCAAGCCTGCCCCAACATATAAACGTCTCTTGACCCTAAAAACATTGCGCAGGTAAAAAGTCTGTTAAACAGTATGTTAGAGTATTCAGCCATATAAATAAGTGCAAAACCTCCCCTACTGTACTCCACATTGAAACCCGACACTAACTCCGATTCCCCCTCTACAAAATCAAATGGGGCACGATTTGTTTCTGCCAGCATAGAGATGAGCCACACCGCAAATAAAGGCAAAATTGCTAACCCTATGACAAAAAAGGTCCCCTCTTGCCACAACTTCACAGACTGGATATGTATGGACCCCGCCATAAAAACACAACCCAGCAAAACTAATGCCATTCTAACCTCATAAGAAATACTTTGTGCCATAGCCCGTATAGCCCCTAAAAGGGCGTATTTTGAGTTTGACGATCAACCTGCCACTATTACCCCATAAACATTGGCGCCAGAATTTGCAAGGTAAAATAGTACACCACATATAAACACACCCTCTGAAGAATGAAAAGGATAAAGCAATCATAGCAGCAAAGCAATAAAAAACGTTATCACAGGACAAACTAAAAAAGGTACAAAATTCCTATATGTTGGAATGAGAATCTCTTTAGAGAACAGTTTAGCCCCATCACTCATAGGCTGTATTAGACCTAAAAGCCCTACCTTATTAGGCCCCTTACGAGTTATAATATACCCCAACACTTTTCGCTCTACAAGCGTAAATCATCCTACCGCCATTAAACCAAATACTCCAGGTAAAATAAAACTAATAACTTGCATTACTTTATTAATTCTTATCCCCTTCTATGCCCCCTTCTATAGTCTCACTCTCCAACCTGCCTATTTTAATAAACAAATCAAATCAAGCTCACAAAACATATTACAAAACTTTAATATCAAATGATTCTACAGCGGCCCAATGCCATAAGTTATAAACCCGCGGATGGATAAATTCAATTACAATGGGTATAAATCTATGGTTTGCACCACAGATTTCAGAACATTGCCCATAAAGTACACCACATATATTTACGGTTATTGGTACTTCATTTACGCGGCCCGGAATTGCATCAACTTTCAACATACAACCAGGAAGAGCGAACGAATGAATAACATCTGCTCTTCTCACTATACAACGAATACCAGTGTTAGCTGGAGCAACTATTCGCTGATCTACATCTAACAAACGATACCCTGTCTCTTCCTCTCGTTCCATAAAAGAATCAAAACCCAAAACATCTTCTTGATCCCCCATAAATTCATAGGACCAAAATCATTGATGACCAATTGCCTTAAAACAGAACTTAGGTCTGCCAATTTCATCTATCACATACAACAAATGTATAGAAGGAATGGCTACACAGACAAGACACACCCTAGGAATAATAGTCCAAGCCGTCTCCACCGCTTGAGCCTCCCGTAAATAACGGAATCTTCTCCCCGAACAGAACACCCAACCTAGTCCGTACAACACAACAGACAAAATAAAAATAATTAGGCACATCACACCTTCATGAAATAAACCAAGATACTCCCCAATATGATAATAACAATCTTGAAATCTAAACCTACCTCATAGTGGCATTAAATAACATATCTGTATAAACAAACTTACAAATTTACTATCAAAACAATTAAAAAAAACAACCTGAAAAGAAGCCCTAACGAAGTCTTTAAAAAATGATAAGACTGGCTTTTCTGATTTGCTACCCCAAAAACCTGAATAGCCCTATATACTCCCTGAGGACCAATTTTTTCTAATCATCCTTTTTCCATTCTTACTGTAATAACACCAGCTAATCTTAGCCCTAGTATTGGGCTAAATTGAGCTAATAAGGGTTTGAAATGTCACATTCTAGCTAGATAACTATACACACCCTTAAAAAAAATGAAGGGAGTTTTCCCTCTTCATTTTGAAGAAAATTCAACAATACTAACAGACATAATTACTAGTGACATCACAATAAATTTCTCGATATTCTCCACTATTGCGGTTAAGTCAAGGTCTGAACATAAACAAACTAACAAAAATCCTATCACTACAGAACTAAACAACAAACCCCTATAGGCAAACTTTACACTAACAGCCTCTTTTTCGTGAATAATAGGCCTTACACTTTTATTTACCCCTAGAAACAAATTAAATCTAAGACGAACAGAATACCAAGAGGTAAATAGAGTACCGACAATTAGCATAAGATAAATTAATAACCTATCACCGCTTTGAAACCTCATTTCAATAATTAAATCTTTTGAATAGAATCCTCTTAAAAAGGGCATACCGCACAAAGAAAGCCTTGCAACAGTTACACAACTTATTCTAACAGGAACTCGAGCTCAATTTTTCCCTAACGAGCGAATATCCTGCCACTTCAAACTTCTGTGAATTACAACTCCCGCTCTTAAAAACAAAAGAGATTTAAATATAGCATGTGTAATTAAATGGAAAAAAGCAACTTTCGGTAAACAGATTGAAATGGCAAACAATATTATTCTCAACTGACTTAGAGTTGATAGTGCTACAATTTTTTTTAAGTCTACCTCGACAAGAGCCACCCTCCCAGCTATTACCAACGTCAAAAGTCTCAAACATTTCAACACACCCAAAGAAAAATCCCTTTGAGATAGTATTGGGTATCCACGAATAAGAAGATAAACCCCCGCTGTAACCAGCGTAGAAGAATGAACTAGCGCAGAAACAGGAGTAGGGGCTGCCATAGCAGCGGGAAGTCACGCCGAATAGGGAATCTGGGCTCTTTTAGTAATAGCTGCTATTACTAAAAGAAATGGGACTCAAACGTATTTTACTCTAGGGAAAAACTCAAACAACGCTCAGGTACCCTCTCTACAAAAAACCCCAATAATAGATAAAAGAATAGCATCTCCAACTCGATTAGTTAAAACTGTTACCATCCCTGCACCTAAAGACTTATTATTTTGATAATACACTACTAGTAAAAAAGAAGTAATACCCAACCCGTCCCAGCCTAACAAAAGAGCAATTAAATTTGGAATTATAATCAAAGATATTATGGACAAAACGAAAAAAATAACAAGGTAAATAAAACGAGAATAATAAGTTTCATCGCCCATATACCACGAACAATAAACTAATACAGAGCCAGAAATCAAAAAAATAGCAGCCATAAACAACCCCCTGATTTGATCCAACAATACAGTTAGATTTACTGACAAATTTCTTGACAACCAAATTCTGTACTCAACAAGAATTATAGAATCAAAAAAAGGAATTATACTTATAACCCCCCACCCTAAAACCATAAAAACACAACCTAAAACCTCATTAAATTTGAAAGCCATTTTTAAGTGCCTATAAAGCATTTTTGGCAACTGAAGCCAATGTTTATGTTAACTTACCTAACTCTCCTATAGAAGTAATTTATAATTTTAATCAACGCAAACGCCCAATAATTTAATTCACATCCCAAAAATAATAACAAATTCAAACCACAACCAGAACCAAGAAAACCGCCAGAGGTAGACGATGGCTCTTTGGGTTATCTGTACATTCATTGGCACAAAAAATAAATGCTATGATAAAAAAGATCATAGCATAAGTAGAATTCCTTAACCCCTCATCATGTATAAACCGATACAGAGCTACCAAAATATCAACTGTCTTTCGTGGAATACCATAAAACCATTCAGGAAGGTGGATGAAATTACACCGCTCATAAAATGAACGAAATAAATGGCCATACTCCCTACCAAAACCCCACTCCAAAAATTTCCAAAAGCACACCGTCTCAGCATATAAAAAAATCCAACCTGTACAACCATCTTTCCGACCCATACTTTAAAAGCACCTATAAAGATGTGTTTAGCCACACAAGCTAATGTTTAAATAAACTAGCTTTTTAAATGGTAATGAAAGAGATATAAACCCCGACAAAACCAAAAAAGAAACCCCCATAGACAAAAAACTTCTTTTTTTAACCTAAATTTTTAAAATTTAACGAGAAATAAAAAAGAAAATTATGAAGGTTTTAAATATGTGCATACGTCTATGTAATTAATCTCTCCTTTACTTATAAAAAAGCCCAACAATTTATTCTACGCTTCCATAATTTATCCAATAAATAAACATCACGATAAAAGTGACACAAACGTACACACAATCTTGAAATGTTTCCATTGTGTACTTAAATTTGTTAGTACAAAGGACAACTAAAATTATCTCTACAAAACCGATTCTAAATAAAACATACCCCCGCAATTTTTTTGCTGTTAAGGACCCCCCACTCATTAGCTTTTCTGTAAGCCTTAAAAAAAAAATACTATATGAATTATCGGGGGCTGCTAGCAGGTAGTTATGACACCAAAAAAATGCCCATAACACCAGTGTAAAAACACCTAGAAAAAATCTAAACCGAGCAAACCACACCAAAAGATATATGATAATTCGCATTTATAATTATTATGACAGAAACCAAGCAATCGTTTACCCTAATTTGAAAAGAATGTAGTAAATAAGTAGACATCAAAGGAGGGCGTGCATATTTTAAAGGGTCAACACTAAATAAAAAGTATCTGCCATCTTACTTTACTTAAAAATTATGAACCCAATAGTTTTTCATGGTTCTCGCATAAAATACTGCATGAACTATTAAGAACTAATAAAAACCAAATAATTCCGCCACCATCATACTATAATTGAACCACAACGAACCTAATTACCCACTAATAATACTCATATGTACGTCTAACAACACCAACTTTATAAAAACAAACCCAAAGTCAACACGCCAATATAAGGAAAAAAGCTAAGCTTGCATTAATTTTCTCTTGTTTTGAATAATCCCTAGATTCATTAAACCAGAACAATACTCCCCCAGAAACATGTAAAATAGCCACAACAAAATTATTAGGTCCCTTTTCCATTAAACGAAGAACTAACTTCTCCCAAATATATGAATGCTTTTCTTTCACATTAGTAAAGCACTCAGGGATCAGTAACAGGTTATAGCGCTCATAAAATGTTCAGTAAATAGGTATATAATCTCTACTAGAGTCCCAATGAACGAATGTAGCCAGTATAACTAATCTTCAAGCTAAAAACACGGGGGGCATATATTTGTAGAGATGGAACAGTTTTAAAAACTTGGACTTAAAATTACGAGCCCGTTTTAAAAACTTAAACTTAAATTTGACAAGCCGTTTTAAAACCTTAAACTTAAATTTACGAGCCCGTTTTAAAGCCTGAAACTTAAAAATATGAACCGGCTCTAAAACCTTGAACTTAAGTTCACGAACCCGTTTTAAAATCTTAAATTTGAAATTACGAATCAACTCTAAAATCTTAAACTTAAAATTACGTATCACTTTAAAGTACTCCAATAGAATATTTTTAGTTCCACAGACTAATGTTTTTTAATAAACTAACTTTAATTAAACCACCAAGTATAAGAGCACAGGCCCAATAACTGAATGCAAATCAATCCTTTTTATTAAAGTATTATACCTAACTCTTATCAGTCATCAAATTCAAACACCGATCATTACCATACATACGCGTTATTATAACCATTAAAGAAAGTATAATAGCCGCCTCAGAAACTCTAATACAAATAATAACTAAAAGAACAAACAGTCTGTTATAAGCTGATAATGAACCAACCACTGAAAATATCCCTAAAGCACTAAACTCTATACCCAAAAAAATAGTAACCAGATGTATACTCCGCCCACATATTAAAATTACACCAAAGATGAAAATGAAAAAACTAAAAAGTAGCATTATTCCTTATATCTAGTTAAACCTCCTCCCCAAAACTCAATTAAAGAAGTCCTTTGAGGTTGAACCTTAAATAAGCCATAAATCAATTAAAGACGAGACGGGCAATAACGCTACACTTTCTTTAATAATCTACTTTACTTAATTAATCAATCTCATAACCCTTGTCTTAACGGAATCAATATAATAAAAAAGAAATATAAGAAAGTGAAAACACACCCCAAAAAATCATAAGGATTTTGTACTGGACAGGCGCCAACCCATGTAAGCCCTGTTCAAACTACAATTAGGCCCCAAAATCCAAGCTGACCTAAGGGGTAGAACCTGTTAGATCGGAATTGCCCTGTATGTAATCTAGGAATAATAAATAAAATTAAAACAGATGCCACTAGAGCAGCTGCGCCGCCTGCTTTATTAGGAATTGAGCGAAGAATAGAGTATGCAAACAAAAAATACCATTCGGGCTCAATTTGAAGAGGTGTCTTTATTGGATCAGCAGGAATCCAATTATTTACATTTCCTAAGAGGTCCGGCCAAAAACACACCAACAACAAAAGACCAAAAAATAAAATGAAGAAACCTACTACATCTTTATAAGTATAAAAAGGGTGAAACCGTACCAACGCTGAATCCGCTCTTACACCCAACGGATTATTTGCGCCCTCTTCATGTAAGTAGAATAGATGAACAACCCTGAAAACAATTATAATAAAAGGTAGTACAAAATGAAAAGAATAAAATCGCACTAAAGTTGCGTTACAAACAGTATAACCCCCTCAAATTCAGTATAAAATTGTTTCTCCAATATAAGGAATAGCAGTCACTAACTTAGTAATAACAGTTGCCCCTCAATAGGATATTTGACCTCAAGGAAGCACATACCCTAAGAAAGCTGTGGCTATAAGAAGAAAAAGTAAAATAACCCCAACATTTCACACTATCCGGGACTTGTAAGACCCGTAATATAAACCGCGTCCGATATGAAAATAAGCACAAACGAAAAAGAGAGATGCCCCATTAGCATGTAAAGCACGAAACAACCAACCGTTATTTACATCACGAATTACATGAATCACGGAATCGAACGATATATTCACATGTGCCGTATAATGTAAGCTAAGAACAAACCCCGTGATAATTTGAACAACTAGGCATAAACCTAACAAAGAACCAAAATTTCATAGCACCCTTAAATTAAGTGGGGCTGGTAAATCATATAAACTACTATTTAAAATTTTAACAACACTATCCCGCTTACGTAAAGGACCAAAAATAAATACTAACGTCTCGCTTTAAAAGCTTTTAGAAGCATCGGTCTTGTAAATCGAAGAACGAACTAACTTCGTTAAAGCTGTATGAGTTACTGCTATTGGTTCTAACCAAAACTTTTGCTTGGAAAGCAAATATAATAATTTTACTATAGAAGCATAACTTCTAATTTCATCTCCTCGTCTATAATCTAAAAATTGTACTCCTTTTTAACAGAAAAGGCAAACTACCCGCATATTAAGGTTTGAAACCTTACATTTTTAATTAAATTACTTTTCTCTTTTCTCAGGCATGTTAATTTTTATCAGAGGCTACTACAAAAATAAACACCCCAACAGGTAAACAAAAACATATAACCCAAGAGTAAGAGGGATAAAAATCCATACAAAATCCTCATCATCCAACACACAAAAATTGTAATCCTTTAAAACAGATATGATTACAGTTTTTAAGTAATAAAATATAGCTCTAATGGACCCAGCTAATGCAATAAACAAAACTAATTTATCCCCAACACAAAAAACAACAACCATTTTAACTACAAACCCAGCTAAAGGAGGTAATCCCCTCAATCTCATCAAAGACCTTGCTACTATAAGAGATCACTTCCCGCTCTTCATAAAGCTAGAATTTCTACGCCACAAGTAATAAATAACTAAACCTAACTGTACGAGGTAAGCCCCAACATAAAAAAGGAAAAGTTGCTGAGAATTTATTAAGCACACCAACATCCAAGCACTGTGGACAAAAGAAGAATACACCAACACGTCACGATAAGAATTCTGAATGCATCCTCCTAAACCACCTATAATCCTTATTGCAAAAACTACAAGAGATAAAAATTCCCCACAAGTGCACCACACCCCCAATAAAAGTAAAGGGCCAACTTTTTGTACTCCCAAAAGAAGATACGCTACAAGTCAACCTCTTGAATTTACAACGGACGGAACTCAAAGCCAAAAAGGGAAGAGGCCGGCTTTACAAAGCAAACCTAAGTGAACCAAAAAATATCCAAGTAAACTAATGTTAATGCTCTCACAGTGCAAAACAATTGTAGAACCAAATAGATATATAGTAGATCCAAATCTCTGAAAGACAAAATAATTAACCAGCACACGCATGTTTAACACTGACTTAACTCCTAAAAGGCATATAAATCCTAATATATTTACTTCTATGCCAACCCATGCCCTTATATGGCTATCTGTCGAAACTATCACAATTAGACCAAATATTAAAGCGAAACAACTTAAAACTATCAAAGGCCCTTCAAAACGGTTTACAACACGCCGTACACTTAGGGACGACTCCCACTTTCAGTTATTTGTACCAGAATCTTTTGAAGATTTAGAGAAAAAACGGTTTTGGGTCCTCCTATTAACACCTGTCACGCAAGGAAAACTATTATTACTAAAAACACAACCAATGAGTAAGTTATTTTTCATCTGAAGCGCTGGAAAACATAATTTCAATCTCTTCCACATCAAGGAAACTGGATTACCCCCACACAGCACCAACAACTCAAGTTTTTTATACTATCCGAAGTGGTATACGACGTTTCTTACAAAAAGCTACCACTAACAATAATACAAAAAGAAGAAGCACACCAACAAACAAATATATGTTCCCGCTACCTAAACAAGACCCAAAATCCCCAATCCTAACAAATGAATCCCCCTTATTTTTATGGAAAACAACAACAAACCCCACTAAAACAGCCAATAGCAACTTAACAAATAATACAGGGGCCCCAAACCGTTGATTTGGAAAAATTCTAAGGACATACCCGAATAGAATCATTAAACCTCCAATATAGATTAAAAATACAAAATAGCCTACAAGACTTCTTATTTCTAGGCCCAACAAGACTGAAATTGCGAAAGAAACGGCAAATAAAGCTAATCCTATAAATAAAGGCTCTCTAATTCTTAACATAAAGCAGCACACTAGAGACGAGATAGAAAACAGAGTTACTTCCAACACTTAAGAAATTTAGAACAATTATTCTAACCATTAAATTAGCCACAAAAGTATTTCCTTAGACATACGAGAAAAAGCGACAGTCGCTGATTTTGGAATGACAAACCAACGTTATTTATTTAACTATTTTCTTTTCGAAAACCAATGAGTGAACTTTAAACACTCTAGCCTTATTTTCAAGACAAGGGCAAGTATTGGTCACACATATTTTTAAACTTGTACAAGTAAGGCTATTTATTAGACCCAATTTTGTAAATCAAATAACTTAAACATCTTTAAATTAAAAATTCCTTTCGTACTAATTTAATTACATTTACAAATATAAGGATAGAATCTGACCTAGCTCACACCGGTCTGAACTCAGATCATGTAAGGTTTTAATGGACGAACAGACCAACCCTTTAAAAATTATACACCTTAAGGATACCTTAATCCAACATCGAGGTCGCAAACTACTTTTACAATAAGCACTATAAAAAGAAATTACGCTGTTATCCCTAGAGTAGCTTATCCTGCTCACTACCGTGGCTTCAACTTGTAAGTTAATATAAAACAAGTTATATTTTCTAACTATGTTGCCCCAACAAAACTAAAATAAATTACTTTATAATTCATCCTTAGTGAAGCTTCTAGGGTCTTGTCGTCCTTTAGACTCAACTAGGCCTCCTCACCTAAAAGTTAATTTCAATAAATTTTTGTGACACAGCAACTATCACGTGAACCCATTCATACAGGCCCCCATTTGAAGGACAAATTATCATGCTACCTTCGTACACTCAGATTTATGCAGCCATTTACTCAATTGAGCATAGGGCAGGGCCTACCTCTCATAATAGAACTCAAGAGGAAATGTTTTTGTTAAACATTCGGAAAGTAAGTTTGCCGAATTAATTACAAAAAAATTAAATAAACAAACACTTAAATTATTTCTACTTATAACTTAGTAATAATTTATAATGATATTTTCTACTAATTCTAATCATTATTGCAATTTTATTAAAATTTAAGCCTATTCAATTAATGACTCCAAAACTAATTTAATAACCCATCATTAGATTTTTTATAACAAACTAACTAATTGCTAACATTAAGCCTATCCAACTAATAATCTTTACAACTGAATTCAATAAACTCCCACATTCTGCTTAGCCAAAACATCATAAATACTTTTACTAAAAAGCTCTATACTAAATATAATTCTAAAGCTAACCAGATACCTGTAAGGGCAATATAGTATCTAGCCAATTATTAAAAAGTTTAATTTAATATTGAAACATTAAATTAACCCAATTTAATAAATTCCTTACCGTCGGGAAAATAAAATGAATATTTTAAATCTTGATAGACTCTTATACAAAAGGTACAGAAATTAATTCCTACTAAAAATGTACACCGAAGAAATCTTACGAATCTATTAATCTCACATTAAAGTTTAAAATAAACAGTTCTAAAAAAATAAAAAAAAAGAGATTGAACTCCTTAAAACAGAGTTAGCAGCCCTGTTATGCCCCTGCTTTTTTATAACACAGGACTAATTAATCATCTCCTCCATTTTCAGTGGAGAGCTTTATGTTAAGCTACTGGTGTTAACTACCCCAGCAATAAACAACTAAATACAAACCAATTCACACAACATCAACAAAATGTCAGTATCAAGAACACACCATAAATCCGAAATGATTTCGGGGGGTGAACCGATTTCGTATTAACCGTACCAATCTTACGAGCAAGAACCCTGTCCCGAACATAACATGAAGGCCATGAAACCCTGTTATAATATAGAACAAGCTTCCATAAGCACTATCTGCAATAGTAAATCTTGCTCAATAATACTCATAACCTTGTAAACGTGTAAAAAATAAACCTAAAACAATTGTGTAAAAAGTTCCTAATACTGCATGCGTATTTAACCCCGCTCGAATAGCGGCATGTGAATACATTAAAGACGCACCAGAACCAACCAGCACTGTTGTACCACACAGAGGAACTTTCATCGGGTCTAGTGTCTCCAAGCCCTTAGGAGGCCACATACATCCTATTGAAATGTCTGGCGCCAATCTTATATGAAAAAAAGCCCAAAACAAAGAAAAGAAGAATATGATTTCCGACACTAAGAAAAGAATAAATCCATCACGTAGACCTTTTACAACATAAGATGTATGAAAACCCAAATCACCTTCACGTATTACGTCGCGCCACCACTGCCTTAACGAGAGAATTAAAACGAGGACACCAATCAATAAAAGCGCGTACCCATGCTTATGAAACCAAGAAACAAAGCCTACTGCCATGCAAAAAGCTCCTATTGAAGTAAAAACAGGCCAGGGGCTAGGCCCAACCAAATAAAAAGGATTACGTGGAATTTTTAGCTAAGGGGTGTGGCACCCTTTATGTGATTAACAGTCAAACGTTTTAAAATAAACTACTAAGCCTAAGGAATAACTACAAACAAGAAATTTAAAGGAAGTCAGTGAAAGCTCAACAATGATATTCTTCTCACAGAAAAATCGGCTCGGGACCTCAAATTATTTGCACATTTACCGTGCTGAGAACTAACATAAATATGAAGACTATAGCATGCACTTAAGAATCTTAATAGTATTAACATAGGAAAAAAGAATATGTTTATAGAAGCTCCAACTATATAAATAAATAATTCTCCCAACAAGTTTAATGAAGGTGGACTTGCCATATTTCTAACCACAAGTAAAAAACACAGCAACCCCACACAAGGGCTTAACATCAAGTACCCCTTATTTATAGTTAATAAACGAGAATGTCTTCTTAAGTAAAAAGTGTTGACTAGAGCAAACAACCCAGAAGAACATAACCCATGCCCAACTATAATCAGTATAGCACCTATAAAACCCCACAAAGTGTTTCTTAGTAAACCTACTATTACAAAACTTATGTGGCCAACAGAGGAGTAAGCAACCAAGGACTTAAAGTCTGTTTGGCGTAAACATACTATCCTCGTAAGGACCCCTCCAAACAGCCTAATTATTAATACCAATAAAGTCGATATATTAATACTTTTCAAAACAAGAAGCCCTCTTAAACGAATTACTCCGTAGCCCCCTAATTTCAGCAATAAACCTGCCAAAATTATTGAGCCCGCAACAGGAGCCTCTACATGAGCTTTAGGTAATCATAAATGTAATGGGAAAACAGGAAGCTTAACTAAAAATGCTAGTAAATAAAGTCAACTAAAACTCAAAACACTTTTATCGAGATAGTACTCTAATCTAAATAAATTATCTCTCCCGTCATTAAAATAAAGCTTACCCAAACCGTATAAAAGAGGTAACGAGCCTATAACGGTATAAATAACCATATAAACAACTGCTTGCAAACGCTCGGGCTGGTAACCCCAGCCCACAATTAATAGTAAGGTAGGAAACAACACACCCTCGAAAAGAATAAAGAAAAGAAAAGTAGCTCTAACGCTGAAAGCGCCAACTAACAAAATACCAATGCAAACAACAAGGCCATTAAATGCACTAAAACGAGACACTGTGACCCTACCTATTAATATTAAAAACCTGATATAAATTCTGAGGACTACCAAAACCTGTCCCGAAAAATCCAAACTAAACATACCGCTCAGCTCGGAGCATCCTCCAGATAGAAATAAAGGCACAGCTAACACCCCAAGTAAAGATAAACCAGCAATTGATACCTCTAGTCCTCCTAAAACACCTAAAAGCAGTAAACACATAATGAAACCAATGATCACCTAACAAAACAACTAAATATTGACTCTTTCAGTGTAAACGAAATGAACTTACTTATTCTATTTTGTCCCTACAGAGATCAAATAGACATATTCGGGGCATGAGCCCGACAACTTAACTTAGTTTACTCCACATAAAGCTTTTATGGTATCACCACCATTCTCGCTGAGCCGAAATCAGCACGCCAAAACTTGACTAAAAGCCCTACCTAAGGTATGTCCTTCAGCTTATCCACAAAACAGACAACTACCCCCTCAATCATACAGATATTGCCCGTTTTGGGGATAAGCTGAAGGACATACTAAAATTAACCTGACACACGCGTAACCAATCATGTCAGTTTAATTTAAATATATTTTAATAGAACGTAAATCAACACCCTAGAAACAAGCCCACATCTCTATTGAGAATGATCGTTAGTATAAAGACTAAGCAAGGAACAAAAAATGAAAGCCTGAATCAATCCAACAGCTAGCTCAGCAGCTAAGAGACCTATTCATGCAAGCAGCGAAAAGTATACAACACCGCACGAAAAACTTCTCAAATTTAACAACAAACCTCTTAAAAAAACGGAAGTATTAACATTAGTACCTATGGAAAGGATCAAATGACCTGCAATAATATTGATTATTAACCGGAACCCAAGAGTAAGAGGCCGCGAATTAATAGTCACAATCTCAACTAAAAAAAGAAATGGAACTAGAAACATTGGTGCAAAACTAGGCACCAACCTAGTTAAATTCTGGTTCGCACTAATTCGGTGGCCCGAGACCCACAAAGAACTTCACATTAAAAACGCTAAAGCAGGGCCCAGCCTTAAATGAGAAGTTACACTAAAAGAAAAAGGCACTAAACCCATTATGTTAACTCCTATTAAGAAAACGAAAAGAGAACAAACAACCAAAGGGAACCCGGATAAATTTAAACCGCTCGCGCTTTTAAATATACCTCAGCTAACTGCCAGCCTTTTCCCAATTCCCCCCTCAGATAGAGAACAAGAGCAATAAAAAAGAGTACTAACCAAAACTAAAACGAAATAAAAACTCAAACGTAAAGGGACCGAACTTAAATCCCTTATACTATATGAATCAAAACTAGATAACAAATCCAATATCATGGAATCACAAAAGAGAAGCCCCATAAGAAGGTTTACAACCAACCGCCTACTAATTCAGCCATTTTGCGTTAAGTAACGAAATATAAATATTTGTTGACTGTAATGCGGCTACTTAGAATTATTATTTTAGGGTGGGAAGGGAGAAAAAAAGAAATCAATCACTTTTATAACTTGAAAATTAAGTAAATCTAAATTTAATCCGTACTAATTATGTTCAGTAGGATTAATATTTGCTGACTCGGCATAAAATATAAAGGCGCTAATTAATTCGCTCCTATAGGATCAAAACCCATCGTACTTATAATACTACTTTATATAGCTAATTAACAGCACCTTCCGGTACCGTTACCTTGTTACGACTTATCTCAGATTTCTCCGTGAGCGACGGGCGATTAGTACTCCTCCAGTATCCTTTTCAACCTACTATTATTTAACAAATTTACTCACAAGTCCTTCTTTCGAGAAAATTTTCAACTCTCTCGGCTGACGCTACATATTACTTCTAACATGTAAATGATATCCCAATTGTCATCCAGGATGGCTTTATCATAGCTACATGTTAATCTGAATTACTTCTTACCAATATCGTTTTATAAAAGTAAGAATTACACCAATATCTCACGCGTATTGATTCGTAAACAACCATACATATGCAAAGTAAGATAAAGAACAAATGTAAGCGGACCATCTTTTAACTCCCAGATTCCCCTGTATGTTTGTTAGAGGCCGCCTATTCATTTAACTTTGAAGAACCAACTTTTAGTCATCTGGTAATCTTATTTTACTTTGTGAATAACGGGGTATCAAATCCCGGTTTTTAGCCACACTTTCATAAGAAACACCACAGCTTTGTTTGAACCAAGCCACTGAAAAGAGATTATACCCCTATTCCGCACCGGCTAAAGCTATCTATTTATATGCATCTAATAAAACCGTCAAGATTTAATAAAGCATGAATCTAACCGCGGCTGCTGGCATTCATTTTAGCCACTTTAAACCAATTCCTCTAAGCCACAATTTCTTGTGTTGCTTAATAATTTATACTAATGTCGAGAAAACTGTACCGACTAACAAGACATCAAGTCCATCTGCCTCCTCTTACCCCAGAAAGTACTATGTATTTAAGAATTGGAATAAATCTAGTACCATGATAAAATACCCTAAAATAAAAATGGGTGTAAAATGGGCCATTACACCACACTAAATCAACCCTAAAAGGCTTCTCTGAGTTAAAAATCCAGCGCTTCAACAAAGCTTTAATTTATATAAAAGATAGCGAGCTGTAATGGCCCATTTTTTAGACCTAAACTAAACACATTATTTCTGTCAGCTATCCAAAAACAATGGGTATATAAGTAAATGGACTAAAACAACTTGCTTAACGCCAATCCACACCCCCTTACATCACGAGTTAATAATCCAGAACAAAAGAGAAACAAGCAGATTAATACAAAAAAACAAATGAAAACTAAGTATTGAGGTACTATTATAGGCACTAAATCAGGAGAAGACTCATCTCAGCCGCGGGCCACACAACCCGGCACCATTTCTAGGCCACCCTGACTAAAAACAAGGGAAGGTAAACTTCGTACACAAGGCTTAAACTTAACGCATTTATCTCTGCCACCTCATTCTTTATTGCTACAACTCGCTAATTCAGTCTATTGAACCGTCACGACGCTCATAAAGACAACCAACAGTGAGAATATGTAAAAAGCCTACCAGACAAACAACTCCCACTACCTTTACACCCCCATATAAGACAAAAAGAAGAGGAACCACTATAACCACCTCAACATCAAACACTAAAAATAAAACACCAAGAAGAAAAAATCGTAGAGAAAAGCTGCTCCGAGCACTTAAAATAGGATCAAATCCGCACTCATAGGGAGAAACCCCTTCACGGTTCCACTGCCCTACCATAGATAAAACAATAGACACAATTATTAGCCCTCCTGCAACCAACCAAAAAAGAATCACGGATAAAAACAATCTCATAATGCCCAAGCGCACCTAACGCAATAGAAAATTTGCAGTTTACGGTTATATATTTAACTATTGGACCCAAAACTTATAGAGGACTCGCCCCTCTTTAAGGATGAAAACCCTACGTGCTTTATACACCATATTAGCAAGACAAGCTCAAGAGATTCTGAGAGGCATACACCATGCACTTGTGATACCCAAAACCACCGTTCTTTTGTTAAACTACTCACAAAACCCCTCTTCCCCCCCGTTTTTTTTCCCGTTTTTGTTTTTTTTTTGTTTTTGTTT
>Ga0256845_1001505_pt1 | contig 18572 bp, 19 predicted proteins | sample RiftiametaG_FD_189101 | JGI IMG/M metagenome (GOLD analysis project Ga0256845, IMG submission 189101) | Tube worm associated microbial communities from hydrothermal vent at the East Pacific Rise, Pacific Ocean - Riftia | ecosystem: Host-associated > Annelida > Integument > Unclassified ...
TAATCTCAATGTTAATACAACCATCGCTGGTCATATTTGCTGTCTTCCCAATATGTCTAATGAACTTTTTTTACTCTTTCGCCTCCTGAAATAAAATTCGTTATTTCCCTTAGCGGGTGCAAATATAGACCTGTTTTTTAAATAAAAAACAATATTTTAATTTTTTTTTAAATCTTTTTTCACCCCCTCATTTAATACCTTATAAATTAGGTGCTTGAGACCGAAAACAAATCATAAAAAATGAAGGATTTAAAGTTAGGGGATTGTAACTATATATGCAACTATTCTTTTTGCTTTTCAACTCCACTCCATTTATTGGTTAGTGATGCATAATCATAATCCAATATAGACTTCTGTCGCTTAAGCCTATCACTGGCAAATGCTCGTTGCAAGATGTCTTCTATCAAATAGTCTTCATGAACGCTTTCTGGATGATACTCTTTCTTTAAACTGATTTTAAACATCTTTGCGGTGGTATTATACCAAAATGCTCTCCAGCCATTGCGCAGTTCCTTAACCAATCCATAGGCTGTTATTCCTGTTTGCCTATTAATGAGCTTAACCAATATTTGCCCTTCTGTACGGGTGAGTTTTTTTAACTCTTCAGAAAATTCTTCTTCAATATACTTTTGAATATGTTTAGTATACTTTTTTCTTTTTCTATTGGATTTCACTTTCTCTAAGCTATCATTTAACGCCACTAAACGTTCTGATGCCAATTTTGCATAAGGATACACCTTTATGGTTTTCCTCCTTAATATATAGTACCTAAGTTTTTCTTTTCTTGAATTGAACTTTAGTTTCCCGAAAATATAAACTTCATCTAAGGATATGGAGCTCTGAAATATAGAGTCTCCTTCTATTAGAATATATTCTTTGGCAATGGAATCCAATGGTTGATCCTCCTCTTGTGAAAAACTCAAAAAGCCCATCAATCCAAATAATAAAACAAAATAAACCTTTTTCATTAATTTAATATAAACAAAAGCCTGTGACAAAATTAACGATAAACATTAAATGATATTATTAAATAAAAGTGAATATTCCTAAGTTTGTAACAAAACACACTTTAATGAGCGCAAAGAAAATTATCACAAAAAAATCTCTAGCATTTTTTGAGAAATATTTAAATAATGCCGCACCTACCGGCTATGAATGGGAAGGGCAAAAATTATGGATGGACTACCTAAGACCTTATGTAGATACTTTTATTACCGATACCTATGGTACTGCTGTGGGTATTATAAATCCTGATGCAAAATACAAGGTGGTCATAGAAGGGCATTCTGATGAAATTTCTTGGTATGTAAACTACATAACGGACAATGGCCTTATCCATGTAATACGTAATGGTGGTAGTGACCATCAGATTGCTCCGTCCAAATGGGTGAACATCCATACTAAAAAAGGAATTGTAAAAGGAATATTTGGTTGGCCAGCAATCCATACTAGAAACAAAGCAAAAGAGGAGCCTCCTAAATTAGATAATATCACTATTGATGTTGGTGCCAAAGACAAAGCCGAAGTGGAAAAAATGGGTGTACATGTTGGTTGTGTGATTACATATCCTGACGAATTTAAAATCTTGAATGGAGATAAATTTGTTTGCAGGGCAATTGACAATAGAGCTGGTGGGTTTATGATCGCTGAAGTTGCAAGACTATTGCACGAAAACAAAAAGAAACTTCCTTTTGGGCTGTACATTACCAATTCTGTACAAGAAGAAATTGGTTTGCGTGGTGCGGAAATGATTACCCATACCATTAAACCCAATGTGGCCATTGTCACTGATGTTTGTCATGACACCACCACCCCAATGATTGAAAAGAAAACACAGGGGCATACTGAGATTGGCGCTGGGCCTGTTATCTCTTACGCTCCTGCCGTACAGAATAAATTACGTGAGCGCATTATAGAAACTGCGGAAGCAAATAAAATTCCTTTTCAACGTATGGCAGCCTCTAGAATGACAGGGACTGATACTGATGCTTTTGCATACAGCAATGGCGGTGTCGCCTCTGCATTGATATCATTACCTCTTAGATACATGCACACTACGGTAGAGACTGTGCACCAAGATGATGTTGAGAATGTTATTCGTTTGATATATGAAACGCTATTGAACATTAAAGACGGGGAAACATTTAGCTATTTCGAGTAGGAAGGCATTGCCTTCTTTTATTATATCATAGTCTATTTGAGTGGAGTTGATGACTAAATTGCTTTAGATAGGTTTCGACTCCGCTCAACCAGACAAACAAGAACTATACTTCATGGATGAATTACTGGATGTTTTAGATGTTGATGGCAATTACACTGGCGAAACCATCATGAAATCCATTGCGCATAAAAAAGGTGTTTTCCATCTTACTGTCCATATTTGGTTTTACACTAAAACTGCAAAAATATTGATTCAACAAAGAGGGAAGGGCAAAGATACTTTCCCTCTTTTATGGGATGTCTCTGTTGCTGGACATGTTGGTGCTGGTGAAGAAATTAAAATTTCTGCCATACGAGAAGTTGAGGAAGAAATTGGACTGACCATTGTTCAGGAAGATTTACAAAAAATAGGTGTTTTTAAAAGCATTCAAAAACACCATGCAGCATTAATTGATTGCGAGTTTCACCATACTTTTATATGTGAATTGAAAGTTCCGTTAGAAAAGCTTAAAAAACAAGATAGTGAGGTTGAAGCTCTGGATTTAATTCCACTAACAAAATTTGCTGAAGAAACTTGGGGCATGGCCAATCTTAAAAAGTATGTGCCACATGACACTGCATATCATAAGACTATCATTAAAGCGATTAAAGAAAGGTTATAGTTTGCTAATGAATTCTTCAACCTTGTCTAAACTATAGGTTTCTTGATTGCCCTTTTCCATATTCTTTACCACAAAGGAATTATGGGCTAGTTCTTTCTCTCCAATTAGTACAACAAAGGGTACTTTTCTGTTATTGGCATACTTCATTTGTTTCTGCATTTTGGCTGAAGATGGGTATACATCCGCTTTTATACCAACATTTCTTAGTTTACCAACTAATTTTAAGGCAGCAAAGGCTTCCTTTTCTCCAAAATTAACACAGAGCACTTCTAAAGATTGGCCAATAGTTTCTGGAAACAGTCCTAACTCTTCCAATACCAAATAAATTCGGTCTAAACCAAAGGATATACCTACACCACTCACATCTTTAAGACCAAAAACACCTGTAAGGTCATCATAACGACCACCACCTCCTATAGAACCCATGTTTACATTTTCTGGTGCTGAAACTTCAAAAATTGCTCCTGTATAATAATTAAGCCCACGTGCCAAGGTGACATCAATGGAAAGCTTGGCAGATTGTAATCCTAATTCCTCAATGGCATTTATAATGAATGTTAGTTCTTCTACCCCTTTACTACCTTCTACTGAATCTTTTAAAAGTTCTTTTAACTGAGACAATTGTGTTTCATTGGAACCTGACAATGCAAATAATGGTGAGGCTTTTTCAATGGCTTTTTCAGAAATACCTTTTGCCAGCATTTCTTTTTTTACACCTTCTTCACCAATTTTATCCAATTTATCCAATGCAACCGTAAAAGCAACCAACAAATGCTTAGCGCCAATAACTTCTGCTATCCCTGCAAGTATTTTTCTGTTGTTCAGTTTAATGGTTGTTCCTTTCAGTCCTAAATCTGTAAAAACAGCATCGTATAATTGTATGAGTTCTACTTCTTGCAACAAAGAATTTGCACCTACCACATCTGCATCACATTGATAAAATTCCCTAAACCTTCCTTTTTGGGGTCTATCCGCTCGCCATACTGGCTGAATCTGATATCTTTTAAATGGAAAATCAATTTCATTTTGATGCATGACAACGTATCTGGCAAACGGTACTGTTAAGTCGTAACGTAATGCTTTTTCTGAAATTTTTGGAGTTATAGATTTTGAATTTTTAGAGCTATAGGTGTCATCATCCACCTTGTTTAAAAAATCCCCAGAATTAAGAATCTTAAATATCAACCTATCCCCTTCGTCCCCATACTTTCCCATGAGGGTGCTGGAATTTTCAAAAGAAGGTGTTTCTATAGGTTGAAAACCGAAGGTCTGGAAGTGTTTCTTTACAATATTAAAAATGTAGTTCCGCTTATATACTTCACTTGGAGAAAAATCTCTTGTGCCCTTAGGTATGGTTGGTTTCTGTGCCATTAATTTTAATTCTGTTGTAAATATACTTATTTGTGTTCCCTGTGAAGACAGGAATCTTAAAAACCTCTCGACTCCGCTCGAGGTGACCCAAAATTATTTAATCATATCATCAAACCATTTATACAATGCTCCTTTGGTAATAGATGCTCCTTGTTTTATTAAATTGAATTTATCTAAGCTTTTATTCTCAGTGTAGGCTTTGGACGCAGTTAAGTATTCTACATAATCTCCCTGAAAATTCTTTTTGAACCAGCCAAAACCAACTTCGGTCTGTAAATCTATATCTGGGTTCAGCACTTTTACGGAAATCAATTTCATTTCCTTGTCCGTTAAATGAAACAAATGCATTTGTTGTGCGGAAATATTTTCAAGAAATTGCACTTTAGCCAACACTCCTTCCCATATTAAATCACTAAAAATATCCAATTCTTCTTCTGCAACTTCTGGTTTGTTCTTTTTTATGCCTTCCCACTCTTTTCCTGTAATGGATTGGGTTGCCAAAAAATTAATGAATTCTTGGTGCAGTTCTTCTAATTGCTGTTTTGTAAGTCTTGTGAACTTCATTCAATAAAAATAAAAAAATTAAACTTTGAATTAATACAACTTCATATTTTTAATATGACAAGTAATACCATAAAAAAAGAGCCGTGCAAATGCACAGCTCTTTATCATTAAATAACCAACTGGGTTATTTTTTTGCTTCTGCAATTACTTCAAAAGGGAATTCAACTATCACCTCTCTATGTAACCGTATACTAGCAGCATAAGCCCCGGTTCTTTTAATTGAACCGCCTCTAATAGAGACAAATTTTTTGTCAATGTCATGACCTGCTTTTTTCAAAGAACCAGTCAAATCCATATTGGTTATAGAACCAAATAATTTATCTCCTGCTCCAGTTTTAGCAGCTATCTTTATCTCTAATTGCTTAAGAGCCTCAGCTATTTTGTTAGCTTCACCAACAATTTTTTTCTCTTTATGAGCTTTTTGTCTTAGATTCTCTGCCAATACTTTTTTAGCAGAAGGTGTTGCCATTGCAGCCAATCCTTGTGGTATAAGAAAGTTTCTACCGTAACCATTCTTAACATCAACCAAGTCATCTTTAAAACCTAAGTTTTGTACGTCTTCTTTTAATATAAGTTCCATGATCAGCTTTTTATTTTAATAAATCTCCTACGTAAGGCATTAATGCTAAATGACGGGCTCTTTTAACAGCCGTTGCCACTTTTCTTTGAAATTTCAAGGAAGTTCCTGTTAGCCTTCTAGGCAACAATTTCCCTTGCTCGTTTACCAACTTCATCAAAAAATCTGGATCTTTGTAATCTACATACTTAATTCCTGACTTTTTAAAACGACAATATTTCTTTTTCGTATTGGTTTCAATGTTCAATGGGGTTAAATACCTGATTTCCCCATCTTTTTTTCCTTTTGCTTGTTGCTCTATAGATGACATATTCCTTACGCTTTAGCTTTTAATTTTGTTCTTCTTCTCTCTGCCCATGAAACGGCATGCTTGTCTAATTTAACGGTCAAGAACCGCATAATTCTTTCATCTCTTCTAAACTCTAACTCATAAGGAGAAATAGTTTCACCTGAAGAAGTGAATTCGAACAAATGGTAAAAACCACTTTTCTTGTGTTGTATGGGATATGCCAATTTTTTTAGGCCCCAATTTTCCTTGGACACCATTTTGGCGCCATTTTTAATTAAGAAATCTTCAAATTTCTTAACTGTTTCCTCTATCTGAGTATCAGACAGAACGGGATTTAAAATGAAAACAGTTTCGTAATGATTCATATTAATTTATATTTTAGGGTCGCAAAAGTAATAATTATTCACACCTTTTACAAGAAATTGGTAAATTCTTCGTTATTAGCTGAAAGAGTTATTAACAATCTTAACCAAAACGAACTTAACCTAACGTTAATCATGCATTTTACCACTTACACAACAAATAACACCATGTTTACATCTTTTATTGGAGTTACGCGTGTTTTTTCAGTACTTTGTCAATGATTTAACCCCACAAATCACCCCATTTATGAAATTAAAATGTATAATCGTAGACGATTCATCGATGCAACGTATGGCAGTTGCAAAGTTAGTGAGCAATCATCCTAACCTAGCTCTTATTGCGGAGTACAGTAATGCAATTGAAGCAAAAAACGGCATTAAGAACAATGAGATAGATTTAATCTTCCTTGATGTTGAAATGCCAATTATTACTGGATTTGATTTATTGGAGTCTTTAGAAAATGCTCCACAAGTAATCTTAATCACAGGAAAACCTGATTATGCCTTAAGGGCTTTTGAGTATGATGTAACAGATTACTTACACAAGCCTATTACTTTGGCTCGTTTTGATGCTTCTGTTAAAAGAGCAGTAGCCAAGTATGAACAATTAAACCAGGTGCACGAAGACGAAGAGCATATCTTTGTAAAGAGCAACCTTAAGAAAAGAAAAGTTATCCTTAATGATATCAAATGGATTGAAGCATTGGGTGATTACATTAAATTGGTTACAGATGAGGCCAATATTGTAATTTTATCTACAATGAAATCCTTTGAACAACAATTGCCTGCCGAAAAATTCCTAAGAATACATAAGTCATATATTGTAAACTTAGAAAAAATAGAAAAATTCAACAGTAAAAATGTTGAAGTCAGCGGTAGACAAATACCATTGAGTAGAAATAAAAAGACTGAGTTAGCTGAAGCATTGAGCAACGTCTAACTATAAATAGTCTACATTATAGATTATACGTACACTTTTATACTGGGAAATAGCATTAAAAGATTTTTCAACTCTTTTAATGCTATTTTTTGTTTTTATAATAGATTTTTCTTTTGGAATCTTAATAATTATATTTTTTAAATATTGATTACGTATTCTAGCAACGGGTGGATACTCTGGTCCCAAAACCTCATTACTAAACACACTTTTTAAAGATTTGGCCATCCAAAGCGATGCTTCGTTCAGCTTGTTGTAATCTTTATGTTTTAGGGTAATCTTAATTATTCTATTTGCAGGTGGATATTTATACTGTTCCCTTTCATATAACTGTTCTTGAAACATGGTCATGAAATCACCTGTGGTCACCTGTTTTAATATTTGATGGTATGGGTTATAGCTTTGAATAAGCACCTTGCCTCTTTTTTTGGTACGCCCTGCCCTACCAGCTACTTGGGTCAATAATTGAAAACTTCTTTCATGTGCCCTAAAATCAGGGAAATTGAGCAATGTATCTGCATTCATTATGCCTACCACATCCACATTTCTGAAATCCAAGCCTTTGGTCAACATTTGCGTACCCACAAGAATATCTAGTTCCTGTTGTTCAAATGCCGTTATTATCTTTTCATAACCATGCTTTCCTCTAGTGGTATCCAAATCCATTCTACCCACTTTAGCGTCAGGAAACAACTTGTTCAACTCCTCCTCTATTTGCTCTGTTCCAAATCCTTTGGTGTCCAATGTTGGGGAACCACAGGCCAAACAACTTAATTGTAATGCTATATGGTGTCCACAATAATGGCAACGCAATTGTTTTCTGTGCTGGTGATACGTTAAACTTACATCACAATTGGGACATTGGGGAGAATGACCACAAGTGGTACATTCCAAAATAGGCGCATAACCTCTTCTGTTTTGAAACAAAATCACTTGTTTTTTTTCTTCAAGGGTATTGGTTATTTCTTCCAGTAATCGTTCGGAAAAATGACCTTTCATTCGTTTCTTTCTGGTCTGTTCCTTTATATCCACCAGTTCAATATCTGGCATCAATACATCCCCATATCTTCTTTTAATACTGGCATAACCATATTTTCCAGTTTTTACATTGTAATAGCTTTCCAAGCTTGGAGTAGCAGAACCTAATAAAATATTGCTTTGGTGCATTTGCGCCAATACAATGGCAGTATCTCTAGCATGATACCGTGGAGCTGGATCATATTGTTTAAAAGAAGCTTCATGTTCCTCATCTACTATAATCAGTCCCAAATTTGAATATGGCAAGAACATAGATGAACGGGCTCCAATAATAATTTGTGCTTTTGTTTTGATCTTCAAAACATTATTCCAAACTTCTACCCGTTCCTGTATGTTGTATTTTGAATGGTAAACCGATATTTTTTCTCCAAAATAATTCTGCAATCTACTTATCAATTGTGTGGTAAGTGCAATTTCTGGCAATAAATACAATACTTGTTTGTTGTCATTTAAACAAGCTTCAATGAGTTTAATATATACTTCTGTTTTACCAGAAGAAGTCACACCATGGAGTAAAGTAACCTTATCACTGGCAAAGCTTTCTTGAATGTCTTGTAATGCTTGTTCTTGGTATTCATTTAAAAGTATTTCTGGATTCTCGCTTTTTCCTGAATAGTTAATTCTATCAATCCTGATAAAATATTCTTCTAAAATTCCTTTATCTATTAAAGTTTTTATAACCGCTTTGGAGCTTCTGCTTTCTTTCTCAAGGTCATCTACCTTTATAGGTTTTTTAATGACTGCCTGTAGTTGGAAAAGTGACAGTATAACTTGGCTTTGTTTTGGGGCTCTTGTTAGGTTTTTCAATAATTTTTCTAAGGCTACTTCTGACTGATACTTCTTCCCCAATTTTACATACCTAATCAATTTAGGTCTATACTGATCGTATATTTCCTCCTTTAAATTAATAGCGCCTTTTTCCAACAATTGTTGTAAAACTGGCATTACATTTTTTCTTTCAATAATGGATGCTACTTCATGCACCTTTAATATGGATTGATGCTGTAGAGCTTCAAACACCAAAAACTCATCATCCTTTAAATCTTCTTCATTAAAGGTTCCTCTGTCATTTTTTAATATCAGGGTTTCGCTTTCCAATAAAAAAACACTTGGAACCGCACTTCTAAAAACTTCCCCTATGGTGCACATATAATACTGTGAAATCCACCCCCACAACTTTAATTGTATTGTATTTACAATAGGTATATCATCAAGGATTTGGTGAATTTCTTTAGCCTCATAAACTACTGGTGGTATATTATGTACCTCATATACCAAAGCTGTGTAAATTTTTGATTTTCCAAAGGGAACGGCAACTCGCATACCAGGTTGTAAAAAATCTGCCTCAGATGAGGATATGCTATAAGTGAAAAGTTTCTCTAATGGGATGGGTAATATTACATTTATAAAATATTGCATGGCACCATCATTCATCTACTAGTCAGTTGCTCTGACCCATGTTTGGGTTCTATAAATAAATGCCAAATATCCTCTCACTTTCAATTCATTAGAATTCTCAGGATTTAGCCATATTTTACATCTAAATGTCATGGCCTGCTCTGGATCAAATAACGTTTTACCAGTATATTCGCCTTTTTTGTTTTTAGTAAGACTGTCCATAATCATCATTCCCTCTACAGGTTTATCTTTACGCCCTCCCTTACATTTAACACATTTTGCGTTCTTTTTTCCTTTTTCTAAAATTTTAAGGACTTTAGCATACATTGCCCCACCCTCTTCATAAACATGTATAAGTGCCTTTTCCATACCATTTCTATCATCTACCGTTTTCCATTTCCCAAAAATACTTTGGGAATATGATAACTGAAAAGAGCATAACATTGTACATATGAGTAATACCTTATATCCTTCTTTCATCATTTCTTTACATTCTTTCTTAAGGAGTTTAATGTGGCGTTGAGTTCAAACCCAAGAAGCAATATATTGGAATTTAACCATATGTACACCATTAAAATCAATAATCCTCCCAAAGCTCCATACAATTCATTATATCGTGCAAATTTTTCTACATATACTCCAAACAAATAAGAAGTTAATAAAAACAACAAAGTGGTCATTAAAGCACCTGCTGAGAAAAATTTAGCTTGTCTCCCTTCTCTGGTTCCAAAATAATATAAAATGGCTGTAGATAAATATGACAATAATGTGAAAAACAACACTTTACCAATGGTTACACCCACTATATCATTTTCTTCTAAATCATACCCTCTGGTCTTAGCGGCAAACTCACTTAAATATTCAACAATATAAAATTCAAAATAAACAAAACCAATAGCACCTACTAACAGTAAAATAGATAAAATCAGCCCTATAAATAAAGCATATAGATATTGACGCAAAAAATTTCTGGTCAGCTTTACATGGTAAGAATACTCAAACCCCCCAAAGATGGCATTCACCCCATTTGCTACTAAAAAAATTGATATAAAAAAGGCCGATGATAACAACCCCCCTCTTTTTTGGTCTTTAATTTGTTGGTATATGTCCCCAAAATAATCACTTGTAGCCGATGGTAAAAAAGATTCCAAAAAAACCAAAAGTTGTGAGTCAAAATTCTCATTTCCCAAACTTGCATATGGAATAATAAAAGGGATAAGTGTTATTAAGAAAATCAATAAAGGAAACAATGCCATAAATAGGCTAAATGCAATTGAACTGGCTCTAGTGGACAATGCTCCTTGCACAATTCCAATAATGTACATCTCCAACAGATCATACATAGATAGCCCTTCAAATGCAGAAAGTTTTATTTTTTTCAATAATCTGGCCACCCAATTTACAATTGGTATTTTCTCTATTTTTTCTTCAATTTCTGCAGACATTTATACTGCTTTAAGGCTAAGGTCCATATTGTAAACTGAATGTGTCAATGCTCCAGAGGAAATATAATTTACGCCACATGCGGCATACTTTCCTATGGTCTTTTCATTTATACCACCTGATGATTCTGTTAAACAGGTATTGCCAATAATTTCAACAGCTTTACGTGTATCATCATAATTAAAATTATCCAAAAGAATACGGTAAGCGCCATCTGTTTTAAGAATTTCATCTACTTCATCTAAATCCCGTGCTTCAACAATGATTTTTAGATTTCGGTCTGTATCTTTTAAATACTGTTTTGTTTTCTCAATGGCTTTAGTAATACCTCCAGCAAAATCAATATGATTGTCTTTCAGCATGATCATATCATACAAAGCAAACCTATGATTTTCTCCGCCTCCAATTTTCACGGCCCATTTTTCCAAAGCACGTATTCCAGGTGTGGTTTTTCTAGTATCCAAAATCTTAGTGTTAGTCCCTTTTAACAAGGATACAAATTCACTTGTCTTTGTTGCTATGGCACTCATTCTTTGCATAGCATTGAGAACCAACCGTTCTGCTTTTAAAATACTTTGAGAACTGCCTGTTACATAAAAAACAATGTCATCATATTTTACTTGGCTTCCATCTTCAATCAGGGTTTCAATTTCCATATCATTGTCCACATAGGCAAATACCTGCTTTGCAAACGCTACTCCTGCAATAATACCTTCATCTTTTACCAAAAGTTTTGCTTTCCCTTTTTCCGAAACTGGAATGCAGGCAAGAGAACTATGGTCACCATCACCAACATCCTCTCTTATGGCGTTTTCTATTATTAATTTTATTTCTTTTTGAAATTGTTCCTCTGAAATCATGAATGAAGTTAGATTTACGCTAATTTACTAAAACAAAAGGCAAACCCATATGTCTAATCTTTAAAGATTGATCTGTAAATCCTAACTTTGACTTATGAATATAAAATTGCTTGCTATTGGGAAAACGGATAGCTCTGATTTGGAACGTCTTATTGATCAATATAAAAATAGGTTAAAACACTATATAAAATTTAATCTAGAGATTATACCCGATATAAAAAATATAAAGAATCTTTCTGAAGCCCAGCAAAAAGATAAAGAGGGCGAAGCTATTTTAAAGAAAATTAACCCAACTGATTTTGTGGTTTTATTGGACGAGAATGGAAAACAATACAACTCTATAGAATTTGCAAATCATCTACAAAAAATAATGAATATGGGAACCAAACAACTTGTTTTTATTATTGGTGGTCCTTATGGTTTTAGCGAAACATTATACCAAAATGCCAAAGGAAAAATAAGTCTTTCTAAAATGACATTTTCCCACCAAATGGTACGTCTTTTTGTTGTGGAACAAATTTACAGAGGTTTTACTATTTTAAAGAATGAACCTTATCACCATCAATAATATAGAAGGATGAAAAAAATAATTGATAACTTTTCTACTCAGGCAAAAACCTATAAAAAATATAGACCTGTTTACCCTAAAACTTTTTATGACGAGTTGCTAGGCCTTGTAAATATTAGGAATACATGTTGGGATTGTGGTACAGGGAATGGACAAGTTGCTTCTGTATTATCCAAATATTTTAAAGAAGTCAATGCAACAGACATAAGTGATACACAGCTACAACAAGCAGCGCGAATAGAAAATGTAAGTTATAGCCAGCAAAGAGCAGAACAAACCAATTTTAAGGATAGCACTTTTGACCTAATTACGGTAGCCCAGGCGGTGCATTGGTTCGATTTTGAAGCCTTTTACAAAGAAGTGAAACGTGTAGGCAATAAAAATGCCATTCTAGCAATTTGGGGTTATGAACTCCTAAATATCACCCCAGAAATTGATGCTCTTATTAATACTTTTTATACCGAAATTGTTGGGCCCTTCTGGAGTTTTGAACGCAAACATATAGATACCCACTACGCTAGTATTGATTTCCCTTTTCAAGAAATTAAACTTACTAAAGATTATGAAATCAAAACTGAGTTGAGCCTATCCGACTTAGAGGGATATTTTAATTCTTGGTCTAGCGTTCAAAACTATATTAGACAAAAAAAAGAAAATCCTGTTAACCAATTGATTAACGAGATTAAACCTTTTTGGGAACAAAACGAAACTAAAATAGTTTCTTATCCCTTATTCACTAAAATTGGTAAAATAACCAAGTAAGTTTTTTTATTAATACAGCACCCTAAATTTAATTGTATTCTCAATCTTCTTAAGTGCTTTAATAACATCCTTGTTATACTCTTTGTCCAAATCGGTTATTACATAACCAACCTCATTATCTGTAGATAAAAACTGACCAGAAATATTCATTTCATATTTGGCCAATACTTCATTTATTTTTGCCATAATCCCTGGTACATTCTTATGAATGTGCAAGAAACGATGTGCTTTGTTCTGTTTGGGCAGCCTAATATTTGGGAAGTTAACGGCATCTACCGTATTTCCTGAATTTATATAATCCATGATTTTATTAGGTACAAAATCTGCAATATTTCTTTGTGCTTCTTCAGTACTTCCTCCAATATGTGGTGTTAATATTACATTGTCAAGGCCTTGCAGTTCTGTAAAGAACTCCCCATTTGCACGTGGCTCTTCTGGGTATACATCTACAGCGGCACCACTAAGTTTTCCGCTTTTCAAAGCAGCTGCCAAAGCAGGAATATCAATTACAAATCCTCTAGAAAGGTTTATTAATACAGCTCCATCTTTCATTTGGTTTAACTCCCGCTCTCCAATAAAACTCTTATTGGCTTTATTATCATCTATGTGAAGTGAAACAACATCGGACACATTTAATAAATCTTCTAACGTGTTACATTTTATTGCATTTCCCAATGCCAATTGGTCCCCCAAATCATAATAATACACTCGCATACCAATTCCTTCAGCAAGAACTGACAATTGTTTACCTATGTTTCCATAACCAATAATCCCTAAGTTTTTACCTCTTACCTCTGTGGCATTGGCTGCTGTTTTATTCCATTGTCCGTTATGGATTTCTGTACTACGTGGAAAAATGCTTCTTTTAAGCATAATAATCTGTCCTATAGCCAATTCCACTACTGAACGTGTATTACTATAAGGTGCGTTAAAGACAACCACACCTTTCTTTTTACAAGAATCCAAGTCTATTTGAGTAGTTCCAATACAGAACGCCCCAACTGTCAATAATTTATCTGCTGCATCTAAAACCTTTTGGGTCACTTGGGTCTTAGAACGAATTCCAAGTACATGCACTCCCTTTATTTTTTCAATAAGGTCTTCTTCAGTTAAACTATGTTTTATCAATTCTACTGAAAAACCATCTTCTGATAAGTTATCAAAAGCAGCTGGGTGTACATTTTCCAGTAAAAGAATCTTTATTCTGTTCTTTGGATATGATATATTTCTAGGAAGGTCGTTCACAAACAAAAATTCATCCATATTGGGTGCTATGTGATCCGCATTATCGGCTGCCTTATCCCTATGTACATTTTCCGTATACGCAAAGAATTTATGGGCTATACCAGCTTCTCGCATTACATAATCACTATAACCATCACCAATTACTTGTACTTCACCCTCAAGGTTAAGGTTTCTTAGGCATTCTATCTTTCCATTATGCTCAGAAAGCACATTGGTCTCATCAAAACCAACGATATTCCCTTCACTATCAAATTTAAAGGTATTGGCATATACCCGTTCTGATGGTATATTATACTCTTCAACAATTGGATCTATAAATTCTTTGAAACCACATGAAATCACATAGATATCATCAGCATAATTATGGAAAAATTCCTTATTGGCTTCAATGGATTTGGATATTTTTTGACGAAGTTCTGTTACCAAACCTTCTAAATCATCCTTATGGGCATTCAATAATTTTAATCTTTTCTCTAACGATTCAGTAAAAGAGATATCCCCATCTATTCCCAAATTGGTGATTTTTTGAATCTCTTTAATAACTTGATCTTTGTTGGATTTTCCCTCTAGCGTCATTTCAGCCAAAACATCCAAGGCTTCTACTCTGGTCAATGTACTGTCAAAATCAAACACGTATTTTCTGCCCACTTCTACCATTTTATTCGTTAAAAATTAATGTGCAAAATTAAACATTAATTTTATCTGATTTTGTTGTTCCCTGAAATAAAACAAAAAGCTTTTGAATTGATATTATTTCTGCATCTGGCAACGTGCTTACTCAAAATTTTGCGTATATAATTCCCGTGACAATGGCAATACCAAAACTAAGCAAAGTGCCTATTAAAATATATTCAGTCAATTTACGGCTATTGCTCTCCTTAAGGTCATTAAACCTAAAGACGGATTTTGCTGCAATCAACAGACCTATACCCTCCCATTTTCCCAAAATAATAAATGCCAAAACAAACAACCGCTCAATTATTCCAATATACTTCCCCGCATTTGGTAAAGATTTATGGTCCAATTCTATTTGCTTGGACATTGCTTCCAATAATTTCCCCATAAATATAGCCGTAGGAAAACTCACAAAAACAATGGCGGTCACCAAAGCCCAATCAATTTGATCAATTAAACCAATGGAATGCTCAATAATATTTCCATAATAAGCAACGCAGTACAGAACAATTAGATGAAGTGTCTGATCTATAAAAAATGGAATGGCCGTGTTTTTAAACAATGGGGTGGTGTAAATTTTTGCAATGTCTATGGCATAATGCAGCACTGTAATTAGGAGTGCCATTTTCCAAAATTGTAAATCCCACACCAATACCATGGTAACAACAAAATGGAGCAATACATGAAAATACAAATATTTTGAAGCTACCTTGTTTGCTTCCTTATGGATGACCCACTTTGTTGGTTGAAGTAGAAAGTCTCCAATTAAATGAGCCAATAAAATTTTAATGAACACTGCTATCATATGTTTATTCCTTTTACTATTTGATTATAATATTCTAACAATTCCAATACCAAATCTAACCTAGCTCGTTTTTGACGTTGACTCACAGCAGATTGTTTAATATTAAGCATTTTAGCAATCTCTTTTTGTGATGCACTTGGATTTTGCATAAACAAAGTCACTATTTCCGCAGAAACTTTAGACCAATCATCCATAAAATCCAATGCCAGTTTTAAAAGAAGGTTCAATGTTTTATCCAAATTATTGTCACCCATTGCTATTGCCAAACTAAGCTTTTTCTTTCTTAAACTATCAAAAACATGCCCAGAGCGTTGATGTGCAGTACCATTAGACTCACTTACGCTTTCACCAGTAAAGGTTTCATCTCCTAGACCAATACCCATTCGCACATCTAATCCCTTTATGGATCTTATCAATGATTTAATATTGATGGCCACCTCCAATGCCTTTTCTGGAGTTGTACGTATTTGGAATTCATCACCTCTATATATTTCCCAATCAATAGGAGTATCTCCTAAAGTGGACAAATACTTTTTTAAAATAGACATCCATTCTGATTGTTTATAATCTTCAGAATTAATGATGTCACCCGTTATAATTGCTATCATAAATATAAGCTATATCGCTAATATACTAAAATATAAGCATATTAGATAATATTTTGTATTATAAGCTAAAACGATAATGTTTTAAAAATAGTGTTCACTCCCTAAAATTACTATTTTTGGGTTTTCTCATTTTTCATATTTCAAATAAATTAAATGAAGCTAGTATTTGCCACGCACAACTCCAACAAACTTAAAGAGGTACAACTACTTTTACCTAAAAACATCATTATATTATCTTTAGATGATATTGGTTGCACAGAAGAAATTCCAGAAACTGGAAAAACATTAGAGGAAAATGCGCAAATAAAAGTTGATTTTGTCACACAAAATTATGGCTATCCATGTTTTGCTGATGATACTGGCTTATTGGTTGATGCTTTAGAAGGAAAACCTGGTGTGTATTCTGCAAGATACGCTGGTGAATTAAAGAGTTCTGATGATAATATGAACAAGTTATTGCATCAATTAAAAGGCAAAAACAATAGACTGGCAAGATTTAAAACCATAGTAGCTCTAAATCTTCCCACAGAGAAAAAACAATTTATTGGTATTGTAGAAGGCAAAATAACCACTGAAAAACATGGCGGCAATGGCTTTGGATACGATCCTGTTTTTAGACCTAATGGCTATAACAAAACGTTTGCTGAATTACCTTTATCAGAAAAAAACAAAATAAGTCACCGTGGAAAAGCCATGGAACAATTGATTAACTACCTCAAAAACAGTATTTAACCTCTTTATCAACATGTAAATAATTAACAGTACCTTTGCAACTTTAATAAACGCCGCTAGTATAGCATGTGTTGCGCCGAGTCTAAATGGGTTATTACGAGAACCGCTCTATGCAACATACATATTTGCGAATTAAGTAAAACTTATTATGACAAAATTTGAAGCACTGGGACTGCAAAAGTCTCTATTGAATGCTATTGCTGATTTAGGATTTGAAACTCCTTCTGAAGTACAAGAAAAATGTATTCCACTTTTATTGGAAGACGATACCGATTTGGTCGCTTTGGCGCAAACGGGAACAGGAAAAACCGCTGCTTTTGGTTTTCCGTTAATTCAAAAAATAGATAACGAAAGTAGAACTACCCAAGGGTTGATTCTTTCTCCTACACGAGAACTTTGCCTACAAATCACCAACGAAATAAAGCTATATTCCAAATATGAAAAAGGAGTAAATGTAGTTGCTATTTATGGTGGTGCCAGTATTACGGACCAAGCAAGGCAAATAAAACGTGGAGCACAAATAATTGTGGGAACTCCAGGCAGAATGAAAGATATGATTAGTCGTGGATTGGTTGATATTTCCAAAATTGACTACTGTATTCTTGACGAGGCAGATGAAATGTTGAACATGGGCTTCTATGAAGACATTAAAGACATTTTATCCAACACTCCAAAGGAAAAATCAACTTGGCTTTTTTCGGCTACAATGCCAAGAGAGGTTTCTAACATTGCTAAAAAATTCATGCACTCACCTAAAGAAATTACGGTGGGTACAAAAAATGCCGGTACATCTACTGTTCAACATGAACATTATGTTGTTAGTGGCAGGGATCGCTATCCTGCTTTAAAAAGATTGGCAGATGCCAATCCTGGTATATTCTCAGTAATTTTTTGCAGAACCAAAAGAGATACCCAAAGAGTTGCAGAAAAATTAATTGAAGATGGCTATAACGCTGGAGCCTTACATGGTGATTTAAGTCAGAACCAAAGAGATTTGGTCATGAACTCTTTTCGCAAAAAGCAAATACAAATGTTGGTCGCTACAGATGTGGCCGCACGTGGAATTGACGTAAGTGACATTACCCATGTAATCAACTATCAATTACCGGATGAAATTGAAACCTACACTCACCGTAGTGGGCGTACAGGTAGAGCAGGGAAATCTGGTATATCCATGGTCATTGTCACCCGTAGTGAGTTAAGAAAAATTACTGCCATAGAACGAAAAATACAGCAAAAATTTATAGCTAAAAAAATACCAACAGGAATAGAAATTTGTGAAATTCAATTATATCATTTAGCCAATAAAATTAAGGACACAGAAATAAATGAGGACATAGACAATTATTTACCGGCCATTAATGATGTGTTGAAAGATATAGATCGTGATGAGCTCATCAAAAAAATTGTTTCTGTAGAATTTACCAGATTTTATAATTATTACAGTAAATCACAAGATCTTAATACATCAGATTCTAGTAGAAGAGATAGAGGTGAAAGAGATAGAGGTGAAAGA
>Ga0256845_1001506_pt1 | contig 18569 bp, 12 predicted proteins | sample RiftiametaG_FD_189101 | JGI IMG/M metagenome (GOLD analysis project Ga0256845, IMG submission 189101) | Tube worm associated microbial communities from hydrothermal vent at the East Pacific Rise, Pacific Ocean - Riftia | ecosystem: Host-associated > Annelida > Integument > Unclassified ...
GAAACAACAGCGCTTTCTCAAGCCGTTATTGTTGAATCACCGTTAACCGGTATAAAAATTCTTTGCGTTGATAATGAAACACAAATTACTGATGCGATGTCACTTTTATTTACTCGATGGGGATGTCATACAAAAACAGCCCAAGCAGAAGAGCAGATAGAAGAGTTGTTTGAAGCTGATTTTATTCCAGACATACTGATCGTCGACTACCAGTTAGACCGCGGTAAAACCGGGCTTGAATTTATTCGAATGATGAGGAATAGAACAGGCATAGAAATTCCCGCTATTATCGTGACCGCTGATCATTCTAAAGAAACGGAAGACAAAATAAAAAATGCAGGGCTTAAACTACTATATAAACCTGTAAAACCGGCGATGTTGCGAGCGAGTATGAACGATGAATTACGTTAAAATTTTATTGATGGGTTAGATGAATGGATCTAAAACTCAAATAAAAACTGTACAATAGAACAGAAAAATTCCATATGTTACTATTTTCATTAGAATATATCCTGAAAGTGATTCTTTGATTAAAGAGCGAAATATAGACTAAAGTCGAAAAGACATTAGCCTATCAATCGAGTAAATTCAACGGTGTAGCAACTATACGTAGTTTTTCTTTTTGGGAAGTATTTCCAAAGGAGCTGATCAAATGATTGTTTGATCAAATAGTCCGGTCTATATAAAAATTATGCTAGAAGATGTGGGACGTTAGTTGTAAGGAAAACCTGAACTAATAAATATCAAAGAGCAACTGTAATTGATTTGTCAATTGTAGCCTGTTCAGTCTGATATTTTTGGAATCAAATTTTTGAAATAGCTTACCAATGGAGAATAAAAAATGAGTGATAAAAAAACACAAGCAAATAATTGGTCACGTAGAAATGTAATAAAAACAGGTGGAATAATGGCGGCGGCAAGTGCCATGCCAATGTTTTACACCAGCAACGCATGGGCCAAAAATTTTGCTAACGATCCAACTAAACTATCTACTGTAACCTTTGGTTTTAATATACCTCAATCAGGTGCATATGCTGATGAAGGGGCTGATGAGCTTAGAGCTTATAAATTAGCGGTAAAGCATTTGAATGGTGAAGGTGATGGTGGATTAATGAACACCATGAAACCTTCTATGTTAACGGGTAATGGTATTTTGGGTAAAAAAGTTGCCTTTGTTACTGGTGATACCCAAACGAAGTCTGATGCGGCAAGAGCTTCAGCAAAAAGGATGATTGAAAAAGATAAAGTCATTATGTTTTCGGGCGGTTCTTCTTCTGGTGTAGCAATCGCACAACAATCGTTTGCACAAGAAGCTGGTATCATATTTATGGCTGGTCTAACTCATTCAAACGATACAACTGGTAAGGATAAACGCCGTTATGGTTTCAGGCATTTCTTTAATGCTTATATGTCTGGCGCTGCTTTAGGTCCAGTATTAGAAAAAGAATATGGTAAAGAGCGCAGAGCTTATCATTTAACTGCTGATTATACTTGGGGATGGACTCAAGAAGAATCAATCAAAAATACAACGGAAGCGTTAGGATGGAAAACCACTAAAACAGTTAAAACGCCTGTTGGTGCTGGTGACTTTTCACAGTATATAACACCTATTTTAAATTCAGGTGCTGATGTATTGATATTGAATCATTACGGCAAAGATATGATCAATTCGCTGACTCAGGCGGTACAGTTTGGTCTAAGAGATAAGCAAGTTAACGGTAAAGATTTCCAGATTATTGTTCCCCTATTCTCAAGATTGATGGCGCAAGGTGCAGGAACAAATATACGTGGAATAATTGGTACGACTAACTGGAACTGGGCATTGCAAGATGAAGGTTCTAAAGCTTTTGTTAAATCCTTTGGGCAAGCTTATGGTTTTCCACCATCTCAAGCAGCACATACTTGTTATGTACAAACTCTTTTATATGCTGATGCTTGTGAAAGAGCAGGAACTTTCTATCCGCCTGAAGTCATTAAAGCTTTGGAAGGCCATAAATTTGATGGAATGGGTAATGGTGCTACTGAGTATAGAGCTGAGGATCATCAATGCTTCAAGAATGTATTAGTGGTAAAAGGTAATGAAAAGCCTAAAACACAATTTGATTTACTAGAGGTTGTACAAGAAGTTCCACGTTCACAAGTTGAGTATGACGCAAAAATATTTGGTGGTGAACTTGGTCCATACAAAGGGTAGATATTGAAACCCTGTAGTCACTTCGCCAACTGTATTCAGTTGGCGATTTTTTTGTAATCAAGAGTTAGTCAAGAATTATTCTTAATTGTTATTAAAGAAAAAATATTATTCATTAATAAATTGACCTAAAATTAAATGTTTATTTAGGAATTAAATTCCTTATAGATGTTTGTGGTGAAAATGATTTTAAGATTCATAGCGACTTTCTCAATTATCAATGTTGTTTAAAACCATATGGATGCAATATTTTTACAGTTACTTAATGGATTAGATAAAGGCGGTGCGTATGCGTTAATCGCCTTAGGTCTAACATTAGCTTTTGGCACTCTAGGTATTGTTAACTTTGCCCACGGCGTATTATTTATGTTGGGTGCCTTTTGCGCCGTTACCTTTAATAAAATACTGACTACTTCAAAATTAGTGAAGGACGAAAGTATTACCTTTTTTGAAGCCTTTAAAGAGGTTCCTTATTTGGAAATATGGTGGGGTGATACAGGCCTTGCAATTATCGATTATGCCGTACCGTTGTCTATTTTATTTGCCATTCCAGTTATGGCAATTATAGGCTGGGCGCTAGAACGTGGGTTTATTCAATATTTTTATAAGAGGACTCATGCCGCACAAATATTATTTACTTTTGGATTAGCCATTGTAATACAAGAAATTGTTCGCCATTTTTATGGTGCGAATCCGATCCCAACACCTGCTCCAGCAGTTGTTTCTGGCAGTGCAGATATTGGTCAGTATATAGGTTTAGGTGATAATGTTGTTTATCCTTGGTGGAGGTTGATTTACTTAGTTTTTTCGCTCTTTGTGATAGGTGGCGTTTTTGCATTTCTTAAATATACCACCTTTGGCATGGTCGTTAGAGCAGGTATTCACAATCGTGAAATGGTAGGTATGCTTGGTATTAATATAGAGCGTCGATTTACCATTGTATTTAGTTTGGCAGCGGTGGTCGCTGGAGTTGCTGGAGTTATGTACGCACCAATTGTACCACCAGATTTTCACTTAGGAATGGATTTTCTTGTTTTGACTTTTGTGGTAGTCGTGGTAGGTGGTATGGGTTCATTGCCTGGAGCTGTTGCCGCTGGTTTTCTATTGGGTATTTTACAGTCTTTTGCGGCAATGAATGAAGTTAAAGCAATTATTCCAGGTATTGATCAGATCATCATTTATCTAGTCGCTATTGTTGTCTTGTTAGTTAGACCCCGTGGTTTAATGGGTATGAAAGGAGTTTTCGAAGATTAATCATGCGTAAACTATTACAAAATCAATGGGTATTTATGGCGACATTCTCACTCGTCGTCTTAACCATGCCAATATGGCTAATGCCTTTTGGCGCAGCTTATCCTGACATATTACAAAAATTCGTTATTTTTGGTATTTTTGCCATTGGTTATAATATTTTGTTTGGACTAACAGGCTATTTATCATTTGGTCATGCTGCATTTTTAGGAATTGGTTCTTACACAGCAGTTTGGTCTTTCAAATTATTATCCATGAATATTCTTCCTGCAATAATATTGAGTATTATATTGTCAGGAGTATTTGCGGTGATTATTGGTTATATTGCATTAAGGCGATCAGGTATCTACTTTTCAATACTAACGTTGGCTTTTGCTCAAATGTGTTATAACTTGGCTTATTCGGTATTAACACCGATTACCAACGGTGAGACAGGACTTCAATTAGCCAAAAGTGATCCAAGGATTATTGATAGACTTTTTAGTGAAGCGGGCGAAGGGCTTCCTTCTACTACTCTTTTTGGTCTGGATATAAGTGGCTATTCAGGTTTTTATATTTCTGCAATAATTATGATTATTACTTTTTATATTGCAGTTAGAATATTTAGATCGCCCTTTGGATTAAAGTTAAAAGCGATTAAATCTAATCAAACTAGAATGAGTTATTTAGGGTTTAATACCAAACCCTATCTTTTGACGGCATTTGTAATCTCTGGAATGTATGCAGGATTGGCTGGTGGACTTCTGGCTGCAGTTGATCCTCTTGCGGGTGCAGAGAGAATGCAATGGACCGCATCGGGAGAAGTTATCTTGATGACTATTTTAGGTGGCGTTGGTACTCTGTACGGTCCGTTATTAGGCGTTCTTATAATTAAATATTTTGAAAATATTTTTTCTGCTGTCAACGAACTTAATCTACATAGTTTTTATTCTTTTTTACCTACGTGGATGGAAAATGGTTTAGTTAGTTTTTCTGCTTTGTTTGTTGGTGAAGGCTGGCATCTAACCTTGGGATTACTTTTTATGTTTGTGGTTGCATTTCTACCAGGTGGTGTTTTAGAGGGGATTGAAATTATCTACAAAAAAATTAAGCATTATTTTCGTTCAGACGATCAAAATGATTCTTCGCATAAAGTTGATATGGAAGCGGTCCATGGAGAATAAATCAGTATTAGAAGTGGCCAATGTTGTAAAAACCTTTGGTGGATTAAAAGCACTAAATAATTTGAATTTACGCATCCAAGAAGGAACTGTTCATGCAATTATTGGACCGAATGGTGCCGGTAAGTCAACGCTATTAAATGTTTGTATTGGACAGCTTAAACCTGATTCAGGAAGCGTTGAATTTGGTGGTGAAAATATTATTGGAAAAACACCTTACCAGATTAGTCAAATGGGAGTTTCTAGAGTTTTTCAAACGCCTCAAATATTTGAAGATTTGACTATTTTACAAAATGTGATGATACCGGCACTGGCTAGTATAGATGGTCAATTTAAGTTTAATGCAGTTAAAGACCTTGATGAACGCCATGATGTTAAAGAGTTAGTATTAGAAACAATCGAAGACATGGGTTTATCTAATGTGATGAGTGATCACGCGGGGGCAATGTCCCGAGGTAACAAGCGAAGGTTAGAACTTGCTATGTGTTTGGTACAGCAACCCAAATTATTGTTGCTAGATGAACCAACCGCAGGCATGTCCAGAGCTGATACAAACCAAACCATAGAAATACTTAAGAAGATCAAGAAAGGTGGTATGACCAAAGTTATTATTGAGCATGATATGAATGTAGTATTCAGTGTTGCTGATCGAGTGTCTGTATTAGCACAAGGTACTATTATTGCTGAAGGAACTCCCCAAGAAATGCGTGAAAGTGAAATTGTAAAAGAAGCTTATTTAGGTGGGGCTAAGATATGAGTGATCAACCGAAGGTACCTATTCAGAAACCCGTTAAAAATAAGGGCGGTTCACCTTCCTTTCTTTCGGTTTGGGATTTAAATTCCTATTATGGAGAAAGTTTTGTAGTCCAAGGGGTTAGTTTTAATATTAGAGAAGGAGAAATTGTCGCTTTGTTGGGACGTAATGGTGCTGGTAAAACTTCAATTTTACGTTCAATAGCCAGACTCTCTACACCAGTGGTTAAACATGGTGAAATATGGCTTGACCATAATAATTTACATGAAATGAAATCCTACCAAGCTGCAAAAATGGGAGTTGCTTTGGTGCCAGAAGATCGATGGATTATTCCAGGTTTAACGGTTGAAGAAAACCTACAATTAGCCCAAATTGAGGAGCCGATTGGTTGGTCATTGGAAAGGATATATGAGCATTTTCCGCGTTTAGGAGAAAGGCGGTTACAGGATGGTTCAACACTGTCTGGTGGAGAACAACAAATGCTCGCTGTGGCGAGAGCTTTGGCACGCGATATTAAATTATTGTTGTTAGATGAACCCTATGAAGGCTTGGCTCCGGTTATTGTCAAAGAAATAGAAAAGATTCTGAATAACATTAAGGAATTGGGTATTACTACCATCATTGTAGAGCAAAATGCTATCGCAGCGTTAAAACTGGCCGATCGAGCAATCATTATCGATACTGGTGAAGTGGTGTTTGATGGTTTGGCTCAGGAAGCATTGGATGATAAAGATTTAATGCATCAATATTTGGCGATATAACGATTGGTCGAGATAGTGATCAAAAAGAATTGCTAGAACCTTCAGAAATTGAATCCCCGAATTGCTCTTCAACTTTTACTTCGTTGGCAATCATTACTATTTGAGTTCGGTTGTTAACGTTCAACTTGCGCATGATCGCTGTAATATGAGCTTTTACAGTAGCTTCTGTCACATGCTGTTTATAGGCTATTTGTTTATTGAGTAGCCCGTAGGCAAGTAGGTTAAATACCTCCAATTGTTTTGGCGTTAACTCAGCAATTTTATTAACCAGTAGATGTTTATTGTTGGTCTCATCTAGCTTGAAGTCCTGTAACCCTTTAGGAAAACAAAGTTCGCCTTGAAGTACTGTCTCAATAGCGGCTGAAATTTCCTTTATACTCGCTGACTTGGCGATAAACCCTAGTGCACCGTATTTTTGAGCGTTGGCTGCAATAGCAATATTTTCGTCTGCAGAAATCATCATCACGGGTAGTTGAGCAAAATGTTTTACCACATGTGCTAAACCGACAAAGCCATTTGCCCCAGGCATATGTAAGTCCATCAATAGAAGATCGGCGTCAGGATTTTGTTTCAAAATGACTTCTAACTCTGAAATGCTATCAGCTTCCATAAAAAGAGTATCCGATAGATTCGTTTTTAACGCTTGTACCAAAGCATGACGAAATAGCGGATGATCATCCGCTATAATGATTTTGCTTACGGTTATTGGGTTGATAATTCACTCCGATTTTTACGGTTGTTTATGAGTTTTTCAACAACTGAAGGGTCGGCTAAAGTTGATATATCTCCAAGATTTGAGAAATCATCTTCAGCAATTTTGCGTAATATTCGACGCATAATTTTTCCCGAGCGTGTCTTAGGTAAATCCGGTGAAAATTGTATGAAATCTGGTGATGCGATCGGCCCTATTTCTTTTCTTATCCACTGAACTAATTCTTTTTCTAGTGTTTCATTGCCGTCAACGCCAGCATTTAGTGTCACGAATGTATAAATTCCTTGCCCTTTAATGGCGTGAGGGTAACCTACAACAGCGGCTTCAGCTACATCAGAATGCGCAACTAATGCGCTCTCTATTTCAGCGGTTCCCATTCGATGCCCGGAAATACTCAATACATCATCCACTCGGCCGGTGATCCAATAGTAGTCATCTTCGTCCCTACGTGCACCATCACCGGTAAAATACATCCCTTCAAAAGTGCTGAAATAGGTATCGACAAAACGTTGATGGTCACCATATATGGTACGCATTTGCCCTGGCCAACTATCTTTAATAACTAAAACACCGTCAACAGCCCCTGATAGCTCTTTGCCTTCATTATCCACTAACGCAGGTTGGATGCCAAAGAAAGGACGAGTCGCTGAGCCCGGTTTAAGAGGGGTCGCGCCAGGTAAGGGTGAAATTAAAATCCCACCGGTTTCAGTCTGCCACCAAGTATCTACAATAGGACAACGTTGTTCGCCAACGACATCATAATACCATTGCCATGCTTCTGGATTAATCGGTTCGCCCACACTGCCAAGTAACGTTAAAGAGCTTCTTGAGGTCGATTTGACCAATGCATTGCCTTCTCGCATTAACGAACGAATGGCTGTTGGAGCGGTGTAACAGGTATTTACCTGATGTTTATCACAGATCTGCCAAAATCTGCTGCTATCGGGGTAATTGGGTATACCTTCGAACATCAGTGTGGTGGCACCATTAGCTAATGGGCCGTAAACAATATAACTATGTCCTGTGATCCATCCTACATCTGCAGTGCACCAATAGATATCACCAGGGTGATAATCAAATACATACTGGTGTGTCAGCGAAGCATAAACGATATAACCCCCGCATGTATGTAGCACTCCTTTGGGCTGGCCGGTTGATCCAGACGTGTACAAAATAAACAACGGATCTTCGGCATTCATTTCCTCAGCGGGACATTCATCGGATACATTTAAGACCAAGTCATGGTACCAGTGATCAAGTTCAGTGTTCCAAACGACATCTTTATCAGAGTTCTTAATGACTAAAATAGATTCCAGATAATTCTTAACGTCTTTTTTTCCTGCTGCAGCGTCGACATTTTGTTTTAATGGGATCGTTTTGCCGCCACGATGACTAAAATCGGCAGTAATAACCAGTTTGCTCTTGCAATCAATGATTCTTCCGGCCAGTGCTTCAGCACTAAAACCGCCAAAAACGACGGAATGAACCGCGCCTATTCGTGCACAGGCAAGCATTGCAACGGCGGCTTCTACAATCATTGGCATGTATAAAGTGACTCTATCACCTTTAACAATTCCCATTTTCTTGAGTACATTGGCAAAACGGCAAACTTGTTTATGTAATTCCGAATAAGTCACTTTAATTGAATCTGAAGGATTATCGCCTTCCCAGATTATTGCTGTTTGATCCGCTTTGTCGACTAAATGTCGATCGACACAGTTAGTACAAACATTTAATGTTCCATCAAAATACCACTTAATATGAAGATTGTCTTTGGCATATGAAACATCTTTTACTTGAGTGAAAGGTTTTATCCAGTCGATCCGTTTTCCTTGCTCAGCCCAAAAGGATTCGTTATCATCAATTGAATTTTGATACATCTCGAAGTATTGCGACTCATCCAAATATGCTTTTTTGGCAAAGTCTGAATTTACCGAAAAGGTTTGTGACATAAACAGATCCTATATTATTGGTTTTTACTGATTGATTTGATTTTTGTTATTTTTCACCAAGCTTCTACCACTTTATTTTATTTAATCTGCATCCAATTTACCATGCTAAACTAGTTAGACTTTAGTCTACAGATTGGTTGCGTATTAGACTAATTGCTAATAGTCAAACATCATCCTTCAAGTGCACACTCGTAACCTCAATTAAATCACAATAGATATAGAGGTGAGGGACAGTGAGCTTTCCAATAAAAAAACTAACCAAAACAATTCGGGCATCTTTTTTAACATTACCACTGGTTTTTGCCGCTAATGGAATTAGTGCAGCAGAATCATTAGATGATCGTATCCAAAAACTTGAAAATCTTGTAAAAGAGTTAAAACAGGCTAAAGGCACTAAAAAATCAAGTGGTAAACACACTTACAAATTTGGTGGCTTTATTAAAGCGACCGCGCAGTTTAGTGATTATAGTGATGGTGATTTAGGCGCAAATAGTGGGTTGCGTGATTTCTATATTCCTAGCGTTATTCCTGTAAAAGGCCCTGGAGTTGAAGGTGAAAGCCAAGATTTTGATTTTAGTGCGAAAGAAAGTCGTATTAACTTTAAGTCAACCCATGTTCTTGATAATGGTTCTACACTAACCACTTTTATTGAGATGGATTTCTTATTACCACCCGGTGGTAATGAAAGAGTCAGTAACTCATACAATCCAAGATTACGTCATGCTTTTTTCAAATACGATAACTGGTTATTTGGACAAACTTGGTCAACCTTCCAAGATGTTGGGGCATTGCCTGAATCTGCCGATTTCTTAGGTGCCTCCGAAGGTATTATTTTTGAACGTCAACCTATGGTGAGATATACCAAAGGCAGTTTTCAAATCGCATTGGAAAATCCTGAGTCAACGATTGCTAACATTCCTGGGGAGAAACCTGGACGAATCGTCACTGATGACAACAGTACACCTGATTTAGTTCTTCGTTATAATCATAAGGCAAACTGGGGACATATTAGTTTTGCAGGCTTAGTTAGGCAATTAGAGTACAATAATAAGTACGATGGAAATGGTAACCTTATAGATAAATTTGAAGAGTCAACTTCTGCTTTTGGCGTGAGCGTTACAGGTAAGTTTAAAGTAGGTGCCAAAGATGATATTCGATTTAACTTTGCGACTGGTTCTGGTTTAGGACGTTATGCGGGTTTAAATCTTTTTAAAGGTGCGGTTATTGTTGTTGATGGGGATGGGAATGTGGCTGGTTTAGAAACCATTGATTCAACTCACGCTTCGGTCGCTTATCGTCATTTCTGGAACAATACATGGCGCTCAAATTTCATCTATTCTACAGCAGCAGCTGATAATGATACTAATTTAACTGGAACAAATGCTATTGAATCGACTAGCAGTTTTCAAGTTAACCTGCTTGTCAGTCCTGCTCCAAAGGTCACTTTGGGAGTTGGGTATTTAAGTGCAATCAAGACTCTTGAAAATAATAATGAAGGTGAACTTGGCAGACTAATATTTACTGCTAAATATGCTTTCTAAATTAACATTATTTGAAATTAACATAATTGGTTGGCGTTGTTATCTAGCGCCAACCTTTTTTGATCTGTTAATACTATTTCAATCGCTTGGGATATCCACACAAACCCAACGACTAAAATTAGGAATATCACTTGAGCAGAAATTAAACAAAGATAATTTATTTAACACAGCTCGTTCTATTTCCTATTAGCAACTCTCGGATGATAATTTATAACCCGCACCCCCAAACGATTAATCGATCTATTGAGGTGATTTTATTTTCGCCAGCATTGCTCTTCCTAGATTATAATAATTCAACATGTCATTAGTTGTGCTCTCACTCTCGCTATGCTAAAAGCGTATATTCTCCAAGGTCTAATCCGATAATTTGATCAACGTCAAAACTTTTTGCAGTTAGCATTAAAATAGCTTGTTTAGGGGTTGATCCGCGAACACTTTTGAGAATATCAAGATCATTTTTACTCGGTAACATGATATCTAGTATGAATAGCGAATATTTCCCTAAAGAGTTTTATTCTAAAGGCGTCACGGCTAACTGTACTATGGTATTAACTTGTATTGACAAGTTATCTTAATTAGCAAACATATTGGTTTGAAAAATATGACTGTTTTTATTATCAGTGACTATAATAAAAGGAATGCAATAAATTTCATTGGACATTTGCCTGATGTTTTATTGATTGAGTTTTGAGAAAACGTTACTTTAATATAGAAAAATTCCAATCAAGTCACGAGTTCATAAGAATTTATCACAGAGCTAAATATTAGGTACTATTGGAAAAAGAGTCATTTTTAAGTTGAGGCATTACTTATCATCCATAATAGGGTTCAAAAAAACTAAGATCTTGTATTGAGACATTTTTATCTCAGAAGTATTCTGTTATATTCGAGCTATCTGATGGTAAATAGTCGTATTCACTTGCCTACTAGGGCAAATAGGGGAGCTAGGTTAATAATGAGCTGTTCACGTGCCGTTAAACTGCTAAAAAATATAAATAGTAAATATTTCACAAATATAATAAAGGTGCTCTTTGGTGCTTTTATATTTAGTGGATATTCGAACGCCGAAGGTATTTATCAATTTGGTACAGCTCTTAACCAGCCACTAATTTCGTCAACTAATATATTTATTCATGTACCTAACGACGGCGATATTATTAGAACTCATTTATGTAGAAACGGTGCCAACGATATTGTTGAAGCAAATATTTGGAGCGTAACCACTAATGTTGATGGGCTTGTTGAAAAAGACGTCTTGCTCAGTTCAATTTCATCCAGTGTTGCCAATATTGATTGTTCTCATGACTTTACAACAACTCTGCCAAGAACTCCTGCTGTCGGTACAATAATGGAATATACGGTAGCTACTGCCGGTATCTATGCCATTGAATTGAACCCTTTATCAGCAGTGACTTATGATCGCTGGGATTTTTCGATTGTTTCTGGCGGTACACCTAATGCAGATGCTGATCCAAAAGAGAATACAGGAAATATATTTTCATATCGTTGGTCGATTGATACAACGGGTTCTGGAGCAAAGAGTACATCGACTGATAGTGATTTATATGTAATAACACCGGGAGGTTTTGCAAACACTAATTATGTTTGGTTACTTGATTTTAATGAGTTTGCGGGTAGCAACTACGAAATAACGGCGAATGCAACTGGTATGAGAGAGCCTGAGTCTGGCGTTAGTACAACAGTTGCGGGTAATCGAGTTACGCCTACTTATCCAATTTACGTGAACTATCCTGTTGCTGCAAACCCTAATGCAGCTCCATTAACTTCTCCTGCATTAACTGATACCTTGATTTTTGAAGATGATGATGGAGAAGATAATACTTTTTCACCTGATGCCGATGCTGATGAAGATACTGGTGATTTCAGCTTTACTTCTGACGTTGATGGTACTTATGCATTAACGATAGATCTTAATAATGACGGATTATTTAACAGTGGTGATCGAATACTTTTAGGTGAAGTTGGTGCCGGTATTTTAAATACTGTTAATTGGGATGGCACTGATGCCAGTGGTTCAATTGTTCCAAATGGAGAATACTTAGTTCAATTAATGTTACGAGTAGGAGAGTTTCATGCCGTTGTGGTTGATGCTGAAACAAGTGGTGGCGGTACTAATGATGATGGATCTGTTAATGAAGGTGGAACAGGGATTGACGATGGTTTAACGATTTTACAAGCTACAGATAGCTCAACAATTGTTGGTACACAAGTTTATTGGGATGATGCGACTAATCTTGGAGCCGATTCAAACTCGCCAGCAGGAGCTTTTTCTTCTACTGCAACGAGCGGTGTTCATCGACATACTTGGGGTGACTTTACTGGTGCAGGCATAGGAAATGCTAGCTATATCGATACATTTGTTTATGGCAATTCATCAACAACTACGGTTACTTTAATTGTAGCGTCAAACAACACGTCACCAACACTTTCTGATTCTACTCTTAATGTTGATGAAAACTCATTAAATGCTACGAGTGTCGGAACAGTTACCGGAGCGGATGTTGATGGAGATTTTTTGATTTATTCAATCACTGCAGGTAATGACTCTAATCTATTTGTTATTGATTCTGATAGCGGTGAAATTATTGTCAATGGATCACTCAATCATGAAGATGTTGATCAGTTTATTTTAACTGTTCAGGTAAGTGATTTTGTTAATATGGCCACGGCTACAATCACTATTGATATTAATGATATTAATGATGCTCCTACAATTAGCGGAACGCCTGCAGCTAGTGTGGCGCAGGATGTCGCTTATTTATTTACTCCTACAGCAACAGATGACGATGGTGATCTAGTGACATTTATCATAACTAATCAACCTGCTTGGTCTACATTTGATACAGCAACAGGTAGTATATCTGGTACTCCGGACAATGGCGATGTTGGAGATTACACGGGGATTGTTATCACTGCATCTAGCCAGGGATCATTAACCGATGATCTAGATATTTTTACAATAAGTGTAACCAATGTGAACGATGCACCAGTTGCAAATGATGACACGACTTCAACGGATGAAGATACCGATATAGTGATTGATGTTTTAACTAATGATACAGATGCCGATGTAGGTGATACTTTGACAATCACAGGGTTATCTTCGGTTGTAAACGGGATGGCTGTTATCCTTAATGATCAAGTGACTTTTACACCAACAGCCAATGTGAATGGAACTGGGTCTTTTACTTATACCATGAGTGATGGTGTGATCTCTGATAACGCAAATGTCACTATTACCATTAATTCAATTAATGATTTACCGGTTATTTCTGGTTCACCTGCAACACTTGTTGATCAAGATGTTGCTTATTTTTTTATTCCAACAGCCAGTGATGGTGATGGCGACACTCTAACATTTTCTATCTCTGGTCAGCCAAGTTGGGCTAGCTTTAGCAGTGTGACTGGTGCATTAACTGGCACGCCAGAAAATTCAGATATTGGTGACTACACAAATATTATTATTAGCGTAAGCGATGCTAGCGCAACTGAATCACTTGAGGCTTTCACTATTACGGTTGCCAACCTAAATGATGCGCCAGTTGCGGTTGATGATAGTGGTACGACAGATGAAGATGTACAAATCATTATTGATGTTCTTGATAATGACTCTGATTTAGATGCTGGAGACACGCTAACGATAACTCAAGTGACCTCTGAACTAAACGGCACTGCAGTGATCGAAAATGGCCAAGTCACCTTTGTACCAGATGATAACTTTAATGGCACAGCTTCATTTAGTTATGATGTTTCCGATGGCATAGCATTAGATTCTGCCAATGTAACTATTACTGTAAATTCAATTAACGATGCGCCAGTAATCAGCGGTACACCAGCGACTTCTGTATTACAAGATAATGTCTATTCCTTTACACCAACGGGAAGTGATGCCGATAGCGATTTGTTGACTTACGCAATTGTTAATCAACCAAGTTGGGCGGGTTTTGAATCAGGAACCGGTGCATTAACGGGTACACCGACTAATTCAGATGTCGGCGATTATGCCGGAATTGAAATTTCAGTTTCTAGTGATGGTGGATTATCCGATACCTTGCCAATATTTAGTATTAATGTAACCAATACTAACGATGCTCCAGTGGCTGTTGATGATACGGCGACTACTGACGAAGATATAGCGATAACGATTAATGTGTTAATAAACGACACCGATCAAGATGCTGGTGACACGCTAGTTATTAGTGAAACTAATACAGAGGTTGGTGGAACTGCAACGATTGTGGCAAACCAAGTATTATTTACGCCCAATGCAGAGTTTAGTGGAACAGGTTCATTTAATTATGTGATTTCAGATGGAACGGTTACTGATACGGCTTCTGTCTCAATTACTGTGAATAACATTAATGATGCGCCTGTCGCAAATGATGATACTGCAACGATAGATGAAGACAACGAAATCACGATGAATGTATTGATGAATGATACTGATGCAGATGATGGAGATACTCTAACTATTTTAAGTATTAGTGGCGTTACCGATGGCGTTGCAGTAATCGATAATAATCGAATTACATATACACCAGACGAAGATTTTAACGGTGTTGAAACTATTACTTATACAGTAACGGATAGCGTATTAACGGATACGGCAACGGTTACGATAATAGTTAATTCAATTAATGACGCACCCATTATCAGTGGAACGCCTGCAACTTCCATTTTAGAAGATGATACCTATTTGTTTATACCAACCGCTTCAGATGCAGATGGTGATAGCTTAACCTTTAGTATTTCTAATCAGCCTGGTTGGGCTAGCTTTTCAACAACAACCGGTGAGCTTACTGGTACTCCCGGAAATGATGATGTTGGTAGTTATTCCAACATTCAAATTACGGTAACCAGTGGAGGTGGACTTTCAGATTCATTAACGCTATTCGCCATAACCGTCACCAATGTTAATGACGCACCAGTAGCAGTTAATGATTATATTACGACCGATGAAGATACTACTGTCGCCATAAACATTTTAATCAATGATTCAGATTTGGATGATGATGACCTAACGGTTGATTCTCAAACTGCGACGAACGGCTCGTTGGTATTGAATAACGATCAAACGTTGTCTTACACACCAAATGCTAATTTTAATGGTACAGATACCATAAGTTATACCATTAGTGATGGAAATGGTGGAGCTGATTCAGCTGATGTAATCGTGACAGTCACTTCAATTAATGATGAGCCGATAGCATTAGATGATGTTGCAACAATTTTCGAAGGTGAATCTGTCACCATGGCAGTGTTAGACAATGATACAGATGATGATAATGATACGTTAAGCATTATCACTGCGGATGCAGCTAATGGCAGTGTTGTTATAAATGCTAATAATAGTTTGACTTATACGCCATTAATGACTTTTGTCGGTGTAGAAAATATTGTTTATACTTTGCAAGATGGAAACGGCGGTCAAGCAGCGGCAACCTTTGTTGTTTCAGTTAATCCAGTTGCAATCACTATTCGTGGAACGCCAGAAACAGCTCTATTAGAAGGTGAAGTATACTCGTTTACACCTAACGTTCAAGCTTCTGATAACGTGACTTATACCTTTAGTATTAGTAATCAGCCAAATTGGACTACTTTCGATACACTAACTGGTAGTTTAAGCGGTACGCCAGAACGGGATAATGTAGCGACGTTTTCTGCGATAGAAATATGTGTTGATGATACCTTCGCAAATGACTGCTTAGCTATATTTGAAATTGCTGTAACCGGTGATTTGGATCGTGATGGAATTGGTGATGATGTCGATGAAGATATAGACGGTGACGGCATGAGCAATGATTTTGAAACGGCGAATGGATTAGATCCTAACGATGCTTCTGATGCCAGTGAAGATGCTGACGGTGATGGCGTTTCTAACTTAAATGAGTTTTTAGCTGGAACGGATCCAAATTCTGATGATAATCCACCAACGTTAACCCAACCTGCTGATGTGACTATAGACGCAACAGGTTTGCTAAATGAAGTCTCAATTGGTGATGCTAGTGCCACTGATTTTGTCGCAGGCGTAAGTGCGGATTGTTGCGACATAGTGAATGATGCACCTGTTAGGTTTGCGCCTGGTACTACCGAAGTGACGTGGACTGCAACCGATGCATCTAACAATGTTACAACTGAGATTCAATTAATAAAAGTGAATCCAATTGTTTCCTTTATTGGTGATGTTATGGCTGCTGAAGGCGAACAAGTCTCTGTGACTCTAATGTTAAATGGTGATGCACCAGATTATCCATATGATGTTGTCTACTCAATTACAGGCGGTACTGCAACTGATGGAGATGACTATATATGGAATGTAGCAACAGCAACATTTACTGAAGGAACAATGCTGGATGTCAGTTTTGATGTCATAGATGATAATGTCGATGAAGGTGCGGAAACGATAACTGCGGAAATTGGAGTTAATGAAAATAGAGGTTCTCAATTTACGGTAGAAGTAACAATAAGCGAGGACAACGTTGCTCCATTCGTTAGCCTTATCATTCAACAAAATGGTAACGATGTAACACAAATTCAACCAGATTTAGGTGAAGTTACCGTTATCGTTGAATTAAACGATGCGAATAGCTTGGATATTCACACCTACGATTGGAGTGCAACAGACAATCAATTATCGAATGTTTCAACGGTTGAAGAAAATTTTATATTTGACCCAAGTAATTTAGCGTTAGATCTTTATCGCATTGCTTTAACTGTAACAGATAGTGGCATACCTGCGGAAAGTGCGTTTACGATTTATGATCTTCGATTAGTCACCGCTGCTTCTGATGAGGATACTGGCTTACCATGTAATGTAGCGCCGCATGATGCAAATATACTTGATCAGTATCTTGCTGAGACTCAAATGGGGATCTGTATCCAACGGAGTCAATACTCTAAACGTAGTGAAGGTGAGGGGATCTTACTTTCAGTGAATGATTTTGCAAATCAAGCTAGCTTAAGTGATGATGAACATACTACTTTTGGTGGCCGTTTTGATTTCAATTTGCAGTCATCATTTGCTTTTGCAGGCTATCAAGGTACAGTTGTTATTCCATTGAGAGCTGCGATTCCAAGTGATAATTTATTGAGAGTATTTGCATCTGGCAGCTGGAAAGATTTTGATGTCAGTGGAGCTGATTCAGTTTTATCGACTACTGGTGAGTTAGGTTATTGCCCTCCACCATTTGATGTGAGTTATGTTACGGGTCTTGTTGCGGGTAACACTTGTATCCAAATTAGTATTTCAGATGGTGGTACAAATGATACAGATGCAACGGTGAACGGAATAATTGAGTTTACGGGTGGCGTGCATGAGAGAGTCATTCCACCGTCATCTCCGTCTATTCCAACGTCTAGAGGCGGCGGTAGCATTCCTTTTGACTTGCTAATGTTGATGAGTTTGGGTTATATGATTAGAGTCTATCGTCGCATATAACAGCGATAGAATTTAATTTAAGCGCTAGATAATAAAAAGAATGGTTGGTGATATTTTATGAGCCTGTCATTAATTTAGAAGAATTACTCCTCTAACTCTTCTAGTTCATATACATTATCAGCATCATCATCGTAATTAAAAGCGCCAAGCAGAGTGACATATTCGTCACTCTCAACTCCAGATTTTTTAGCACTATATTCAAATTCATAGAGCAATATTAGCCAGGAAACTTTGGTGAAATTTTTCTTTTTTGCCTTACTCATTAAGTTTTCAATAAAAGATGTGGAATATGAGCATTGCCCTGCGACTTGTTTAATATCTAAAAATCCCTTTTGAGTTCCATTTGTTTCTAGAGCCTCAGGATTAAAATATCGAATTTTAAAATTCTTAGACCAAGAGCTTTGGGCGCGCGTATTATTTTTACTAAATGTTTCTTCAAAATATTCATCGGGGATATCTTCATAGGGGTGTGTAGAAGCCCAAACGGATACTTTATACTTTTTATTAAAAAGGTAACTTTTCTCGGGTGATTTTTTATCTAAATTCATATCATTATTAATTTCTTACTAAAAAGAGAATGATAAACCTTAATTCAAAAAGTCACACCATTTTTTAAAACTAAGTCATTTCTATTTTTGTCTGAAAGTTTTTGAGCGGTTTGATTTAAGCAGTCTTCAGTAGTTTGCCAATCGATACATTCATCAGTGATTGATACACCATATTCTAAGGAATTTTTATCAGTCAATTTCTGATTGCCTCTATATTAGGTGGCTTTCTAGCAGGGCGGG
>Ga0256845_1001507_pt1 | contig 18556 bp, 12 predicted proteins | sample RiftiametaG_FD_189101 | JGI IMG/M metagenome (GOLD analysis project Ga0256845, IMG submission 189101) | Tube worm associated microbial communities from hydrothermal vent at the East Pacific Rise, Pacific Ocean - Riftia | ecosystem: Host-associated > Annelida > Integument > Unclassified ...
TTACAATAGAAGCTAAAAGAGATCATGGAGAAACAGTAGCAGCAGTTGATTGTGAACTTAATCTTCTTTCTGCTGGAGATATTAATATTAATGCAGATGTTGATTTAGCTTTAGAATCTGATCGTACTATTTTGATTAGAGCTAATGGAAGTACTTCTAATCAACAGGTTAATATAATTTCAGTATATGCAGTACAAACTCACTCAGATCGAATCATTTTAAAGACACCAAGTTCCTCTTCTAATGATCTTTCATTCTATATAGAAAATTTACCAACATCGGATCCAGGTGGAAGTAATAGAGTATGGGTTGATACTGGTAATGATAATGTATTAAAAATTAATGGTTATTAGAAATGAAAGAATTTTAAAATAATGACAATAGGAAACAAACAATTAGGTTTTCAATTTAAATTGACAGGAATAGAAGATCTTTCTTTTAATTGTTTAACTAAGCAAAACATAAAGAAAAGAATAGAAAACATTGTTTATCTTAAAGATCTTCCAAACGATTCTGTTAAACTTTCTTATGTTGGATCTAATAAACTTAATGCAACTAAGAATATTTATATAGGTGATCGTAGTGATAGTTTATTTGAAAATTCTAGAAAAGGGAAAGTTCAAGAAGTTATTGCTTTTCAACATCCTGTTTCTGTAAATAATAAAAATTTTATTGTTACACAAGAATTCAAGAGTGCTGCTTCTGGAGATATACCTCTTTATTATTCTCATGATATAGAAGAGGACTATTCTACTATTGTTGCTGAATCAATCAAAGTTTATGATAAGAACTTTGTTCCTGTTGGGAATGATAAATATAAGATTATTCTAGATCAAGAATATAACGAAGACACTGGTCTTCCTTTTGATCCACCATTATATATAAGATATAGGATTGCCAATAATCTTAAAAGTTCTTTTGATGACAGTACTAAAGATTATGAAATTTACTTTGTTCAATACACACAGACTATAGGCACAATAGACATAGTAAAAACTAAATTACTAAGCAATAAACTTTCATATAGAGAAGCTGATTTTGAAGACATGTGGCATACAATGGGTGGAAACATTGTAAAGCCTTGGTATAGAGCTTACTTACTATTAGATGGACTAGAAGTTAAATTTCCTACCAATAAGAAGTATGCAATACAATATGAAGAAACGAAGAAAATTGCTTTAAAAGTTCCTACAAGAACGAGTTCTACAGCACCTTGGTTCTTACGAATAATAAATGGTGATTTTGTTTCTGGGTCTAGTTATCGTTATCGCATTCCTGAATTTGAGAATCAAGCATTTAATCCTGTAGGCCCTTACAAAAAAGCTATTAATATTCTTTGTGAGAAGATAGACAACACATTGATAAAATTCCCTCATGAGTTAATTCAGCAAGGATCTCTTTTCTCTTATGTTGATTTAGAAATTAAGAATAATGGGATTATAAAATATGCAATTACTAATAATCCTTCTAAAGATGGCTCTGACTATTTAGATCTAGACAATCAAAGAGTTTATGACAATGAGAACAATACAATCAAATGGTCTTCTTCTCACTTACTTGGTGTTGATAATTATTCAGGGATAGCGAATGTAGATATTTCTGTTAAAGATTATTATGATATTTTTGCTACTTATTCTTATAAAGAAGAATATTTTGAATTAACAAGTTTAAATTTAAATCCATTTTTTGATGCTTCTGTTACTAATGGAGTTCGAGCTGTTTATTTGGTCCCTATGTGTACCTATAATAACAATACTGGTACTAGTGGATCCTCACGACAGGATGCTAGTCTAAGATGGGTAAAGGTCAGTTCTTCTGGAAGAATAATTGCTTCTAATCAAACTGGTAAAAACAACAATGAAAAAATAGATTTTACAACTGATTACAAAGACTTTGATGGCTATGCAATTAAAGGTGTCTTTGGTTTACATTACAGTCGTAGAGCTAATGGTATTGTTTCTTCTACTCAGACAATTACTGCTAGTGCTACTTTAAATATGCAGTCTACTGCTTCTTTCCCTTTTAAGGGATGGGTGCGATTTTTAGATAGTACAAATAATTACAGATATTTTAAATACATTGACAAAACAGACGTTAGTTTGAAGTTAGGCAGTGATGTTCCTTATACTTGTTCGATCACTGAAAATACTAATTTAGAATTAGTTAATTTCATTGATGAAAGAACTACTTTAACGAACAGAAGAGCAACTGAGGAAGAGGAAAAAACTACTTTACCTTATCCTGTCATGTTATCTAGGTATTTTATTCTTGGTGAGATTAGTGTAAATCCATCTCATGGCATTAAAGATCTAGTTAAAATTGATCTTAGAGAAGATGGTGGCGGTATAAAAGAAGATAGATATGAAGAAGCTAAGGCTAAACAACCTGAAACACAATGGTTAAATGATTATAGTGATTATGAAGGACAAGTTTATCCTGGTAATGCATCTTTAATAATTAAATTGCCTGCTACAATATTAGAAACTTTTAGTGAAGTTCAGATAGAATCTATTATTGAGAAACACATTCCATTTGGAACAAAACCAATAATACGTTATTATGGGTATGCGCCTGAGATTATATCTGTACTTCCTGTAGAATAACAATGGAGGATTAAATATGAAATTGGTTAGAAAATATAAGAATTCATCAAGTGATGTTCTTCGGATAGACACTATCCATTTAGAGAATAGGGGAAATACTCTTGTCTCTAAGGCGGACACACACACTTACAAAAGGCGATTACATATTGAAAAAATATATGATTCTGGTGTTTCTAGTAGGGTAGTAGCTTCTATAGAAGTAGCTGGAGACTTTAGTGAAATCGATACTTCTCATTTCCGATGGGCTAAATGGAATTCTCCTGTAGCTACATTAGATATGTCTGATTTGCCTATTATTACTGGAACTGTATAAGGAGGATATCATGGCTAATTGTTCATTTGACGAAGTCTCTTGTGCTAACAGATCAGAGATTATAAATCATCCTCAAGACCAGATAGCAAATGTACATATTGTTGATGAAGCAAATCTTGCTGCCGGTACTTACTATAAAATGTGGGATCGTAGAGGCAAAAGACATGGTTCTATCAATATGAAATGTTCTGGTGGTGTTACAGTTACATTATGGGCAACTAATGATCCTGAAGCTACTACAGCTTCTGAAGCTACTTGGTCAGATGTTACGAATACAATTACTGGAAGTAGTACATTAGTTGACAGTGGTGATATGTATTTTTGGGATGGTAATATTGTTTGTCGAAAAATGATGATTAAGTATGTTACAGCTGATGCTAGTAATGCAATTGATATTTGGTATTATGAATCGCCGTAAAGGAGAAACTATGTTTAAGAACAGAGAGAAAGTAACTGGTAAAATTATTTTAACAGAGTTGACTGTTGAGCAAAAAGCTTCTGTCTTAGCGGCGTATAAAACATCAACTAGTTTATCAGAAATAAAGCATAAAGTTTATTCTGATTTTCCAGAAGGCACAGATTTTAATATTGCTTTACAAAATGAGATAGTCTTATTTGAAGAAGCTGATAGAGCAGTTGATGCTTTATTAGAAGCTAAAGATATAGGTACTAAAGCAGAATTTATTACAGAATTAGGATTAGATAATAATATTACAGAAGCAATTTTAGAAGCTTCTGGTGGTTGGTCTAAATTTAAAACTTCTACTTCGTCAGCTAAAAAACAAAAAGAACTTTAAGAAAAAGGTATTTTATGTCTAGATTAACATCTAATAGTAGTGTTGCTGAAAGAACTGCTGGTTGTGTTTTTGCTGAAACTTTTAGATCAAAAGAAGCTATTGTAGAAAATAATGCTTCTGTGGTCAATATCTCTCATTTAGATCCAAAAGGCACTGTAACTTTAAACGGAACTACTGACTATATTAAGTATGATCTTCGTGGTGATGAATTTAATAGCTCTGAGATAAGTATCGTTTTTGAGTTCTGGCCAGGTTTTGAAGCGGATGACGACATCAATCATTATCTTTTTGATAGCTCTAGTGGTAGTCGACATATTGTTTACAAAGACTCTTACAATAGATTGATCTTCTATTTAGGAAATACAAGTGTTGGTTATACAGCTTTAGCTTCTTTTCAAGATTATTGGATCGTTGGCGAAAGAAATATTTTAGTTGTTTCTGGAACAAGCGGAAATAACAAACTATGGCTTAACGGACATCTAATTATATCAACAACAACTACTTGGACAGTCAAACAGCCAGTTCAGTTTTTTATGGGTGCAACTTATGCAAATACTGCTTTGTTCAAAGGCAAGATAGGTCAAGTTAAAGTATTCAAATCTCTACTAACAGAACAAGATGCTTTAAACTATTATAATAGATCTTGTCTGCCCGAAAATAAAATTATTGATTTGCCTATGAGGATGATAGATCATGATGTTGCTAATCTTAGGACTACAGATATTTCTGGTAATAATAACCATGGCATTTTTGGAGATGGTTCTACTCCTTCTACTTATCCTGTTAAAATATCTAAAATCGGTTATTTAAATAAATCAACAACGTCTTTTCGTATTCCATTAACTTTATCAACTCCTAAAATTTCCATTTCTATATTAATAGAACTAGATCAAAATACTGCTATTGGTAGCTATTTATTCGATTGCAGATTTAATTCTGGTGTTGGTTATGCATGGATATTACCTTCTGGACTAATAGAAGGTTATAATATTGTTAGCTATATTGATGGTTCTTTAGGGAATAATTGTAGCAAAGGACTTCATGCCCTTACTTTAATTTGTTCTGGTCATAATATAGCAGAACAGCTTATTATAGGAGCAAGATTCAATTATAATCCCTTGTCTTCTTTTCTAAGTAATATAAAATCTTTTCAACTTCATACTAGAGAGTTAACACAATTAGAGATAAGTAATATTCATACTTCTTTACTAAGGAAAGCAAACAATGTCTAGGCAACCAACTTTTTTACATGAAGCAGTTCTCTACCATGATTATCGTGCTGGGCATATTAAAGACTTTTCAAGTTTTAGTAATAACGGCGAATTTAGAAGAAGTACATCCTTTACTGGTGATGGCATAGGGTTCGGATCTAATGGTTCTATTGAAGTTGCTAATAATAATAGTTTACAGAATTCAGAAGGCACTCTTATTGTTTTGGGAAACAATTTTAAAATCAACGAATATGGTGTGTTTCTAATTAAAAGGCATTCTTCTACTGAATGGTATTTCTATACTACCGGAGGACATTTACGTTTGTACGATGGATCTAATGATTCTCATCTTTTTGCTAATATATCTAATTCAAAATATATAGCTGTTAATTACAAAAATTTGGAAAGACCGGAATTTTTTGTAGATGGTGTCTCTTTAGGTTTAGGAAATGTAATAAATTCAATAACCTCTAATACAGAGAATATAGAAATAGGAAGTTATAATAATGGTGCTACTTCTACTGTTAACTCTGCAACTTTCAAAGCTGTCTTGATTTTTCCGCGCGAATTAACAGCTAATGAACATGCTGAATTATATAGTTATTTAAGCAATCTAATTTTTGAGACTAACAGTAATGTTTTCTCTAATGCTTTCGTGTCAGTACAGAACGACATTAATCTTTACGGCGGTTATAATTGTTACCCCGTTGACAACGAACTAATTGATGTTTCTGATAAAGGCAATAATGCTACTCTTACAGGTCAGACACCAGAATACAGCCTATTAGGCCCTGCTATCTATTCTGATGGTAGTTCTTCTATTGATACAGGTATAACAGCTACACAGTTAAATCCAAGAACAGAAAGCCATACAGTAAGTTGTTGGGTAAAAGTGAAAGAATTTCCTGGAGCTTCTAATTCATCAACTATAATCAGTAAAGGATTAGGTGGAGGAAGTTGGTCTAGTACTGGTAATGGTGGTATTAGCATTTCGAGTACAGGTGTTTTAACTTATTCTCATTATACTGGGGTCTCTTATGTTTCTATCACTAGTTCTCCTATTCTACTAAACCATTTTTATCATTTAGGATATACAGTAGATCACGAAAATACATTAGTATCATTATTTATTAATGGAATAAAAGTGGGAGTATTAGAAAATACGACAATGGCACAAAACAATGCTGTTGATGCTGATGGATTTCGATTCTTTGGTCTTAATTCAATTTCCACTCATCAAGAAAATCTTAATGGTTCTATTATAGCTCCACAATTTCATAAAAGTGTAAAAGATACTAATTGGTTTGAATCTAAATATGATAAAAGTAAATTAGTTTTATGGAAAATGGGTTATGGAATTTATGAATCTAAAGATAACATAACAACTGGTCCTATTGAAAATACTAATTTTGAGATGGTAAGTGGTTCATCTAAAATTGTTGTTCATAAAGACAAATCTAAATGGATAAAATCCATAAGTAATGCTTTGTTCTTTCTAGATGGTCAGAAAATTAATCAATCAAAAGCTGAAATGGCTTATGGAACATGGAGCTTTGATTTTATAAAGAACAATGGCAACTGTTTTTATGTAACTTTAACAGATGAAAGAAACGGAGTTCTTGGGAACAATGGATACGTTATTGCTTTTTTTCCATCTGGAGAAATTATTTTATATAGAATAACTAACAATGTTAGTACTTTATTAGTTCGTTCTTCTATTGGTTGTTTCAAGAAGGAAATAGAAGTTTCTTTCTATATGACTCGTTCTTTAAATGGTGTTTTCTCTTTATATTTGAATAAGAAACTAATTACTACAATAGAAGATACTACTTATTCTAGCTTTAGATATTTACAATTTCGTCCTGCTGCAAATGATGAAATAAAATTGTCTAACATTAATGGAACTAATGCTTTATCAAAAACATTTTTTAATAAAGGAGAGCCAATAGAAGAAGAAATTTCATCAGATATTGAACTTAGATGGAAGAAGATGGGATCTGAATTTACTTATAATGTTCTTTATTCTAAAGATGAAGATGGCCCTTGGATACAAGCCAACAATACAAGATTGGTTGATTCTTCTGGAGAAGAGGACTATAATATTTATGTTCTTGATATGTTAAGACACGATGAAAAATATTTTATTAAAGTTGTTTCATGTGATAAATACCACCAATGGTGGTATAGTTATAATGGTGAGGGGAGTTTACAAGGTGGTTTTAGTAGTCAAAGTACACCAACCCCTACAAATAGCAATACTACAGGTTTTCAGTTTGAAGTAATAGGAGTTTAATATCATGACAGTTAATATTACAATGTCTAATCAATCTGGTGGTAATTCATTACCAGATAATGTAGATTTAGGAACAGTGAATCCTAATAGTTCAACTGCTTTTCAAGATTTATTTATTAGGCATGATGCTAGTGCTGCTAGTATCACTGATTGTGCTTTCTATATATCTAGATATTCAGCAACAGGATATTTAGGTGTAGATGCTGATAATGATTATTCAGAAATTATTGGTTGGGGTGATGCTGCAGCAGGAGATGGTTTTATTATTAATCAACATGCTACTGGCTGGACTTCTCCTAATCAGTTTCCAACTGCCAATGATCAAATTTGCAGTACAGGTTCTGGTGATATTAATGGCCAATTACCTTTATTACAAAGTGCTATTAATATAGGGACTGTAACTGAGAATGGTGTGATCCCTATTGATGGAGAAGCTCATATTCAAGTTAGAGTTGAAATCCCTTCTTCTATTCCTGCTGGAGCAAATTATAGAGCAGTTCAACTAATCATGTCTTATTCTGCAACTTCTTAAGGGTATTTTTATGAAAAACAAATACAAGAAACATACAGGTACTTCAAGAGTTTGGATTGTTAGAACGAAGAAGAATAAGAAATAAATAATTTCTTTGTTGACAAAAAACGAAAAAGGTTTTAAAACATTATTTGTTTTTATAAATGCACTTAAGTGCTTAACATTTTACCAGGAGTAAACAAGAATGAAAATCCAACGTGAAAAACTTTTTGAAATGAATCAACTCTTTGACAAACTAGCAAAAGAAGCTAGTTCCGTAAAGTTCCATTTTATGATCATAAAGAACCAACGTCTTATCACTGATGAAATTGAGAGTATGAGAGAAGCCAATAAGCCATCAGAAGATTCTCAAAAGTTTGACAATGCAAGAGTTGAACTTTTGCATTTCTATGCTGAAAAGGATGAGAATGGACAGTCTAAAATCAAAAATAATCAATTCATTCTTGCAGAAGAAACAAAAAAAGAATTTGAAGAAAAGCTTCTTGAGTTACAAGAAGAATACAAAGATGTAATTGACAGTCTTGAGACTTCAAGAACAGAATTTTTAGAATTATTAAAAAGTGATACTGAAATTGAGTTGGTCAAGATACCAATGTCTATTGTCCCTGATACATTGCTAGGAGAAGAAGTAGAAATTTTATTTGATATTATTGAAGAAGATAAATAATATCCAAACAATTGGTGGTATAGTCTATGGAAGAGATACATGGTTCTTGGATTAAATTTTTCGAAGATGATTCTAAAGAGTATGGATCTGATTTAGACATCCAAAGCTCCAAAGCTTCTTGGAGCAGAGGTCGCCAAGACAAGATAAAAGAAGTTTTCCTTTCTGATGGTATATGTTCATTAGTCCTTACAGTCCCTAATACTAATTGGTATCAATTTGATCGATATATAACTTCTTTAGGAATTGGCGTTAATACTTCATTTCGTACTTATCGTGTTATACAAGCAGAGATAAAATCATTTCATGTTGATTCTTATTTAATAGGGTTCTTGTCAAATCAATTTTTTGGTTGGGCTGTCCTTTCTGAAAAAGAAGATAAAGCTTATAATTATTGTTATCAGATTCAAAAAACAGATATAGGAAAATGGGTTTCTCTTTCTATTTTAAAAGAAGGTAGAATTTCTATTAGCTTTACTTCTAAAGGAAAAATATAATGGCTCAATATCTTAAAAGTATTTTAAAAATCTTGCCAGCAGTTCAGGCTAAGCAATTAACTACATTGATGAATAGCCTTCAAATAGAAGGACAAGTTCGTAACGCTGATGAATATCAGATTAAGTTGAAGGAATTAGCTAAACTTATTAACGACAAGAATCCTAAGTCTTCTTTTCAAGAGATTCGTTCTATTGTATGGCATCTTATTACTTCAGAAGCTCATAATATGATGATGGGTTCTTTAAAGAATGACATTGAAGCCTTGTTCTTGCAAATTGACGAGATAAGTAAAACAACTGATAGTCATCATTATCTTTTAATGAAAAATTTATTTGCTGATATTGAACGTGGTTTAGACGATCAAGAAAACAACATAAGACGATTAGAATGGTTAGCAGGTCAGAACAATGAATTCTCTTTAGCCTTAGTAAATTCATTTAATTCAATTTCTTTAAATAGGATTGCAAGATCAGCCATAGGAGCTGAGACATTATATTTTGACAATCGTACATACGAGAAGAAGACTGCTTCTGAATTACCCAATGCTGTAGTTTCTACTTATGGGCAAAAGCTTATGTTAGATGTAAAAAATAATTCTCTTATTGTTCCTTTGTCTGTCTCTTTATTTTCTGATTCTGCTTCTTATGGAACAGAAATTTTCACTAGCATAGATAATCCTATTGAGAATATAATAGATAATAAGATAGGTACTTTTTGGAATAGAGATGTTTATTTATCTGAACCTGTAGAAGAAGTTACTACAGTTTTACAATTTGATCTAGGGCTTTCAAAAGATGTTGATTTTATTATTATAGAAAGAGCAGCTGAAGTACCATTCTTTGTTAAAAAGATAGAAGGAGTTTTAGCTGATGGTAGTTTAGTCTCTTTATTATCGGCGGAAAGAGAGATCATCAGTAATACACGATTAGATTTCCCTAAAGTTTTTGTAAAGGCCATAAAGGTAACATTTTCTACTAAAAGCTATACTAGAGCAGAATACTTTACAGAGCAAAAAGAATCATTACATAAAGTTATTTCTATTGATAGCAATTTAACAGAACTAGAAAGATCTGATGCTTTAAGTCCTTTGTCTTCAGAAGTCTTAGCATCTAAGAATTTAAACGAATTGCTTAATGTTCCAGAACAAAAGACCAAACAAGTTTATTCATATCTTTATCCGTTTGCTTTAGACAATATATGGTTTGGTAATAGTCTTTATAAAGATAGTGGCGTCTTTGTTTCTAGTCCTCTAAAAGGTTCTAACTTTGGTTTAGTTGCTGTAAAATCATTAGAAGATTTAGGAACTGATAATCTTAATTCTATTGAATATGAGATTATTAAAAGAGATATATCTCCAAAATATAAAGAAGTTAAGTTCCCTATTCCTTCGTTGGGACAGAGAACTATCACTAACGAACGATTAGTTCTTATAAAGAGAGAAGACAATAGTACGATTACAGATACTGGGATGTTACGGTTCTGCCCACTAGTAAGAGCAGATAGTCTTACGGATGCTGTTATTGTTTATGAGAATGGCAAAAGATTACAAGTAGGAGCAGATTATTATTACTCAATAAGTTTTGAGTCTGGTCATAATAATTTTCTTTGGAATGCAAATTATCTTTATGCTTCTGATTTTAATAATTTTAGTTTAGATATTCCTAAAATGTGGATAAAGATTCGTTTTCCGAAATCTAATTCCATTTATACTGTTGATTATAAAATAAGAACAAGTAATTCGAATACTCAAGATCAAACTGTGTGGATGAATAAAGAAAAAACTCTTTTCCTTTCTGATAATAATCATATTTTGTTCAACAAAGAGAATCTAGATGTTACAATAGATTCTGAAATGTATCTACAAATAACGTTAAGAAGAAATTCAGCTTCTCAATCAGTATCACCAATTTTAAAAGAATATGCTATCTTAGGAGCAACATATAATGGCTAACCAACATCTGACTCATCCACCATCAGAAGTATTAAAAGCACGATTAGAAGTATTGCTTCGAGAGACCAATAATCTTTACCAGTCTGGCAGCCATGTTTTAGAAGAAAGTCTTGTTTCTACGTATCATGAAGCACTTAATAGATTTATAAGATCACTTGACAAGTCTCTTGTTTCTCAGGCTTTAGAAATACAGAAAGGGATGCCAGCTGATCCTGCACAATATAATTCTTTTATTCATGCAATAGGACAAGACTTTGAAGCATTATTTTCAGAAACATCTGCTTTAAATAATATTATTACTGCTAGCTTTAATTCTATTGTTTCTGAAAAAGATGAGATTCATCAAACATCAAAACGAATTTCTAACAAAATTGGTGATTATTTATTATTTGCTGATCCTTCTTTAGGTGCTGGTTTCTTTTTTGGAGATAGCTTTAATAGTGCAGAAAGAATTGATTTAGAATCTTCTTTAGTAGAAGGAGATGAATGTTATCTAGGAAAAGAAGAAGGTGCTATTTTCCTTCCTTTAAATGGAGATCCTGATCGTCCTAAAATTAAAAATATTATAATTAATAGCCCTAGTAACGGTACTCCAGGTAATAATTTTCAGCTTAATGTATTAGGGAAAACAGAAATAGAAGCCATCACTGACAATGAACCTAATACTTGGTTTGAATATGAAAAAGTATCAGCATACGAATCTAGTATTCCTCTTGTCTTTGATGTTACTTTTGCACTGCAAGAAATTTCTGTCCTTAATCATATCCATATTAATCCAATTAATTTTGGCACTCCTTCTCCTGTAAAAATAATATCCCTTGAGACCTCTCTTAAAGGCCAGGAGTACCGTTCTGTTTTGGATGACATACCTACTAAAGATTATATAAAAGAAGATAGAGAAGAGGCTTTCTCGTTATCCCCAGCTACATCTAAATTTGCAGGACAAGGATTCTATTCTTTTTTGCCTAGAAAAGCTCAGTATGTACATATTGTTTTTCAGCAAATGGATCCTTACCCTATAGAAACATTAAATGGTACAAGACTTCGTTATGCAATAGGGATAAGAGATATTAATATACTTGGTCGAAAGTTCAAAGGAGAGGGTAGTTTAGTTTCTATTCCTTTCAGGTCTAATTTAGATTTAAGAAAGGTTTCTATCTGGACGGCGGAAACACCAACTTTAATGTCTGATACAACTCAATCTGACAATTTAGCCAGTATATCCTATGCTCTTTCAGAAAATGATGGTGCTACTTGGAGAGATATCCAACCTACTGGAAAAGACAATCTAAATATCCCTGAGATAATTAACTATAATAATATTGCAGAAGGATCAATATCCACAGAAGAGAAAGTATTATCTTTACGTCATAAAATATTTATGAAAAGAAATAAAAAAGCTTTCGAGGGTGATATTGTTGTTAAAAGAGAGAAGGTTAGTCATTCAGAATTAGTATCATTGCCAGCAGGTGATCCTAAATTTACTGTTTCAGAAAAACTTATTAGTCAATCCTTTAGGGCTTTATTGCCTTTCTTTGGTAGTTATAGTTGTCCATTGTCTCGTTCAGGGGCTAGAGACTATTCTGCACCTATGGAATTGGATTTCCTAGAATTCAAAGTAGATACTTCCCCAGTTGATAATCTAAGATTTGATTTGCCTTATATTAATATTCCAAATATAAAAGAACATATTAGAGTTTTAGTTAATGGTGAATTATGGGAGTATTGTGAGAAAGCAAATATAGATACAGGAAAAGGTACTTCTTATGAGACAGGTAATATTGGTATAGATGATAATTCTAAAATATATTTCCTTAATAAAGGTGGTAGAGAATTACAGTTTGGTCATAATATAGAAGAAGAAATTAGTTCTGAATGGGTTAAGACAAGAAAAGGTGCTCTTCCTCCTGGTGGCGCACGAATACAAATATGTCTTGATGGTGACAATCCTAGACTAGAGTTAACTGACAAAGGATATATTCTTAATCTATCTTCTTCTAGTGATGGTTTCAAGAAAAATTGTTCTATTATTTCTGTAGATGCTCTTTCAAGAGGAGAAGGTATTCATAGAAGTTTTTCATGCTCACAAGGAAAAAGTAGATTTGTTCTTCCATTAGAAGAAATTGGTGCTAGAACTTCAAGTTCTTTGGATGCAGATCCTTTAAAAGAAATGATTGATACTAACAACAAGACTCAATTCAAAGAAGCTAAAGAGGGGACTGTTCTTCCTCTTATTGATCCTAGTATTGATAGTTGGAGTATTGAAGAGTTACAAAATGAAAATAAACCTTTATGGGTCTCTAAAGTTTTTAAATATAAAGTTCCTTTTATAAATGGTCAAACTGAATTTGAGATGGATATTACGCCTGCTATTCCTGGAAATATTAATGATTCTCGCGAAAAGAAAAAAAGATATACAGTTGATCCTTCAACAGGTATTTTGTATTTAGCTAAAAAGATACCAGAATATAGGATTGTTATCTTTAAATATAAATTATTAAAACATACAGTAGTCCCTGAAACTGCTTGGGAATTTTATAGATCAGAAATAAATAACAGAATTGACACTAGTAAAATAATACTAGATCCTAAATACATAAGGACTATTGAAAGAAGATTAAGTGTAGATATTAGTACTGGTGTTTCTAAAAATGTTGATTTGATTGGTGATTCTATGGATAACAATCAAGAATTACAGCCTAAAGGACATGGATGGTACAAACAACGATTAGTAAAAGGTACTGTTGTCTTGTCTCCAAAACTTTTTGCTTCCGGCGCAAAAATAACAGAAGTACCATTTCAAGATGGATCAAAAGAACTTAATAGCTTAACAGAAGTAGAAGAAGAGACAATCACAGCAACTAAGATTAATGCAGATACTTGGAGCTTTACTCTTGCTCAAATATCGAATGATTATATACTCCATACTCCACCTAGATTTACTGTTAAAAGATCCTTGACAAGTACTGTTGTAGAAGCAAATCAATTTAAATTACAAGCAGATTCTTTTGACACTATTGGTCTTAAGCCTTCTGGTAATTATGAGCCTGGTACAGTTAACTCAGATTATAATTGGGCTTATGAGATTGATAATACTACAGGTGTTTGTACTATACATGTAAGATTAGCTGAAGATGATGTCCTTGCATCTTATACTGCCCAGTACCTTTATATTGTTAAAGATCCAGGGGTTGATACTTCAGGTATTTATTCAGTAGATTACGAAAATGGGATTGTTCATTTTGCTGAAGGCATTGTCAATAATGGTAATATCGAATACGAAGTATCAACTTATAGTGCATTTTATAATATAGCTGAGGTTATAAAAGATACTGACATTAATAATATAGATGAAGAGAACAAAGAAATTACAATTGATAATTCATTAGCTATGAAATTTTTAAAACAATCTTCTGCATTAAAAGCAAGACCTGCTTATCTACGTGTTCTTTATGATTATTATAAAGAAATAACTGAATCTTTAGCTGATTTAGAGGTTTACTATTCTCCAATCTGTAAAGATATTGCTGTTAGAGGAGTAACTTCTAACTTGTTAGAGGAACTATAGATGACACTTTCCAATACATATAAAGAATATATTGTTGAAAGACTAATGTTGGATTATCTTAAAGATAGTAAGATCCCAACTACAGATCAAATAGAAGAAGATCTTCATGAGTACATGAAAACGCATCCTGATTTGTCTTTGCCTTTGTCTGTTTACAAAGACTTTACTGTTGAGAGAGGCAGTTCTTCTAGTGCTGATAAGATACAAGAAATTGCTAATGTAGCCTCTCAAGATATTGGTGTTATAACTCAAGAAATTTATAACATAACAAGAAAAAGTAGTGTCTTTTATGATCGTTGGTCTGCCGAAGCAAAAAGACTTAGTGCCAGAGCTAAAGGATTAGAGCATAAAATAGATTCTTTATTGTTGTTAAACCAAGATACATCTGGATTCTTTTCTTATGTTGGCGATATTTTTGTAGACATGAATAAGATAGACATCAAAGAAACTTCTGCAAAAGTTAATATACATGAGAATACAGTAACTCTTAACACTGCTAGGAGCATGAAGACGGATGCTTCTAGAGGTGCTCAAATAGATCTTACAAAACTAAATGATTCTAATGTATCTTTTTCTATTCTAAGCAAGAGACCTGGTACAGTTTATGAAACATTAAGTGATTACAATTCTTTGTGTAAAATATTCAAAACAGACAATTCTACTTGGGAAGGAAGAGTTTCTTCTGGATCTTCTGGAGATATGGTTGTTGAGTTAAAGGTAAATTTAGACGAAACGTTTGATCTTACAAAAGTTTCATTTAGATTCTTAGCACCAGTAGGAAAAAGCAATTCAACAGCTTCTTTACAATATTCTACAGATGGATATACATGGTTTCTTGTTAATTCTTCAGCCGCGACAAAACCACTATCAAAAAATATGGCATGGACTTTTCCTAAAACTTCTATCAGATGGCTTAAATTTATTATTAGAAAAGCAGCACCAGATGAAGGCAATGATTATATATTCTCTGCCTCTCATATAAAACTATTTGGAGATGTTTTCGACAAAAAGGAACCTAATCTTTTAGTTTCTAAACCATTACAAGTTAAAGATTATCAAGATAAGTTAGTAAGATTTTCATTAGTTTCTTTAGATGTTTGTGCTGACAATCCTAAAGGTACTGACATCCAATATTATATTTCTGTTGGCAAAGAAAACAATACTAGCTGGACTAGTTGGATCCCTATTGCTCCTTCTGACAAGGAAGGTGTTTCTTATCCGAAAGTAGTTAATGTTGGAGGGGTAAATTGGAAGGATAATACTACAGAAGTAACGAAATTTGATTCTTCTCTTTTATGTACTCAATTAACAAGAACTTTTGATGAAGATATTTATAGTTATAAGTTTATGAATAATTCTTTTGGTGTCATTAATACAATAATTCCTGTTTCTAATATAGAAGATGCTGATCCAGTTGGTAATAGTGTAGTGGTATGGAGAAACATTTGTTCTAAAGATAATTATCCAGACACTAAATTAGTAAGAGGAAGACAACGAGGTTGGGGATATGATGGAGGTCAATACTCCTGTTATTTTGAGATAATGAATTCAGATGGTGCTATTTTTAATTTCGGCGATAAAATATGTATTATTGATGGCCAAAAAGTTTCTGGTGTTGTTACTATTAATAAAGGTATACATAAATTCAAAACAGATGCAGTTAATTGGTTTGATATAGCTGACAATATAAATAATAGTTCTGAAGTATTAAGTAATGAAACAATACTAGAGAAAGTAGATCCTCTTTATCCTTATAATCATAAATTAATAATAGAAGGATTCCCATATTCTAACGACTTTCGTGGAACTAAAGTATATTCTGGAACTGATATATCAGCAGAATTTTATGCTATTAAAAGAAGTATATTTGAATTAGAACGCAATTCAATCGACTATAGTTCTTTCTCTGTTAAAAATATAGGGCAAGGGAATACATCTGCTTTGGCTGTTCTTTCTAACTTTGAAGTTAGCAACTCTGATCATGTAAATGAATTATTCATTGTTAAATGGCGATCTGGAGAAGATAATAATGAACTCTATACTTCTTTAAAACTTAAGGCTGAACTTAGAACTAATGATAATTCTTTAACTCCAGTCTTGCAATCTTATCGACTAAAACTAGGTCTTTAGTGTATAATATATATTTGGAGGACAACAAATGACAACTGGATATGGATGGAATTGGTCTTGGGTGGCCGATCAAAAAGAAACTAAACGTGCTTCTGGTGTCGTTCATCAAAGTGGAGGTACAATTTTTTCTTTTAGAACACCAACTAAAGGTGCTTTAAAAGCTTCTGATCTCAATGCTTTCTCAAAAACTGTTGCTCAAAATCAACAACAGACCAGAAGCGATTGGAGAACATATGTTTATCCTGTACTTAATTCTTTGCCTGGAGGAAATACTGATCTGCGATGGAGTACAAATGTAGGTCAAGGTCTTCCATCTAAAATAGATTGCTTTACTTATGGAATCCAAGGAACAACACTTTTTGTTTTTAATGATGCCGATGATACTAAAGCTGATGGCAGATATTGGAAGTCTACTGAATTTAGACCTAAGACTATTGCTGAATGTTTTGAAGATGTTTATCAAGCTGTTCATAATATAGAGACAGGAATAAATGAAACTTCAGCAGTGGATCTAGATCCTCTATGGGCCTCTATTGGAGAGGAATACAGAAATAGTACTTTTAGAGGTAGCGAAGGTAGTCTACATTCTCGAACTAGTACACTAGAAAGCTATATAGAACAGCTTAATACTGATATATATGAACCAGGTTCTTTTGCCTATGAACTTGGGACTCCTTTGCCATACAGCATTGCAGCAATGCTTGATGAAATACTTAAGATCCATGAAGTATCTGGTGGCTGGGGAAGCGATCCTAGTGGTGTTGGCCATGGCTCTATTTCTCCTGGAGCTCACACACACCCATACACAGAGATTGGACCTCCTCCAAATGCATCTGAAACACAAGATAGATCTGTTGGTACTTTTACCCATTTAGATAATGAAGTTAAAAGACTTAGATATGAGATCTATAGAACAAGAGGTTCTTCTAGTTGGGAAACAGATGCTAATGATCCTGTTACTTCTTCTGCTGGCAGTTTACATACTCACATGGCTTATGCAGGTACAGGAACAGTTAGTAGTTCTAATCCTCATGGTATTGGATATTCTCAAATAGATGATAGTGGAACAGCTTTATCTTCAATGATTAGTGCAATAGTTTCTTTTACAGGAATGACTAGTTATACAGATTCTAATCCTACCTATACTTCTCATAACAACATAGGAGTTAATGATTCTTTAGAAGTAGCAATTGGTAAATTAGATAGTACATTAGGATCTAATCCTTTCTTATGGGAAAGAAAAGACTCTACTCATGTACAATTGAAAGAAGGAACAGATAGGATCACTGCTAAAAATGCTTTATATATTTCTGCTTCTTCTCTTTCTTTCTCTGATCTTGATGCACATATGTATGTAGCAATCAATCCTTCTTTGAATCAGCTTTCTCTCTTTGCATCTCATAATGACAATACTCTTATCTCGATGAGTTCTCGTAGTGGAACTAAAATTGAAAGTCCTGGTCATGCTAATAATTTAGCAACAGGAAAAACAAATCAATTAGCATTAGGTAGATATTCAAGAACACAATGGAATGGGCAAGTAGTTAATGCAGGAGATAGTATAGAGAGTGATAATGATCTTTATACACAAACATTAATTAATCAAACTTTAATACTTGATACTAATGGATCCTCTTCTGTAGCTGACAAAGAAATGTTTATTAATGCAGATGGTACTGGTAGCCTAGATTTTGAAGAAGGGCAACATGCGTTTTTTAAGATTAGGATAGTGGGAACTGGAAAAGATACTTCTTATGGTATGCAGTCTTATGAAGTTGATGTCGTTGTTAGAAGAAGCACAGCTTCTATGTATTTCCGTGCTAGTACAGTTAGTGAAGTTGAATTTTTAGGAGGTACTTCTGGTTTCTTGACTCCTGTTATTGCTATTGATAATTCCAACCATAGATTAGTTATCAAAGTAGGAAGTGATAGTAGTAGGAATATACGTTGGGTTGCACAAGTAAGTGGGCCAATGTTAAAAGATTATGCAGGAGAT
>Ga0256845_1001508_pt1 | contig 18551 bp, 21 predicted proteins | sample RiftiametaG_FD_189101 | JGI IMG/M metagenome (GOLD analysis project Ga0256845, IMG submission 189101) | Tube worm associated microbial communities from hydrothermal vent at the East Pacific Rise, Pacific Ocean - Riftia | ecosystem: Host-associated > Annelida > Integument > Unclassified ...
TTATACTGGATGAAATGAGTAAGATTGATATAAAGATACGTGAACTGTACAATAATAAATATGAAGGTCTGCTTGATAGTGAAAAAGAAATTCAGGTTAAAAAAATTCAGAAAAAACTCACTGAAATGCAAGAGGGTATCAAAAGCCAGGTGGAAGCGGTTAATAGCAAAACGCTCCCCAAGATGATTATGGATCCAATAAAAACCGACTTTAATATAGTAAGAATGAGACTCAGTAAATTCTTTGATGATGACAAACTTTTAGGGGATAATGGTAAACTAATAAAAAATCAGCGTCGTCGAAACCAATTTGCACATAATATGGCAATATATGATAACGAAAACGGAACAGTGTCCCTAAATGATTCTGATGAAGTGTACGGGTTTGATGATTTTAAAGATATCAGAAATGAACTAATGGATCTTTTAAGCCAAATCGAAAAATTGGGAAACAAATAATATAGAGCATGATTGATAATATATTCTTTATTAATTGAGAAGAATGTATTCCAATATCATCAGAATAAACATTAACTCATATTATACTTATTGGATATTGCTTAGAACTAAAAGAATTTAAAATGTCAAAAAGATATTTTCAAAATTTGTTTGATGGTGAGAAGCTTGACAATGATAGTATAGACTCATTTGTTTCAGAAAATTGTGCTCCGCAGTAGCTGCTCAATACATTTCTACAACATAATATAACTGTGAAGACAGTGATATTTTATAACAATGTCATTATTATGACAAACCATTAGTAATCCATGACATCATTTTGACAAATCAGCTATCTATTTGCCTTCCAATGTTTTTAGTTTCTCTCCTTACCAAAATAATTCCAGATAAAATCGTCCCGTATCAACATTGTATGGAGATATCGTAAAAATAATTAATTCGCTTGGCACAGGCTTTGCTTTGATATATAATAAATTAAAATCAATTATACTGAAATATATTCATAGTACCTGACTATAAGATAGCTTGGCTTTATTAAAAGAGAGAATCAATACATAACAAATTGTCTGGAGATGAACCTGAACATGGTAATCAGGAGAATAATTCCGTGAATTTAAGGAACCCTTTTAAGAATCTGCTGAAACGATTGTTGAAAAAACCATCGAAAAAGAAAATTGTTATTATAAGTGGTATTGCTGTTTGCGTAATTCTTACTGGAGTGGGTTTGATGTTTCTGCTGGGACCTGGCGAAGATGAAAATACTGCAAATGAAGAAGGGAAAGTTGAGAATATACAGATCAACCAGATTGACTATGATAATATAGTGATGTTAAATCCTTTTAAATGGATACAGCTTGAAAACACTTCATACATGTCTGAAGTCAGCATTGGTATTGCACTTGAAGTTATTTCAGAAGATAAAATTGATGCGGTTGAAAGCAATACAGACAACATAAGAACCCTGGTGAGAAAAATGATTCAGGGGCAAAGATGGATAGGCTTGAGAAGCCCTGAAGGTAAATTGAAATTTAAGTATATGTTAATACAGAAGATCAATACATTGTTCCCTGATATCGTAATCAGGAACTTATATTTGACACATTTAATAATGCGGAAAGAATAATATGAGCGAAATACTATCCCAGGACGAAGTTGACAGTCTGCTTGATGGATTGGATTCAGGAGATGTTGAAACAGAAACAGATGTTGAGACACCGGAACCAGAAGGCCTAACTGCCTACGACTTTACAAATCAGGATAAAGTAGTAAGGGCGAGGATGCCCACCTTTGATGTTATTAATGAAAGGTTGGCAAGGGAAATCAGAGCAACACTTTCATCCCAGCTCCAGACAACCGTTGATGTGAGTTCAAACCCTTTTGATACACTTAAGTTTTCTGAGTTTGTACGAAGCCTGCCTGTGCCTACAAGTTTGCATGTTTTCAGGATGGAGCCTTTAAGGGGACACGGGCTTATGGTCATGGAAAGTCAGCTTGTTTATAATTTGATTGATACTTTTTTCGGGGGTGATGCACTGGGAAAGGCGAGGGTGGAAGGGCGAGAGTTTACGATTATTGAAGAGGTGATGATTAAAAAGACAATTGTTGCTTGTCTTAAGGATGTTGAAAAAGCGTGGTTTCCCATTGAACCTGTTCAAACATCTCTCATTAGATCAGAGATGAATCCCCAGTTTACAGCAATTGTACTACCCACAGATCTTGTAATAGTTACCAAGTTCGAGGTGGAGCTTGAACAGTCTGCAGGAAACCTGATTGCCTGTTTCCCCTACGCAATGATTGAACCATTAAGACATAAACTGTCATCGGGAATTCAGGCAGAGACTGAAGAGATTGATAATAAGTGGCTAAAAGAGTTGCGTGATACAATTCTTGATTCTGAGATAGAATTGAGGATCCAGCTTGGAAAGGCAGAGATTACAGGTGAGAAACTTATGTACATGCAGGAAGGTGATGTGCTGCAGTTGGACAATGATGCAAAAGAACCTTTAAAGGGCTTTATCGAAGGTTTGCCAAAGTTACAGGGATATGCCGGGGTTCAACGCGGGCTCCAGGCATTCAGGGTTGATAAAAAAATAATGACTGAAAAAGAGAGATATTATGGCTGATGAAGAGAAAGACTCAAAAGAGTCAGAAGAAGAGAAGGGTAAGGAGCAGTTGCCGGAGCAAGGGGCAGCTGAAGATGATGAACTTGAAGAGCAGGAAGGGGCAAGCCAGCTTGATTTTATTCTGGATATCCCATTGGAGCTTTCAGTGGAACTCGGGAGAACAAAAATGCTTGTGAACAACCTTTTGCAGCTTGGACAGGGTTCCATTGTTGAGTTGAATAAGCTTGCCGGAGAACCTCTTGAAGTTTACATAAATCGTAAACTTATTGCCCGGGGTGAAGTTGTTGTTGTGAACGAAAAATTTGGTGTCAGGCTTACTGATATTATCACACCCATGGACAGGGTGAAGAGGCTTGCTGAAACATCATGAGCTCTTCATCTGAAATCTGGGCAGCCTTTGCAAGGACTTTTTCCTGGCTTTTTTTTGTATTGATTATGCTGGTGATTTTCTTTTATTTGATAAAGCGGTTTTCAAATAGAGGTGCAGCTGGAGGTAATGGGCTGATTTCAGTGCTTGCTGTTCACCATATCTCTCCAAAGGAAAAAATACTTCTCCTTGATGTGCTTAAAGAAAAGATTTTAATAGGAGTTACATCCCAAGGAATTTCCAAGCTTGCAAATATTGAAAGCGATATGGATTTATTACAAAGTAAAGAGAAGAAAAATATAAAATTTGCAGATTTTTTGTCAGGAAAACTTATGCAGGTCAAGGGGAATGAGAAGGATAAACAATAAATATGAAAGTTAGAAAAATTATAACAGCTCTTCTCTTTTTGCTGATTGTTTGCCCGGCTGTCTCCCATGCACTCACTTTTCCAATACCTTCTTTACAGTTTGATGTAAAAGAGGCAACCTCTCCTGAGGAAGTAGCAGTTGTGCTGGAGATAATTGCTCTTCTTACAATTTTGACCCTTGCCCCGGCAATTTTAGTTTTAATGACGCCTTTTACAAGGCTTGTGGTCGTGTTCCATTTTTTAAGGCAGGCAATGGGCACCCAAAACAGCCCGCCAAATCAAGTGTTAATAGGGCTGTCGTTATTTATGACTTTTTTTATAATTCAACCAGTGGCAAAAAATGTATATAAAGATGCGCTTAATCCCTATCTTGAGCATGAGATAAGCTATGAATCAGCTTTTAAAAAGGCGCAAATCCCCATTCGTAAATTCTTACTTTTAAACACAAGGGAAGCTGATATTGCCCTTTTTATTAAAGGGGCTGATATGAAAAAACCTGAAACAAGGAGCGACCTTTCACTGCTTGTTTTGATACCTGCCTATGTAATAAGTGAGCTTAAAACTGCATTTATTATCGGGTTTGTGCTCTACATCCCGTTTATTGTTATAGATATGGTTGTGGCATCTGTTCTGCTCTCCATGGGGATGATGATGCTTCCTCCAATTATGATCTCTTTGCCATTCAAACTAATGCTTTTTGTTCTGGCAGATGGATGGCATCTGCTGACAGGATCATTGCTGAAAAGTTTTGGAGTTTTACCATGACACCTGAATTTGTGGTCTCCTTTGCAAAAGAGGCAATTATCCTGACTATTTTTTTATCCATGCCCATGCTCATGCTTGGGCTTATAGTAGGATTGACAGTTGCTATATTCCAGGCAGTCACCCAGGTGCAGGAGATGACACTTATGTTTGTTCCCAAAATAGTTGCTGTTTTTATGGGGCTTTTATTTGCATCACCCTGGATGCTTGATGAGATAGTGTCATTTACACGGCACATAATTGAAAATATCCCTCTATATATTAAATAAAACAATTAAAAAATCATTAAAACAGTGGTAGAGGTTTATGGAAATTCTTAATATTATCGAACCTGAGAGGTTTAGAATTTATCTGCTTGTTTTAATGCGGGTTGTTATTGTACTGTTCATGATTCCAATTTTCTCCACAAAAATATTTCCAGCACTTACCAAAATAGCCTTTGCAATGGTTTTGTCACTGCTTTTATCTTCTGTTATACATGTTGACCTTTCAAGATTTCCCATGAATGCTATTGATACTGTCAGTTTGATAATTATGGAACTGATGATCGGATTGACACTGGGGCTTTGTATTCGGCTCTTTCTGGCAATTTTTCAGTTTGCAGGGCAGATTGTAGGGTTCCAGATGGGATTTGCCATGATAAATGTTGTTGACCCCCAGACCGGATCAAATATTTCAATTATGGATCAGTTGGGGTATTGGGTTGCTGTTCTGGTGTTTTTAACAATGAACGGGCATCACATTATGTTCCTTGCGATGATAGAAAGTTTTAATGTTGTCCCCTTAGGTTTTTTTGTGATTCAGAAGGTGATGATGTTCAAGATGCTTTCATTGGGTTCTGATGTTTTTATTATTGGGATAAAAATCGCTGCTCCTATTATGGCAGCACTTATTTTAACAAGCTCTGCATTTGGGCTTGTTGCAAGGTTCTCTCCCCAGATGAATGTAATGATCGTGGCATTCCCCTTAAAAATTCTTGTGGGTCTGTTTTTTTTTGGGTTCCTGCTTGATATTATTATTATTACTTCAAAGGAATATACCGGAGGCTTAAAAGAGTTGTTAATGGGGTTTTTGTATTATGCAGGTGGAGGGTAAGGTATAGATCATGGCAGAAGATCCAGAAGGTGGCGGGGAGAAAACCGAAGAGCCGACCTCGAGGAAACTTGAAAAGGCGCGTGAAGAGGGACAGGTTCCCAAAAGTCTTGAAATTTCTTCTGTTTTTGTATTGTTGTCATGCGTAACTTCTCTTTATTTCTTTGGATTTTCTGCATATAAGGCGCTTGTTGGTGTAATATTAAATACCTTGAATTTTAATACCATCCCAACATTAACCAAATTTGAAATTGTCCAGCTTTATGGTACAAATTTGCGCCAACTTTTAATTGCATGCCTTCCTGTTATGATTGCTGCTGTTGTTATGGGGCTTGTATCAAATTTTGCCCAGGTTGGTTTTGCAGTATCTTGGAAAGCCATTGAACCTAAACTTACAAAATTAAATCCCATAACCGGATTTAAAGAGAAATTTTCGTCAAGGGCTCTTGTGGAGTTTATAAAAAGTATTTTAAAGATTACCATTATTTTTACGGTGGTCTATCTCTCCATCATGGGAGAAATGAATCGAATTTTATCACTGTATGATAACTCCATTGGTCATATTTTTATATTTATTTTAAAAACAGCATTCACTGTTTTTTTAAAAGTTTGTATTGTCATGCTCCTGGTGGCGATTCTTGATTATGTTTATCAAAAATGGAAATTTCTCAATGATCAGAAAATGACAAAAAAAGAGATGAAGGATGAAGCCAAACAGACAGAGGGTGACCCCCATGTCAAAGCAAGGATAAAACAACTTCAGGTTGAAGCTGCACGAAAACGAATGATGGCTGACGTGCCTGAAGCTGATGTTGTAGTAACAAACCCGACACACCTTGCCATTGCATTGAAATATGACAAGATGATCATGGATGCACCTGGTGTTGTTGCAAAGGGTGCAGGACCTGTTGCAGACAATATTAGAAAAATCGCAGAGGAAAACAATATTCCCCTTGTGGAAAACAAAAAGTTGGCTCAGAACTTGTATAAAGAAGTAGATATAGGAGAACCAATACCATCACAATTTTTCCAGGCAGTAGCAGAACTCCTTGCATATGTATACAAACTCAAGGGTAAAAAAAGGTAATCGTTACGACATTTTATTGGCACTTGATGTCAAAATTATAATACAAAAGAGGGATTGATGGCTACACAAAGTTTAAACATGGTAAGGATAATTCAGGAAGAAGCTGCTGATATTGTCATTGTTTTTGCATTTATAGGTATACTCATGGCGATGATTTTACCCCTTCATCCTATTATACTTGATTTTTTTCTTGCATTGAATATCTCCTTTGCCATTGTTGTTCTAATAACTACAATGTACACAGAAACACCTTTGGATTTTTCCATATTCCCCTCCCTGTTACTTGTGTTAACTCTGTTCAGACTCTCTTTAAATGTTGCTTCCACAAGGCTGATTCTGCTCCATGGCAGCGAAGGTCCCCTTGCAGCAGGTGCAATTATTAAATCCTTTGGAAGTTTTGTTGTGGGTGGTAATTATGTGGTAGGTCTTGTTGTGTTTGCAATTCTTGTTTTAATAAATTTTTTAGTAATAACCAAAGGTGCTGGCAGGATAGCTGAAGTTGCTGCAAGATTCACCCTTGATGCAATGCCGGGAAAGCAGATGGCAATAGATGCAGATCTGAACGCAGGGATGATTGATGAAGAAGAAGCAGGAACCAGAAGAAAAGAGATTGCAAAAGAGTCAGAGTTCCATGGTGCAATGGATGGTGCAAGCAAATTTGTGCGTGGAGATGCAATAGCAGGTATTGTTATAACATGTATAAACATTGCAGGAGGCTTTGTAATCGGAGTTGTCCAACAGGGTATGCCCATGAAAGAGGCTCTTCAGATTTATACGCTTTTAACTGTTGGTGATGGACTTGTGTCTCAAATTCCAGCTCTTTTAGTGTCGGCAGCTGCGGGTCTCCTGGTTTCACGATCTGGTTCCGAGAGCAGGATGGGGCAGGAATTTTTTAAACACCTTCTCTCCAGTGTAACACCTGTTTATATTGGTTCTGTCATTGTCTTCTGCATGGGTCTTATTCCGGGACTCCCGGCATTTCCTTTCATGACCATGGGTCTCACACTGGGTGGAATAGCATGGTATCTGCTTAAAGACCAGAAAGAGGCTGATAAAGGTGATGCCGAGGCAGAAACCGAGGAAGATGAAGCCACGGGTGCTCCGGAAGAGGTTGACCATCTTCTGACTTTAGAAACAATAGAGCTTGAAGTGGGCTATGGGTTAATACCTCTGGTTGATAAGCAGCAGGATGGAACTTTGCTTGCAAGGATACGTGCCATAAGGCGGCAGTTTGCCACTGAAATGGGGATTATCATTCCTCCAATACATATCAGGGATAATCTTAATCTGGACCCGGCACAATACAGGCTTTTAATAAAGGGCGTTGAAACTGCCCAGGCAGAGCTGATGGTAAACCACTTACTGGCAATGGATCCTGTGGGTGAAGCCTCAAAAATTGATGGAATCAAAACCATTGAGCCTGCTTTTAAACTCCCGGCTTACTGGATTCCACCTGAAAAGGAGGAGGAGGCAAAGTTTGCAGGATACACTGTTGTTGACAATTCAACAGTGGTTGCAACTCATCTTACGGAGATTATCCGTAGTACTGCCCATGATCTTCTTGGCAGGCAGGATGTCCAGCATTTATTAGATAATCTTTCAGAAACAAGCCCTAAAGCTGTTGAAGAACTTGTACCAGATATTCTTTCGGTTGGTATAGTACAAAAAGTTCTTCAAAATCTTTTAAAAGAGAGGGTCTCAATCCGTGATCTTTTAACCATTGTTGAAACTTTAGGGGATTATGCTCCCATGGGGAAAAATCCTGAATTGCTCACCGAATATGTAAGGCAGAAAATAGCTAAAGGAATGCTTGCACCATATTTAACTTCCGACAAAGTCCTCCATGTTATTATAATTGAGCGGGGGCTTGAAGAGAGATTAATTAAAAATATTAAGAAGACAGAGCAGGGAGCTTTCCTTGCCCTTGATCCCAAATTTGTGGAAGATGTTATTAATGCAACAAAAAATGAAATTGAGAAGATGGTGGTGTCTGATACCCAGCCTGTTATAATGTGTGCTCCTGCTTTACGCCGCCATTTCAGGAAATTGATTGAAGCATCATTCCCTTCTGTGTTTGTAATTTCACATGCTGAAGTAGTAGACAATATCAACCTTGAGGTAAGTGGAAAGGTACAATTAAAAGATGAATAAAAGAGTTTTTAAGGCTCGCAATATTTCAGAAGCAATGTCAAAGGTTAAGGCAGCTCTTGGGTCCGATGCAATGATAATAGCAACAAGGAAAATTCCAAAAAATCCCAGGCAGCCATATTCAAAGGATATGATAGAGGTAGAGGCAGCGCTGGGTAAACCAGAAACAAAACCTGTAGTTAATAATAATGACATTAAATCCTTAAAGGATGAGTTGATAACCATTAAAGATATGCTTTCCATTGCAGGGCTTGGATCAGGAATGCACAATATTATCTGTAACCAGTCCGGCTCTACAGGTTTGCTTGCATCATTGTTAAGGTCAGGCATTTCTGAAAAAAAAGCATATTCCATGGTGCATAAAGCCTGCTACTCAATGGAGCGGGATCAAAAACAAGGGTTTGAGGTTACATCTTTAAAAAAATATGTTATAAAGGAGTGTGTTAGATGGATTGAGGCAAGGAATAATTTTAAAAGAGATAACAATTCAGGTGTGCCTCATGTGGCAGCATTTGCTGGTCCCACAGGCGTTGGCAAGACAACAACCATAGCAAAACTTGCTGCCCATTTGAGTCTTAGAAAGAAAAAAAGAGTTGGTCTCATCTCCATTGACAATTACCGCATAGGAGCATTTGAACAATTAAAATCCTATGCTTCAATTATGGGATTGTATTGTATGCAGGCTTACAGCAGAGATGATCTTGTTTGTGCTTTGGACAGAATGAAAACAATGGATATAGTACTTGTTGATACTGCCGGGCACAGCCATTATGATAAAAGAAGAATGGATGAATTAAGCTCTGTTATAAATGGTGATTATAAAATAAATGTGCATCTTGTCCTGAGTGCTACAACGGATTTTATCAATATGAAGGAAGCTGTAAAGGCTTTTTCATCTCTTAAACCAGACTCATATGTTTTTACAAAAATTGATGAGACCAAAATGTGTGGAAAAATTTTAGACCAGGTGAGTGACTTTAAACTCCCGGTCTCGTTGGTTACAAACGGTCAAAAAGTACCTGAAGATTTGATTATTCCAGATAAAAAGAGGTTGTTAAGTATCATATTGGGAAAGGAACAGGAGGCCCAGGGTGACGGACCAGGCAGATGGACTTAGAAGTATAGTACAATCTGATGCTTCAACAGGAAGGAAGGCTTTAATGGACTCAAACAGAAAACTGAAGTTTCCAAAGGTTATAGCTGTAACCAGCGGGAAAGGTGGAGTTGGAAAGACAAATATTGTCGGGAATATGGCTGTGGCTTTACAAAATTCAGGTAAGAGAGTCGTAATTGTAGATGCTGATGTAGGTCTTGCCAACATTGATATTATTTTTAATATTCAATCAAAATATGATATCAGCCATGTTGTCTCAGGTGAAAAAAAACTTGCTGATATAATGATTACCACGCAGCACGGAATAAAAATCGTTCCGGGAGGGTCAGGTTTTTCTCATTTAACAAATCTTGCAGAGGGTGAAAAGCTTAATTTATTAAGTGAATTTGAAACCCTACAGAATCAGGCTGATATTGTTTTTGTTGATACTGGCGCTGGAATATCATCCAATGTATTGTATTTTAACGCTGGAGCTGATGAATGTATTGTGATTGCCACCAAGGAGCCTACTTCAATTACAGATGCCTATGCTTTAATGAAGGTTCTTTCCAATGATTACAAAGTAAAGTATTTTAAATTGATCGTAAACATGGTAAAATCTGAAAATGAAGCAAAATTAGTATATTCGTCTTTAAGCGGAGCATTGGATAAATTTCTAAAAGATGTGGTGCTGGAATACACTGGATATATTCCAATGGACGATGGGATGCAGAGGGCGGTATTAAAGAGAAAACTGGTTTTAGATATAGATAAAAAAGCTGAAGTATCCAAAAGTTTAGAGAAAATCGCATTAAAGGTCGGCAGCAGTGAAATAAGAAGTTCGTCCAATGGCAATATCAAGTTTTTCATGAATAGAGTTTTAGAAACTGTAACAGACAATTGATACACGGAATTTGACACAAATAAATGGCTCAAAAAGAGATTGTGCATAACCAGCATGACGAAAATTGGCGAGAAACTACAATTGTAGAATATGCCTATTTAGTAAAGCGCATGGCTGCAAGGTTTGCTTTAAAAGTGCCCAGCAGTGTATTGTTTGATGAGCTTGTCAGTGCAGGTTCCTTTGGGTTGATAGATGCGGTTGATAAGTTTGATTCCAGCAAAAATGTTACCTTTAAAACCTATGCGCAGTATAGAATTAAAGGTGCCATTCTAGACGAATTGAGAAGCATGGATACATATTCAAGATCCATGCGAAAAAAGATTCAGGATATTGCCAAAGCAGTTAAGAAAGTTGAGATGGAAAAAAGGAATACTGCAACAGATGAAGAGATAGCAAAACAACTTGATGTGGATCTTGAAACATATCATGATATGCTCACTGGGATTCATGGTGCATCAGTACTGAATCTTGATGATTTTATCAGGGTGAAAAAGAATAATATTGTTTCAAATAAAAGATTTCAGGCAGGGGTTAAGAGCAGTGCTGATCCAGCCGATCAATATAATGAAGAGGAGATAAAGCAGGTTTTTGCCAACGCAATAAAAAAACTTTCAAAAAAACAGCAAATAGTGATATCTCTATATTATTATGATGAGTTGACTTTAAAGGAGATAGGAGAGGTGCTTTCACTGACAGAATCAAGAATATGCCAGATACATTCAGCTGTTCTTATTCAAATGAAGACCCTGCTGCAAGATTATTTTGAAAAATAAGCTAAAGGTGTAAAATGGCTGATCAAGATGATGAAATAATAGATCAGAATGATATTGACAAGCTTTTAGAAGCTTCATCCCCAGCTCCCCAGAAGAGTGCTGATGAAGGTGCTGATGCTTCTGAATTGTCCCAGGATGATATTGATGCTCTGATGGATGGTGGAGGTCCGGCAGCTTCGTCCGTGGATGATGACTCTCTGGAAGATGAAGAGGACTTTGAGTTGGAGTTGATCTCCCAGGATGATATTAATCAACTTGTAAAGGAGAAGAACAATCAAACTGTAGATACATCGGTAACACCAGAACCAACAGCACAAGAAGAGCAGGCACCTGAAAATAGACCCACGCTTGATCTGGAACTGGAGTCTGAAGAAGAGCAAATTCCATCTGCCCGGGTAAAGCCAGCACTCCTGGAGCAACCTCCAGCACAAGAAGAGTTCACAGCCCAGGCTACATCTTTAGTTCAGGAAGAACCTGGTGCTCAAACAGAAGCTGAAGATTTTGCAGAACCAGCAGCACTGGAAGATGGGGTTATTGATGAATCTGAATCTTTAAACGCTGAAGAGTGTCTGGTCACCCAGGAGAGTATTGACCAACTCATTAAAGAGGATAATGAAGCAAAAGAGAATATAGTATCAGAGCAAGAGGTTGCAGCCAAAGAGGAAGTAACCACACAAGAAGAGGTGGGCATGGAAGAAGAGAAAAAAGAAGAAGATACTGTTGATGAAAAGCCGGCATCAGATGGAATGGTTGTTGACCTTGGCGAGGATGATGATTTACAGGATGAACTTGAGAATATAGAAAATGATGAGCTCCAGGGAGACATTGATGACCTTCTGGATGATTCTGAAGAGGGTGGTGCTGGCGACGATGAAGATTGGGAGCAAGACAGCTTGATCTCCCAGGATGATATCGAAGAGTTGATCAAGAGTTCAGAAAATGAAGATGAGGATGCTTTAGGAGATTTGGATAGTCCTGATCCTCTTGATGACTATGATGGCAAAGGGAGAGAAGACAACAAAGGAGAAGACGACGACGAAGAAGAGGAAGAAGACGAAGAAGCCGATTCAAAGGTGATATTGGAAGAAGCTGAAGAGCAGGAGGAAGATAGCAAGGCAGAAAAGAAATCAAAAAAGAAAAAGAAAAAAAGATCAATAAAAATCTCAAAGAAACTTATTGTTATAGCTGCTTCAGTTATAGTTTTTATTGGCGTTGGATTTTTGGCAGGATTTTATTTTTTAAAAGGTGATCAAAAAGTCACTCCAAATCAAGAAATAGTTTCAGAAGTGATGACCATTAATGACTCTAGAGATAATGCAGGCAAAGAAACTGTTGTTAAAACAATTGAGATAGATATCGATCAAAAAACATCCGATCAAAAAGTGTCTCAACCAATGTCCAAGGGCTCACTTTTTGAGCCTTTAGTTATGAAAGATTTTGTAATTCTTGCTCCGGATACAATTGAGGATCTCGCATATATAGAGGCAGATATAAATATTGATTATTCCAATAATAAAGCTTATTATGAAATAAAAGAGAACATGCCTTTTTATAGAGATGTGGTGTATCTGGCTGTTAAAAAGGCACTGGACTCTGCCAAAGGCAATATAATAACAGAGCCAGATCTGCTTGCAATTGTTAAAAAAGCTTTAATAAAAGCTCTGCCACCGGGAGCCATTAAGAGAGTCGGTTTTAATTCATTTAAGGCTGGCTAAGAAAAAAGCGAGGTGCGTCAAATGACGACTGTACCTGGGTTTAACCTCCTTATTCAACAGTCAGGGATTGTAAGAGGGTCTAATCAATCTTCAGGCATACTTAATCCTGATCCTGGTCAGGTCACAGCAGAGCAGATTGTAAATGAACAGGCAGTAAAGACAAAAGTTCAGGAATCTGAAGAATCTGAAAGATTGAAATCTAAAAAAGAAAAAGATAAAGAGGAAAATCAAGATAGGGATAAAAAGAGGAAAAAAAAAGAATCCCGGGACAACGATGATCCTGACTCAACAGGGAGGCTGCTTGATACCATAGTATGATTGAATTATTCTCATTTGAATTTTGGATTGTTATTTTATTCATAATTGATATCCTCATAATTTTATGTTTTTTAATTTTTGTAAGACGTGCAGCCAACATAAAAGTATCAGCTCAATACAATCCCAATGATAGAATTAATCAGAGAAAAGCTGAAAAAACAGCTGACAATATTATAGGAATGCTTGAGCCTTTTGTTAAAGAGTCTAAAAAAACAGCTGACAGTTTTGAAAAACAGATAATAGAGAAGCGAAAACTAATACATGAGTTGAATGAATCTCTGGATTCCAGAATTATCAGTCTTAATCTGCTGATCTCCCGTGCTGAAGCTGCAAAAGAAGATTTGAGAAACCTTAAAATAGAAGTTGCACGGCAACCTCTGCAGCCACTGTCCTTGCAATCGCAATCCATGCAACAAAATTCAAGTGATTTTTCAGACAATGTTTTGGATCAGCAAAACAGTATAATAGATATGTATAACAGGGGCTTTGACATTGATACAATTGTTGCAAAACTCTCAATGCCAAAAGGAGAGGTGAAGCTTGTCATTGATCTGAAAAAAAAGTTTAAGGCCATGGAGCAAAAGGAGTGATTAGAGGCTTAAAAATTTCCCCTTCTGATCTCATTGTTCAAAATGAGGCTTTTAAAAACAGTGTTTTTTCCTCTTTAAAGAGCAGGAATACAACTGATGCAAAAGTGCTTAAAGTTTTTTCTGAAAATAAAGCCCTGGTATTGATTGCAGGTAAAAAAACAGTGATAAAGACTCCTTTCCCTTTAGCAGAAGGTGAGAAGTTTCAAGTTGGTCTCTTGGGGAGCAGGGATAATCAAAATGTAAAAACACTCCCGGGAAAAGAGAGTCAATTGTCAGAAAAAATAATCTCTTTAATAAAACTTATTTCAAAATCCAACCCCTTTGCAAACCTCATAAAATCAGGAGATAGAGAGCTTCTGGGTATGTTGAAATCCCTGGCACTTAACCATGATAAAACAGATAAAGATTTCCTTGCCAGGCTTATGGATAAAAGTGGGCTTTTATTTGAAAAAAAAGTATCAGTTTTATTAAAAAACAGTAGTAATATACCTCCTAAGAATGGAATTTTGGATCTCTTTAAAAATGATATAAAGGGATATGTGCTAAATCAGCTCCAGGCACCTGGTACTCACAATACTGCAAGTTTAAAAGCACTAGTGGAATACTCGTCCAATATGGAAAATATTCAGATATTAAATTCACTATCTTCAGAAACAGGAAAATACCTGATACCTTTTCCGGTTTTTGCCAATGGTTCTTTTAGTTTTGGGCAATTGTTGCTGGATTTAGGATTTTCAAATAAAAAACAGAAGAACAAAACCCGAGAGAGAATCATCAACATATCTTTTTTATTAAACATGTCAAACATTGGGGCTTTAAGAGCTGACTTCTCAATATATAAAAAAGCAATTTCAGGAGTATTTAAACTTTCAAATCCTGAAATTTGCAGTTATGTAAAAGCAATGCTCCCTCACTTAAGGACAAGGTTGATAAACAGTGAATATCTGGTTCGCAATATTGAATGTAAAGTTGCTTTAAAAGAGGATATAAGTCCTGCTTCTTTTGTTGAATCGTTTGTGAAAGATGAGAATAGAGTGCTTGATATTATTATTTGACTTAAGTTGGGACAAAATAGCAAGGTTATGGGGAAACAAGACAACATAAAAAAGGCAGTGGCATTAAAATATGATGGCAAGGGAGATATCGCTCCAAGAATAAAGGCTAAGGGTGCAGGTGTTGTTGCTGAAAAAATTATAGAACTTGCTAAAAAGCATGGTGTTCCAATAAAAGACGACCCTGACCTTGTTGAAATCTTATCCCAGCTTAAAATTGATGAGGCAATTCCACCAGAGGTATATGTTGCGGTTGCAGAACTTCTCTCCTTTGTCTACTCCTTAAATTCAAAAAAGCTTAATTAAATGGCAACACTTGCCTTAAATTGTTTTTAACAATTATATTATCAGCCTGGGAAAAAGAGAAAAATTTATAAATTTACGTTGACTTTGGTTTTTTTTTTTGTTATCTTCTTTAGGTTTTCCAATGGTCGGTTAAACTGACCTGAGGGTTTTTAGACGAGCCGATATAGCTCAGTTGGCAGAGCATCTCACTTGTAATGAGAATGTCCTCCGTTCGATTCGGGGTATCGGCTCCAAAAAAATATGAATTAAGGTGGGGTTCCCGAGTGGTCAAAGGGATCAGACTGTAAATCTGACGGCAGAGCCTTCGGAGGTTCAAATCCTCCCCCCACCACCATAAAAAAGATGTAGGAGATCTTATTGTTTTATTGGTGGATCGTTACTACACAGCATTTAAAGATTGCTGGTAGCTTTAATATAAAAATTGTTAAGCTGCTGGTTGTCAAGTTGCTGGTTGTATTAGTTGCAGATTGAAATTGGAAATATGCGGGAGTAGCTCAGTTGGTAGAGCTTCAGCCTTCCAAGCTGAATGTCGCGAGTTCGAACCTCGTCTCCCGCTCCATCACTCACTGTACTGTCCACAATATTAATTTAGTACTTAAGATCAAGTAAAGGATTTTTAAAATCATTTTTTGAGCTGCCCATGTAGCTCAGGTGGTAGAGCGTTTCCTTGGTAAGGAAGAGGTTCATCGGTTCGAATCCGATCATGGGCTCCAGGATGTGGATAAAGACGAGAGCAAAAAAGGAGTTAAGCATGGCAAAGGAAAAATTTGAGCGGAATAAGCCGCATGTAAACATAGGAACCATAGGTCATATTGATCATGGCAAGACCACTCTTACAGCAGCTATAACAAAGCATGCAGCCCTTAAAGGCGGAGGGACATTCGTACCTTTTGATGAGATTGACAAAGCCCCTGAGGAACGTGAGCGTGGCATAACAATAGCAACAGCACATGTTGAATATGAGACTGAAGCTCGTCATTATGCCCATGTGGATTGCCCTGGTCATGCTGACTATATTAAAAATATGATAACCGGAGCTGCCCAGATGGATGGAGCAGTGCTGGTAGTGAGTGCTGATGATGGTCCAATGCCCCAGACCCGGGAGCATATACTTCTTGCCCGCCAGGTAGGTGTTCCAAGCATAGTAGTATTTTTAAACAAATGTGACATGGTAGATGATGAAGAACTCATTGAGCTTGTTGAGATGGAGCTAAGAGAGCTTCTTGACACCTATGAATTTCCTGGAGATGATACACCTATTATTAAAGGAAGCGCACTTAAAGCTCTTGAGGCTGATGATACCAGCAGTGATGATGCAAAAGCTATCCATGAGCTTCTTGATATTCTTGATACATATGTTGAAGAGCCTATTAGAGATACAGAAAAAGATTTCCTTATGCCGATAGAAGATGTATTTAGTATCTCCGGTCGTGGAACAGTAGTAACAGGCAGAATTGACCGCGGTATTATTTTAAAGGGTGAAGAGGTTGAGTTAGTGGGTATAAGAGAGACAACAAAAACAGTGTGCACCGGAGTTGAGATGTTTAGAAAACTTCTTGATGAAGGTCAGGCAGGAGATAATGTAGGTCTTTTACTCCGTGGTACAAAAAGAGATGAAGTGGAAAGAGGTCAGGTAGTTGCAAAACCAGGTACAATTCAGCCCCACACCAAATTTAAAGCAGAGATGTATGCATTAAGTAAAGAAGAGGGTGGAAGACACACTCCATTTTTTACAGGATACAGACCTCAGTTTTTCTTCAGAACAACAGACATCACAGGCTCACTTTCTCTTGCCGAGGGAGTAGAGATGATAATGCCTGGAGACAATGCAAGTATAACAGCAGAACTGATAGCTCCCATAGCCATGGAAAAAGAACTTCGTTTTGCAGTAAGAGAAGGTGGACGTACTGTTGGTGCTGGTGTTATAGGCGAGATAATCGAGTAAAGCTATAAGGAGCTTACTGTGGCAAAGAAAAATGAAGCAATTATTATCTCTCTTGCATGCACAGAATGTAAGAGAAGAAATTATACAACAACTAAGAACAAACGTACGACTCCTGATAAACTGGAGTTTAATAAATATTGTAAGTTTTGTGGTAAACATGTGTTACACAAAGAGTCTAAGGTGAGATAACTTATGATGCATGCAGGTCAGTAGCTCTAATTGGCAGAGCTCCGGACTCCAAATCCGGCAGTTGTGGGTTCGAATCCCTCCTGGCCTGCCATTTTAAGACTGTTTGAATTTAATAATTTTTAAATTGGAAAAAGTATGGCACGATTACAAAAAAAGCATTCTTCAAAAGAAAAGAGCAAACGAAAAAAAAGAGATGCTTCATTAGATTCTTCTGGGGATAAGAGAGATAATAAAGCACCCTTGACAGGAGCTAATAAAGTTGTTTCCAGTTCAAAAAAAGATAATTCAGTAAAAAGTTCAACCTCAGAACAAACAGGGAAAAGCAATATATTTACGCAGGGGATTGATTATTTACAGGAAGTGCAGTCAGAGTTGAAAAAGGTAACCTGGCCGACTCGAAAACAAACCCTGGGAACTACATTGGTTGTTATTGTTTTAGTTGCTGTTGTTTCGATTTTTTTAGGTTTGTTTGATTTTGGGTTTTCAAAACTCATCCAGGCGATCCTTGCATAAAAAAGAGGAAGAGAGAATGTCTCACAAATGGTATGTTGTTCATGTATATTCCGGATTTGAGCAGAAAGTAAAGACTGCTTTGGAAGAACAGATAGCAAGTTTTAGATTCCCGGAAAAATTTGGTGAAATACTTATTCCCACTGAAAATGTTGTTGAGCTGGTCAAGGGGAAAAAAAAGGAATCATCCAGAAAATTTTATCCAGGCTATATCCTTGTTAATATGGAACTGGATAATGAAACATGGCACATTGTAAATTCTGTTCCCAAGGTTACAGGCTTTTTAGGCGGGAAAAATAAACCTGCTCCAATAAATAAGCATGAGCTAAGTCAAATTTTTAAAAAGATGGAACAGGGAAAAGATACACCAAATCCAAAATACTCTTTTGAAATTGGAGATGAAGTGACTGTTGTGGATGGACCATTTGCAAATTTTAATGGAACCATTGAAGAGGTTTCTCCAGATAAGGGAAAAGTTAAGGTTCTTGTCAGTATTTTTGGCAGAGCAACTCCTGTGGAGTTGAATTTTATCCAGGTTTCCAAGATGTAGCTGAATAGTGAAAAAATAAAATTTTTAAATATGTATTTTAATTTTTAGTTTCAGGAGTTAATGAAATGGCAAAAAAAGAGATGGTGCAGATAAAATTGCAGGTTGAAGCAGGTAAAGCAAACCCTTCTCCACCAATAGGACCTGCCCTTGGTCAGCATGGTGTGAATATTATGGATTTTTGTAAAGCTTTCAATGCAAAAAC
>Ga0256845_1001509_pt1 | contig 18540 bp, 16 predicted proteins | sample RiftiametaG_FD_189101 | JGI IMG/M metagenome (GOLD analysis project Ga0256845, IMG submission 189101) | Tube worm associated microbial communities from hydrothermal vent at the East Pacific Rise, Pacific Ocean - Riftia | ecosystem: Host-associated > Annelida > Integument > Unclassified ...
GAAGTGGTAATCCATATTGATGAATTTTATTCAATAACTCTCTATGCCCTGGTAACTCTTCTACCGCAATTTTTGTTGCTCTTTCAACTTCATTGAATATTCGTTTAGCTTTGTCGACCTCTCCAAACCAAGTTCCCCGCGAGTGCAAAGGTGATACTACTAGCAATTGTTTTTTTCTAAATAAATATTGTGACATAACCTTTCCCTTTTGTATTATTGAAATTTTGTCAATACATTAAATCTAACCAAAAACATTAACTAACCTACACACAAATGACAACACTGTCATTTGTGTGTCATACAGCATACTACCTATTCCTTTAAAAAACTATTTTTTGAGAAATTTGCAATTATTTTCAGATGGGAGAATCATGATTCTTATGTGTTAAAGAAGCGGATAGATTATTCAACGTTAATTTACCTAAAACCAACACTGAATAATTTAATAAAAACTACCACTTTTTTATTTTATATCCTTTAACTGAATAAAATAAAATAAATAAATAACACGGAAACATAACAGCGTAACCCCCTTGCTCTCCAGAACTTGAAGAAGTGCTAACAACACTCCAAAATAATGGACCAAAAGCGCCGCCTGAAATACCCATTATCAAAAGAGCAGAACCAGTGCTAGTTAACTTTCCCATCCCAGACAAAGCCAAAGGAAACACGGCAGGCCAAACAATTGCATTTGCTAGACCTAGCAAAGCTATCATTAATAACGTATCCGGCAATTGCTCGCCACCAAATGGAACTAATAAATTATTCGCAAGAACAAAAGAATCATTATCACCAAAAATTATGCCTGCGGTTAGAAATAATCCGACTACTGCAGAAACCATTAACGCTTTTTGTTGAGAAATAAACCGAGGAATTAACGCTATACCGAATATATACCCAACTACCATACAAATCATTGTATAGGAGGTCATTACAGCATAATTTTTAATACCTAATGACAAAGCAAATGATCCGATGGTATCACCCGCAATCACTTCAACGGCGACATAAAGAAATATTGCCACGACACCTAAAACTAAACTGGGGTGAGATAAGGATTCTTTTAAGTGTCCTTTGTTATTTGAAATTGTTGAGTTTTCTTCATTTTCAAGCTCAGGCAAAGGTGACTTTTTTACGATAATGGCTAGTATACCTATAAACAAAGCCATACCAAGATACGGCAATATCAGTCCATTAGCCATTTCATCAATTTGTATTTGCGAAATATCATCACCAACATGATTAAAACCACTTGTAATTAATGCCGCAAAAACAAGTGGTGCTATTACCCCAGCACTTTTATTTAGAATTCCCATAATACTAATTCGTGCAGCTGCAGACGCTTCAGGACCAATACGAACAACATAAGGATTAACCGCTGTTTGTAATAGGGTAATTCCAGAACCCATGACAAGTTGTGCGAACAAAAACAATGCGAATATTTGCGTTTTAGCTGCTGGAATAAACAGAAGCCCAGCCAACATCATTACCGCCATACCTAACGCCATACCATTTTTATAACCAACCTTTCGAATCAATATGGAAGATGGAATAGCCGCAAACGTCACAGCTATATAGAAAGAAAAAAGAATAAAGGACGCCTGCAACGGGGTTAACTGTAAAATTTGTTTTAAGTAAGGCATTAATGCCCCATTAATCCAAGTTGCAAAGCCTAAAATAAAAAACAACCCTGCGACAATTACCATTGGGATCGCATTACTACTATTAGATTTCGACGATTCTTTTACATCACCACTAGCTTTATCTATAACCATATAAATCTCCTCTCTAATTATTTTTATTTACACTATTAAAAACATTTTTCCCATCAATCCAATTAGCGATCACGTTTCCATTATCACTGATTAATAACATACTAGCGCAAAATCCTTGGCATAATTTACCGTATTGACTTTCCAAACCTAAAAATTTTGCAGGATTTCTAGATGCTAAATTAATAGCTTCATATTGTTCTATTTTTAACATTCTTTCCGCGTTAATTACTGCTGTATGCATATCTAAAGCCGAACCAGCCAAACGACCTTCGGAATCTGTTAATATCAAACCATTGCTAGTGATTTTCCCACCAAAAAATTCAAAACTTTTTTTATTGGAACCAACTGGAGGCATTGCATCAGTTACTAACATTAATTTTTTATTCGCTCGGTAAGCTAAATAAGCAGAATCAGGATGTACATGAACGCCGTCTAATATTATTCCCGAAAAACAATTTTTAGCTGAAATTGCAGCACCAACCATACCGGGTTCTCGCGAAGTAAACGGCGACATAGCATTAAACAAATGAGTAAAGCCCGTCGCACCAGCATCAATTGCTTGGCTAGTTTGTTCAAAAGTTGCATTGCTATGACCTAAACTAACAATTACTCCACTCTCAACTAACTCTCTAATTTGATATGGACTTACACTTTCAGGTGCTAAAGTAATTAACACCTTTCCTAAGTCTTTTCTTTTTAAAATAGCTAATTCTTCACAGCCTATTTTTCTAATAAACGATTCGAAATGCACACCTTTTTTTTGTTTCGATAAAAACGGACCCTCAAAATGAATACCTAAGATACCCGGTAGATTGTTTCTTAATGCTTCGGCAACAGCATCTGCAGCCATTGTCATTTTCTCAACGGAGTCGGTTATCAGAGTTGGCAACCATCCAGTTGTACCAAATTGTTGATGAGCTTCACCAATTTTTTTTATTGTTTCAAAGTTTGGTGATTGATTAAATAATAAACCGCCACCGCCATTTACCTGAATATCAATATAACCTGGAACCAAAATCCCAGGAAGAACAAGATCACACCCAACAGAGTCAGAAACGTCAATGATTTTTCCGTTGGTAACTGTTATTGATTGTTCAAATCGAATAGATTCTCCATCAAATAATTTTTCAACGCTTAGTTTTGTATTAGTCATTTTCAGCTCTAGTTATTTTAAATGGTCTCCGTTACTTTTTTTAAACCTCGAGGGACATCTGGATTTAAACCTCGTTGTACCGCTATATGCTCAATGTCCAAATAAAAACGTTGTAAAACAGCAAGCGGAGCTATTCTGGGATGTAATTCTTTGGTGACTTGGTGTAATCGAACAACTGATGCCCCTCTATTTCTTATATCCTCTATTTGATTTTTATGCACATCAAAAGCTTCATCCATAATCTCAATATCTAATATTTTGAAATGATTATCGACTAAAGCAACTGGCCCATGCAAAAACTCAGCAGAACTAAAAGATTCTGCATGAATAGCACAAACTTCTTTCAATTTAAGCGCTAATTCATTACCAACGGCGTAACCAAGACCCCGCCCTAAAACAACTAAATTTTTCACATTATCAATGTCAGACTTATTAAGTTGTGGTTGAGCTTTAATTGCGTTTGAAAGAGCTTCAGGAATTTGTTTAAGGGCATCAATCAAATCTTGTTTTTCACTCCAATAAGCAACCAATTGTAATATAGCTGATAATGTTGCCAAATAACTTTTAGTTGCCGCCACTGATTTTTCCTTTCCAATTGAAAGGGGTAAAGTATAATCTACAATATCAACTAAAGGAGATTCCTCATCATTGACAAGCGCAATACACATCGCTCCAGCTTTTTTTGCTTGCTTTGCCTGCTCTAAAATATCCGGACTTCTGCCTGATTGTGATATGACAATAACTAACGTATTTTCTAATTTCAAATAGCGGTTATAAATAGTTGCCACAGATGGCGCAGCTCCAAATGTTGGTATTCCTAATTCGATTTCAATCAAATATTTGCTATATGTCCCAGCATGGTCTGATGAACCGCGCCCCACAAACATGACCATTTTAGGATTAAATTTTCTAATTTTTTCTGCTATTATCTTTGCATTGTTAACATTATTAATAAGTTGCTCTTCAATGCGTAATGGCGCTTCTGTAGCCTCCAACTTCATTAAGCTAGTATTAACTATGCTATCTTTAACTTCTATATTTTGACTAGGCAATTTTTCTGTCCTCTTTAGCCCAATTTCGAATCGCTAATTTTAACGCTCCAAATTCAGGTTGCTGTTTAACGTCCGAAAAATAAGCGGCCGTTTTTGAATTAAGTCGAGAGCGCCAATATTTAGCTAAACCACCAATCATGCACAATCTTAAACTTTCACCTTCAACCAATCTATTGGCAAGAGCCGAAATGTACTCTACCCCTTCTTCTATTATTTCTAAAGCATACTCATCACCTTTTAAGGCGCAATTAAAGACAAGCGAAGCAATTTTTGCATACTGACTGGAAGCGTAACCTACTAGTTTTTCAGATAATTCTATACCTGTATTGATCTGATAAAACTCACAAATTTTTTCTGCCAGTAGACTAGAGCCTTTAAATTTATCGAGCACTAATAGGGTATGCTCAATTGCCTTTAAACCTAACCAAGCACCACTTGCTTTATCACTGATAGGAAAACCATAACCACCTAACATAAATTTATTGCTAGGCGTGTTTACATAACCGACAGATCCAGTTCCAATTATTATCACAGCACCGTACATATTATCATGCGCTCCAATATTAGCTATATCCATATCTGTTGTTAAATACATTTCCAAAAAAGGATTTTTCCAATCACATAGTTCTCTATGTAAATTTGGCAAATTCACACCCGCCAAACCTACACCAGCAACTATATCCTTTAGTTTAGACGAAGGCAAACCGGCGTCAGCAACAGCCTTTATTGATGCTTCTTCAATTGAATTACAGGCGCACTCTACGCCATAAAATGGATTAGCAGGCCCGCCTATCCCTTCACCAAGAAGCATTCCTGCCGCATTTGCAAGGATCGCTCGACACTTAGTCCCACCTCCATCAATCCCGATGTACAGTGCTTGATTTGAAATTTCATTGCAATCTTTTACCACCAACCAGTTTCTCCTAAATAAACAACTAAATTTATTTTTTATCGATTCTTTTAATCAATAATTTTCGACCGACTCTTTCACTTTTTGGTATTCTTGCTCTTGCAAAAACCTTAACATTTTTTTCTATTTTTATAGGTAACTTATTATACTTGAGTCAACCTCTATCACCAATTTTATATTCTATTTCCAAAAGTGGAAAATTGAATTAAGTTTCAAATAACCAAATTCTATAACACCGCCAATGGTTGGTATTCTATAATTAATCTCATCAACATCTAACTTCCAGAGTTCTTTTGTAACAAGCGCTTGAGTAAATTCACCCCATTGAAGTTCTCTATTTTTTACTCTTCTTTAAAAAATTATGAGTGTTTTTCGAAAAGAAATTACCTAAATAATCATATCTAGTCTGCCAAAGCGGATTATGCCATGCCCTTTCTGCAATCGCCAAGAGTCGTGGAAAGATCATATATTCTGCAATGTCATCCGATCGAATCATTTCGTTCCAGAGTTGTGCTTGTATTCCTCTTATCTTCATCCCTGGTTTTAACGTAGACTCTTTATCATTTAACACCATTTCATTATTCAAACGATCATTCCAAATTTCCGCATGAATAGGTAAGTTGCCTGGCATCCAATCAAATATTTGTTTTGTGTTAGTGTAACGCGCTCCCCCAATAGTAACCACGCTCTTTGGGAACAGCTTCATAAGAGAGATCAAAATAAGTTACGTCAGGTAACGAAAGTACAACATCCCAACCATTATTCACCATCTTATAATATCTACCTGCTCTTTCATTTTGAAACTAATCATCGCATCAAAACATAACCCGCTTTTTGTCAATACTTCACAGTTTTTGGCTGAAGTATTGTTTAGAACCTTATATTGGAGCTGTAAACTTGACGCTAGTTTTGCTAAACCAATTTGATTCGCTATCGTGGTATTAGACAAGCAAACGAAGACAATGAATATTGCATACTTAGCTACGAAGGTAATCAATCGTTTTTTGAAAGTTAAATTTATCATCTAATAGTTTGTGCATTACATATTTTAAATTAATCAATTAATTTTTTTCGTAAAAAAATGTTGCCTAAATGCATAAACAAACAAAAGGCAACTAATAGAGGTTTTCAACCAAACAACACTTTCCAGGAGGAAATAATGACAACGCTGTCATCGCCCTGTAAATTACGTGAATTATTATTAAATTGCAAGAGATTTCAACTATCGTGGATATAATAAAGTTACATGGTGACGATTTTTTTCAGTTAATTGAGTTATTAACTTCATGTTTAGTATTGCTAAGCACAAACTTGCCACGTTCATTTCTATTTAATGTACCTATAGCAACCTTGGCGTCATGGGTAAAAAACAAACGGCCTTTTCTTTCTAGTAAATCATCTAAAAGTGCTTGTTTTTCATCTATAAGAAGTTCCGCAAATCGATCATACCCCATAGTGATAGGCACATGAACCCATGGCTCTCCTGGTATTAAATCGGCGCAGAATACGATTGGTCCATCGGGCATAGCTACTTCAGTTAACATCATCCCCGGTGTATGACCATCACTTAAATGGAAGGAGTAGTCATTTCCAAGAAGCTCGGATTGAGAAGAGGCAACGATGACAAGATTCGGGTTTTCTTTTAGTTTATCTAAAATAATAGGAATAAAAGAGGCTTGATCGCGATAATGTGGTGCATAAGCCCTATCCCATGCCTTTTTACCGACTAAAATTTTTGCGTTCGGAAATAATAATTCAGGCTCAACGCCTTCTTTCCATTCACTCAACAACCCACCAATATGATCAAAGTGTAAATGTGACAGAATTAGAATATCAATATCTTGGTGAGTCAGTCCTATTTTCGCTAATGAATCTAATAAAACATGATTTGATTCTACAATGCCAAAGCGCCCTTTCATTTTAGGTTCAAAAAATGCGCCAATCCCCACTTCTAATAGAATGTTTCTGATCTTTCCGTTAGCTAGTATTTCTTGGACTAATAGGCAACGGCAGGCTAAATCAATACGATTATATTCATCCACTTCAACCCACTTTTGCCACATTCCTTTGGGCGCATTACCAAACATCGCGCCACCATCTAATTTTTGGCTGTTACCATTTAATGAGGTTAGTTTCTTAATTGTTTTTTTCATTCTATTTTGTATTCTATATTAAACAGAGACAGTATCTGAATTTTCAATTTTAGCGATTTTGAAATGTGTAATTCCATAGGCAATTGAAATAAATGGACTGGCTATGTTAAAAAAGCAAAAGGGTAAATAAACTAGTGTTGGTACACCCAAAGTTGCCGCCATGTAGGCACCACAGGTATTCCAAGGAATTAATGCTGAAGTCATGGTTGCGCTATCTTCCAAACTTCTTGAAAGGTTTTTAGCATCAAGCCCGCGTCTTGCAAATTCAGCTCGATACATTTTTCCTGGCAATACAATCGCAATATATTGATCGCCAGCCATTAAATTTGTTCCAATACACGTAGTAACAACCGCTGTAATCAAAGAACCAGTCCCCTTAACTAATGAAAGAACCGAATTAACAATTCTTTGTAACAGACCAATAGTTTCAAGCACTGCACCAAAAGTTAGTGCCGTTAATATAAGCCAAATAGTATTCATCATGCTCCACATACCACCGCGTGATAAAAGATCATCAACAGCTGAATCACCAGAATCGGATACATAACCACCATACATTGCGCGCCAAATTGCATCTATAGTATTGTGTAAATCAGAGTGAGGTTCAAAGTCTAATTTGTAAGCTTTACCGTCAAGTATTGCGATTAAACTTTGATCGCTCTTAGGATTCTTAATTTCTAGAGCAACATCTCTGGTCGATTTATTTTCCAACGTAAGTGACACATTAAGTATATTTTTTGAATCTAATTCTTTCACACTATTAACGCTGCATTGACTAAATTCTTGGGTTTTCACAACCGGAGAACATTCATATTTGTACGCTTCGATACTACGTTCAATCACTTGAGGTTGAAAAATTACCGCAAAAATGCACCCAAGTAATGAACCAATTAATAATGTTAAAAAAGCAGGCACTTTTTTAAATGCTAAGACCAGCACCACTAACAAGGGTATAAGGGCAATAAATGAAATATTAAATTGATCATCTAAAATGGTAAGAGTGTTACCCAAGCTTGCTGGTTCACCATTATAATCTTGAGCAAACCCTATAATGACAAATAATATTAAAGCTAGAAGAATACTTGGCCCTGTAGTCCATGTCATATGTTTAATATGAGTAAATAAATCGGTTCCAGATACTGCAGGTGCTAAATTAGTTGTATCTGAAAGTGGAGACATTTTATCGCCAAAATAAGCACCAGAAATAATAGCACCTGCGGTTATACCCATAGACATATCGAGTCCCGTTGCAATACCAATTAAAGCCACACCAACGGTACCTGCAGTAGTCCATGAACTACCAATACTGATAGAAACCATCGAACAAATAAGACAAGCAGCTACATAAAAAATACTGGGATCTAATATCTGCAATCCAAAATAAACCATTGTTGGCACGGTTCCAGAAATAATCCAACTTCCAATCAACGAACCGACCATCATCAAAATAAGAATAGCGCCATAAGCTGTCGAAACACCATTTTTAATCCCTGTTTCAATTTCATCCCACGTATAACCATTTTTAAAACCGATCAAACTGGCAGCAGCTGTAGCTAAAATCAAAGCAATTTGATTCGCACCGTAAGATGAATCTGAACCATAATAATAAACCGAGACTGCAAGCATTATCATTAGGAAGATGAGGGGAATTAAAGCATCCAGCATACTAGGCTGTTTTTTTAAGTCACTAGTTTCAATAATCATATTACTTCACATACGCCTTATTTTTATTCTCACTTAAATTCCAAAAGCGATCTCTTAATCGAGTCGCTCTAGAAACCATTGGTTGCTTCTGACCTTTTATAAAAACTTGTTCCGCATTGGTGGTAACCTCCATTGGGTCACCATCCCAAATAACGACATCAGCTTCCATCCCCACTTTTATTTGTCCATAATTTTTAATGCCAAAAACTTCTGCAGTATTAATTGTCATAGCTTTTAATGCTTCTTCGGCTGGTAAGCCATGTGAAACTGCATTTCCAGCAGATTGTCGCACTAAGTAACCGTTATGAGTTGATTGCCAATCTTTGCCCATAAATACCAATTTGACACCTGCGTTGTGCAAAATTGCAGCCGCATCGATCCGATTAGAAAGAGAAGAGAAAGAATTAGGTAAGTTAAGAATTGGATCGATAATAACTGGAACCTTAGCTCTTGCAATTTCATTAGCAACTACCCAAGCTTCCGATGCACCTTGAATGGCAATCCGAATATTATGTTTTTTAGAAAGATCTATCATTCTTAAAATGTCATCACTTCTATGCGCATGAATAATAAGTGGCATTTTCTTTTCTAAGACCGGTTTTAACGCGTCCAAATCATCAATAGATAACGAAAAATGCGACTCAAATCCAGGATCAAACCTACTTCGGTTATGACGTAAGTAATTTGCCTCCTTCAACGCTTTATCAAGTGCACTATAAGCAGCAGCTCTAGAGCCACCATTAAACCTAGCTCCGCCGACACCGTAAATTGCATGCTGGGCGATATTTTCAGAGATCATTCCACTCATATCAGACAACAATGTAATTGCCGAGCTACTCCCAGCAAATATAGAATTACCAAAACCAGGAACAACAATGGCTCGTGTTAATCCATTAATTCTATTTTGAGGGATAAGTGTGGAGCGAAAATTGATAGCAGGCGCAATATTAAAAGAAGCCCCAACGCCCTTTTGCTTAGTGGTATGATCGACAGTACTAGAGGCTGCATCAATCTCAACCAAACCTAACTGAGTATTTGCATTAATCAAGCCAGGCGTAATATGTTTACCTTTGGCTTCAATCACTTCCGTATTTGAATTTGCTTTTAAGTTTTTGCCTAGCTCCATGATAAAACCGTCACTAATTAAAACATCAACACGTTTTAAAACTCCAGCTTGACTTGCCGTATGTACCGTTGCATTTTTGATTAAGTAGTCTTTCGCAATAGAGATACTAAATATTGATGATCCTAAAAGGATAAAAAGAGCCAACTTAGAAACTGTATTTAAATTTATCATAACCTTACCCCTTCAGGATCCAATATTCCTAAATCAAAATCCGTGACAGGCTGTTTTTCACGGTTATATCGATCATAAGTTAACACGCCATCGATATAAACTTTTTCAGCTTTTGCATAAACACTTAAAGGATTGTGTGACCAAATAACAATATCTGCCATCATATTCTCTTTAAGACTTCCGGTTTTATCCCCAATGCCAATTGCCTTTGCCGCGTTTGAAGTAATCCAAGAAATTGCATCTTTCGGCTCGATTGATAAACCATTTTTATTGCCAGCAGCCATCGCCTTGGCTACCTCTTGATTTAAGTGTTGAATGCCGATTGCAGAATCAGAATGGATAATGGCACACGCTTTGGCATTTTCAACCATAGCCGCATTTTCTCTTACGTGGTCATACGCCTCATGTTTAAATCCCCACCAGTCAGCCCACATAGCAGCACAAATATTTTCTTTAGCAAGAATATCCGCTATTTTATAAGCTTCTATAGCATGATGAAATGCTGATATTTTATAACCAAACTCTTTGGCAATATCAATCATTACCATCATTTCTTCTGCTCGATAACAATGGTTATGAACGAGAATATTGCCGCGTAATACTTCGGCTAACGTATCTAATTGCAGATCTCTACCGGGTCTATCTAACTCCTTTTTAGATCCTAGTGACTCAGTATATTTATCCCATTTTGCGCGATACTCTTCCGCTTTAATCCAAGCAGTTCGATAACCTGCAACATTCCCCATTCGTGTAGAAGGCGCTCGTCCCTTACTGCCATAAACTCGTTTTGGATTTTCACCACAAGCCATTTTTAATGAATGAGGAGCGTCTGGAAACTTCATTGCTTGAACATTCTTGGCATATACATTCTTTAAAGTCACTCCTCGACCACCGATCAAATTCCCAGAGCCAGGTAATACTTGAAAAGTTGTCACTCCGCCAGCTAGCGCTAAAGGCATTGCAGGATCTTGAGTCCAAACCGAATGTTCAGCCCAAACCTCTGCAGTGACAGGTGCCGTCATTTCGTTGCCATCTTGAGTACTTTCTATACCTGGAGAAGCATAAACCCCCATATGTGAATGAACATCAATAATGCCTGGAGTCACCCACTTACCTGTACCATCAATTTTTTCAATGTCCGCAGGTATAAAAAAATTATTACCTACGGCTTTAATCAGATTATTTTCCACTAAAACTGAAGCATCTTTATATTCCACTCCAGTACCCGTCAAAACAGTAGCATGTTCTATAACAAAGGTTTTAGATAAGGCAGGCTGGTAAGTTGAAGAAAATGGTTTTGCTTGTTTTTGTTTCTCTGTTTTACTTGAGTCGTCTGATTGACAGGAAAATAAGCTGATCGCTAAAATTGATAAAGAGAGAATTCTTAATTGTTTTTTGAAAGACAAAGCTGGTGCTCCTTTAACCATTAAAATAACCTAAATGCTGTCGGGCACACAAACGTTAAACATTTCGTGCCTGACTACCGATTAATTCAATTAGTTAAGTAGTTAAAGAGTTAAATAAATAGTTACCCTAAAATTAAACTCAGAATTTTGATCCCTAAAAAGTTATCTAAAACTGTGACTATAAATATTGCTCCTAGCAATACTGGACAGATATAGCCGATTGCAAAGCTTACATATCGTTGCAAAAGGCTAGCTTGCATCGTGGCATCACCATTAGACATTTCTAAATTAAAATTCTCTTTTTTCCAAACATAAGCGGTAAAGACTGCAATCATAAATCCGCCCAAGGGCAAAAATGTATCACTAGCAATTAAACCGATAAAGGTCATAAAGTCAAGAGTTCCGGGTCCTGGCAAAGTGATAAAAGAGGTTAATGAGTCAACAGCGCCATTAGACAACATTGATGGGATCCCTACTAAGAAGATAAAAATCGCGACAAGCCAAGTCGCTTTACTACGACCCATGTTCTTTTCATCAACCATGTAAGCAGTAGGGACTTCTAATAGTGATATTGTTGAGGTAAATGCAGCAAATGATAACAATAAGAAAAATAATCCCCCTACGAACACTCCTAGAGTTGATCCTAGAGCTTCAAAAACACCCGGCAAAGTAACAAATATTAATCCAGCTCCTCCGTTAGTTTCAATGCCTTGAGAAAAGACAAACGGGAAAATCATAAAACCCGCTAAAGTCGCAACACCGACATCCATTAAGGTAACAGAAGCTGCCGCACTTACGATATTATCTTTCTTAGATACATAGCTACCGTAAGTAATTAATGCCCCCATTCCTAATGATAAACTGAAAAATGCTTGTCCTAGTGCTGAGTAAACCACTTGTCCAGTAATTTGAGAAAAATCTGGAACCAAATAAAAACGTATTCCGTCCATCGCATTAGGTAAGGTTAAGGCATAAGCAATCAAAGCAATAATCATTACAAATAAACTCGGCATTAATATTTTAGCTGCCTTTTCAATTCCGCCAGAAACGCCTTTAGAAACGACATATGCCGTTCCTACCATAAAGATAATGGCGTAGCTCCCAACAGTTACCCAATCTTTGGTAAATTCACCAAAATTGTTACCAATATCAAAATTTCCCGTCACCATTTCTACAAAATAACCAAAAGCCCAAGCCGCGACTACATTGTAAAAAGAAAGAATTAAGACACCACTAACAAGCCCTAAATAACCAACGATTGACCAATTTTTGTAACCTAAAACAGTAAAAGCGCCTACAGCATTACGCTGAGTCTTACGACCAATGCCAATTTCAGCAACCATCACAGGAAAACAAAGAATAAAACAGAAGGCTAAATACATAACTACAAAAGCGGCACCACCGCCTTTACCTACTTCAAATGGAAATTTCCAGATATTACCTAAACCAACAGCTGAACCTGCTGCTGCTAAAATAAAGCCTAAACGAGAGCTAAAACAACCTCTATCTACGGCCATAATACTTCACCTTTTATTGTTATATTTAGTCATCAAAAATTGCAAAACCAAGAATATACATAGCTAAAAAACTACATACATTAGAGCATTTAGTAACCAACCCTGTTAATTCGTTACCATAAAAGATTAATAAAACCACAAACCTGGGGTTATATCAATAACAACACGAATTTAACAATGCTAAAACAAAGCTATTTAGTCTCATTTACACTGTACTTTCTTTCATTTATTGTCTATCTTTTAAAGAGCTATTAAATATTTGAATCAATTACTTTCATTGGAGTTTAAATTAATGTTACTAGAGCAGATCCCGGCTTTCTTGAGTTCTATGCAACCATTATTCAAATCTGATGAAGCGGTTCAACTCTCTCAATCTCAATATGAGCTAATGCGAGAGGCTATTATTGAAGCCACTAAAATTGAAAATGATAATCACGACCAAGCTAGGTTATACGGTATTCTAGGTAGAATAGGTCGTAGAATGAAGAAACCAGACACATTCCATTTTTGGTCTACTGAATATGAATATATTGCTAGTAGCATGTTAATGACCTTAAAAGAAAATGATGCTTGCAGGCTTGATGATACCCTTGCTGACATCAATGAGATATTTTTAAGAACTCGACCGAATAATATCAGTACCATTTCAAATTCAAACATACCTCATTCAGACAACCGCACCTCTAATCACAAACGACTTTCAGATAAACAACACATCGTCAGCATCTTTAGTTAATAAAACAACATGCCTCTGCACCTTACTCAGTAATATGCCGAAGATCTTGAAATATCAGAGAACTAAGCTACATTTGCATGCAACTCCAAAATACCTGAGTTAAATACAGAAGCATGTAAAACAATTGGGCTAATTAATCAAATCGTTTAACAATCAAAAGTTTCTCCTGATACAATAAGATGTATATATTAAACATTCTCATATGGACACAATATGTCTTTTAAAAATACCCTCGCGGTTGTTAGTGGTGGCGCATCTGGTCTTGGGTTAGGTGTTGTTGAACGAATTATCTTTCAAGGTGGCAAAGTTGCCATTTTGGATATCAATGAGGAACAAGGCAATAAAATAACTGCTAGTTTTCCTGAGCAAATAATATTTTGTAAAACCGATATCAGTAGTGAATCCGATGTTGATAACGCAGTCGATCTTGCTGTTAAAACTTTTGGTTCAATTAATCTTGCAGTCGGTTGCGCAGGAATATTAGGTGCTGGAAAAATTATTAGCAAAAAAGGGCCTATGCCCGCGGAATATTTTCAAAAGGTTATCGATATTAATTTAATGGGTACTTTTTTATTAACTCGCGCAGTAGCTAAACATATGCAAACTAACGAACTCCCTGAAGCTGACTCTAAATCTAATCAAGAAAGAGGCGTTATCGTTCATACCGCATCAATTGCAGCCTACGAAGGGCAGTTTGGGCAAGTAGCCTATTCCGCGACAAAATCAGCCATAGTTGGAATGATGCTTCCTTTAGCAAGAGAATTTGCGAGCTCAGCAATTCGCTGTATGGCAATTGCTCCAGGAATGTTTGAAACGCCAATGTTAGCTAAAATACCTGATGATATTAGAGAAGGTTTGTACAAAGGTATACCATTTCCTTCTCGATTTGGCACCGCGGATGAGTTTGCCAAAATGGTTGAGCATATCTTTGATAATCAAATGCTCAATGGTTCTGTAGTTAGGCTAGACGGAGCTGCCAGATTACAATAGCTAATTGAAGAAAGTCAGCAAATAGCGAACACCCAAGTGCTAGGAAAGCTAAAGACATGCATTACAAACAAAGTAAAAGAATTTTAATAAAAGTCGGCTCTGCTCTGATATCTCCATCAGGTATCGGCTGTAGTGCCAAGCACACACTACCAATTGCCCAATTCATACATCAGTGTCAACAAGATGGAAAGCAAGTTATTTTAGTTTCTTCAGGAAGTGTCGCGGCTGGAAGGCAACATATATCACTTTCAGAAGACAAACCCTCGCTAGCACAAAAACAGGCCATGGCAGCAGTTGGTCAAAATGCCATGATGAGTAACTGGATACGTTTTTTTGATGCGCCTTGCGCACAAATATTATTAACCCATGCAGATTTAGAAAATAGAGAGTCTTATTTAAATATTCAAAATACTTTAAATGAGCTTTTAGATAATAATATTTTACCAATTGTTAATGAAAATGATTCAGTCGCTACCGAAGAATTAAAAGTAGGCGATAACGACCGACTAGCTGCAATGGTAGCTATTTTATCCGGCTCAGATCTTTTTATGATCGCATCAGATGTCGATGGTTTATATTCTAGCGATCCAAACTTAAATCCTGATGCCAAACATTTACCTTTGATTAAAAAAATTACGCCTGAAATTATCGCAAAAGCTGGAGGCACAACAAACAAATTAGCAACCGGCGGAATGAAAACAAAAATCGACGCAGCAATTAAAGCAACCAGTTTGGGAATTGATACTTTGTTATTTAAAGGTAACGATCCGAGCAATTTTGAGAACTTCGTTCAAGGAAAACCAATTGGTACTTGTTTTCAATCAGATGCGGAAAAAATATCAGCAAGAAAACATTGGGTAAAACATACTCTCAATACTAAAGGTAAAATTCACATTAATTTGGATACAGTCAATGCAATAATTGATTCAGACGCATCTTTATTAAGTATTGGCGTCTGCTCAGTTGACGGACATTTTGGAAAAGGTGAAGCTGTCGATTTAATTTGTCAATCAAGTGGAAAATTAATTGCCCGCGGAATATGTCAATATAGTCACGATGCAATTGAACAAATAAAAGGTAAACATAGTGATCAATTTGAAAATATTCTTGGTTATTTTGATAGTGATGTAATAATTGAAAGAGATGATCTTGTTTTGATGACATCGTTTTGATGAGCCTGTCTTAATCGTTTAAAGTAATTCGTAATAGGAAGGAATTAATAATGTTTTCCATTAAACAACTCGCAGAACAAGCAAGAAAATCATCACTACAAATCGCCAATCTAAGTGATTCAGAAAAACGAACGACGCTCAATGATATGGCAATTTTATTGCGTGATAATAGACAAGCTATTATCACTGAAAATAAAAAAGATTTAGAAGCCGCCAAGGAAAATAATTTGTCACCTTCAATGATTGATCGACTTATGTTAAACGAAGATCGAATCGAGGATATGGCATCAGCAATTGAACAAATTGCAAATCAAGACGATCCCGTTGGAAAAATTAAATCTACTAAAGTTTTAGATAATGATCTAGTCGTTAATAAAATTAGTATACCGCTTGGCGTGATCGCAATGATTTACGAGTCACGTCCTAACGTAACAGCTGATGCCGCAGCACTTTGTTTTAAAGCCGGTAATTCAATTATTCTCAAAGGTGGTAAAGAAGCCATTCATTCAAATATAGCTATTGGAAAAATACTGCATCAAGCATTGAGTAATAATAAAATCGACATAGGCGCTATTGGCATTGTTTCTGATACCGATCGTAAACATATGGCAGAGCTACTAACTCTTAATAATTTAGTCGATTTAATAATTCCTAGAGGTGGAGAAGGTTTAATTAAATACGTCAGCGAAAATAGTCGCATCCCTGTTATTCAACATTTTAAAGGTGTTTGCCATTTGTATATAGATGAAGGTGCTACTATAGAAAAAGCTATTAACATTTTAGTGAATGGAAAAGTTCAACGTCCAGGAGTATGTAATGCATTAGAAACATTATTAGTTCACGAGTCGATACTAGAACAATACGCGCCCCAAATTGCAGTTGCATTAGAAAGCCGTGGTGTGAAAATTCATGCCTGTAAAAATTCAATCGTTCATTTTAATGATGCTGAGTTAGCAACTGACGACGATTACGAGCAAGAATATCTAGCATTAGAGATCGCAGTCAGACAAGTTGATTCCTTTGACAACGCAGTACAACACATTCAAAAATTTAGTTCAAATCATACCGAAGTGATTGTCACTAATAATAAAACGAATGCTAATGCATTTGTAAAGAGAATAAGTTCTTCCGTCGTTATGGTTAATGCTTCATCAAGATTTTCTGATGGAGGACAACTTGGACTCGGTGCAGAGATTGGAATTTCTACTAGTAAACTGCATGCCTATGGACCAATGGGAGCAGAATCTTTAACGACTGAAAAATTTGTTGTGTTAGGTGATGGTCAAATAAGATCTTAAGTACTGGTAATACGAGTATCTCTATGAAAAATAACTTGCTTTGTTCGTTAAGAAACTCAATAATCGACCTAGAAAATACCTCAATTATTTGACGCCTCACGAAGCCTTTTTTTAAAGTAGTGTGGTGCGCCTATAACTGGGGATCATCTTATACTCAAATAAGAAGTAATTTATAATCGACGGAAAGTTAGTTTAATACCTAAAATAGGTACTCAGACATGTGCGAGTTATTTGCAATCTCAAGTAAATTACCAACAAAAGTTACATTTTCATTAGAAGAGTTTGCAAGTCATGGAGGAATAAAGGCGCATCATACGGATGGGTGGGGGTTAGCTTTTTATGATGGTTCATTTGCGCAAATTTTCCATGAAGCAGAGCCGTCAGCCTACAGCGAATGGATGTCCTTTCTACAAAAACATCAAACACCCACTCGTCGGATGATTTCCCATATTAGGCATGCTACGGTTGGTGAATGTTCATTAAAAAATACCCAACCATTTTCCAGAGAATTGGGTGGAAAGCGACATGTATTTTGTCATAATGGAAACCTTGAAAACATTCATTCGAAACTTAAACTCGATCGATTTAAACCAATTGGTGAAACAGATTCAGAATATGCTTTTTGTTATTTGATGTCTGCTTTAACAAATGCGTGGAGTAATAGTTCACCAAAACTGAACACTAGAATAGAAATAATTAAATCTATTTTCAATCAATTCTCAAAAATGGGACCTGCCAATTTTTTATACAGCGATAGTGATTATCTCTACGCTTACGCGAATAAAAGAACTCAACCCAACGGAACAATGAAATCTCCGGGCTTGTATTATCTTAATCGTCAATGTAAGTCCCAAACATCAAACAAGTCGATATCTAGCGTAGATATAAATGACGAAAATATTGAGTTGGGGGCTACTCAAAAAATTATACTTTTTGCAAGCGTTCCATTATCTAATGAAAATTGGATACCCTTTGAATCAAATCAGTTGATAGTGTCAAATAATGGAGAGATCCTTCATACGATTATTTAAATAATCAAACAAGGTAGAAAACCAGACATTCAATTACCTACCTGAAAACCAGCCACCCCGATTGTAACCAAGATCCTACACAAAAATCAGTGATTAACCATAAACAGAACGTCAGGGTCATGGGACATCATGGAAGGTGAATCCCCAGAAAGGATCGCCTTTTATGCGATCCTTTTTCTCCTCTCCTCCATATTTCTATGAATAAAACTTTCTAGCACTTTTATTCCCTTTTAACCATTGAGTATTCGTTTTATCTTTTTGGTTTTGATTTTTTCGCCAACCATCCAATTGTGTAATCGACCCCACCACTTTACCAAAGGCATGTTTATACGTAGACACCGTTGAA
>Ga0256845_1001510_pt1 | contig 18534 bp, 18 predicted proteins | sample RiftiametaG_FD_189101 | JGI IMG/M metagenome (GOLD analysis project Ga0256845, IMG submission 189101) | Tube worm associated microbial communities from hydrothermal vent at the East Pacific Rise, Pacific Ocean - Riftia | ecosystem: Host-associated > Annelida > Integument > Unclassified ...
TTCTTTACACTATTATTTTTACAATAAGGACACTTTTTTACAAGCCATCTGTAAACAATTCCTTTTTAGACTCGATACTACCGTACCTTTCTTAGGTTTTTAGACACACGAATTCTTGCTTTATCTCGCAAATGTTATGATTGAGCCATCTCAATACATAAAAGAATATCATGCTTAAAACACTACAACAAAAACCTCTTTTTTCTGCCATACTTATTGTTTCTCTCTATGCCCTTTGGTTTCTTATCCCTATGTTATTTAAAGAAGCTGTTCAACATAAAGACATGGGTGTGGGTATTAGTGGGGCATTGACAGAGTGGTCCGCTGAACTTATCACTGCTTCTGTACTTGCATTTATCATTTCTCTTCTTGGATGGTGGAAAAATATTGGATTTCAGAAGATAGCAAAAGGAGGTGTAAAGTTTCTACTCCCTATTTTTATACTCATCGGATTAATACTTACTTTGGCTGCTTTTTCAGATACTTCACATAAATGGTTTTTAGGTTTTGATACACCTTCTCAACTACTTGAACTCCTTGCTGTCGTTTTACTGCTTGGTTTTGTGGAAGAAGGTGTTTTTAGAGGAGTACTTTTTTATGGCTTAAGCACAAAACTCACCCCTCTTTATGCAGTGATTATCTCTGCGATTACTTTTGGGTTATTTCATTTTGTCAATATCGCTTCAGGTGCAACATTATTAGACACAAGTTATCAAGCTTTACATGCCATGTCCATGGGGTTTTTATATGCTTCCTTACGTCTTCGTATTCACGCTATATGGCCTCTTATGATTATGCATGGGTTATGGGATTTTAGTCTGTTTGTTTTACAATCTACCACACAAACAGGACAAGCATCTTCAGGAGGAACAGCATCCATCATCTCAGGTTTAGCTATCTCTTTACCTTCATTGTTATATGGTTCATATGTCTATTGGAACTGGAGTAAAAAGGGAGAGAGTTTAAAGTAAAAAAGAACCATAAATATGGCTCTTTCTTGATGAGTTAATTAATCTTAGCTAAATATATCGTTTCACTATTTTCCAAATAATACTTTTGTCCAATGTGCATCAGCATTGTCATCCCATTTTGATTTTTTACATATCTTTTGTTTTGTATCGCAGGAAAGACCATTTGAAAAGGTAAATGCTGTAGAATCAAAATTATCATCATTGAGTATTTTTAACCATTTATTTTCTGCTTTAGTACCTAAATACTCTTTCGTGAATCCTAGTGAAATACCATAACTATCTACACAAAAACCTGCTTTTTTATCACAAATTACACCTTTATCTGGTGAATATACATTACTAGCACTTAGTAGTGAAGTTGCTCCGATGAATAAAGCCGTTACGGCTACTGTATTTATTTTCATTTTCATTTCCTTAATTTTTATTTGACGGGTCTACCCTATATCAAAAATACTGTCATTGTCGAGACTACTTACATAAATTATGTTTGTACTAACTATATCATTTTTATAGAAAAAAGAATAATATTTGTAAAGATATACTTTGATTCAGATACTATACTTATATTAGACAAAATTAAATCTCTTAGGACAATCTATGCTTTACACTCTCTCAAAATATTATAACCTTAAAAAATATATACCCTGGTCTCTTGCTTTATTACTCTGTACTTCTCTTTATGCAGAAACTCTCTCTTCAACCATAGGTGCAAAAAGTATAAATGACAGTATCTTTACTTTAGAAGGCAATGGAGGTATTGATGTCACAGCTTATGACCTTGATATCCACTGGGACAATAAAACTGAACATATTAAAGGTGAGGCAACGCTAAATATTAAAACAACTCAAAAACTCTCTGCTTTTTCTTTAGATTTTCATGGCTTAAAAGTCACTTCTATCACTGTAGATACTGTTCCCGTAAAATTTTCAAGAAACAAAGACAAACTCTTAATCGTTTTACCAAAGCTACTTGAAACAGATATTTCATTTACACTCACTGTTCACTATGAAGGAAAGCCATCTGAGGTATCAGAGGAAGAGAGTGTTAGTGCAGGTTGGCATACCGTTGAAGAAGGGGCAAGAGCATTGTCAGAACCAAACTCTGCTAAAAACTGGTTTCCCTGTAATAACCATCCAAGAGACAAGGCAGTCTATACTTTTCATATTACTGTACCCAAGGCGTATGATGTCGTTGCCAATGGTATGCCACAAAAAAGTATACATACCAAAACAAGCACCACCTACCAGTTTAGAACAAGAGAACCTATGGCTTCTTACTTAACACTCATCAGTATTGGACACTATGACCGTGAAGTTTTAAAGGCTAAAGATGGCACTCCTATATATAATTATTACTATAAAGGTATTGCCCTAAAAGACAAAGAGGTGTTTGCTCCACAAGCAGATATTATGGCATTTTTTAGTGAGAAGTTTGGTGCTTATCCTTTTGCTTCTGCAGGTATAGTTGCAAGTGAAGGGGAAAGCATTTTAGCCTACGAGACACAGACCCGACCATTTTTTGGAACACCTACGTCAGAACAAATGCTTGCACATGAACTTGCACATCAGTGGTTTGGTGATTTAGTTTCATTAGATGAATGGAAAGAAAGTTGGTTAAAAGAAGGATTTGCTACCTACTCTGCTGCACTTTGGTTTGAACATAAACAGGGTAAAGATTATATGGGAAAATGGGTAAAGGGAACATTTGAATCATTAATGGGGATACAGCGACTTCCCAAAGGAAATATGTCTAAAATGCTTAAAGCTTTTGAAATAAAAGAACGTATATTGAGCAGTGACGAAGTAATAAAACTCATCGATATGGGAACCAAAGGTAAAACAGAAGCTGAACCACTCAAAAGAGCTTTAGCCCATATACCCAAAGAAGGCATATCAAGCTACAAACTTGATGCAGTATTTAAAGAGATGTCTTTCCCTTATTTTGATCTTATCTTCAATCAGTATGTAGATTTTATGAATATTATTTCAGGAGAAAAATCTGAGAACAGTATTTCATTTGATGATTTGGTAGCAACCTTGGGAGAGGCTCCAAGAGATGTACACACACTGAGCCAGATTTACAGTTCGGGTGTTTATGCACGTGGGGCTTTAGCTATGCATGCATTACGAATTAAAGTAGGTGATACAAAGTTTTTTAACATACTTCAAACATATTTTAAGCGTTACAAAAACTCACATGCGAATTCTACAGATTTTGAAGCCATAGCTACAGAAGTGAGTAAAGAAAACCTAGATGACTTTTTTAAGGCATGGCTAGAAGATAAACTGATTCCCGATATACCAAAGTATGGACTCTACAAAAAAAATTATGCTAAGTAACCCATCACTAAAAACAAACCATAAACTATAGAAAGATTAGAGGCTTTAAAACACTAATCTGCTATAATCAATTTATGATAAAAATAATTCACCTAACCTTTTTAGAAGGCATCCAACTATGAATGCCTTTGCCATACAACTTACCAATGGATGTCTAGTTTCAGACATCGAACTTGAAGACAAAAACACTTTTCAATTTTTACAAAACTGTAATGCCGTAGAAGAAGTAGACGGTCAATGGAAGCTCCATTCGCTCTACCGTGCAGGTAGACTCTATATAGGTCAACAAGGCAAAGGCTATGTAGAAGCAGAGTTCAAAGAACAAAAAGACCTCCTCGTAGAGCCAGACCATTTAGGTGATGCCAAACATGGAGACGAAGTCGTGGTTAAACGTATCATCGCTAGACGTGGACGAGCGAGCGGTAAAGTCATTACGGTCATAGACAAAGCTCATCTCTTTACCATCACTTACACACACCGTGATGAACAAGGCAACTTTAGCGTACTCAACATCCGTACAGGAGAGCCTACCCATGCCGTCATGGAAGGTATGGACCTAAAAGCCTTTAAACTTGGAACCGTTCTTAAAGTAGACATAGATGATGACCAAGTCTTAGAAGTCTTTGGACACCTAGGTGATGCAAGAGTTGATGAGAAAATTTCCCTCGCACTCTTTGAGCGAGAAGATGCCTTTCCTCCTGAGTGTGTGACAGATGCACTTGATGTTGAGCATGTCGTTACAAAAGAGGAACACCCAGAGCGTGTAGACCTTACACACTTAGACTTCTGTACTATCGACCCCGTAACGGCTAAAGATTTTGATGATGCTATTTACTTTGATATGGAAGCACATACCCTTTACGTTGCCATCGCAGATGTAAGCCACTATGTACCCTACTTTACCAACATTGACAAAGAGGCGAAAAAACGTGGTTTCACCACCTACTTACCTCATAAGTCTTTCCCTATGCTCCCACGTGAGCTGAGTGAAAATATCTGTTCACTTAAACCTAAAGTCGATAGGCTTGCTTTTGTAGCTAAGATGGAACTAGACCGTACTACACTCAAACCCATCAAAGAAGAGTTTTTTGAAGCCATTATCCATTCTAAACACCGTTTTAACTATGAAGATATAGACAAAATCATAAACAACAATGGTAGTGAAGCCACAGGAAAAGTAAAAGAGATACTCCACTATCTACTTCCTCTGTATGACATTACTAAAAGACTACGCAAAGCTAGACTCATGCATGGTTTTGACTTTAGATCTGAAGAGACAAGACTTAGCATAGATGCAGAACACCTACTCAAAGAGACCCATATAGAAACAGGAACACCTTCTCACTCACTCATAGAAGAGTGTATGCTCCTAGCCAACCAAGCAAGTGCAAAACGTTTTACGGGAGAAGGAGACAGCATCTTCCGTATTCATGAGCCACCACAGCTTTCACGTATAGAACAACTCCTTACGGAACTCGCAGCCATCGGACTTTATGTAGAAGAGTATAAAGACAGCCCTTCACTCATAAGAGCTATACAAAAAGAAGCAGACAAAATGGGCTTAGCCTCTGAAGTCGATGCCATGGTCATCAAGTCTCTACGCCAAGCACAATACAATGCCCACAATGTAGGACACTTTGGACTAGGGTTTAGCCACTATTCTCACTTTACTTCACCTATACGTAGATACTCAGACCTTATCTTACACCGTCTCATCAAAACACAACTACGTCAAGATGAAGAAGAGGCAAGCTACCTCTTGCGAAACATAGAACCACTTTGTGCAAGAGTAAGTGAATTAGAACGTGAAGCGACCAAAGCCGAATGGGACTTCAGAGACCGTAAGTTCGCACGTTGGGCAGAACAACACTTAGATGAAGCCTTCGAAGCAGAAGTCATAGAAGCTGGAGAAGCTGCCAAAGCTGTACTCTTAGGAGACATCAAAGGTATTACAGTCAATCTTCATGGAGACAATGTCATGCTCTTTGATAAAATACGTGTCAAAATAAGTGAAGTGAATATTGCTCAAGCTGTGATTATGACTGAGTTGGTAGAGAAATTGAGTAAAGAAGAGATGGAGTTGTAATGTACCAAAGAGAATTTGATCAACGCCTTAAACAAGCATTCCCAAAAGCCATATTATTCTATGGTGAAAATGATTACCTAGTTGACCACTACATAGATACCTATGTCAAACATACGGATGCTAAAGAATCTATGCTTAGTCTTTACCATGACGAATGGAACTTTGAACAGGCAAAGAACTTTCTATCTCAAACTTCACTTTTTGGTGGAACCAACCTAGTAGTAGTTAAACATGAAAAGAAAATACCTAAAAAAGAGCTAGATGTTCTTGTAGAACTAGCCAATAAGAATCCAGACAATTACTTCATTTATGGCTACGCTGGAGCTGCAAAAGATGCCAGAAATATGCAAGCTGCATTTACAGAAAAAAAAGGTGGGGTATGGGTACGATTTTTTGAGCCAAACATTCGTGATGGTATTGCCCTGCTTCAACAAAAAGCACAACAGATAAAACTAGACATTGACCACTATGCCTTACAGCACCTCATGCTCATACTCAACAACAACTTAGCCCTCTGTGTCAATGAACTAGATAAACTAGCTATATTAGGTACAAAGGTCACAGGCAAAGATATAGACAGACTTGTCTACTCTACAGCCCCTCTTGCTACAGAACAGTTACTTATAGATCTTTTCAATAAAAAGCCTATCACTGATACCATCACTAAACTACTTGAAATTGGAGAAGATGAAGCAGCAATACTCCGTGCTACCCAATACTTTGTCAATCAAATCTTCCTTTTCCATGCCTACATCAAACTCAATGGACATGTAGACTCTGCAGCCATACTAGGATACAAACTCCCCAAACAGATAGAAGAACAAAAAGCACAGCTTGCCCTGCGTGTAAAGTCTGCTTCACTGCTCAAAATATTTGAACATTTGTTAGAGAGTGAGTTAGCTATTAAAAAAGCCCCAAATACACAGAAAGAAGTATTGCTTTATAGTATGCTAATTAAGTTACAGGGATATTTGTAAGTAAGTTTTTTTCTATAAAACATAAAATAGATAAAGATTTCTGATTAGTTGTACTTAGGTTTTGAAGTTTGGGTAAAGGAGCATACATTAAGTATGTGACACACCCATCTTTAAAAGATGAGTGCAAATAATCATAAAGATTATCTATTTAGATTAAGAGAACAGTTCTCTCATTACACCATTAAACCACTCTCTAGTAGCCTTTGCTGTACCTTTAGATCTAAACTTACCGTTTCCATCTTTTGGCTTAGGGACATTTCCTTTACCTTTAAGTACACCACTTGGATCTGCTGAGAATGTGTGCGTTACCATAATCGCTTCTTCTGGTTTACCACCTACCATTGAGAAACATACGTTTGCTGCTTTTGCAGGAAGACCTTTTATAGGATCATCAACTTTACCATTAAGTTGTGCGATGATTTGCCCTGCTGCTCTGTTTGCTCCCCAGATAGCTGTTTGACCTGATGGTGGGATTTTGTGAGTCACTGCATCACCACACACATAGATATTTGCATCTGTTTTAGATTTAAAGCTATAACCATCCATAAGAGCAAAACCTGCACCATTAGTTTCAAGGCCTGCCATTGCAATAACAGGTGAACATTTATTAATTGGGATAAGGTTACATACCTCATACTTTTCTGTTTTTGTTACACCCTCAGCATCTGCATTTTCCTTTTCAATGTAAGTAATTGTTTTTGCATCAGGATCAACATCTATCACTTCTGTATGACCTTTATACTCAATAATATCTGAGAATAAATCTGCCCAAGACTCTTTAAATGCCTTACCTTTGGCAAATTTACCACCTCTTGTATCAAGAACGATAACTTTCCCTTTGATACCTTCATTTTTCATAAAGTTTGCAACCATTGCTGTACGCTCGTAAGGAGCAGGTGGACATCTAAACTTACCCGATGCAGGAGGAACAATAATCACATTACCATCATCCATATTATCTAACTGTCTTTTTAGTGCAACATGCTCATTTCCTGGCATGAGTGCAGCAGGACAAGCTTGTGCAACTTTTGTAATTTTATCTTTTGACCATTTTGGAAACTGTTTCTCATAATCATAAGCAATACCTGGAGAGAGTACTAAAATATCATATGCAATATCACCACTTGTTGTTGTTACCGTTTTTGCTTTTCTATCTATAGCAGTTACTGTTGCATGTACAAAGTTATATCCGTGTTTTGCTGATGGCTGGTAATAATCACCTACGAAAGTATCTAGAGTCACACCATCAAGTCCACCAAGTAGCGTGTTACTAAAAGGACAAGCCATGAAGATGTTACTTTGTTCAATAACCGTTACATCAAGAGTTTTGTCTTTTTTTCGAAGTGCTTTTGCCATAGTAAGCCCACCAAATCCACCACCAACAATCACAACTGATTTACCACTTGCTTTTTTTGCTACTGCTTTTGTCTCACTCGCTACTACCATAGAAGGTACTACTGTTGCAACTGCGGCAACGCTTGCTAATTTGAATAAATCTCTTCTTTCCATACTCATGTTTTGATCCTTTATTTTTTAACTAGAAAGTCATGATAACCAATTTAACTTAAGAAGCAAATAAATTTAATTGATATTAAATCATAATTTTTTATTTTTGTGTAAAATAATATATTTTTATACTTATTTTCTTAATCTAAGATGACAAGAGGTACATTGTCTAAGTGCTAAATAATAGTTATGGATGACTTCATCGCCATTGCCCTGCATCATTTCTTGTTCCATCTCATGAATATACATTTCAAGAAGTATGCCTGTCTTTTTGGCAAATTTATTTGCATAGAGCTGTTTTTCATCAAGAAAATCTTTTGCTTCAACCTCTTGTATGGTATGAAGTACCCTTCTAATATCTTTTATACCAGACTTAATCATCTTATTATCATCATTACGGAACAGTATGCCTTTTTGTATATTCTGCATTGCATCTGCCATAGTCAGCATATCTTTGATTCTATCTGCTTTTGTATATTTCTCTGTAGCACAGAGTGATGTTACCAATAGCGATGTAATCATTATACTTTTAGCAACTTTTACTATATTGTTTTTCATTTTTTTCCTTTAGTATTGAATAATATCTTTTGAAAAATTCACAAGTTTTACAACTTTTGCTTCCTCTTTTACAAGTTTTTTACCTTTACGCTTCCCACCATAGTATTTTTTAAACTCTGGCTTGAAGGCATCTAGATAGTCATGAAACCTACTTGGTCCCAATGCACCTACAGACCAGAGAGTATCATCCTTATCTATCTCCAATACAATCTGAGTTAACCCTTCTGCTGCAGGACCATTGACACGTTGACCACCATCTTTTGGCGTAAATGCTGAAAGATGTGAAGAACAGACAAAAACACCTGCTTCATCATAAGCTATAGTTTTTCCCTCTCTAGGGACATACTGGAAAAAGCTATCATCAGGTGTGGGGTGTGTAAGTTGATGAGGACAAATAGCAGAGAAAGCTACAATGGACCCATTTATACCAACACCCCCTTTAAATAGATACTCAGTGCCATCTTCAGCTTTGAGTTTTACATCTTTTTGCGTTGCTTCACCTAAATCAACTAGAATACAAGGAGTTGAAATATGTGGAAAATTAAACACATAATTCTCTTCTTTTATTAATGTCGCTGCTTTAAGTGGATTACCATCTGCATCTTTAAGCTGTATTTTTTCATATACTTTATATAGCTCACCGTTCTCGGCATATAACCTCTGGGTAATAAGTGATGGAGCTACAGCCACAACAAAAAGTGAATTTGCTGATAGCCGTAAAAAGTTCCTTCTTTCCATAATTCTAATCCTTATAAATAATTTTTACTAATAATATATAATTAATTGATTTAAATCAAGGATTTTAAACCAAATAAGCCTATTAGCCCTTTAATGTGCGACTAAGCATCTTTTCTGTAATATAATGCTTCCAAAATTCTTGCTCATTTTTGGACGGATACTCAATGTTATCCGCATTTCTATGGGCTATTAAACCAAAAGGAAACAATATGACTTGTTATGAAACACTGTTTGTAGTTAAAGCTACACTAACAGACGAAGAGACAGCAGCACAGATTGCAAAGATCAAAGATATTCTCACTAAAGAAGGTGCGGAACTTGTTGCTACTGATGATATGGGTATGAGAAAACTTGCTTATCCTGTAGAAAAAAACAACAGAGGATACTACACAGTTCTTTTCTATAAAGCAGAAGGTACACTTATCAATGAGCTTGAGAGAAATCTTAAAATCAACGAAGATGTTATCAAGTTTTTAACTGTAAAATATACTAAAAACAAAGAGCTTACTCAATTTAACAAACTTGTAGACGCAGCGAACAAAAAAGCTGAGCCTGTAGTAGAATCACCAGTTGCAGTAGAAGCACCAGTTGCAGAAGAAGCAGCTCCAGCAGCTGAGTCAACAGAAGCGTAATTAAAAGCACTTAACAGGAGCAACCTTATGTACAACAAGATAATTTTAGCAGGAAACTTAACCAGAGATATTGAGATTAAATATACACAAAGTGGTGCTGCCATTGGTAATACTGCCATTGCAACATCACGTAAATTTAAATCTCAAACAGGTGAACAAAAAGAAGAAGTTCTTTTCGTTGATATCACATTCTTTGGTAGAACTGCTGAGATTGCCAACCAGTACTTACGTAAAGGTAGCAAAGTTTTAGTAGACGGAAGATTGAAGTTAGATCAGTGGACAGCACAAGATGGAAGTAAAAGAAGCAAGCACTCAGTGACTGTAGAAAGCCTCCAAATGCTTGGAAGCAAAGATGAAGCAGCCCCAATGGGTGGAAATGGATATAGCCAACAAGGTGGGTCTTCTTACGAAGCACCTGCTCAACAAAATAGCTATAGTCAACCTGCACCATCTGCTCCAGCAGCTGCACCACAACCAACGTCAAGTATTCCAGAAATTGACATCAATGAAGATGAAATACCATTTTAATCAATAACAACTTAATAATGTAAATAATTATTATGTATACTTCAGTATATAAGGCTTTATAACCTATTTACACTTTCTTTACTTATTTCCAATATTATACTATGTAACAAAATAAATGGAAATAAGTATGTCTTAATATATGACGTAATGAAAAATCTGTGAGGCTAAATTATAGTTTTTCATTATAACTAACCAGATAATCATCAATCAATTTTGACTTTAAACTTTTAGTAATTCCTTGGTGTATTTTTGTGAGTTTTTTAACTTGAGAGAATACACCACCATCCAGTGAATTTGTAGTGTTTGGTATCTTTAATTCTGGGTAGTTCTTGTAGGTAAAGAGATAAGGTAAATTTCTTCTCAAACTTCTGTATGAAGCTACTAATTTTCTATGTGTAAAATATTCTTTACCTGTGGCTGGGTTAATGCTTTTTTCATTTAGAAATGCTTCATGTTGCACATACCAATTATCAAGTGAATTGATAAACCTAATCTCTGTAGTAGAAGTTAATCTTGAAACTATTTTCTTCAAGTCCTTAGAGGCTTCAAGTTTTGGATGTCTAGTTATATATCGCTGTACAATCATTTTTTGGTGGAAGTGACACATTTGTACAGGAAATGCATCAAATGCCTTAAATAAGCCTCTCTTGCCATCTATCACTACGCCTCTAACGCTAAATCCTTTATCTTTAAGTTCATTTGTTAGATACATATAGTCTTTAATGGTTTCTGACTCTATGTACTTCCATATAAGTATGTCTCCACTCCACACATCTTTAAATACAAGCACACCAAACTTATCTCTACGTTTACCAAAGAAGGTAGCATCTGCTACCACTAAAACCTCTTGTTATTAGAGAAGTTTCATAGGCATTCAAATCAAGTAAAAAACACTTAATTAGATGCCTAAATTTACGCTCTGCAATGTGCGTACCTTTTGAATACTTATTTTTGTTCGCTGTAGCTATACTTTAAGATATCTTTTTGGCTCTTAAAGTTTACTAGACCCTTTTTAATTAAACAATATATGGTATACAACAGGTAACCACCCTAAGCTATCTGTAGTTCTAAATTTAACTGTCTGTCTTGTTTTACCACCATAACCATTATTGGCTATTATAACCGCTGTATACTCTGTACCCGTTTGAAGATTTTTAAAAGTATATCTTGTTGTATCTTCACTTACAGTAGCAATAAATTTACCATTTAGGTATAAATCATATACTATTTCATAGTAACTGTCTACCCAATGAACTTCTGCACTATTATCTTTCACATTATGTGTGTGTGCCGTGTAAAAGCCCTGCGTACATATTGCACATGGAATCACTGGTGTAGGAGCACAACCGCATCCTTCTGATGTACTACTTTCAACAAAGTCATTATGTACATCTGTCTCTCCAATACTCACAACAACACTAATGGTATTTAACAAGCTATTTGGAGCATCATTATCTGAACCACCATCATTTTCACTCACATCATAGTAACCATTTGGTTGTGCCTCTTGGATATAATAATTCCCAGGAGATACTTCAAATTTATAATTACCATGTATATTTGTTGTTGTTCTATCTACTTCATTACCATACTTATCAAACAAGACAAGCGTTACATTTGCTATTGGTTTAAGTTTTCCATTTTTATCTTTTTTACTTACATTGCCCAAAATAAAACTTTTATCTGCATCATTACTTGGCGTTACTTTAATATCAAGATGTGCTGTATCTGTGCCACCATTCCCATCAGAGATCTCATAGGTAGCCTGTGGCATATCACCATTAAAGTTTACTGCTGGGGTAAAAGTGTAGCTTCCGTCTGCATTGACTTGCAGTGTACCTTCTGTAAGGTTTGCTGTCTGCCCTGCTGTATACTCTGTACCATTCACTGTGAACTTTGTTACAGTCAGTGTATCATTCTCTGGATCTGAATCTATCCCATTACCATCATTATCTGTTAAAAGATTCCCTGATACCGGTGTATCTTCAGGTGTTGTATTATTATTGTCTGTTGCTGTTGGTGCATCATTAACTGGCGTTACCTCAATATCAAGGTGTGCTGTATCTGTGCCACCATTCCCATCAGAGATCTCATAGGTAGCCTGTGGCATATCACCATTAAAGTTTACTGCTGGGGTAAAAGTGTAGCTTCCGTCTGCATTGACTTGCAGTGTACCTTCTGTAAGGTTTGCTGTCTGCCCTGCTGTATACTCTGTACCATTCACTGTGAACTTTGTTACAGTCAGTGTATCATTCTCTGGATCTGAATCTATCCCATTACCATCATTATCTGTTAAAAGATTCCCTGATACCGGTGTATCTTCAGGTGTTGTATTGTTATTATCCGTAGCTGTTGGTGCATCATTAGTTGGCGTCACTTTAATATCAAGATGTGCTGTATCTGTGCCACCATTCCCATCAGAGATCTCATAGGTAGCCTGTGGCATATCACCATTAAAGTTTGCTGCCGGTGTAAAGGTGTAGCTTCCGTCTGCATTGACTTGCAGTGTACCTTCTGTAAGGTTTGCTGTCTGCCCTGCTGTATACTCTGTACCATTCACTGTGAACTTTGTTACAGTCAGTATATCATTCTCTGGATCTGAATCTATCCCATTACCATCATTATCTGTTAAAAGATTCCCTGATACCGGTGTATCTTCAGGTGTTGTATTATTATTGTCTGTTGCTGTTGGTGCACTGTTCTCGATAGTGACTTTATAATCTTCTACTTCACCATCTTCTGCTTCTCCATTTGGTGTAGCACATCCATTTGGCAATCCATCACTACAAACTCTTATTCTTAAGTATGTTGAGCCTATTTGTACATTTTGAGGAATTTCTAAGCTTAGATTAATTGTTTCATCAGAAACACTTTTGTTTGCTGTTGTTAAATTTTCATCATTGTCAAATATACCATTTTGGTTAGCATCAAACCATGCATTCAAGACACCTATACCTACAACTTTTACAGGAACTTGATAGATACCTGCTGCTTGAGGAAATATCAAATCCATAGACACACCATCTTCATCATCATAGATAACTGAATTTAAGTCTTTATCATCAAGAGATGCGGAATCATTTATATCTGTTACATCATCAGCATCAGGTATCTTATCTCCTAAATGAACACTACTATTGTCTATAATATGTACTACAGGAGCTAAACCATTGTTATTGCTCGTATTTGAATCCGTACCGTAGCTATCTGGTGCATCACCAAAATCTTTTGCAATTGCTGAGAAAAGCAAACCTATAGAGTAATAGCCTATACCTTCATTGCCAGCTCTTGTAAACCCTAGAGTTACTTCTGTGCTACCAGGAATAAGTATAGGGGTGGCATATTCGATTCGCATAAGATCTTGAACATCCCTATCTCGTATCGGATTTCTAGGTAATCGTGTTTCATCTGTTACATACTTTACTGCTATATTTCCTTGAGCATCTACATAGCTGATTGTATTTCTAGAGTTCAATACATCATCTTCAGAATGAAGGTCATCTTTTATTTTTACTAAACTACCAGCATTTCCAAATTCAAATGTATCACCCCTACCTTTATCTCCATCTCCTGCCATAATAGTGATAACTGGGCCATTTGAAGCATTGGGAGGAGTCTCAAAACCACTGAGCGTCATTTCATATCTACCCGTACCTCCTGCAGGATGTGTAGATCCACTATATATAGTAGCTGTCCCTATATCAAGTGTTGGAAGAGCATATACAAGCTGGACACTCCATCCTCCTTCTGCACTTCTCCCATCAGAAACAGTTGGTCCTTTTACTTTAAGATTAGCAACTGTTAAATTTATTTCATTATTTTGAATATGGGAATTAACATATTCGGTAATATCTGAGGCACAAGAATAAAAGCCACCTTCACTAATCCCATTATTTGGACTTGCATGATAAGATTGTGCATGAATTGTTGTATAGTTTACTCCTCCATCATCAGATATCAAAGCTTCTTCTATATTATAGTCTTTTACAGGCATAGGACCATTACTCATCCCTATCGGAGTGAAATCATCAGGATCATATGCTCCATTATTTTCGTCATAACGTCCTCCCCAATGTAAGCTGGCATAAACTATTTCAGCACCAGCAGCTAACTTAATCCCTGCCATTGATGAGTTAAAGGTAATACTATTTTGATCTATATCTAAATAATAAAAATCTTTATTATTGTTGTTGTTGTTATTATCTCTATGATAGAATGATAAGGGATCAGAGTAACCTGGATCATCTTTTAATTGATGTATCCCATTACCAAAATTTATTAAATTTATCTTACCTGTAATTTTAGCAAAAACATCAAAATCAGCTGCTTGTAAAAATATACTCATAACCCCTACCAACACTAAACTAAATAAATATTTATTAACTAGTTTCTTTTTATGCATTGTATAATCTCCTTTAATATATTAAATAGCAACTAGGCTATTTTAATGAAGCTCCTCAATCCAAGGGTCGGGGAATCATTCCCGAGAGGATCAAGCAAGTCTTAGCTTTCCGTCCTAATCTCACAATTAGTTTGACTTTTTATCTGCAGTATTATACATGAAAAATGTCAAATCTGGGAAATATTATATCCATCTTCTTTAGCTGGATACCATGTTGGTGTAATCTACAGTAATCTACAACTTTATAAGAAAATTCAAAGTAAAATTACTGTAATATACTACTTCAAAATTCTTGCTCATTTTGAGTGAGTTTCTAATAACTCACATTTGTATGGGCTATAAAACCAAAAGGACTAACATGGCAGAAAGAAGAAAATTCAAAAAAAGATTTTGTAAATATTGTGAACAGAAAGTTGATTTTATCGACTATAAAGACTTAGCAGGTCTTAAATTTTCATTAAGTGAAAGATTTAAAATCATGCCAAGAAGACTTACAGGTAACTGTAAACGTCACCAAGAGCTAGTAACTGTAGCTATCAAAAGAGCTAGACAAACAGCACTTATTCCTTACATCGTAGATAGAAAGAATGTTGTAGAAAATCCTTTTGAAAACGTAAGATAGTCTTAGACTATTTTACCTAAGGGTCGATATAGAATCGACCCCTACATCTTCCCCAATACAACAAAGCATTTATCCGATTCATCAAAATCATACAAATTTACATCATCATTAGCTATCAACTCTAAACCAGAGTATTTTACTAACTCTTCAACACTATAGTAGTATTGTTTAATCATCTCTTGTGATTTTTTATAAAGGTTATTCTCTTTTTTAAAGAGCGTAAACTCTGCACGATACTCATTTTCTTCAAAATCACTATCAACTGTTAGAAATCGTTCTTCATCATCTACAATAAAAGAACCCACTGCTACATTTTCAAACCCGTAGAGGGTATTGATATCACAAAGGAAAGTACCCCCTTCATTTAAATGCTCTTTCACACAGACTAAAAAGTTTTTGAGTTCTTCTTTAGTAAGATAATTCAACATATCAAACACAGCTGTAATTACATCATATTTACCCTCTAAATCACAGAGGTTAATACACTCTACATTAATCCCATGTTCTTTGGTTTTAGCCACCATTAAAGGGCTTAAATCAATACCTTTAACTTGAGGTATATCTAATGCTTGTTTCATCTGGACTAAAAAATCACCAGAACCACAACCAACATCTAAAAGGGTTGTAAAATCTATAGGGTTTAAAAAAAGGAGGTAGTGTGCATAGAGACTGGGAGCAGCCTCTTTTACACCAAGTAAGTCCTCTACTTTTGCGTAAAGGTCAAGGGAGTTTGTACTGTTATTAGCCACGGCTTTCTACAACAGTTTTGATTTTTTCATAGAGAGAAAGTATCTCTTCTTTTTTTGCATAAAAACTATTTTTATTTGAGATAAGATGTGCAGAAGAGTCCATAATATCTTCAGCCACTTTAAGCCCATTTTCTCTCATAGTTGAACCCGTCTCTACTATATCTACAATAGCATCTGCAAGTCCTACTAATGGTGCAAGTTCAATAGAACCATAAAGCTTCACCACTTCAACACCTACCGCTTTTTTAGCAAAGTAGTTTTTAGTAATATTTACCATTTTTGTTGCTACTTTTATGTTAGGACGTGACCAATCTAGCTCATCTTCATTTTTAATACCAATGGCTACTTTACATTTACCTAACTGCATATCAAGAAGTTGGATGATGTCTAATTCTTTTTCTGTAATAACATCTAAACCCACTACACCAATATCTGCTGCACCATGTTCAACATATGTGGGTACATCTTGGTTACGTACATTTAAAAATCTAAATTCACCCATATCTAATATGAGTTCTCTACCTTCAAACTTAAATTCTCCGCCGAAAATCTCAGCAAATATCTCCAAAGTTTGTTCTGCTATTCTTCCTTTAGGAAGTGCTACTGTTAACATGCTAACCCTTATTCTTTAGTGCTTGTTGCATCCCATCAAATACCAACATTTCATCATAGTTGGCATCTTCAAAAAAAGTAGATAAAAACTTTCCATCTCCACCTGTAAAGTAGAGTTTTTTACCCTCACTATGTTTGTCTATGAGTGCTTTTATAGACGCGATTATACCATAGCTTATCTGCTCTTTTGTTGTAGTAGGTAAACTCTCTAAAGTAAGTGCTTCATCTAACGATGTCTCTAATACACTTGAGATAGATTTATAGCTCTCAAGATAAGCTTTAATCCCCGGCAATATAAAACCGCCTTCATACTTACCATCATTTACCACATCTACCGTTATAGCTGAACCTGCATCAATAAAAATACCCTCTCTATGGCTCAGACATAACGCTTTTCTATCTACACCCATGGTCTCATATTCACCATCTATACAAAGAGAGGAAGAGATATTTTTCCAGCTTTTAATATGTTCTATTTTCTCTCCAAGCTCATGCTTAACGGAGATATAAAGCATCTTATTATCCTTATACTTTTCAATAGCATCACTATATGAGAGATGCTCTACTGTATGACCATTATAAATATGAAAATGTGTATTACCAATATCTGCTAAAAGTATTTTATCCATGATACCAAACTTTCCAACCATTTTTTTCTAACATTTCTTTTGCATGAGAGCAAAGTGGTGCTTTAATAATCATATACTTTTTCTTTATACTACTGTCTATATACTTCTCTAACTTCTCATGCAATAATAGGAAGTCACCTACTTCCTTACGAAGTACTCTACTTTTCTTTTCAAGTACTATAATATCTGCATAGTAACCTTTTAAATCTACTCCCAGATAAATATCTATTTTTTTACGAGATCCTAGCTCTTTAGGTGTTATCTCTTTGAGTGATTTAAAAATGATATTTTTCTCTTGTAAATACTCTACTATTTCTTTCATGAAATACCTTTTAGTGGATGATACGCATTCATAGTATCAGCCAAATTTTGCTTCTGTATATGTGTATAGATTTGTGTAGTCTCAAGGGAAGCATGTCCCAGTAACTCTTGAACCACCCGTAAATCTGCCCCACCAATGATGAGTGAAGAAGCAAAAGAGTGACGCAATACATGGGGTGAAACACCCAAATACTTTTTAACTATTTTAAAAGCACTTATACGGCTAAGCTGTTCACCTCGATAGTTAAGCCATATGTACGGACTAGAGATATCTTGCTCTTTCATATAACGTGCTAAGGCTTCTGTTGCAACGGGTGCTAAAGGGACAACACGCTCCTTTTCGCCTTTGGCAAAACGAATCTTGAGCCATCCCTCTACTATATCAGCACGTTGCACTGACAAAGCTTCAGAGATACGACAACCACTGGCATATAAAAAGAGTATCAAGGCATAGTCTCTAAGCCCCATTAACGTACTTCTATCTATAAGATTAAGTCCATCAAGTATCTCTTCATTACTCACATATTTCGGAAGGTTTTTAGGTACTTTTGCCATAGGAATTTTTATCTTTTCATGACTAAAGTCTTGTTTATGACAAAAAGCAAAAAAAGCATTAATAGAAGAGAGTTTACGGTTAAGTGTTCGCTTATTTTCAAAGCTTGCTAAAAATTTTAAAACATCTGTGGTATCTAGTTTAGTTAGTATTTTTTGTGTAAACTCTTCAAGCTGTGTGAGGTCAGAAAGGTAAGAAGAGATAGTCAAAGTATCGAGTGCCTTTGTGACACTCAGATATTCTTCAAAGGCGGTAAGTAAATTACTCTTACTCATAACCTAATTTAGAGAGTTCTATCACATCTCCATCT
>Ga0256845_1001511_pt1 | contig 18532 bp, 20 predicted proteins | sample RiftiametaG_FD_189101 | JGI IMG/M metagenome (GOLD analysis project Ga0256845, IMG submission 189101) | Tube worm associated microbial communities from hydrothermal vent at the East Pacific Rise, Pacific Ocean - Riftia | ecosystem: Host-associated > Annelida > Integument > Unclassified ...
TGATGCTTCTAAAGCCAATTTTGCAGATGTTCTATACGCATTTATCAAACCACTAACACCCAATTTAGTACCACCAAAATACCGAACTGAAACAATTAATATATTCGTAACCTCAAACGACTGAATTTGCCCGTAAATTGGCATTCCAGCAGAGTTACTCGGCTCACCATCATCATTTGCTCTAAATCTAGTTTTCTCAGTTCCTAATTGCCACGCGTAACAAAAATGACGTGCAGCATGGTGTTTTTTCTTTAACAACAGTATCGCATTCTTAACATCATCTTCCGTAAAAACAGGAAAAGCATATCCAAAAAACTTACTATTTCTATCCTTAAAAAGTATTTCTTCGGATGGTTTTTCTATCGTTTTATAAGCATCATTTATATCCATAATTTATGAGAAGGAAACTAACAAAATACCCACAATAGCCATTGCAATTCCTATCCAATTTTTTGCAATCAACTTTTCTTTAAAAAGTAATACCCCAAAAACAGTTGTCAAAATAACAACCCCTACATTATTAATGGTAAACAAAGTAGAACTTTCTATATCCGTTTTAAAAGCTTTTAGTAAAAATTCCATCGAATAATAATTTACAATTCCAAGAAAAAAACCTGCTACAAGGTTTTTAAGCTGAAATTTAAACTTCCCAATAACCACCTGATACATCAAAAACAAAAACCCGAAGACAAAAGCAAACCCAAATATTGTAGCTAAAAAAAGTGGCACATTACTTTCTGGAACATATTTTTTTTCTACAAATTTTAAGGTAGTATCTATTGTTCCCGAACCAAAAAATAACAATATTGGATAGACTAAACTACTTGTTTTTACAGAACCTGTATCGTTTTTTGCAGATGCCAAATACACCGCTATTACTGCTAATAGAATTCCGATAATTTTTATAACCCCTACAGATTCCTTATACCAAAATATCCCGAAAATAATTGGAATTACTACCGACATTTTTCCGGCTATCGAAGCGACTGATAGTCCATTTTTTTGAGCGGTAATTGCCATTACCTGAAACACTGTAATAAATAAAAACCCAAGAAACACTCCTCCTAAAAACCAAGGCTGGCTTGGGATTTCTTGTAACGAAATATGAATATCAGACACAAAAACAGCAACCAAAAATGCAAAAACATAATTGACCACAATTGCTTGTAAAGTGTCAATTTTAAACACATCAAACAATTTAAAAACAACAAACAGTAAACTGGCAACAAAAATGGAAAGGGCTATATAAATCAAATCAAAAATTCTTTTTTAGTCAACAAATCTACAACATCTTCTTTTTGGGGATGTAAATTCCATACTTGCATCCCTAAATGTTTTGCAGCATCTGTATTTTCTTTAGTATCATCAATAAAAATAGTTTCAGTTGCTTTTAAGTTATTTTCTTTTAACACAAATTCAAAAATAGCTTTATTCGGCTTTCTAAAATGAATTTTATGCGATAGATAAAATTGCTCAAAACAGTTTTTAAACTCACTGTACAACTCCATTCCCCAATCGCTTTGAACCCAAGAAATATGCAAATCATTTGTATTGCTTAACAGAAATAAACGATACTTTTTACTTTTAGATAATTCTTTTAAAAAGTCAAGACGGTGTTTCGGAAAACCTAACAGAATAGCGTTCCAAGCCTTTATTAAATCTACCTTTTTTATTCCAAATTTCTGATGAAAAAAATCTACAAATTCATCCGTAGAAATCAATCCTTGTTCATATTGATAATACAACTGCATCATCTCATCAGATATATTTGCAACACCCAATTTTGCCATTTCTCTAAAGGTGGCTTCTTTGTCTAGGTTGATAAAAATATCACCAAAATCAAAAATAATATTCTTAATCATTCCTTATTGTTTTTAGCACATCATTTTTAATATTTTTTGATGTTAGATTTTTTAATTTATATGTAATTCTTGGCGATTTTACGCCTTCTCCAAAAATAACATCGCCTGTAAAAACCCTAGCTTCATCCCACAAATTAGCATCGATAAATGTTTGCAAAGTTTGTGTTCCTCCTTCTATAATTACCGATTGAATTTTATGTTTACACAATACTTCTATAATTTGTTTCGCAACATTTTTTGAGAAATCAACTTGTTCAAAAAACAGTATTTTGCTATTTGTAAAGCTACTGTCTTTTTTTTCTGTAATTACAATTGTTTTTGCATTTTTATCAAAAACATAAGCCGTTTTCGGAATTCGTAAATTCCTATCAAGCACAACTCGTATCGGATTATTCCCTTTCCAACTACGCACATTTAACTTAGGATTATCAGTAATAACAGTGTTCGTTCCTACTAAAATCGCATGTTCCTCACCCCTCCATTTATGCACCAATTGTTGCGAGTATTTGTTACTTATCCAAACAGGTTTCTGCTCATTTTTTTTATTTGGAGCGATAAAGCCATCTCTAGTTTCTGCCCATTTTAAAATAATATATGGTCTTTTTTTATTCTGAACTGTAAAAAACCGTTTGTGATGTGCCAAACATTCATCCTCTAAAACACCTACAACAACATTACAACCTGCCTTTTTTAAATGCTCAATTCCCTTTCCTGCCACCAAACTATTTGTGTCTACACAACCAATTACCACATTTTTTAACTGATGTTTTGCTATCAAATCAGCACAAGGTGGCGTTTTACCAGTATGAGAACAGGGCTCTAATGTAACATAAATAGTAGCCTCTTTTAAAACCGATTTATTTTTTACTGATTGAATTGCATTTACCTCTGCATGATTCCCTCCATAAGGAGATGTAAAACTCTCGCCAATAATTTTATCATTTAAAACAACAACAGCACCAACAGACGGATTTGGACGTGTTGTTCCTATTCCATTTTTTGCAATTTGCAAACAGCGTTGTATGTATTTTTGATGTAGAATTTTTAAAATTTAATTTTTATTTCTTCCATTTTATCAATGGGATATACCTTAGAAAAACCCAATACTTTATACTTTAATTTTCCTTTAAACTGAACTTTAATCGACTTATTTAAAATAGCATTTAACAAGCCTCCTAAAATTCCGTTTGTACTTGTATCAAGAATCTTTTTTGTAGGAATTTCTACTAATAACGGAATTGTAAATTCTTTTTTTGCAGGTACTTTAAACGCTTCTGAAGAAACTTGGGCTACCTCTACCCCATTAACAATTACTTTTATAGAATCTGTAGATATTTTACCGCCAATATCATTTAGATTTTCAAAAAAAGCATCTGCTTTTAACTTAATAAACTTCGCATCTGCACTTATTATTTTAACATTATCTACCTTTATAAAAACAGGCTGTTTATTTACCGCACAACTAGTTATCAGCAAAAAAACGAATATATAATAGATTGACTTTTTCATAATCCTTTTTAATTTTTTTAAGTAACTTGCTCTTGCAAAAATAACAAATTACAATGATACCAAACGAACTAATTATTAGAGAAATTTCAGCAAAAGACAATACAGAAATAGCTCAAATAATTCGTGTAGTTTTGGTTGAATTTGGCGCTCCAAAAACAGGAACCGCCTATGAGGATTCAGCTACTGATACAATGTTTGAAACCTATCAAAAACCAGCTTCCGCCTATTTTGTAATTGAACAAGACAATGCTATTATTGGCGGATGCGGATTTGCACAATTAGAAAATACAACAGAAAAAATCTGCGAATTACAAAAAATGTACTTCCTACCAATTGCTCGTGGTAAAGGGCTAGGAAGTAAATTAATTACTAAATGCTTGCAAAAAGCAAAAGAATTTGGTTTTGAAAACTGTTATTTAGAAACCATGCCTTATATGGGTGCTGCAAGAAATTTATATGCTAAAAACGGATTTATAAATTTAGACAAACCTTTGGGGAATACTGGTCATTATTCTTGTAATGTCTGGATGCTTAAAAAACTATAAATGATTCTAAAAGATTTTAAAATACATTTTTCTGATGCCTTAAAAAGCGTATATCCAACAACAGAAATAGATTCTTTTTTCTTTATTTTGATGGAAGAAATTCTCAATTTTCAACGAATTGATACCGTTTTAAAAACTGATTTCATCATTTCTTCTGAAAAACTAAATAAATTAAATAGTATTACTGAAAGATTAAAAAAAGAAGAACCAATACAATATATTTTAGGAAAAACTGAATTTTATGGATTGCCTTTTTTAGTTGATACAAACACTTTAATTCCGAGACCAGAAACGGAAGAACTGGTGGAATGGATTATTTACGAGACAAAAGAAAAAAGAACTAAGAATCAAGACAAAAAAAACAAAGAAGAAGGGGGGATTTATCAAATTCTTGATATTGGAACCGGCACAGGTTGTATCTCTATATCTTTAGCTAAAAATATACCAAATGCACAAATTTCTGCGATTGACATTTCTAAAAAAGCTTTAAAAATTGCTCAAAAAAATGCCGCTTTAAATAATGTTGATATCAGTTTTTATACTGCTGATATTTTAACAATCAATTCTTTAGATCTCATTGCGAATAAAATGAAAAAATCTTTACCTGTTAACAAGACTATTTCTTCACAAAAAAAACCTCGCAATGATGTGAAATTTGATATTATAGTCTCCAATCCACCATATGTTCGTGAATTAGAAAAAACAGAAATCACTAATAATGTATTGCAAAATGAGCCACATTTAGCTTTGTTTGTAGATGATAAGAATCCGTTAATATTCTATAAAAAAATTGTTGAATTGGCTAAAAAGCATCTCACAAAAAATGGAATACTCTATTTTGAAATTAACCAATATTTAGGAAAAGAAACTGTAAAAATGTTATCAAACAAAGGGTTTAAAAACATCAATCTAAAAAAAGATATTTTTAAAAACGATAGAATGATAAAAGCTAACTTATAAATTATGGCTAAAAAAGGAAAAGCTAAAAATACCGTAAACAAGGCAAAACATTCTAAATTAATCCAACAGAAAACAGCTAAAGTAAAATTGCAAAAAAATCAAAATAAAGAACGTCTAAAAGCAATTATAAAAGGTTTTCAAGAAAAAAAAAGTTAGCCAACACTAGTAAGTCAAAAATTCCCCCAAATTTTTATATCTCTTATTTTCAGTATTGGCTATAACTTCTCTAATACATTGCTACTTATTGTCAAAAGACTCAAAGAGCAATATAATTATGTGTCAATAGAGCCTAAAACACGTTTCATAAAACCATTAAGTGCATCTTTTTTTGTAGCTCCATCTTTTATCATTTTATCAACTTCAATGGCTCCGTATAAGTTAGAAATAATCTCGCCAATAACATCTAGCTCATCATCTTTTAAAGAAGGAACCTCAGTTAAAGCCTCTAACGTTTCTATAGTTTCTAACACATAATCTTGATCGTTTTCTTCGATAAAATTTGTGAGGTGTTTTATAATAGGTAGTTTCATAATTTCTTTTTTTCTTTAAAAAAGCGTTCTCATTCCTGTGGAGACAGAAATTTTAAAAACAAGGATATTGAGATTCCTGCCTTCGCAGAAATGACGAAAATTACACCACTTCGTTTACTAAATCTTTTAAGATCTCAAACTTATTGGTTTGTGTTTGATTTACAAATTTACCGTCTACAAAAGTGGCAAAAGTTGGCAAATTACTTACATCGGCTAATTTTCTGCTTTCAGGAAATTTTTCGGCATCTGCATATGCAAAAACGATGTCTTCATTTTCTGAAGACAATTTCTTAAACTTTGGTTTCATAATTCTACAATTACCACACCAAGTAGCTGCGTATTGCACCACTACTTTTTTATTATTAGCAACAATTTCTGCTAAATTATCTTGAGTTAATTCTTGTATCATAATTAGTTATAGTTAAAATGTCATTGCGAGAGAAACGAAGCAATCTCTATATTAAAAAAACAGATTGCTTCACTCCGTTCGCAATGACAATAAAGTTTAGTGAGAAGCTAAATAATCAGCAGTTCCTTTTGCATTTGGTTTCATGGCATCTTTACCTTCTTCCCAGTTTGCAGGACATACTTCTCCGTGAGATTGAACGTGTGCATATGCATCAATTAAACGTAAATATTCGTTTACGTTACGTCCTACAGGCATATCGTTAATTCCTTCATGAAATACTTTTCCATCTTCATCAATTAAATAAGTAGCTCTATATGTTACGTTATCTCCTTCTACCTGAACAGTTCCTGTAGCCTCATCATAAGTTTCATCAGTAATATCTAGAATTCCTAAAATTGATGATAAATTACGGTTACTGTCTGCTAAAATAGGATATGTTACACCTTCAATTCCTCCATTATCTTTTGAAGTACTTAACCAAGCAAAATGTACTTCTGGAGTATCACAAGACGCTCCTATTACAATAGTATTTCTTTTTTCGAACTCACCAATCGCTGCTTGAAAAGCGTGTAATTCTGTTGGACATACAAATGTAAAGTCTTTTGGATACCAAAATAATACTACTTTTTTCTTGTTATTTTTCGCTTCCTCTAATACGTTTACTTTAAATGTATCGCCCATTTCGTTCATTGCGTCTACATGTAAATCTGGAAATTGTTTCCCTACTGCTGTTGCCATTTTTTATAATTTTTATTGATTATTATTCTTTTTTTCTGGTACAAAGATACTCCCCAAATTACTGAAAACTAAAAAAAGCTAATGCTAATTTTTATATTAGTATCAGCTTTTTTTATAGTTAACTCTATTTGAAATCAATTTACCTTATTTACTAGCAAATAATTGTACATCTTTTTCAGAAACTTCTTTTTCTCCAAGGATAATTAAACGCTCTACAACATTGCGTAACTCTCTAATATTTCCTGTCCAATCGTACTTTTGTAACAATTCTATTGCTTTTTTTGAAAATGCTTTTTTAGGAATCCCTTGCTCTTTAGCGATTTTATCTGCAAAGAAATCAATTAATAATGGCACATCTTCTCTTCGATCATTTAACGAAGGAACTTTGATTAAAATAACCGCTAAACGATGATATAGATCTTCTCTAAAACGTCCTTCGGCAATTTCTTTTCTTAAATTTTTATTGGTGGCGGCAACAATACGCACATTTACTTTAATATCTTTATCGCTACCAACTCTACTTATTTTACTTTCTTGTAATGCACGCAATACTTTTGCCTGTGCAGACAAACTCATATCGCCAATTTCATCTAAAAAAATAGTACCGCCATTGGCAGCTTCAAACTTTCCTGCTCGGTCTTTATTTGCTCCTGTGAAACTTCCTTTTACATGACCAAACAACTCACTTTCAATTAATTCTGAAGGAATTGCCGCACAGTTCACCTCAATCATCGGCGCTTTTGAACGATTGCTTTTTTCGTGCAACCAATGCGCAACCAATTCTTTTCCTGTTCCGTTTGGCCCTGTAATTAAAACTCTTGCATCTGTCGCAGCAACTTTTTCTATAATTTCTTTGATATGAGAAATAGCATCACTATCTCCAACCATTTCATAGTTTTTGCTAACTTTTTTCTTTAGCCGTTTGTTTTCTACAACCAATTCTTTTCTATCGAGTGCATTCCGAACCGTATTTAACAAACGGTTTAAATCTGGTGGCTTCGAGATATAATCGAACGCTCCCAAACGCATTGTATTTACAGCAGTATCTAAATCTCCGTGACCAGAAATCATTACCATCGGAATCTCTGATTTTATTTTTTTTACTTTTTCTAATACCTCAACACCATCCATTTTTGGCATCTTAATATCGCATAATACCAAATCATAATCGGTGTTTTTTATCATTTCTAACCCCTGCAAACCATCTTCTGCTTCTTCAACTTGGTAGTTTTCATTTTCTTCAGAAATTATTTTTTTCAGCACTCTTCTAATTGCTGCTTCGTCTTCTATGATTAGTATTTTACTCATTTTTTTTATTGATTTGTTTAATCGTTTATTTGTGTAATTGTTTAATCGTGAAGTTATAAAACAGTTAAACAAATAAACAGTTACACCATTTTTAATAACGCATCCATTTCCACAAATCTTTATAAGTAGGTTTTTTACCATACATTAAAATTCCTACTCTATAAATTTTGGCGGCTAACCACACAATTCCTACAAAGGTAATCAATAATAATGCCATAGAAATGATGATTTCCCACCACGGAACCCCAAAAGGCACACGCATTAACATTACAATTGGAGATGTTAATGGAATATAAGAAAACGCCACAGAAACAGGCCCGTGTGGATCATTTATTACGGTAAAAGCACCTACATAAACCGCCAACATTAGTGGAGCCATTATCGGCATCATAAACTGTTGTGTGTCTGTTTCATTATCAACAGCTGCTCCGATTGCAGCAAAAAGCGAACTGTACAACATAAATCCTCCTAAAAAATAAAAGATAAAAAGCACAAACATTTTTAATAATGGCAGTCTTAAAACTTCTTGAATTATCAATTCCATTTTACCGCCACCCGCTACTTGTTTCATTGCCTCTAATTGCTCTGTAGTCATTTTTGTAGATTGCATTTCTGTTATGTTTATACCAAAAAGAGATGCTGCAATTGTACCAATTACAAAAATCAAAATCCCCCAAATTAAGAATTGCAACAATCCTGCGGATGCATTTCCTATAATTTTACCCATCATTAACTGAAATGGTTTTACAGACGATACAATAATTTCAATAATTCTGCTCGTTTTTTCTTCAATTACACTTCGCATAACAGAAGTACCGTAAATAATTACAAACATCATTAACAAGTAACCCGCTAAAGTACCAACGCCTATTTTTATCCCATTGATGAGTTTTGAAGATTCTTCTCCAGAAAAGTTAAACATTTTAATATTCGATGATATTTTTGAGGCTTTAATTTTCGCCAAATCAATCCCTAAATCAGTCATTTTGATATTACGAAGACGCCGATTTACATTTCCTTCTAAATTTTCTATAATTGACATCCCTGGAGATTCTTTTGAATAAAATTCAATCGATTTTGCCAAAATCTCTAAACTATCTTTCTTCGGAATGAGAAGCGCTCCATAGTAATTTCCTGCCTCTACTTTCTTTTTCGTTTCATCAACTCCTAGCGCAGTATAGTCGGTATATTTTATGGTTTTAGTATCTTTAAAATCATCCGAAGAAAACAATCCTGAATTATCTACATAGGCAATTCTTTTTACCTTCTCGTCGTTTTTTTGCATTAAGAAATAAACCAAATAACCCATTCCTACCATTAATAGCGGGCTTAAAAAAGTCATGATTAAAAACGATTTATTTCTAACTTTCGCAATAAATTCTCTATATATAATTAATTTTAACTTGCTCATTTTCTTAACTATTTTTCTGTATTGCTTGTATAAAAATATCACTGGCACTTGGTACTAATTCTACAAAATGTTGTACTTGCCCTTTGGTAGTTAAAAGCGAAAGTAAATCGTTCGCTGTACCATTTTCTTTCAATTTTACATTGAGTTTTAATCCGTCGTTAAGTAATTTAAAATCCGCAGGAAAGACTTCAAATTTTTCTTTTAACAAATTTTTTACTTCGGATGGATTATCAGTTTGCAACCCAATTTGAAAGGTGTTTGTACGATATTGACGTTTGATATCGTCTAATTTCCCATCTAAAATCTTGTTAGACTTATCAATCAAGGCAATATAATCACACATTTCCTCTACCGATTCCATTCGGTGCGTTGAAAAAATAATGGTGGCGCCTTCATCTCTTAATTGCAGAATTTCTTTGGCAATTAATTGTGCATTTATCGGATCGAAACCAGAAAAAGGCTCATCAAAAATTAATAATTTTGGTTGATGTAGCACAGTAACAATAAATTGTACTTTCTGCGCCATTCCTTTTGACAATTCTTCTATTTTCTTCCCCCACCAAGAAGAAATATCAAATTTATCGAACCAATATTTTAAACGTTTTTTTGCTTCTGTTTTACTCAAGCCTTTTAATTGCGCTAAATATAAAGCTTGCTCGCCTACCTTCATGCTTTTATACAAACCACGCTCTTCTGGGAGGTAGCCAATATACTCAACATGATGCTGTTGCAACGGCTCCCCATCTAAAATAATAGAACCACTATCTGCTAAAGTTATTTGATTTATAATTCTAATTAAGGATGTTTTTCCTGCTCCATTTGGTCCTAAAAGACCAAAAACACTTCCTTTCGGAATCTGCATAGAGACATTGTTTAATGCTGTAAAATCACCATACGTTTTTACTACATTATTAATTTCTAATAAGTTACTCATTGATTTTTTTTCTTGATATTACTGCTGTTGTTCTTAAAATAACAGTCGCAACAAATTTACATTTTTTCTAAAGATAAGTAGTTCAATATTTAAAAACGTTACAGTCCTCCTACATTATTTGTTTATTATTATTATCTTTACGAGTGTAAATTACTATACTATGAGAAAAATATATTTTTTACTCCTTTTTTTAGCAACAATTTCTTTTCAAGCTTTTGCTCAAGATTATGACTCTGTAATTAAAGAAGATTCTTTTTGGGACGTAGAAAGAGGTGAAGAGTTTTGTGGCATAAAAAGCTACACGAGGTATGAAATAGGCTCCGATACAATCATAAATAGTTTCTCTTACAAAAAAATTAGAATTTATAATTTTTCTGGTTATTTCGAAGCTCCTTGTATGGTTTGGGACACTCCATTAAAAGTATTGCCAAACTTCTCATATACTGGTGAAGAAGTTGCAAACGAAGTATTTGTTAGAGAAGATATTGCCATAAGAAAAGTATATATTAGGGCTTATGACGAAAACTCTAATACTTATAAAGAATATACGCTCTATGATTTTAACTTAGAAGCTAACGGAATCATGGAAAATTCGTATTATTTTCGTGGAGATGACGCTATTATAGCATCCATAGATATTGATGATAATGGAAAAAAAGATATCATATTCAAAACACTCCAAGTTATTATACAGAAGGTTTAGTCTCTGAAACAGGAATTATTCCTTTCGAACGAATTACTGGACCAGGAGACCCGCACTTATTCTGCTACGGAAACACTCAAAGTCAAAACAATTGCGCAACCGTTTTAAGTCTTAAAAAATTTAGAATTTTAGACTTATCCATTTCTCCAAACCCTGTAAAAGAGAAACTTTTTCTTACGATTAACGAAGCTTCTACTGTAAAAATTTATTCAATTATTGGGCAATTAATGAATGTCTTTCAATTAAAACAAGATACAGAAATAGATGTATCTACTTATAAAAAAGGCATCTATATTCTAGAAATAAGCAATCTACAAAATTTAAAAAAATTATTAAAATTATTAAAATTATTAAAATTCATAAAAGAATAACTACTTCTTATATTTATTTTCAATCTCTTTTACCAAATCTAAAGAAAGGTTAGAGCCTACCACTCTAACAATATCATTTATTTTACCATTGTTGTAAAGAATCCCTTTGGCAATATCGTAACCAGTAGATTTTATATTGTGTTTTATAGATAATGTTTTTACTTTAAAATCGTCCCAATTCATTTTTTGATCAATTTTAAAAAAATACGCATCAGCTGTATCTGTAGATTTATAGATGGTTTCATTGATTTCACTTATATTAAAAAATTTATTTACCCTAATCAATGCCAACTCGCTATCTTTCAATCTCATATTTGTATTAAAGTCAAACCCTTCATCTATAAAATGATTCATTATTCCGTCAATACTTGTATAACGATTGATTCCTTTTAAACGAATACCATGTAATATTTTACTCCCTAACTTTACTACTGTTTTAGCACTTTCTAAATCTAGTGAATACTTAGTGTTTATCTTTTCTGTTGCACGCAAAATAGTTTCAAAAGAGTTTGCGGCTTTTGTTATAAATATAATAGAATTTGGTTTTTTAATATCTGTAAACCTTGTATAATAAGAAATTAGCGGGTTTGGCACATCAATAATTAAAGCTTTTGGGTGCAAAACACTTTTTACAGCGTTTACTTTTTCTTCTAAAGTAATTTTTCCAACTAAACTAAATTCTTTCATAATATGTATCTATAAAAATTAAAAATCTTCTAAATGTAGTTAATAATTCTTGAAATTACAAACACAAATTTACTATGCACGCATAACTTTTTTAAAAATACTATGCGTGCATAGTATTTTTTTTATATCTTTGGCAAAATGGACAAGGATAAATCAATAGATCATCAGTTAAGAGCGACATGGCAAGCAGTTGCTAAATTATACAATGAGCAGGCTGCAAAGTTTGACAGCACTATGGCTACAGCTTTTGTGTTATTAAATGTTGATTATGAAAAAGGAACACCATCAACTGCGCTAGGACCATTAATGGGTATGGAACCAACCAGTCTCTCGCGAATTTTAAAAACAATGGAAGATAAAGGAGCTATCAAAAGAATAAAAAACCCTAATGATGGCAGAAGTGTTCTTATCAAACTAACCGAATACGGAAAAAAAATGAGAGAACTCTCTAAAGATTCTGTGTATCAGTTTAATAATAAAATAAGAGAACATATTTCGGCTGAAGAATTAGAAAGCTTCTTTAACGTAACCTCAACAATAAATAAACTAATTGCTGATAAAATGATTTATAACAAAATCAATAAAAAAGCAATATAAATACACACATAAAATGACAAGAAGAATTAAAAAAGTAGCAATTATTGGTTCTGGAATTATGGGAAGCGGAATTGCGTGTCACTTTGCCAATATTGGTATTGACGTGTTGTTGCTAGATATTATTCCTCGCGAATTAAATGATAAAGAAAAAGCAAAAGGATTAACTTTAGAAGACAAAGCAGTTCGCAACCGTTTGGTAAATGATGCCTTAAAAGCATCGTTAAAATCGAAACCCTCTCCTATTTACTCTCAAAAATTTGCCAACAGAATCACTACAGGAAATCTGGAAGATGATATTGCTAAAGTTGCAGATGTAGATTGGATTATGGAAGTGGTTGTAGAGCGTCTCGATATTAAAAAAATTGTTTTCGAAAAATTAGAAAAATACAGAACTCCTGGAACGCTAATTACAAGTAACACATCAGGAATTCCTATTAAATTTATGAACGAAGGAAGAAGTGACGATTTTAAAGCCCATTTTGCTGTTACACATTTCTTCAATCCACCACGCTACTTACGTTTATTCGAAGTAGTTCCTGGTCCAGATTGTAAGCAAGAGGTAACCGACTTCTTAATGATGTATGGCGAAAAATTCTTGGGAAAAACATCCGTTTTAGCAAAAGATACTCCAGCATTTATAGGAAACAGAATCGGAATATTTGGTATTCAAAGTCTGTTTCATCAAGTAAAAGAATTAGGCTTAACGGTTGAAGAAGTTGATAAATTAACTGGTCCCGTTATTGGTCGTCCAAAATCGGCAACTTTCAGAACTGTTGATGTGGTTGGTTTAGACACTTTGGTTCATGTAGCAAACGGAATTTACGACAACTGTCCAAACGACGAAGCGCACGATTTATTTAAACTACCCGATTTTATCGACACCATGATGGAAAATAAATGGCTAGGAAGTAAAACAGGACAAGGTTTTTATAAAAAAGTAAAAAATAAAGAAGGAAAAAGTGAAATACTTGTACTCGATTTGGATACGATGGAATATCGTTCTAAAAAACGTGCGAAATTTGCAACCTTAGAATTAACTAAATCTATCGACAAACCAATCGACCGATTTAAAGTATTGGTTAAAGGAAAAGATAAAGCAGGCGAATTTTACAGAAAGAATTTCGCAGCTATGTTTGCTTACGTTCAAAATAGAATTCCTGAAATTTCAGACGAACTCTACAGAATTGACGATGCGATGAAAGCAGGTTTTGGTTGGGAAAATGGACCTTTTGAAATTTGGGATGCTGTTGGTATTGAAAAAGGTATTGACCTTATGAAAGCTGAAGGCAAAGAACCAGCAGCTTGGATTACTGATATGCTTGCCAAAGGCGAAACCAATTTCTATACAGTAAAAAATGGTGCAACGCATTATTACGATATTCCTGCGAAAGCACAAGTTAAAAAACCAGGACAAGAATCCTTTATTATATTAGATAACATCAGAAAATCTAACGAAGTATTTAAAAATTCTGGTGTTGTAGTTGAAGATTTAGGCGACGGAATTTTAAATGTAGAATTCCAATCTAAAATGAATACCATTGGAGGTGACGTTCTTGCTGGATTAAATAAAGCGATTGATATTGCTGAAAAAGATTTTCAAGGATTGGTTGTTGGTAACCAAGCAGCAAATTTTTCTGTTGGTGCAAATATTGGTATGATTTTTATGATGGCTGCCGAACAAGAATATGATGAGCTAAATGCAGCAATCAAATATTTTCAAGACACCATGATGCGTATGCGTTATTCATCAATTCCAACAATTTCTGCTCCTCACGGAATGGCTCTTGGTGGAGGATGTGAACTCTCTATGCATGCAGACAAAGTAGTTGCAGCAGCGGAAACTTATATTGGTTTAGTAGAATTTGGTGTTGGTGTAATTCCAGGTGGTGGTGGTTCTAAAGAAATGGCTTTACGAGCTTCAGATACCTTCAAAAAAGATGATGTAGAATTGAATGTACTTCAAGAACATTTCTTAACCATAGGAATGGCAAAAGTAGCAACTTCTGCTTACGAAGCGTTTGATTTGGGAATTTTGCAAAAAGGAAAAGATATTGTAGTAGTTAATAAAGACAGACAAATAGCAACGGCAAAAGCACATGCTAAATTAATGGCAGAAGCTGGTTATACACAACCTGTTTTACGAAAAGATGTAAAAGTTTTAGGAAAACAAGCATTAGGAATGTTTTTAGTAGGAACAGATTCTATGGAAGCAGCAAAATACATTAGTGAACACGATCATAAAATTGCGAATAAGTTAGCGTATGTTATGGCTGGAGGAGATTTATCTGAACCAACTTTAGTAAGCGAACAATACTTATTAGACTTAGAACGTGAAGCCTTTTTAAGTTTATGCACAGAACGCAAAACGTTGGAACGTATTCAGCATATGTTACAAACGGGGAAACCGCTTCGTAATTAAGACGTAAGACTAAAAATGATGTAAGACGTAAGACAAAATTTGACTTACGATGTTGAAGAAAAAACTTTTAAACATTTAGAAACAAAAACTCAAAATATACAAAGAAGGATAATACATTTTATGGAAACATTAAGTAAGTCATAAATCTTACGTCTTATCATCTTAAGTCAAATATTCAAACAGTTATGAACAAAACAGCATATATAGTAAAAGCATACAGAACCGCAGTTGGCAAAGCTCCAAAAGGTGTGTTCCGATTTAAAAGAACAGATGAATTGGCTGCTGAAACCATTCAGTACATGATGAAAGAATTACCACAATTAGACAAAACTCGTATTGACGATGTAATTGTTGGTAACGCAATGCCAGAAGGGGCACAAGGATTAAATATGGCACGACTCATCTCATTAATGGGATTAGACACTGTTGATGTTCCTGGTGTAACTGTAAATCGTTTTTGCTCATCAGGAGTAGAAACTATTGCCATGGCAACAGCAAAAATTCAATCAGGAATGGCAGATTGCATTATTGCTGGTGGAGCAGAAAGCATGAGTTCTGTACCAATGACAGGTTATAAACCAGAACTAAATTACGATTTAGCAAATTCTGGTAAAGAAGACTATTATTGGGGAATGGGAAATACTGCAGAAGCTGTAGCAAATCAATTTAAAATTTCTCGTGAAGATCAAGATGAATTCTCTTATAATTCACATATGAAAGCATTGAGAGCTCAAGCAGAAAATAGATTTCAAGATCAAATTGTACCCATAACTGTAAATCAAATTTATGTAGATCCCAACGGAAAGAAAGCTACAAAATCATACACAGTTACAAAAGATGAAGGACCAAGAAAAGGAACAAGTAAAGAGGCTTTAGCAAAATTACGAGCAGTATTTGCTGCTGGCGGAAGTGTAACTGCTGGAAACTCATCACAAATGAGTGATGGAGCCGCTTTTGTAATGATTATGAGCGAAGCTATGGTGAAGGAATTAAATTTAGAGCCCATTGCACGAATGGTAAACTATGCAGCAGCAGGAGTTGAACCAAGAATTATGGGAATTGGTCCTGTAAAAGCGATTCCGAAAGCCTTAAAACAAGCAGGCTTAAAACAAAGTGATTTATCATTAATTGAACTAAACGAAGCCTTCGCTTCACAATCACTTGCAGTAATTAGAGAATTAGATTTAAATCCAAATATTATAAATGTAAACGGAGGAGCCATTGCATTAGGACACCCATTAGGCTGTACAGGAGCAAAATTATCGGTACAGTTATTTGATGAAATGCGTAAACAAAATATGCAAGGAAAATACGGTGCAGTAACCATGTGTGTAGGAACAGGACAAGGTGCGTGTGGTATTTTCGAGTTTCTTAATTAAATTTTTAGATGTTAATTTTTAAATAAAACACTAAAAACCAGGCTTTAAGAAACCTATAGATTAATCATAAAATTAAATAATAATTCGGTAACTCATTTCGTATCATACGTCATAAGTCTTACCATCATAAGTCAAAAAATATAAGTTATGTCAGATTTACTAAGAGGAGGTCAATTTCTTGTAAAAGAAACAAAATGTGAAGACATTTTTACTCCAGAAGATTTTAATGAAGACCAAAAAATGATGAAAGACTCGTTATCAGAGTTTGTAGATCGTGAAATTTGGCCACACAAAGAGCGTTTTGAGAAAAAAGATTATGCGCTAACCGAAGAACTCATGAAAAAAGCTGGTGAACTCGGTTTTTTAAGTGTTTCCGTTCCAGAAGAATATGGTGGAATGGGAATGGGATTTGTAGACACAATGCTTACTTGCGATTATATTTCTGGAGCAACAGGTTCTTTTAGTACCGCTTTCGGTGCACATACAGGTATTGGTACCATGCCAATTACTTTGTACGGAACCGAAGAACAAAAGAAAAAATATGTACCAAAACTAGCTTCTGGTGAATGGATGGGATCTTATTGTTTAACCGAACCTAGTGCAGGTTCTGATGCCAATTCAGGAAAAACAAAAGCTGTTTTATCCGAAGATGGAAAGCATTACCTTATTACAGGGCAAAAAATGTGGATATCCAATGCTGGGTTTTGTAATTTAATGATTGTTTTTGCTCGTATTGAAGATGATAAATATATTACTGGTTTTATTGTAGAATACGATAAAGAAAACCCTAACGGAATTACTTTAGGAGAAGAAGAACATAAATTAGGTATTCGTGCTTCATCAACAAGACAAGTGTTTTATAATGATACCAAAGTTCCTGTTGAAAATATGTTATCAACTAGAGGAAATGGATTTAAAATTGCCATGAATTCCTTAAATGTTGGTCGTATAAAATTAGCTGTAGCCTGTTTAGATGCACAAAGAAGAGTAATTACGGAGTCTGTAAAATACGCAAATGAGCGTGTACAATTTAAAGTACCTATTTCAAGTTTCGGTGCTATTCGTCAGAAAATTGCAGAAATTTCGACTAATACTTGGGTAGGAGAATCTGCAAGTTATAGAGCTGCAAAAAATATTGAAGATAGAATTGAATTACGAAGTAAAAACGGAAAAGATTCTCATCAAGAAGCAGAATTGAAAGGTGTGGAAGAATATGCTATTGAATGTTCTATCTTAAAGGTAGCAGTTTCTGAACATGTACAACAATGTACTGATGAAGGAATTCAAATTTTTGGAGGAATGGGATTCTCTGAAGATACTCCTATAGAATCTGCATGGAGAGATGCTCGTATCGCTCGTATTTACGAAGGCACGAATGAAATTAACAGAATGCTTTCTATCGGAATGTTAATTAAAAAAGCAATGAAAGGGCATGTAGATTTATTAGGTCCTGCAACTGCAGTTGCTAAAGAATTGACCAGTATTCCATCATTTGCAACCATAGATTATTCTGAGTTATTTTCAGAAGAAAAAAATATCATCGCCAACCTTAAAAAATTATTTTTAATGGTAGCTGGAGCAATATTGCAAAAATATGGAGAAAAAATTGAAGAACATCAACAGTTAATGCTTGCGTGTTCTGATATTTTAATTCAGATTTATATGGCAGAATCAGCGATATTAAGAGCTGAGAAATTAGCAAAAAGAAATGGAGAAGACACTGTAAAAGAACAAATTGCAATGGCTAAATTAAATTTATTTCATGCTATTGATGTCATAGAAACTGCTGGTAAGCACTCTATTATTTCTTTTGCAGAAGGTGATGAACAACGTATGATGTTGATGGGTTTAAAACGTTATTTGAAATACACGAATATGCCAAACATCATTGAATTAAGAAATATTATTGCAGATAAAGTTGTGAAAGAAAATAGCTATTGTTTCTAAAACAATAGTTTAAAAAAAAATCTTTTGACTAATTAGTTGAAGGTTTTAGTTGTTTGTTTAAAAGGATCGTTAAATTAATTTTTAACGATCTTTTTTCTTTGGATAAAAACCCCGTTACTTTCTCAACAATGAGAAATTTCCTTTACGTTCTCTAGTTTTTCCGTTTTTATCGGTAAGTAAGATAGAAAACCAATAATCATCCGAAGGGAGTACCTTACCGTTG
>Ga0256845_1001512_pt1 | contig 18520 bp, 9 predicted proteins | sample RiftiametaG_FD_189101 | JGI IMG/M metagenome (GOLD analysis project Ga0256845, IMG submission 189101) | Tube worm associated microbial communities from hydrothermal vent at the East Pacific Rise, Pacific Ocean - Riftia | ecosystem: Host-associated > Annelida > Integument > Unclassified ...
AGCCGGTGTTCGGGGTGACGCTCTATCGCTTTATGGTCGAGCGGTGGCTGAATCGAGATCGGGGCAAGCACCACATCAAGCCCGATCACAAGCGTGGGCTCATGCGCTATCTCGCCGCCGAGACCTGGGCGCGGGGCTCTCGCTTGGTGCCCGCCTCTGAGCTCGAGGCGTGGTTTGGTCGGTGGTTGGAGAGCGATCCAGTTCTATCTCGCCGCTACCGAGATGTGGGCATGGACAAGCTCGAGGAGGACCTGCGCACGGCGACCTTCTTGGTTCGGGAAGATGGGGACGAAGACCCAAAGCGCAGCTCGGGCTTTCGCTTCGCCCACTCTTCTATGCAGGAGTACTTTCTTGCCTGCTACCTCTTCGAGGCCCTGGAGCGTGACGAGGCTGTACGCTGGCGCTTTGGCGACGTCAGCATGGAGACCTGGGGTTTTTTTGTGGAGCTGGTGCGCGAGCGTGGAGGGGGCGACCTGTGGGCGCGGATGAGCGCGTGGGTGCGGGGGGAGCACCCGGCGGCTCGCGCGTTGGTGCTGCGTTTTGTGGTCGCGGGGCAGGGTCGGGATTGGCCCAAGCCGTCGTTGGCGGGGGGGGACTTTTCGGGCGTGAAACTACAGGGAGCGGTGTTGCGTGGGCCCCTCGATCTTTCGAATACGCGGTGGGCGGGCGCGAACTTGCGTCAGGTCGATTGGGAGGGGGTCACCCTGGATAGGGCGGACTTCGAGGGCGCGGACCTCTTTGATGTGACGTGGAACGAGTGTTCGGCGAAGGGGTGCTCGTTTGGTGGGGCGCAGGTGAATGGTGGGGTGTTTCGGAAGGTGGATTGGGCCGGGGCGAGCTGGGAGGGGGTCGAGGGGGCGTGGCCGCGGGGCGGGCGCTTTGTGTTTACGCGGCCCGCGGGGAGTGCTGAGGAAGGGGTCATTGGGGAAGGAACGGTGTTGTCTTTGGCCGGTCGAGAGGCGGAGAGGGGGCGCCAGCTAAGGCTAACGAAGCGCGAGTTTGGTGCTGGCGAAGAGCCAGCTTGGTCTCCCGATGGGGAGCGGGCGCTGGTCGCTTGTGCGGACGCGAGCGTGCGCCTGTGGGACGTCGCCACTGGCGAGTGCATCGCGGTATGGACTGGTCACAAAAAGGTGGTCAATTTTTGTGCCTTCTCCCCAGATGGCACGCGCGCTCTTTCAGCCAGCTCCGACAGTACTTTGCGCCTGTGGGACGTCGCCAGCGGCGAATGCATCGGAGCCTGGATGGGCCATAATCTCCCGGTCTTTTCCTGTGCCTTCTCCCCAGATGGTGCGCGCGCTCTCTCAGCCAGCGTCGACGGGACCTTGCGTCTGTGGGATGTCGCCAGCGGAGAATGCCTCGGTGTCTGGACGGGCCACAAAGGCTCGGTCACCTCCTGCGCCTTCTCTCCAGACGGGACGCGCGCCCTCTCTGCCGGCGAGGACAGTACCTTGTGCCTGTGGGATGTCGCCAGCGGCGAATGCCTTGGTGTCTGGACTGGCCATGAAGATCCGGTCACCTCCTGTGCCTTCTCTCCAGACGGGATGCGCGCCCTCTCAGCCGGCATCGACAATACCATACGCTCGTGGGATGTCGCCACTGGCGAGTGCATTGTTATTGAGACTGGCCACAAAGACTCGGTCATTTCCTTTTCCTTTTCCCCAGATGGCGTGCGCGCCATCTCAGCCGGTGAGGATAGTACCATGCGTCTGTGGGACGTCGACAGTGGCGAATGCATCGCTGTCTGGGTTGGCCGGAGGTTTCCGGTCACCTCCTGTGCTTTCTCCCCAAATGGAACGCGCGTCCTCTCAGTCAGCCTCGACAGTACCTTGAGCCTGTGGGATGTCGCCAACGGCGAATGCATCGCTACTTGGACTGGCCACACGCTCCCGGTCGCCTCCTGCGGGTTCTCCCCGGTCGCCTCCAGCGTCCTCTCTGCTGGCTATGATGGCACTGTGCGGCTGTGGAGCACCTCCAGCGGCGCATGCCTCGGCATTTGGATAGGCCACAAAGGTCCGGTCCTTTTCTGCGCCTTCTCCCCAAACGGGACGCGTGTCCTCTCAGCCGGTTTCGATAGTACCTTGCGGCTGTGGGATGTCGGCAATGGTGAATGCATCGCTGTTTGGACTGGGCACAAAGGTCTGGTCAGCTCCTGCGCGTTCTCCCCGGTTGCCCCCTGCGCACTTTCTGTCGGCTATGATAGTACTATAAGGCTGTGGGACGTATCCAGCGGCGAATGCCTCGGTGTCTGGACAGGCCACAAAGGTCCGGTCCTTTTCTGTGCTTTCTCCCCAGATGGGACGCGTGTCCTCTCAGCTGGATCCGACAGCACAATGCGGCTGTGGGACGTGGCCACCGGAGAGAGTGTCGCGGTCTGGACAGGCCACAAAGGCCCGGTCAGTTCCTGCGCCTTCTCCCCAGACGGCGCGCGTACCCTCTCTGCCAGCCACGACAACAGCTTGCGGCTGTGGGATGTCGCCACCGGAGAGTGTGTTGGTGTCTGGACAGGCCACAAAGGCTTGGTCAGCTCCTGCGCCTTCTCTCCAGACGGAGCCCGTGCGCTCTCAGCCAGCACCGACAACACTATGCGGCTGTGGGACGTCGCCACCGGGGAATGCCTCGCTGTCTGGACTGGCCACGAAGACTCAGTCCTCTCCTGCGCCTTCTCCCCAGACGGTGCCCGGGCCCTCTCTGCCAGCACCGACAAGACCTTGCGGCTGTGGGACGTCGCCAACGGCAAGCTCGAGCGCACCGTTACGCTCCTCCCCGACAGCCACATCGTCCACTCTCCTGATGGCCACATCATCGAGGCCTCAGACGGCGCATGGCGTTGGCTCCGTTGGCAGGTCCGCGACACAGAAGGCAAGCCGCTCATGCTCCCTCTGGAGGCCTTCGGCCCGCTCCCGCGTGCGAAGGTCCAGGCCGAGCACAGCTGAGTCGAGACTGCCCGCGAATGAAACCTCGGACCCAGTCGAGTTTCACGCTCCCGGTCGCCTCACCGCACCCCAGCCGCACGTGCGAGCACCCCCTCGACCGCCGATCACCCCCACATCCGCGGTCGCCAACCCAGCCTCGCCATACCCGAGCCCGGGTTGCCTTTGGTTCACGCCCCTCGGCCGGTACGAGTCGTCACCGTCGGGCACCAACCACCGCGCCTACCCCCCTCACAAACCCCGTCTAAACAGCCACCTGTAGCACTCTAGCGCCCCTTCTCCCTCCGGTGACGAACGGTGACGTCGGGGCGGGCCCGTGATGTGGGCGTGACCCCGTCGTCCCTGACCGTCAGGGGGGCTGGGCGTCATTGTGGTCCTGCGTTGGGGAGCTCCCGCCGCATCACAGGACGAGGACAGGAATCATGGCTATCAAGTTTGGACGAAAGCAGCTCCCCGGGGGCTACGCGGCGAGTGACTTCAGCTACCAGGGGCAACCCGCGAAGGACCAGGGGGACTTTGGTCCCGAGGTTGGGATCGCGGACATGGCCTCGGTCAATCAGTTCGAGGCTCGCAACAGCTCGAAGTACTACCACGCGGGGGTCCTGTGCGCGAAAGGGACCTGGTTCGTCTATGTGGAGTGGGGGCGGATCAGCGGTGGGAAGAGCTGGCCTGGGGCGCGCCCCAAACCCGGGATGGACTTCATGTTCACCCAATGCAGCGATGAGGACGAGGCCCGGGCGACCTTTCGCAAGCAGTGCCGCTCGAAGAATGTGTCGCGCCTGACCAAGCAGGTCATCGGTGGCAAGACGATCTGGACGGCGAAGATCGACAGCAAGGGCAAGGCGAAGGACGCGTACATCGTCCAGGATCTGGCGACCCGCGAGCGCGGGCTCCCCGATGCGTATTCCATCAAGGACAGCGCGGGGGTCGACCCGAAGACGCTGGCCAAAAAGGTGGCTGCGAAGAAAAGGGCCACCAAGCGCGGGCGTCCCAGCAAGAACTTTCAGCCCCAGGTGATCGCGCTGGCCCGCGATCTGGTCGGTGGAACGCGTGACTACGCCCGGGCGGCGGCTCAGGCGACGGGGATCATCCCGACGATGAAGTCCATCGTGGAGGTCCGCGACGAGCTCCTGCCGCTGGCGCTCCAGCGTATCGCCCACATCACCAAGGCCAAGCCGCAGCGCGAGCGGGAGGCGCAGGCGAGCTGGGAAAAGCGGCTGCTGACGGCGCAGCTGGGCGACGGGAAGCTGATCGCGGTCTCGAAGTTGGTCGCGGCGCTGGTCCCTCGGGTGATCCCCAGGAGTGGCTCGGCGCAGCAGCGGGCCCAGGCGACGCTCCTGTCTTCGGCGAATATATTGACGATCCAGAGCGACCTGGACGCGTTCGCCAGCTCGCTGGAGAACGAGGACTTCAGCGTGGACGAGGAGCGCAAGGGGGAGCCGGACATCGACCCGGACGAGGTGCTCAACGCTGACGTGACGTGGATCGACCCGAACTCCACAAAGGGCAAGTGGCTGGCCGCGACCTACTCGAAGATGAGCAACGATCGCCACGGCTACATCTCGGGCAAGCTGGTGATCAAGAACATCTTCGAGGTCCGGCGCCCGGAACTCGACAAGCGCTTCGAGGCGGCGGTCAAAACGGTGGCCCAGCGGTGTGGGGGCAAGTTCAAGGACAACGCGCGCCTCCAGCCGCGGCGGCGTTCGGACCTGACCTCGATCTCGGACTACGCCGGCGATGCGAACGTGTTTTTGGGGATTCACGGCACCCGGGCGGTCAATATTCATCCGATCTTGTCGAGCAACCTGCGCCTGCCTCGCTCGCTTCCGGGGGCCCAGATCACGGGCGCGGCCTTTGGTCACGGGATCTACTTCGCCACCGATTGGCGCAAGTCCTATGGCTATACCGGGCACGGGAACAGCTATTGGTGTAAGGGCGGCTCGATCCGGAAACGCGGTTTTTTCATGTTCCTCAACGATGTGATCATGGGCGACGCGTACATGGCGAGCTCCTGTGGGTCGTGGTCGAAGCCACCCAAAGGCAAAGACTCGGTCGCGGCTTACGACACCTATGTCTCGAGCCTGGCCAATGACGAACACATCATCTTCAACCCGGACCACCAGCGCATTCGCTACATCATCGAGGCCGACCTCGAGTAGGGGCGTCTGTCACGGCTGCTGCGACCGTCAATCTCGACCTTCTTTCAATCACAACACCATAGGGAATCAGTATGAACATCTCCAAGCACACCGACACCTCCGTTTTGAGCGACAACCCCTACCTCGCCGCCGATGAGCAAGGTGCAGACATCTCCGATGCACGCGGTTGGCAAGACGCGGTCTGCGTATGTGTAGACTATGCCCTGGTCTTGGATCGCTGCTTCTCGTCGGGGGAGATCGCCAAGTATCTGCGGGAGGAGCGAGCCGACTTTCGCTTCGGGGTGACCGAGATCGGCGAGTTTGTGAAAGACCTGTTTCACAGCGGCGCGATCGAGTACAGCGACGCGGAGGGAGAGAGCTGGGCGGCGGTCCAGGTGCCCAGGCGAACCGAGGGCGGGAGTCGGACGCCGGCGAACACGGAGGTGTTTGTGTACGCGCCCTCGGTCGCGGCCGGGAAGGTGCACGAGTTCGAGGTCGAGATTCCTCGACCCGGGTTCACGCCGACGGCCCTCGAGCTCCAGCGCTTCGCGGTGGCCTCGGCCCAGGCCAACGCGGAGATGGTGGCCTCGGTGCACGCGGACGGGCGTCTGTGTATCCCTCGGCGGGCCTTCGAGAGCCTCTCACATGCTACCCAGGTCGCTATCCGCGGGGGCGATCGGGTGTGGGTCGAGATCCTCGACGGCGGCGCGGGGCTGCGTATCTACCTCGGGCAGCGCGACGGATGCAGCGAACACGACCTGTCCCAGGACCGCGGCCGGGTCCGCTTCAGTGCGCCGGACAGCCGGGTGAGCTTTGTGCAGGGGGCCCGGCACCCGATCGTCGTGGAGGCGGGTGGGCTGACGATCCGCCTCGACGTCCAAGCCTGAGCGCCGCGGGGCTCGGGGTTCCAGTTCGATCTCTGCTTCGAAGTCGTGACTCCGATTTCGATTTCGACTTCGGGCGCGTCTGAATCCGATTTCGATTTCGATTTCGATTTCGATTTCGATTTCGACTCCGACTCCGATTCCGATTCCGATTCCGATTCCGATTCCGATTCTGATTCCGATTCCGATTCTGATTCTGATTCTGATTCTGATTCCACTTCTCCGCTCCGATGTCTCCGAACCGAAAGTCCGACCCCATGGAATCTGCCGCACGCCCCCTCTCCCCGCCGACGAGCTCTCACCCGACACCCTTCGATCAGGGTGGGTCTCCCACCAGTCGGGGGGCGGGCTTGGGTCCGGCCCAGCCTTGGCGGGCCCACAGGCGACCGGAGCGGGGCGTTCGGGCGCTCGATATCGGGCATGTCTTGCATTCTTCAGCACACAGCGGGGCTCCACTGCGTGCACCCTTGCGGGCAGCGGTACCGAATCTCCCCCGGTCGATGTCCGCGGTTCGGCCCGAGCGGGCGGGATCCGCTGCCGACTCGGCCGGCGAGCTCGCGCTTGCGGATGTAGGCAAAAAGGTCGAGGCGAGGACGGTGATCAGCGTCGCTGCGGCGGTGGGAGTGACGACCGGGATCGGTGTCGGGGTGGCCTTTGGTACGGTGGATGTGGCCCTTGGCAGTTTTGGTGTGTTCGCTTCGGTGGCCGTCGCTGCGTTTGTGGGAGCGGTGACCCTCGGACTGTGTAGCGCGGCCGCAGCCCTGTGGGGAGAGGACCGCCGCGGGTGTGTCGAATCCGAGCACAGTGGCCGTGCGGACACAGTTCGCGGTGGGGTGGATGCACGCGGGAATGTGCCCCAGCTGGAGGGCGGACAGGTAGTAGCGAAGTCGAGGGCTCGACCGCGTCAGCCTCGGATTTGGGGTTGAGACTATTGTGATTCGGAATGACGACTGCAGCGCGATCTTCGGGGTCGAGAGGGAGCCGAAGGTCGGTGCTCGCTCTCGAACCGGCGCGGAGAGTGGGGCGCTCGGACAGGGCGCGGCGCGTGGGCCAGACCTGGTAGAGTGGCGGACATGGACACTAGAATGAAGCGTTTCGTGCTCGTCTCCGGTGGAAAATTATCTCGTGGCACCTCGGTAGAGGTTCGGGCCCCGTCACCCTGGTCCATACCCAGCCGGATATCCGGTGGGTTCAGTGGGTTCAGTGGGGTCGATGCGGGGGTGCAGGGTCGGCCTGCTCTCGATGGCGAGCCCGAGTTCAGACCCGCAGTCGGGCGCTGCGGCGGGTTGTTGGGGGTGGCGTTGTTGGCCCTCGTGAGCGCCGGCTGTGGAGATTCGAGCCCAGGGGATGGAGAGGGCCGCGAGAGCGCGGCGACCGACGACGAGCTCGGCGATCAGGGCAGCGCTGAGCAGGGCAGCAGCGATCAGGGCAGCGGCGAGCAGGGGACGAGTGACCAGGGCTCGGAGACCAGCGAAAGCGCGACCGCCGACAACGGTGAGTCGGAGTCCGAGACGGACTCCGAGTCCGAGACGAATTCCGGTTCCGAGACGAATTCCGAGTCCGAGACGAATTCCGGTTCCGAGACGAACTCCGAGGACGACACCGACGGGTCGGACTCGAGCACCGACGGGCCCATGAGCACGACCGGAGGAGACGGCTGCGACAAGGTCGACTTCGTGTTCGTCATCGACAACTCGGTCTCCATGCTGCCCGAACAAGAGGCACTGAGCGCGGCCTTCCCCGGGTTCATCGCGGCCATCGAGGAGAGCCTGGACACGGACGACCACATCCTGGTGACCGACACGGACCTCTCGGGGTGGTGCACGGCTGGGAATTGCGCGAACCCGGACACGCTGCATCCGACCTGCGAGGGGCCCGACTCCTACGCGTGCACCCTGGAGCTGGAGGCCTGCGACATCACCATGGGTTCGGGGGTAGTCAAGCCGGCCGGTCAAGCGGCGAGCAACATGTTCTGCGATCCTTTTGGTGGCAACCGCTACATGATCGAGGATGAGCCGGAGAAGGTGGATGTATTCAACTGTATGGCCCACGTGGGGCTGGCCGGTTTCCCCTCGGAGCGCCCTCTAGACGCGCTGGTCCAGACTGTGAGCCCCAACCTCAACGGCGAAGGGGGCTGCAACGAGGGCTTCCTGCGTGACGACGCGATCTTGGTGTTGACCTTCATCAGCGACGACGACGACAATAACGAGTTCAACTCGCCGGCCGACGCCTTCGAGGCGGTACTTGCGGCCAAGGGTGGTGATCTCGACCGTGTCGTGGTGCTGGGTCTGACCCCGGGTGACGACAACAACTGCTCGTTCACCCCCGGGGCCGGCGATCACTGGGTGGAGTTCATCGAGATGTTCGGCGACCAGGGCCTGCACGGTGGTAGCTGTGACGACGACTACATTCCGTTCTTTCAGGGCGCCGTAGACACGATCGTCGAGGCCTGTCAGGCGAATCCTCAATAAGCGGTGCTGAGGCCATTTGCCCCGCTATTCGGGAGCGAGCCAGTCGGCTTTCTAGCTCTGCGCATAGCCGCTCAAAACCGCTCAGGGGCGCTCGAGCGCCGTAAAGAAGCGCCCACGGAGGGGGGCGCTTGCGTCCCCGACGCGTTGGGGTCGTGGCAATGAATTTGTATTGCCAATTTGAGCGGGTTGTTGATAGCGTGAAATTGTAGTGATGCAGAATGTGGGGAGTTCAGAGATGCGACAGCGAGAGGCAAAAGTGAGCATGAGGACCGGTCAGAAGACCATTCAGACCTACCTCGGTGAGCTCTCCCGGGTCGACGTGTTGACGGCCGAAGAGGAGCGGGCTGTGGCGGCCGATATCGCGGAGGGTCGGGCGCGCTACTGGCGGGCCCTGTTCGCCTACCCCCCGTTCACGGAGGCGATCGCTGCGGTGACCATCGAGGCGATGGAGCACGACAACCTCGAGACCATCCCGCGTGATGAGCTCAAGGCGCTGCGCCAGTGCTCGCGGGCGTTTCGGGACCGGGAGACCCAGGGCAACCGGGCGGCCTTCGACCGCGCCCGGATGACGGTGGCGGAGGCCATGGCCGAGCTCGATCTCGACGGCGCCTACGGCGACGGTCTGGCGGCCGACATCGCCGCGGTCCAGGGCGGGCACAGCGACGCCCTGCGCCTCGAGGTTCCGCACCCACCGCGCGGGAGCCGGCCGTTCGCTCGCTACGTACAGCTCGTGCGCAGCACGGGGCAGGCGGTGGCCCTGGCCAAGGCCCGCTTCATCCGCGCCAACCTCCGCCTGGTGGTGACGATCGCGGGGCGCTATGACCAGCGCTCGATGAGCCTCTCGGACCTGATCCAAGAGGGCAACCTCGGGCTGATCAAGGCCGTCGATCGCTTTGATGGACGGCGCGGGTTTCGGTTCTCGACCTACGCGACGTGGTGGATCCGGCACGCCATCAACCGAGCGCTGGCCAACCGGGGTCGAACGGTGCGCCTGCCCGCCCACGTGGCCACCGACGTCCAGCGTATCCATCGCGCCGCCAGGGCCTACGAGCTGCGCACGGGCGAGCTGGCGGACGACGCCGAGCTGGCCGGTGAGACCGGCCTGAGCGAGGCCCGGATTCGCAAACTGAGCCGCCTGAGCCTGCACCGGCCGGTCAGCCTCGACGCGCCCAGCGCCCAGGAGGACGGGTCTCGGGGTCTGCTCGATCGCCTGGAGGACCCCTCTGCGCCCGAGCTCTCGAAGCTGCTCGAGATCGAGGCACTCAGCCATCACCTGCACGAGGCCCTGGTCGGCCTCGACCCTGTGGAGCTCGACATCCTGCGGCGCCGCTACGGCCTGGGGCCCGACGGAGAGCGAGAGTTGGAGCCGATGACGCTGCGGGAGCTCGGGGCACGCCACTCGCTCTCGCGCGAGCGGATTCGTCAGCTCCAACAGCGGGCGCTCGGGAAGCTCCGCCGTGAGTTCGTTCGTCGCCGCCTGATCTGACTTGATCTGACTTGATCAGGCCTGACCTGACCTGACCTGACCTGACCTGATCTGATCTGACCTGATCAGGCCAGAGTCTGACCCGACCTTCGGGCCGGTTCGCGGTTCGCGGCAGCGGTCTGCGCAAGCTTCTCTCTCGACTCGAGTTCGGCCCAACTGGGGCTGGGCTCGAGTCGCGCTGCGTCCGGGTCCGGTCGAGCAGAGGTCGCTTCGGTGGTTCGAACGCGGGCTTCGGGCATCGCGTTGTTTGCTTGGCCGAGGCGGCTCGGGAGGCGAGTTCGCTCGACCTCGAGAGAGGCTTCATCCGTGGGTCGAGCGACTTCGTTGACGGGTCGAGCGACTTCGTCGACGGGGAGGCAGTATCGCGCTGAGTCGAGAGAAGAAATTTTGGGTCCGACCTGCTCGGGTGGGCAGCGCTCGAAGCGCGGGATGAGCTCAGGTGTTGCGCGGCGTCCGCAGCCTTGGGTTAGGCACACGCAAAATACGCGCCTTGCCCATTCTAGGGCCCTATTTCGCCCCAGGCTTGGCACTGTCGACATATCTCCATATCCTGATGAGGCGATGGCGTGCCCTCGGCCGACTCGCCCCAGCGCCCGTGCCCGACCTGACCCAGACCATCGACCTGCTCTCGGTGTTCGCCGATCCCACTCGGGTCCGCCTGGTCGCGCTCTTGGATCGCAGCGAGTTGAGCGTGGCCGAGCTGACCCGGATCACCGACCTGCCCCAACCGCGAGTTTCGACCCACCTGCGCAGGCTCAAGGACGCGGGTCTGGTCCGGGACCGGCGCGATGGGAGCTCGAACTTCTACTCGGTCGATGTCGACAACATGGGGGAGTCGGCGCGCTCGCTGTGGAAGCTGGTCGACGCGGGCGTGGAGGACGAGCTCATGGCCCAAGATCAGCGCCGGCGAGAGGCCGCCCTGGCGCTGCGCGAGACGCCGCTGCGCTGGCCCGACGAGGTCGCAGGACAGATGGAGCGGCACTACTCGCCCGGTCGGACCTGGGAGGCGGCGGCCCGCGGGTTGCTCGGATTCCTGCGCCTGGGGCGGGTGCTCGACATCGGCTCGGGCGACGGGGTCAACGCCGAGCTGATCGCAAATCAAGTCGAGTCGCTGACCTGCCTCGATATCAGTGAGCGGGTGATCGCGGCGGCTCGGCGCAGGCTGGAGCGCTTCTCCCATGTCGACTTTCGGGTCGGGGACATGCACGACATCCCGGCCGCGGACCACAGCTTCGACGCCGTCCTCTCCCTGCATGTATTGACCTACTCGCGGGAGCCGGCCAAGGCGATCCGGGAGGCGGCGCGGGTGCTCGTGCCGGGGGGCTCCCTGGCTCTGGTGACCCTCGCGGCGCACACCCACACCAAGATCGCGGCCGCCTACGACCACGTCAACGACGGCTTCTCCCCATCCTCGCTGGCGGCCATGTTGGTCGCGGCGGGGCTCCACGTTCAGCGCTGCGCGCCCAGCTCCCGGGAGCGCCGCAAACCAAATTTCGAGGTCGTGACGGCCTTCGCAACAAAGCCGACTGCACCGTGAACAGCGTCAATGCACACTCCGCCGCCGGGCGGGCCGCTCGCCTCGAGACCCTCCACGCCCTCCTCGCCGAGCGCATCGTGCTCCTCGACGGGGCCATGGGCACCATGCTCCAGAGCTACGGGCTCGAGGAGGGGGACTTCCGGGGCGAGCGCTTCGCCACCCACGAGGGCCAGCTCGGGGGCAACAGCGATCTGCTGTGCCTGACTCGGCCCGACGTCATCGCCGAGGTCCACCGCCGCTACTTTGAGGCCGGGGCCGACATCATCGAGACCAACACCTTCTCGGCGACCTCCGTCGCCCAGACCGACTACAAGCTCGGGCACCTGGCCCGGGAGCTCAACTTGGCGGCCGCCTCGATCGCCCGCGAGGTCGCCGACGAGATGAGTACCCCCGATCGCCCGCGCTGGGTGGCGGGGGCGCTCGGACCCACCAACCGGACCCTGTCCCTGTCCCCCGACGTCGACGATCCGGCCTACCGGGCGATCGACTTCGAGACCCTGCGCGCGGCCTATGTCGAGCAGATCGACGCGCTGATGGAGGGCGGGGTCGACCTGCTCTTGATCGAGACCATCTTCGACACACTCAACGCCAAGGCGGCGATCATGGCCAGCTACGACGTGTTCGACGCGCGCGGCGAGAGCCTGCCGGTGATGATCTCGGTGACCGTGACCGACCGCAGCGGGCGGACCTTGTCGGGGCAGACCATCGGGGCGTTTTGGCGGTCCATCGCGCACGTCAAACCGATCAGCGTGGGTCTCAACTGTGCGCTCGGTGCCCGGGCCATGCGCCCCTACGTGGTCGAGCTCGCGGCGCTGGCCGAGTGCGCCGTGTCTTGCTACCCGAACGCGGGTCTGCCCAACGCCTTTGGCGAGTATGACGAGCTGCCCGAGCAGACCGCGGCCGAGATCGGAGAGTTTGTGGACAGCGGGCTGGTCAACATCGTTGGCGGGTGTTGTGGGACCACCGACGAGCACATCGCGGCCATGGCCGCCTATGTGGAGGGACGGCGAGCCCGGCCGATCCCCGCCCTGGTCTCGAGCCCTGAGGAGCTGGCTGAGGCTCGGCTCGGACGCACCCAGCTCTCGGGTCTGGAGCCTCTGGTCATCGACTCGAGCTCGGGCTTTTTGATGGTCGGGGAGCGCACCAACGTCACCGGGTCGCGCCGCTTCGCCAAGCTCATCAAGGCCAACGACTACGACCGGGCCCTGAACGTGGCCGTGTCCCAGGTCCGGCGCGGCGCGAACATCATCGACGTCAATATGGACGAGGGCATGCTCGACTCGGAGCAGGCGATGACGACCTTCCTCAACTTGATCGCTTCGGAGCCCGAGGTCGCCCGGGTGCCGATCATGATCGACAGCTCGAAGTGGTCGGTGATCGAAGCCGGGCTGCGCTGTGTACAGGGCAAGGCGGTGGTCAACTCGATCTCCCTCAAGGAGGGGGAGGAGGCGTTCCTGGCCAAGGCCAAACAGGTCCAGCGCTACGGTGCGGCGGTCGTGGTCATGGCCTTCGACGAGCAGGGCCAGGCCGAGAACGCGGCCCGCAAGCTCGAGATCTGCTCCCGTGCCTATGCCCTGTTGACCACCCGCCTCGACTTCGACCCCAACGACATCATCTTCGACCCGAATGTGCTCGCGGTCGCCACGGGGATGGTCGAGCACGAGCGCTTCGCCCTCGAGTTCATCGCCGCGGCTCGGGAGATCAAGGCCGCCTGTCCGGGGGCCCGGATCAGCGGTGGGATCTCGAACCTCTCGTTCAGCTTCCGGGGCAACGATTTGGTCCGCGAGGCCATGCACTCGGCCTTCCTCTACAAGGCGATCGCCGCGGGTTTGGACATGGGCATCGTCAACGCCGGCCAGCTCGAGGTCTACGAGCAGATCGAGCCGAGCTTGCGCGAGCACGTCGAGGACGTGCTCTTTGCCCGTCGACCCGACGCCACCGACAGGCTGATCGCCCTCGCGCAGGGGCTGGTGGGCAAAAAGAAGGTCCACGCGCTGGACCTGAGCTGGCGCGAGCAGCCGGTCGAGAAGCGCCTCGAGCACGCGCTGGTCAAGGGCATCACCGACTTCGTGGTCGAGGATGCGGCGGAGGCCATGCAGGCTCTGGGCCGGCCGATCTCGGTGATCGAGGGCCCGCTCATGGACGGCATGAAGGTCGTGGGCCGGCTGTTCGGCGCCGGCAAGATGTTCCTGCCCCAGGTGGTCAAGAGCGCCCGGGTCATGAAGCGGGCGGTCGCCTATCTGACGCCCTTCATGAGCGACCAAGAAGAGGGGGGGGTGCTCGTACCTCAGGGTCGCGTGGTCTTGGCGACGGTCAAGGGCGACGTCCACGACATCGGCAAGAACATCGTCGCGGTGGTGTTGCGCTGCAACAACTACGAGGTCCACGATCTGGGCGTGATGGTCCAGGCGGAGACCATCCTCGAGGCCGCCGAGCGCGAGAACGCCGACATCATCGGGCTCTCTGGGCTGATCACGCCGAGCCTGGACGAGATGGTCTACGTGGCCAAAGAGATGGCCCGGCGCGAGTTCTCCCAGCCCCTGCTGATCGGCGGCGCGACCACCAGCCGCCAGCATACGGCGGTGAAGATCGCCCCTCACTTTCGCTCGCCCACGGTCCACGTGCTCGACGCCTCGCTGGTGGTCAACGTGGTCTCGGATCTGCTGAACCCGGAGCGCCGGGCCGAGCTCGATACGCGCAACCGGGCCCAACAGGCGAGCTTGCGCGAGCTGCATGAGCACCGGCTTCAGAACCCGATCACCCCCCTGATCCGGGCCCGGCGACAGACGCCGAAGCTGGACTTCAGCGATGTCGGACCGGCGGGGGCGGACATCGTGGCGCCGGCTCGGCTCGGGGTTCAGGTCGTCGAGGATCTGAGCTTGGCGGAGATCGCCGAGTACATCGATTGGACGTTTTTCTTCACGGCTTGGGAGCTGCGCGGCGTGTTTCCACAGATCCTCAAGCACCCCAAATACGGGGAGGCTGCGACCGAACTCTACGGTCATGGCCGGAGCCTGTTGGCCGATCTGATCGCCGGAGACAAGCTCGGGGTGCGGGCGGTGCAGGGGTTTTGGCCCGCGAACGCCGAGGGCGACGACATCGTGCTCTGGGACCCGGAGGCCCCCGGGAAGCGCGAACAGGCCCGGTTCTGCATGCTCCGCCAGCAGCAGGTCCGCGCGCCGAGCAAAGACTCGGACGCGCGCCCCGTGTACCGCTCGCTCGCCGACTTCGTGGCTCCGGTGGACTCGGGGGTCGTCGACTACGTGGGTGCCTTCGCCTGCACCACGGGCGTGGGCGCAGACGAGCTCGCGGCGCGCTACGAGGCCGAGGGTGACGACTACAACGCGATCATGGTCAAGTCTCTCGCCGACCGTCTGGCCGAGGCCTGCGCCGAGCTGCTCCACCATCGCGCCCGGCGAGCCTGGTATGCCAAAGACGAGGCGCTGAACAAGCTGGAGCTCAACCGGGAGCGCTACCGCGGTATCCGTCCAGCCTTTGGATACCCGGCCTGCCCCGACCACAGCGAGAAGGCGGCTCTGTTCGAGCTGCTCGGGGCGCCCGCGCAGGGGATTACTTTGACCGAGTCCTTTGCCATGAGCCCGGGGGCGGCGGTCAGCGGCATCTACTTGGGCCACCCGCGCAGCCGCTACTTCACGCTGGGCAGGATCGGCCGCGATCAGGTCGAGGACTATGCCCGGCGAAAGGGCATGTCCGTGGGTGAGGTCGAGCGCTGGCTCGGACCGAACTTGGGCTACGACCGGGCCGGCGACGCGGCTGCTTAGGAGCCGCTCACAGCCCGAGGGCCTGGAAGACCTCGGGTTTGACGGTCAGGTAGATGTTCGAGCCGTCGATCTTTTTGATCTTGAGGGGCTGACAGCGGATCAGGCCGGTGATCAGGGTGATGAAAAACGCCAGCACGCCGGTGAGCAACGCGATGGGTTGGTTGGCGGCCACACCCGCAGCGATCAGCCCGATGGAGGCGAGGGGCCCGAAGATCGCCAGCAGGATGCTGTTGAAGCGGCGCTTCTTGAACTCGGGGGACAGGGCGTAGCTGAGCGTGCCCCGCTTGCGGACCACCAGGTAGATGATCAGGTAGAGCAAGATGTTGACCAAAATGGCGACGGCCACAGCGGGGTGCGCCCACTGGAGCTTCTTGTCGACCATCTCGCCATTCGCCGGCTTGCCCGTGGCGATGCAGACGTCGCCAGGGAGCACCGAGCCCGACTCGACCACCAAGAGCTCGCCCTCGCGCCAGTAGTTGGCCGTCGCCGGGACCATCGTCGCGTCGAACGCGGCGTGGGCCGGGGCTTGATAGGGGTTGAAGCCCCCCTGGTCACCAGAGCCTGGATTCGACATGGCCCCGAGTTTGCCGGGCGGGAGGCGGGCAGGCAAGGCGGGACGACACACCCGGACGCGCCCGGACACGGGGAGGCCGAACAACGAAGGGCGAGGCGATTGTCGCCTCGCCCTTTCGGGTGCTGTTTGGGGATGTGGTCCTCGCCTCAATCCATGGGCGGGCAGGAGACGTCGATCAGCGTCACGTAGCGGGGCATGGTCGGGAACTGAGGATGCAGGACAGTGCACTCTCGGGTCGGGTGCTCCACGGACACGCTGTAGGTTCCGAGCTCGGCGGGGTCGAGGTTGAAGGCGACCCAGAAAGGCAGCAGGCCCGAGAGGATCTCTGTGGTGTTGAGGACCGGGAGGTCGTCCGCGCCGACCCCATAGAAGGTGTCGGGGGGCAAGGGGGGATCGAAGGTCACGGTCGCTCCCTCTTCGGTGGCGGTCGGGTGGAGCAGGCGGACGATCGTGACGGCCTTGGTCTCGTCGGCCTCGACGTCCATGTTCTGCATTTGGAGGTAGCCCAGCTGGGTGTCGATGAGGGCGTTGCTGACCAGGCCGAGCTGGAGGTCGTCCGTGTCCATGTCGGGGGTCATGGCCGGGCGGATGCCGCCCCAGTAGCTCTCCTCGTCGCCGTCGATGCGGAAGAAGAGCTCGGTCTCTGGGGGCAGGCCGCTGATCGAGTACTTGCCCTCGTCGTCGGAGACGGTCTCGAAACCAGGCATGTCGATCACCGCAATGTCGGCGCCCGCGATACCCTGCATGGTGAAGAAGTCGGTGACCTCGCCAGCGACGATGATCTCGGTGACGCCGGTCTCGGTTTCGGTCTCGGTCTCCGTCTCCGTGTCGCTCCCCGATTCACCGGTCTCGGTGTCGGTGTCGGTGTCCGAGTCGGTCTCGGTGCCGACCTCGTCGCTGCCCTCGGTGCTGACGTCATCTGCGCACCCCGTGGCGAGGCTCAGGGCGAGACCGAAGGTGAGGACAGAGGGGGCAAAAGGGGAGAGTCGAGTCAATTGAGTCTGCACTATGTTCACTCCAAATAGGCACCCAGGAGGGGGGAGAGGCCCAGGTGCCCGTGGACCCTACCACCAAAGCCGAGCGCCGCGAGCAGCGGCCCGCCGCCCGCCGCAGGCCCCCCCCCTGCCGCGGCGTGCCGGCCTCGCGGCAGCTCTCACAGCAGCCGGGCGGGAGGCCCGAGCGCGTCAGTTGGCCTTGTGGCTGGTCTTGATCAGCTTGAACTCGGTGCGTCGGTTCTTGGCGCGGCCGGCTTCGCTGTCGTTCGACGCGCGGGGCTCGCTCTGACCTGCACCGCGAGTCTCGAGTCGGTCCGGACCGGTGCCACCTTCGATGAGGTAGGCCCGGACCGCGTCGGCTCGGTCCTTGGAGAGCTGCCTGTTGTATTCGGCGCTGCCCTCGTTGTCCGTGTGTCCGACGATCTCGATGCGGATGTCGGGGTAGTCGTCCAGGACCTCGAGAGCGCGGTCGAGGGTCTCTTTGCTCGAGGCCGTGACCTCCGAGGAGTCGTGGTCGAACTCGATACCCTCGATGACGCCGCTGAATACGACGATGTCGTCGGGGAGCTCGTCTGGGCAGCCGTCGTCGTCCTTGTAGCCGTTCACGGTCTCGGGGCGATCGATACAGGCGTCGACGTCGTCGGTGAAGCCGTCGCCATCGGTGTCGCGCTTGGGGCAGCCATCGGGGTCGACTCCGGCCTCGTAGGGGCAGGCGTCGTCGACGTCGAGGAAGCCGTCTTCGTCGGTGTCGCGTGGCGGGCAGCCGTCTGGGCTCACGCCGGGGGTGTCCGGGCAGCTGTCGACCTCATTTTTGAAACCGTCGCCGTCTCGGTCGGGGTTGGGCGGCAGGATCGGCTTGGGCTTGGCCCGGCCGAGCGTGACCGAGAGCCCGGCGAGGATCTCGAAGTGATTCGTGAACGAGCGCTGGGTGGCGGCTCGGGCGGTGAGTGTGTGTCGGCCCTCGACCCGCAGCGCGAGCCAGCGGTTGAGGAAGACCTTGAGGCCCAGACCCCAGTGCATGGCCGGGTCGACGTCGTTGCCCAACAAGATCGGGTTCGAGCGCACGCCGACGGCACCGCCGCCGACGACCAAGAAGGGGACCACGCTCCACATCGGGAGCTGGGCCACGAGGTGACCGCGGGCGGTCCACACCAGCGAGGGGTCGTTGGTGCTGTTGCGGATCCGCACCGGCATCACGCCGCCCTCGGCCTCGATGCCGAGGTACTCGAGAGGAAAGAAGGCCGCGCGCAGACCGACGTCGCCGTTGAGTTTCCACAGCGGCTTTTGAGGCAGGCTGTCGGGACTGTAAAAATCGTGGTTGTCGGCCGGCAGGAACAGGCCGCCGTAGATGCCGATCTCACCCATGTTGCGCTCTGGCGCCCAGCGCCGGAGCCAGGGCACGTCGCCCCGGTTTTGCTCGTGGGAGTCGACGCCCCTCTCGACACCTCGGTCGGGGTCGGGAGGCGCGGTCGCTTTGCTCCGATCGCCGCTGCGCTCCGGCGAGACCGCGATCGGGTCGGCAGCCGCCGCCTCCGTGGTGTCCTCGGGCGGCGCCGCGGCAGCGGGGGCAGCCAAGGCCAAGCTGGCCACGCATGAAGCGAGGCCAAAAGGAGCAAAGTGGACCAGTCGCGCGGGGGAGCGTTTCATCGCGGGTTTTGACGGGGGCGCGGAGTAGGGGGCGGGAGAGTAGGGGGCGGGAGAGTAGGGGGCGGGAGAGTAGGGG
>Ga0256845_1001513_pt1 | contig 18508 bp, 34 predicted proteins | sample RiftiametaG_FD_189101 | JGI IMG/M metagenome (GOLD analysis project Ga0256845, IMG submission 189101) | Tube worm associated microbial communities from hydrothermal vent at the East Pacific Rise, Pacific Ocean - Riftia | ecosystem: Host-associated > Annelida > Integument > Unclassified ...
ACTTAGTACGTTTAGAAGTACAGTAAAGTTTAAAGGATCTAAAACACAGTTCTCTCGTTTATCTAATTACATTAGTGAATATAATACTATTTATTTAGCTTAGGGCTTGTACCCAACAGACTGGAGGATAGTTATTTTTGTCTGTAATGCATTTGTGGTATAAAAAAGGAGTAAAAGAAAGTTGTTGTGCTTCAGTACACCAGCATAAAAAAGCCCCCAAATTGGGGGCTTTTTTTATGCTTTGATGGTTTTTTATTATATCTCTAACTCTGTTGGATGACAAGTATTGGCACTTAAGTTAACGGTGCCTTGCCATAAAATTGTATTTTTAGAATCGGTAACTTTGTAAGGATAGGTTTTTGATTTATCACTACCTAATGGTTTAGTAACTTTAACTATTCCTTGTGTGTCGCAATCAGGCTCTGACCCGGACCAAAAAACATCAGTAGCATAAGAACCTATAATCGACCCCTCAACTGAAATAGTTAAACTACTAATTCCTGATAGTATTAAAGCATCAGCAGTATTTTCTCTAAAGTAGAATGAAACATCACTTTCGTATATACACGAACCATCATCTTTATCCGATACTACACTAAAATTTATACTTTCAACATCCGTACACCCCTGTTCCTTAGAACAGCTTGTTAATTTTCCTACTATCCCTAGTATTAGAATTGCTTTTAAAAATTGTTTTTTCATAATTGCCTATTTTTATATAATCCTCTTAATTTTTCTAAATCCTTATCTGTTCCTTTTACGATACAAGTACCTTGCCATAGTCCTGTAACTCCTAAGGTAACATTATCACATATTTTGTATGTTAAATTTCCTTTAGTAACAATGTACTCTAACAAGAATAAGGTTTTTTTCTGTATAAACAAAATTTGTTTCATCATTTTTTTTATTGCTCAGGTGGTAATCCTATATTATCAATAATTATTTCTAGTTGTTTAGGTGTAAAAGGGTAGGAGTACTTACCAAATTTATTACTGATACTTTTTTCGCTAAGCATTGTTTTTAACTTTCTCATTAGTTGCTTATAACTAATATTGTATCTATTAGCCAGCGTACTTTTATTGTGCTTTTCTTCTAATATATTCATATCAATACCTCCCTGTGTACTTGTGATATAATTTTGTCAATCATATTTCTTTCAAAAGCTCCTAAGTCTACTAATAAGAACGCTTGTAAATAATTAAATAGAACACAAGCCGTTTCAGCTTCTATATTAAAGTGATACTTACTTTTAACAGGTATCAACATCTTACTTGTTTTTTGATAAAACTTAGTTAAAAGTACTTGGCACATTATATCTAGTTCGTCATTGGTTTTATCATTTTTAAACCCAGAGACTAATATCGCAACAATCTTATTTAGGCAGATAAACTCATCTTTTGTCTGTTTTAATTTTATTTTTTCGGGTCTGTTCATTGATTTTTAATTTTAGAAGTGTCTCTGTAATTTTGTATTTTTTCATTTTTTGCTTCTCTTTCTTTTATAAAATTGGGGTGTACTAATATTATTTTTTCACCGTGAGCCGCTCTATACCCCCATATATATCTACTATTCTCCATATTATTTTGCACGGAATAAATTATAGCTGATTCAGCTAACTTACCCCATTTCAAAATCATTTTTTCTAACCTTGCAAAACCTAATAGCGGTTTACGTTCTTTGCTGCCTGTAAAAGGAAAATCTCTGCTGTAAAATGTTCTTTTATTGCCATCAGCAAAATAAACGATTGCTTTGAAACTTGGGTTTTTGTCGTGAAATTTCATAATTGCCTATATTTTATTTGTTATAATTAATTGCCTGAGCTTCGGTTGATCCAAAATTGCTGCATACATTTTTGTTATCATTTTTTGTCTTGGGAAAATGGATCCTAATACTATTCATCTTTTTGGTTTTTATGTTATTATAACTCGTTTATTAAACTTATCTAGTAGATCTTTATCTTTAGTTTTATAAACACTTTGTTGAGCTTGAATATAGACACTTACGTCTTTAGGAGCAGCTTTAATTCTTCTTAATGCTAAATTCAAAACCTTGTTTTTGGCGGTTTTTTTCTTGCCTTCAATCCATTTTTTATACCAGAATGCCGTAGCGGTAAAACCTTTTTTATTATTTGGATCGAAGTAGTGGGAGGGTAGATGTATTTCGTAATCAGGGTACTTTTTGTAGTAAACAGATGCCATGCCCACACGCTTGACATACATTTCATATAAATTTCCTGCTTCTTTTTGATTGGTGGCTCTGTGAAAATATTTTATCAAGTGCTGTTTTCCAATTAATTCTTGATGCTCCATCATTTCAAAATCAACATAAATGGATTTAATCGCGTAATTCCAAAGGAAACCAACCATTGTGTTGATGTATTTTGTAAGAACCTCAGATTTCGCGGAACTTTTTTTCGTTTTTTCTTCAGTTTTGTTTTTAGTTGTATTTTTTTTTGATTTACTTTCCCTTGTATCTTGCTTTTGTTCTTTCGTTTCGACTTTTGGAGAAACTGAATTACTATCATCGCTATCATCAACAAGTGTATTATTAATATTAGTAATGTTCTTACTCTTTAGTTCGCTAGAACTATTTAGAGGACGTTCTGTCCTCAGAGATGGTTTTTTTTCATTTTCTGTAGTAGCTGTTTTTTGTGAATTTGGTGCAAGGATTTGGGTAGAAATAACTTTATTAATTTCTTTTAAATCGAGTTTCTTTTTAACACCTAATATTTCAGGATTAATCCATACTTCATAATTATTTACTCTACCGTGATTTACTTTTTTACTGATAAACCCCGCATCCACAAGCTTTAATATATGCCTTTTAACTGTCCTATCGCCACAGTTTACGCTTTTTGCTATTCTTATATTATTGGTGCTTAGAGGGGGCACATCATCGTAAAGCTCTGAGCCAATAGTTCCTTCAATAAACAACATTTGTTTTTTATAAAGGTCACGTCCGTAAAGAGTGATGAGAGCTTTAGCAATAGATTTAGTATTCGACTTTAATCGAGTAGCGTCAGTCATTGTCTTGCCCTCGTTAAATTTCTCGAAAAATTTATCTATCTGCTTAAAACAAATTGTGTAATTAATTAATTTTGTCATTCTATACTTATTTAATAGTTGGGTTCATATCGGTGTACAAGTGTTGGTGTTTGCGTTTCCAACTCTCTTTTATTTTTTTTAACTGGTGTTCTGTCAATAACCTTTCGTAAACTGATAGGGAGGGGGGAAACTTTAGGTTCTTAATCCCAAAAGCATTATCAAATAAAACACCAGCCCTTTCTTGCGAGTGCAAAATGTCTTTTGCACATCGGAGTTTGAATCGAAAAGTTGCAGATGGTGTGTGTACTCCTTCTAGAGCTGTGTCAATTTCTTTGTAATCAAAAGAAGCATTTCGAGGTAATCTTTCTTCACCTAAATATTCTCTCAAACCCCCACGGACTACACCAATACTTATCCCTGTTATTGCTGCTATTTCTATTGCCTTATATTTTTCCACAACTACGCTAGGTTTACGAATCCATTAGTAGCATCCCCACTGATCCGTTTACTTCTAAGTTCAGTTAATGTGTTCCCGAAATTCATTTGGAAGTGTGGACGGTCGCTAAGTGATTCAAAATCGCCTCCCCAAAAGAAACCGAAAGACTTTCCTAACGCCCCGATTTTATCCCAATTTTTAGTCTTCCATTGCGGAACGCCTTTAATCATTTCAACTACATCTAATGCTAGAGCGAAATTGTGATAGCTTTGCCCGCCTTTTGCATTGGTAACAATTTTACCCGAAGTTGTTCTCCCTTTCGCATAGAGTGTATCTTGTTGTGCGTAACTTCTTTTAGCATGGGTTACCCTTAATTTAATACCTTGCTTTGCAGCTTTATTGATAAACTGAATTGCTTTCACTCTTACATCAGGATGAAGAGTCATTAATCTTTTTCTTGAAACTGAGTCCCAAACATTTTCTACTGCATCATCCATATCATTTTTACTTTTAATTATTAATGCTAATCCTATAGCAGAAATTGCTATATATAGCCAACTGTTTTTTTTACCCATTGTTTTTATTATTTATTTATTTTTCCTTCTAGTTTAGCGCTAACCGTAACTGTTAGTTTTATTTCTACATCAGAATCTCCTATTAAAAATTCTGTTAATTGTTTTTTTAGTGCTTCTTGTAATTTTTCTTCTAATTCTTCCATTATTCATCCTTGATATATTAATGAAGCTACGATTGCGAAACACAACGCTATAATGGCGAGTGAAAAGCTCAAATCGTTATAAACTCCACCCATTCTAAAAGAGACAGAAATAATTATAAGGATTAACCCTAATATCATTAGCACTATACTTATTGCTTTTTTCATAATCCTTTTGCTTCAATTTTCTTTGCGTAATAAATAGATAGTTCAACAAATTTCCCTGCAGTAAATCGACCAACACCAAACAAAATCAAATAGTTAATTTCATTGTGAACCAGTTTATTTGTTGCTATTTTTGATAGGTGCTTTTCAATCATTTTAATCCGCCAATTATTTGATAAACGATTACTACATATGCGTAGATTACTCCAATTACAGAAGCAAATGCTACTATTACTTTATCTGATTTTTTCATTGCCATACTATTTTGTTTTTACCGAAGTAGAGGAGGGGTTATTTAAACAAACCATATTTATCCTACCCCTCCTTAATCTACTTTCCCTTTATCATTTAAACTGCGCTGAAAATGTGTATTTCATAGTTTGCAGCTTCTTTTATTATGTCTATTGACATCTTGGTAGGGTTTAAATTCTAGTTCGTATTTCCATATTTCGTGAACTCGATTTGGGTTGTTTAATTCCTCGAGTATTTCCATCGTTAATAATGCCGTTAGCTTTCTTTTATGATAAATCTTTATTACTTTTTTGTCTATTTCTATCTTGTAATTGAATATTATCCCGATTCTTACTATTTTTCCGTTTGACATTTTCGATATGTTTAATTATTAATTGTGAAGGTTCTTTTTTCGGCTTCTCAGAAAGGTAATCGCAGTTAATGCGTATTCAAAACCAACACGAGAATGAAGCATATTAAGCTCATGTAATGTATCAGTCAGGAATTTGTTTGTTTTCTTAACGAAATGCTCTGATTTCTTTTGCGAAGTAAAATAATGGTAGTTTACATTTCCAGACTCAGTATAATCTCCGAGCCAAACTCGGTATTGTCCTGAATCAGGTTTAATGCGGTCATATTTTATCCTTACTTTTTTCATAATTCATTTTTTAATTAGTTCACACTAATTAATGAATCGGTAAGGCTTTTATTCTTAGAATTGTTAAATAGGGTATTACTACTTATTAAATAGTAGGTAGTAATACTTATTGATTTCTATATCTCTTTTTGTATAATATTCATACTATGCTATTTAACATAGTATTAATACTAGGACTACTCTCAAAGATAGTGAGAGTGGGGGAGGTAAGAAAATATTTCTAAGAACGTAATGATTGCCTAAACCGAAGCAAACATAGACTTAATTTTTTTAATTATCAAAAATTCCAGTCTTTTTTTTTAAAGACTAATACGAAAAACGTGCCAAAAAAAACACTCTCTATTTTTTCCAAGCTTTCTTTCCAAACAGACGAACGCCCCAGTAGCGAATTTTATTATCTAAACGTCTTAAGCTAATTTTTGATTTTGTATGATGTATTTTTTTAGACCAAATCAACATTTCTTTATCTGCCTCTTTTCTAGTTCCTAGTTGATACCTATATAAATAGTCGTGTATGATTGCCGCGAGTTCCCAATCTCCATCAGGAGGTAAGAAAGACCATAAAAAGCGTGGTACACTGCTTAAATCCCATTCAAAACCTTTCCCTATATAGATTTTCTTGCCTGTTGATAAAGTAATGTCAATACCCTCTAAAAGCTTGTATTTTCTCCACTTATCAACTGGATTATAAAGTCGTTGTTTTTTTATACCCCAACCGACTTTAAGCAGACTAATGATATTGTATAATGTAATTATGTCCATTATATTATTCTACTAATTCGATTCTATCTATTGGTATTCCTAATTTTCCTGACATCTTGAAACGAAAGCCTTCGTAATACAAACGCCATTCATAAGTAGAATAGCCAACGACATCGGCACTAGGAAGTCCGTCTTTAACTAAAAGATATAATTGATCCATTTCTGCATCTGAAATTTCAATTTTTTCTTGTAGATAGATATTACCCTCAGAATCTTTGTATATAAAAGAAATAACAGTAATTCCGCTACCGCACCTTTGATATTTTTCTAATAGTTCTCCCGTAATCAAACTGGTTATTTGTGTGCTTGGTGAATCATACCACGTAACAGAATCTTTAGTAATTAAACTAAATTTAGTTTGACCAAAAGCTGAAAAGCTTAAAATGATTAATGTTATTGTTAAAATTTTTTTCATAGTTCTTATTAATTTAGTTTTCAACGTATGTTACCGCTGTAATTATACCACCTTCAATAGTTAGTGTGGCAACATCGCCATTAACTACACCACCAAAATTTAATACTTGTGTTATCCCATTATTTCCGTTATAATTAAAACCTGTGTCTGCCCTTACTTTTGCCGAAGAGTGCACTTTCTCTAAAGGTGTTGCAATTCCAAATCCTACAGCATCTACTGATGCATCTAAGTAAAATAAATTTGCATCTGCGCTCCCTTTCATTTGAAAATCTGCTGTTGTTAAATCTCCACCATTAAAAATAAATTTTCCTACAGAATCAAGACATAAAAAAGTTTCGTTCAGATTATCAGACCTATGAATTGAAAAAGGGTTCATGCTCCCATTTTGGATAATTCTTAACGTTCCATCATCTGCTAAGGGCCCAATAAAACTACTACCAACCGTAAAACTTGCTCCAGTTGTTCCGCCTGTTAAAAAATTAACTCCTCCTGTCCTATAAAATGTTACCATTTCCCCATCTGAACCATCAAGCCTTAATATTCTATTATTTGCACCTTTGTTCGTTACCCATAAATTTGCTGCTGCTGCTGGAATTTGAGCATATCCTCCAAAATCCATAACTCCCGATTTAGAAAGTCTGTGCGCCCCGTCATCTGTATCAAATCTATACCTGTAGGTGTCAGTTGCACTATTTGGAATAGCAATCGTTGCTCCATAAGATGGATGGTCTATATAGAATTTAGTTCCAAAATCCACTCGTCCATCGTCATATATTTTAACGGATGAAGTTCCCGAACTGTTTTTAAATTCTGCCGTTAAAGTTCCTGATGTTACACCCGAACCTTTAAAGGTTGTTTTTCCGTCACTAAAAGTTAAATTATCGATTAATGTAGCGACTGTATTTGACGGGACCGTTCCATCCGATTTGTAAAGACTAAAGGCATCTGCTAAAGTAGCAATAGTTCCGCTTTTATTCGGAAATACTAAATTGTTCTCTTGTGTTGCGGCTGTATGACTTAGTAATGTTTCAAAGTCTTCACCAGAATTAAGTCCTATTTGATTTACATAAGCAGTATTATCACTTTTAGCAGTAATGTTAGCTCCTCCAAGGATTATAGAGTTCGCAACATTTTGCTTTAATCTTGCCTTTTGAGAACCTAAAATTGATGGATAATTTGGTATATTTAAAGTTGTTATATCTTCTGTATCATTATTATACATATAAAAATATCCAGCTTTTGAAAATGTTGATTTAAACAGCGAAAATCCAGAAAGTAAAGGGGAAATTGATAAATAAGAAACTGAGGGGTCTGTCGAGAAATCTCCCGTAGCGACCGAAAAGGATAAGGTATCTAACCTAACTTTAACCCTTGAATTTGGAGACATTATCATTTTAGTTTTAACAACTTCTTCAACGTTTAAAGTATCCGAAACTTTAACACTTCCTTGAAAAGTTAAACTATTTGCATTTAAATCAACAACTCTATTTTCTGTTAATAATCCATCACTTGTATAAATACTACTACCTCCCGAACCTGTCCTGTCTGGAGGGCTGGTTATTTTTGTTCTACTGGCTAAATAAAACACTGTTCCCGAGGGGGTGTAACTATTAATTTTATAAAATTGGTTTGTTTGGTTTTCAAAAACGATTGTTCCTTCATAAGCATTAGAAGAAAAAGTTACGGTGCTATCTTCTGCATAGATTAAACTTCCCGATCTTCGAGTTTGCGAACTGACGAAAATCGTTAAAAGTATTAATGGAATTGTTAAAATCTTTTTCATAATGCTTTATTTAATAATAATTGATTCTCCTTTATTAATGTTTTGGCTTAAAACAATTATTGTTTTTCCTATTCCAGTATAGGTAATATCAGTTACTATTCCTCCAATATAAACTAAATGCGAAGATGTTAAAATAAAAGGTAACTCAAAAGATCTTTCCCCTGCGACATTATCAACTTCAAATCGAAAAGTCTCTACACTTATATGTCCTCCTCCTGTAATCATTCACAACCCTTTTTAATTTCTTGTACATACTCTTTTTCAACCAATAAATTATTTTTCCCCACACCTATGAACTTAACGGAATACCTCCCTTTATACTTCATATTAGGAGCAATTAATGAGTAGTTTCGTTCTTCTCCTGATTTTAAAACTACGGCAGCTCCACCGCTAGAATCAACAGAAATTTCAACAGTTGTTTCTCCTTGATTACGAAATGCAATAGCCATGCAATCACTAACTATATCTTTAGTGTCTTCACTAATACTCATCATTCGGCTTGTAACTTCAAAATCAAACATAGCTTATTTTTTAGGTGTATAATCCTTTTTTGATTTAACTATTTTTAAAATAATCTCCATTTCTAAATCGTCCAATCTTGACCGTAATTCTTGGTACAAATCTTTTTTATAAGTAACCCAATAAGCAACAGCTATTTTTACCATACTAGCCTTTGATGGGGTAGTTCGGTAAACGCCATAAATCTTTTCCTCATCATCATTTAAAAGACCACCAAAAGCACCATTGATTACTTTAGCACGCTTAATCGCCTCTATAGGTGAAATGGTTATAACATTAGAAAAATTTCCTTTCCAGGCACCTGGAGTAAAGGCCAGTTTGAAATCTCTTGATTTTTCGAAAGAAACAACAACTTTTTTGGCTCTTTTATCCTCTTTAGAGTCTTTAAGGTTTAAACCCTCAGCAATTGAGCTACCAATACTTACATACTTGTAAACAGCAAAACCTACAAGTGCTACGACACCAAATACTAATGTGTTTTTTGCTTTGTCGCTGAATTGTGATGCTATTGCGGATCCTGCTGTAAGGGGTGTCATAATTTAAAGGTTTGGATTAAAAATAATAGTCTGGAAAAAGGTTAAACCTTTCCCAAACCTTTAGTTGCGTTAATTATTTTCTTTTTTGAATTACGAGCTGTCTCGAAAGCTTTTAAAGCTTTGTCAAAATCAACAACTAATTTTCTATTACTCTTTTGAATCTCTTTAGCATTTTTTGAGTATTTCTCCCAAGCCTCTAATGAAGCATTCGCTTTTGGACGTTTTGGTAAATTTTTTAATCTTGGTTTTCTCGTCTTCGCCATATCTAATAAATTTTAATTGTTTAACTTAATTTTTAATTATCCTAGTATTTCTTTTAGCTTTCCTAAAGCTTGTTTTTTGATTAATGGATTACTTACTGCCTTAGCCAATAAACTAATTTCTGAGCTTGTTAGCTTCTTTGTAATTGTCATTAAATCATTTGCTACCTTATTTGCTTCATCAGCTCCACAAGGAAGTTCAATTACTACTTTCGTTTTTTTATTTGCGAAACTAAATTTTGCCATTGCCTATATTTTATTTGTTATCATTAATTGCCTGAGCTTCGGTTGATCCAAAACTGCTGCATACATTTTTGTTATCATTTTTTGTTCTGGGAAAATGGATCCTAAAGAATTTTGTTATCATTCTTTAATTTCATTAATCTTTTTCTGAACTGCAATCCCAATCGTTTTTATATCATCCAAATCAATATCTCCCGCTTCTTGATGCTGTAAAATATTTAAAGCAATGCTTTCTATCCACTTCTCTTCTTTTGACGGGTCTGTTGTTTCTCCGGTTTCAAAAGCACCACTCAAACCTTTACCATCATCTGTAAACTTTTCGAGAAGTGAGAATGCCGCTTTTTCAAATCCTTTTTGAGCGATATTTGTTTTCTTTCCGTAGTCTTTTTTTAACTCTTTAAGCTCTAATTCTTTTTCAGTTTTAAACTTATCAAACTCTTTACGTTCTCTCTCAAGGTCATTTTGTTGAATAACCAATCCCATTTTTTCTACCTGAAAATCTAAGCGAGGCTGAAACAAATCGTTTTGCATTTTCCTCAACGCCTCTGAATGTTCTTTGAGTTTTCCAAAACCATCAAAACCTTGATTATTCGTAGTCTCTTCTGTCTTTACTTCAGGAGCAGATTTAACAATAAAAGAAAATGGGCCATGTTTGCCATTTTGATTTGAATTAGGCGTTTTAAACAACTCTAACTCAAAAACAAATTTTGGATTTTCTTCTATACAAATATCAATATGCTCTTTTAAACTACTTAACACTGCGTCAACTGTGGGCGACTCTTCGCTAAGATTATCCCCAATATTTATTGTTTTAGAGGTAAATAAATCCATCGCACCTCTTAAACGATAGTACGGATAGTTACTCTTCTTTACTTGTCCGATTATTTGTTTATAAGTAAACATAATTAAGCCCTGAATTTTAATTGTTTAACAACCTTTATGGTCTTTTTCTAACTTAAATACTACATCTATAATTAAGTCAGCAGTTAACGCTTCAACTGGCTCTACCTGTATAGTTATTTGATTACCGTCTGCTTTTGCATAAATCTCTTTAAAACGTTTATCCATAGGCACAGAAGTATCTGCAATATGGTCGTTTTGAAAAGTTCGATCTTGCAAAACACCTATTCTGTTAGTTAAGCCTAAACTAAATTTATCATCCGCATCTTGCGAAACTGAATGAACTGTGTAACCTACAACTCTATCGAAAGAAGCATCTAATTGTATTACTTTTTCCTGTCCCGAAGCAACACCTGCTAAAAGTGTAACTCTTTCGGATTGATATTTAACTTCTTTATTCATCGCTATACTTTTTAAGTGGTAAATAAGGAAGTCTAAAATTTAGACTTCCTTTTAATTATTAAATCTCTACCCTAATTACTTAGGAGCAGTTTCAGGACCTAATAAAGTAACTTTCATAAAACTGTTATCCGCAGCAAACAACACCCCGTTAGTAGGCATTCTAAAAGACACTTCAATTTTTGCATTTGCAGGAATAAGTTTGGGAGCATTAAGCTCTACTTCAACTGCTTTAGAATTAACCATTGCAACACCACCATTGGCGAAAAATTTAGCTGTAGGAGTAGATGGTAATATAATTTTACCATTTGCTGAAATCTCAATTTCTCCATTTTGAAAAGCTGAGGGTAAATCCCCTGCATCAAAACGGTTTAAATATTCAACCGCATCAGGATTACCACTAGTACTATTTCCAATTTCTAACTTAACAGCACTCAATAACATATTTGCTGTTGAAGGCATTTTACCATCGTTAAGGTTCGTAATACCAATAGCAGAATTTGGTGGATTTCTTAAAAACTCAAAATTACCACCCCCTGCAACTACTTTTGCAGCAATATATCTTTCTCCATCAATCGAGTGTGATACACCATTTTTTAAGTCTACTACAGCTTGTTCAGGTAATTCATTTACTTTAGAAGCAAGTATTGCTTGGTTTCTCGTTAAGAAACGACCTTTAGCAACTATTCTCGACCTTCTTGTAGCAATATGTCTTACTGCTTTTCTTACTTCAGGAGTCATTTTGATTCCCATTCTTTTTGATACACGACCTATTTCGTCATCAATTGACCCAAGACCCAATAATGCGTCTTGTACGTCTTCATTCATTTCATAATCCATAACTTTTTCAATTTTTTCAGTTAACACTATGGTTAATTATTGTTTGGCATCATTGCCGTTTTTTTACTTTTTAAATTAAGCTCTGTGCAACCCCTTGCAATTCTTCTTCGGCTTCATTGAAATCATTAAAAAGACCTTCCATTTCTTCATCATCCATTTCAGCGTTAGCAGTTGGAACTTCGTCCTCTTTTAAAACCTCTTCAAAATCAATATCATCTGCTAAAGAATCCCAATCTGGAGTAGAGTCAATTTCGATAGTTTCATTGTTTGGAGATCCTAATCCCATCTTGTTTTTAATTCCTCCATCAGGAACAAACTCTTGTGCTGTTTTAATAGATCCTGCAACTGCAACACCCTGAGCAACCGCTACAAGCTGTTCGTTTTCAATAAATAATTCTGCTGCTAATCCTAGACCCAACATAATTGGTCCGTGAAACTTTGGAATAACATTTTTTGCCATATTGCTTACTGCTCCAGCAGCAATGGCTGAACCACCTCTAAGCGCAAATTTTAAGGCTACTTTTCCTGCATCTGTCATTGGGTCTTTTTTAAGAAACCCAGCTTTTTTTCCTTTTGCCATTTTGTTTAATTTATATTAATAATTGTTTTTACTCTTTTTTATTTGTTTACATATATGCCTATGCCAACTCCTAAAACAGCTACAATGGATGCCGCACCTATCCACATCCTTGTGTTGTCTTTCTTTTTTCCTGAATCACCGCTATTACTAGACCCTGAACGAGTATCGTTAACCAATTCATTATTGATAAAATCTTGCTCCTCTTTATCTTTCACATTTTGGTCTCTATGTCTAGGGAAGAAGCTTTTAACTTTTGAATTTATTGACCTACCAATTTTAAAAACACCCATAACAGCTTTTATAACTTTTATTACTGGAGCAGCTGCCGCTAGAGCTGCAGCTGCACTTGCAACAACAACTCCTAATCCATCAACACCACTTATTACTCTTTTAGATTTTTTACTCGCTAAAACTGCTTTTCTTAATGACCCCGTATTTCCTCCTAAGCTTTTCCATTTCTTTTCAATTGCTGCTTTTCGCTTAAATATTTTATTTCTATCCGTAGTAGAATAGCCTTTTTTTGCAAGTTTGCTATGAGTTGAGTAACCTCTTGCCATATCTTCTCCCCAACCTCTAAAATTTAATCGTAACAACCCCAAATAAGCATTTCTTGCCAATACAGTTAATGGGTTGAATTTCTTAATAAATTTCCAAGTCTTTTTTGCAGCGGCAGCAGCTATTTTTTTAGCTTTAGCAGCAGCAGCTTTAGCAGCCCTTGCAGTAGCCGCAGCGGCAGCCCTTACTTTTGAAGCAGCAGCTTTAGCAAGCTTTTTAGCTTTAGCAGCAGCAGCTTTAATTCTTCTAGATAAAAAACTACCTGACTTTTTAATTCCTTTTTTAATTTTTGAAAGCCATCCGCTTAATCCATTTACACTACCCAACCCATTTAATCCCTCATTGATTAAGTTGTTCATTTCAAAAAGTATCTCTCTTGATTCTTCTTCAGTTGCAATTCCAGAATCAATTAATTCTAATATTATATCTCTCTGATTTTTAAGAGTCTCTATTTGAGAACCTGCCATTTTATTCTTAAAACCAACCGCTCCTAAACCGCTAATCTCTTTTTCATCCATATTGTTTACAGACTCCAAATAATTAGCAACACTTTCTAAATTCTCACTCTTTTTAAAGATAAATGTACCATCGGCAGTAATATCATGTATATTCGACATTATTGGCATAATCTGGTTACGCTCCTCAGTTCCTTGTATCACTAATAAGTAACGAACTTTCCTAAGCTCTCGCATTATAGCTTTCTTTTTATTAGCACACTTTGTTTTTCTATGCTCATGAATTAAACCTGACTGGTTAATCATTAATTTTTCAGTTATAGCATCCGATTGCTCAACTTCTCCTAAACCACTTAATACTTTTATATCCATAACTTTGGTAATTTTTTCAGGTTCAATATTAAATTGATTTAAAACAGCATCTATTGTAATTCCGTTAATTACTACATAAATGTGTTGGTAATAATCCTTATTGTTAAATGCTACAATTCTAAGCGTAGGAGAGTAACCCATATTAATTAATAGGGCAGAAGCAAAAATTGCGTAATCCTCACAATCTGAACGCAATAATCTATCTTTCCAAGTTCTTGCAGGTGTTCTAATTTCTTCAACTCCTGCTAAATCGAAATCGTAACGAATATTTTTTTTAATGAAATGCCAAATATGAAAAGTGCTTTGCTCTAAGCTATCAGCTTTCAAATGACTTGCTAGTAATTCTAATTGATACTTGTAGTCGTCAATTACATTTTTAATAGCTATAGTCGTTTCATTTAAACCACCTCTAGCAACTATTTTGCTTTCATTATCTGAATCAGAACCTTTAATTAAATGGTCGTAACTATCTAACAATTGATAAGTTGGCTTATATCCGTTAAAATCTAAACCTTTCCCGTTTTGACCTAAAACTTCAACAGCTCCAAACTTGGTTAATATGTTATTTGAACGACTAATCATTATCTATTTTTCCTTTTTCTCTTCTTGCTAGTTTCAATTCTCTGTATGTTTTAACAACATTCAATGCTATAATCGAGGCCATTACTAAAAAACCGCCAACAGTTGTTAAATCCATTTTTAAATCAAGTTCTAAATTCTCGTCTAAAAAAGCTTTTGCCATTACACCGCCACTTCCTAAATTGAGTGCTAATATTTGGTAGTTCATATTATTTAGAAAGTTTAACTACCTCATTAATATTTAAAAGAATACCGTTAGCTCTTATTCTTCCTTTAACTGTAATATCAGGTAAAGCTGCTCCGCTAAAAAAGTTTAAAATTTCAGTTGCTAAACCTATACCCCCTGTCAATAAATTAGTTTTTGAAACCAGAGTAAGGGTGCTGATTCCTTTTTTTGTTATCTCGGTATTAAAATTGGGCTGTCTTATTTGCCCAACAATTTTACCGTCTGGTAAAAGCAAGTCTAACGAAATAAACTCTATTGTATAAGCACTATTACTTGGGTTAATTACATCAAACCTTACATTAAGGCTCAATACAAAAGACTTTATACCTTTATAAACTACATCCTTAAAATCAAATTTTAAGCTATCTATGGAAGAGCTAAGGTTTACAGCTTTATAAGCTGCAAACCCTGCACCTCCCAAAAGTAGTATAGGCAATACTTTCTTTAATATGTTTGGAGATTTAGCCATTTATGCCGTTTCTCTTTTATAATGCTTGTTTGTAGAATAAGCCATTTGAACGGCTAAATCTGCTTCATGCTGTTTCATTTTACCATTAGCGAAAGATTTTCTAACAATCACAGCAGCAACTTTTTGAATAACAGCATCCCTTAAGTGTGGTTGTTGAGTTTTTAAATGACTAATAAAGCAGTCTATAACTTCTCCTGGACTATTATCATCTAAGCAATCTTGACTAATTTTAAGGTAGATGATACTTGTAGATAGTTTCTTAATCATCTTATACCTTAGCTCATCGTCCCAATCGGTTTTTTTTAATTCAACTAACCATTTTGCCGAATCATATTTGACAACATCACGAATTATTTCCATCATATCGATTGCAGGGAATACATATTTTTTGTTAAACCCTTTTAATTTCCAAAATATGATTTTTAAAAACCTAATTACTTTGATTAATACTTTCATAGCTCCTGAGTTTTTAGTTTAAATTTTCTGTTTAAAATGTAAAAGAAGTATAACTATATTAATCGATGTCCGAAAATGGGCGAAAATGGGCGAAAATGGGCGAAAAAAGTTTAATTATTTTGATTTGCCTAACAAAATAGGGGTGCGTTAGTTAAAAAAACTATAGGTTAATTGAAGGTTAATGAAGGGTTAATTGAAGGTTTCGGCTAAGGCTGTTATTTTTTAACTAACTGATAGTTAGTGTTTAATGTAAAAATGAAAGGAATTGCTATTTTAGGGCTAAATAGGGTTGCGGATAAGGTTTGCAGCAAAGACCAAAATTAGTTACAAAGTTTATTGAAATTAAATTGATTTAACAGTTATTTATTCAAATAATATGCTTTACCTTGTGGGGTGCTAAGGAAATAACCTTAGCACATTAAATCAAAGAAGATGAAAATAGAACTAAGAAAAACACCTTACATTTTCACAACTGTAACTATTGAAGGTTTAAAAGAAGATAAAGAAGAAATTATTTCTTTAATAAAAGAGCATACACAAGATGTTAAAGCTGTTATGTCAGAAATGATTATACAACTTTCTGACACAGAAATAACTTGCACGGTTGACTACACGAATGACGTCCTATGCAAAATGGGTTATTTTAACGGTGCTTCCGAAAGAATGGCGGAAATAAATAAACAAAATGGTATGGCTATAATGGCTGCAAGATAATAATTAAAATAAAAAGACATGGAAAAATACACAATAATAAACACGGCAACTGGTAATCATTACGACACTAATGATTGCAGATTTTATAGTGACAGTTGGGAAATAACTTTAGATACTGAAAAATATTTAAAAATGTTGATTGAAAATAACTTAGAAAAATTTGAAGGTTGCAAAATTGTAAAAAATTAATTATGAAAAAGAAATCAGGAGGAAAAAGAAAGGGGGCAGGCAGGAAGCCGTTACCTTTATCTGAAAAGAAAAGTACTTTAAAATTATACTTAAAAAATAGCGTGATTGAAAAATTAGGTGGACAGGAAGTTTTAAAGGAAAAAATACTTAAACAAATAGCCTTATGGAATGAAGCCTAACGAATTGTGTCTGGTGTCGGAATTTGCTTTTCGCAAATTATGCACTATGACACGGTGTTGTGTGTAGTTTATTAATGTTAAAATAATTAAGATGGAAATATATTTAAAATTAGGTGACTGCCTAAATGTTATGAAAGAGATGCCTGCAAAAAGTGTAGATATGATACTTTGTGATATGCCTTATGGCACGACTAACTGTAAGTGGGATAGTGTAATTGACTTACAAAAGATGTGGTGGGAATATGAACGACTTTTAAAAGATAACGGAATAGTTGTTTTAACTGCACAGACCCCGTTTGATAAAGTTTTAGGATGTAGTAATTTAAAGATGTTAAAATATGAGTGGATTTGGGAAAAAACAGCTGCAACAGGACATTTGAACGCAAAGAAAATGCCAATGAAATCACATGAAAACATATTGATATTTTACAATAAACTACCAACTTATAACCCACAAAAAACGACTAGACACACTCCTGTTAATTCCTTTAGTAAAAAAGATAATTCGGATGGCAATATTTACGGAAAAACAAAAACCTCAAAAGGAGGTGGAAATACTGATAGATACCCAAGAAGTGTACAGGTTTTTAAAAGTGATAAACAGAAAGTAAAATTGCACGAAACACAAAAACCGTTAGCACTTATGGAGTATTTAATTAAGACTTACACAAATGAAGGTGATACAGTTTTAGATAATGCTATGGGAAGCGGAACAACAATGTTAGCCTGCAAAAACTTAAATAGAAAAGGAGTTGGAATAGAAATAGATGAAAATATTTTTTATACAGCCCAAAAACGATTAGGACTTTAAATAAAAAATTATGACAAACGAAAGATTAAAAAGCTTTAAGCAACAAGCTAAAGAAACGATTATTGCAGGAACACTTTTTGCAGATTTAGTTGAAAAATGGCAAAAAGATACTGAACCAATAAGAGATGAATTAATGGAAATTAAAAACGATAAAGAATTAGACGACTTAAATAAAAATAAAATGAACAAATTTAAAACACTTACTCACTATACACTTTATACGGTGTTAGCGTGCGTTTTTTCATCTTGTAGTTATCCAATAGAAAACTACCCGAAATACTCACTTGAAACAATTAAATACGTACCTGATACTTTAAAAGTAAAGCACAGAACTTGGATAACAGAAACCATACGTGCAGCAAGCCAATATGTGACAGGAGGAGATTATGAGGATGTAGATGTGACTATCAGACAAGCCAAATGGACTGCTGACGACTTGTTTCAAGTTAGTGTTGTTGGATTACGAAAAGAAGTTAATGATAACTACTATGATGATTTTCATCTAAAACCGACTGACCTAAATGCTTATGAAAGAAAGGTACTTGATAGTTTGGTAAATGCACACTAACGAAAAGGCTATGATTTCGGTGTGGAAAATGTCGGAGACTTTTCCGCTAATGAAATTTAGCCGATTGATAAGTACAGAACTTGATTAAATAACCAAAACTAACACTGAATTATAGCCAGTGTTAGCAAATTTTAAAACCGCCTGCGTGAGGCACGAGGGCGTAAAAAACATAATAATGATAGAAACTGCAAGAAAAATAGTAGAACACGCTTTTAAAGATAAAACAGATTTAGCAGGTAAACCTTATATAGGGCACTTAAATAGGTTAGAAGAAAAATTAAAAAACAAAAACGAAGAAATAAGAACAGTTGCTTTGTTGCACGATTTATTAGAAGATTGTCCAGACTGGAATAAGGAAGTTTTAAAATGCTTTTTTTGGAGTAGCATTGTTAATGCTGTTGATGCAATTACCAAACGTAAAGGCGAAAAGTACGAGGACTATATAAATA
>Ga0256845_1001514_pt1 | contig 18505 bp, 11 predicted proteins | sample RiftiametaG_FD_189101 | JGI IMG/M metagenome (GOLD analysis project Ga0256845, IMG submission 189101) | Tube worm associated microbial communities from hydrothermal vent at the East Pacific Rise, Pacific Ocean - Riftia | ecosystem: Host-associated > Annelida > Integument > Unclassified ...
CGTAAAAGTCACCTGGCCGCCGGTAAATCATGCGATGCATTTTGGCAAGAAGCTGCTTTTCCAAAATGGACACAACCTTAGAGGTCTCCAGCTTGACAACATTCTGGTTCAACGCGGCGACAATTGTCTTCAGATGTACCATAAAAAACGGTATGGCCGCCGTCATATGACCGACAAAATAGGGTGAAGCCACATTGACCGCATGGGGTGCGATATCCTGGATAAGATCGGTGATAACCTCCGCCAGCATCTTTTCCGGTACCTGGGGCAGCGAGGTGTCGGAAAATAGTTCCGCCAGTTCTTTTAGAGATTTTTCTTCAGTTATACCGACATGTTCTTTTAAGAATTCCTGGAGCCCGAAAAGAATTTGCTCCATATATTTAATGAGAATTTGTTCAGTTTCCTCATTTTCCGGGCTTATAAAGGTCCTGGTCAAGGTCTGCCAGTTGGCCACAAGGGGTTTTGTCTGGGAAGGCTTCTCTTCGTCTATCATAAATTTTCCCACGATTTTTCAACCTGAATTTTGCAATCGCCAAGTTCAGAATCATCGTTTGTCCGCCGGGGATATGGGGTATCAACAACGTTAATATATAAAGACACTTCATACTATCAATAACGAGTGTCCGCCCATAAACAACCCCTCTTTCTTTCCTATCTCTTCGTTGCAGGAACAATATCATCCTCCCCAAAGAAAAGGTACGGATCATCCGATAAGCAAGATACGAGATATCAAGCTAATGGTTGCGATAAAAATTCCATCTCCGAACAAACACCAAAATAAAACGCTACATTCTTTGAGACAAATGATGCCAACCTATACTTTTTCCAAACCACAAGCAATAATTTTCAAACCCGCCCCTTAAACCGACGCGCACAATTCAGGTTGGGTGGGGATACCGTAACAACCTCGGATAATTCGTTGATTTGACGGTGTAATTAAAATACAAACCAATGCCGTAAATGTTTTTTTCTCCGGTAAACACACTATATATATGGCCGAATGCTCGTAAAAACACCACTTCTTGTATATAAAGTATTTTCCGCGACCTCCGGTAAGTTTGAAATATCTTTTTTCAAATTCATCAAACTTGCCAGAGTAAACAAAAATAGGTATTGTTTAAATACTATAACTATCTCAAATATTGTATTTTTACGAGTTTACCATACCCCAATGACAAAGTTTTTTTTAAACAACAAACATTTTTTCGGATATATGTTCACTTTTCTCTTTATTAATATTCCGGTATTACGCCCGGCAGGATTGTCGGCACTAAGGCGTGGAGTCTAACCTGGATGCGATTTTTCATTTTAATCGAGGTTGACGAAATTAAACTTTCTGTTTGGCAAAACCTGACACGCCGTTTTTAATGGTTATTTAATGTCCACATGAACATCTTTTTGAACAAGATATTGCAGCTTGATTCAATCCGTGACGCGATCCTTCTCTCTCATCACGGTGAACCGCTCTTTTACGACCTGCAAAAAGAATATAGTGCGGACAAACGGACCATCGACCTGTGGAATAAGATTATTGAAGAGCTCAACAAGCCCAAAACCGCCGATTTCCTGTTTGATAGGGGCCGCTACTATTTACAATATACCGCCATCGGCTATCTGATAATAGCCATGGACAACGCCATAAATCTGCAACGGGTAAAAGTCGCCTGTGCCAACGTGCATAAAAAACTATCAGACCCCACCACCTGCAAAAAAGTTCTTCTGAAAATGCTCTCCCTGGCCCATAATATTTTACAACCATCGATAATCAAAGAGCTGGTTCCCCACGCGGACCAGGAGGTCGCACATTTTCTCATTGCGCTATTAAAAAAAGAAAACGAATTTCTCCCCGCCGTAAGGGAAACCATCGTTCTTTACATTTGCCAGACCCTCGGGTACTGCTCTTCCCCCGATGCTGTTCAACCCCTGCAGGAAATTATTCGTCGATACACAACATCGGCAAACGGCCCCAGGGAAAATAAAATAAAGACGGCGGCCGAAACCGCTATTAAACAGCTGGGCAATATCGTAGTCGATGAACCCGTAAATAACATAAAGCCTGTGAAGACGGAAGCCAGAATCGCACCGGAGCCGCAAGAAAACACTACCCCACCCACCCCAGCGCCACCGGCTGAACAGCAACAACCATACGAATTGCTAAAAGAAAACGATAAGGCCGAAGCCATAGCAATGACCATGCAGCTAATAGAAAAGGCGGCCCATGAAAAACAGTTTGAAAAAGCGGAAAAATTGCGTGACAAAATTATTCAGATAGACTCCATGGCCCTTATGGAAATAATCAGGGCCGCAGAAATTATTGAGGAGGCCAAAAGCGCGGCAATAAATAGTGACTATCTTACCACCTGGAAAGAACTGGCACAAAAACTCACCAATGAAGAAATCTCCGCCCTCTACCACGCCCTGATTCCCAAAAATTACGAAGAAGGGGAGATGGTAGCCCGCCAGGGCGAATCACTGGCCAACCTGTTTTTCGTTGACCAGGGTAATATTCAGATCTATGCCGTCAGCCAAGAACGCAATATCCCGCTTAAAATAGTGGCTCCCGGAGAAATTATCGGTGCCGAAACATTTTTTGATCCTTCGGTCTGGACCATTAACGCCAAAAGTCTCGGCGCAAATGTTTCCATTCTCACCTTTAAAAAATTACAGCAACTAAAAGAAAGCCACCCCACCCTCGAATCGAAACTGCTTGAATTCTGCGCTGGTTTCGAATCGGTCAACGCCCTTTTTAAAAAGACAAAACGGACGAGAAGGGCCTCTGAAAGAAAGTCAATCCACGGCCGGACAACCATCGCGCTCCTTGACAAACATGGGAGGGCCACGGGTACCACGGCCAAGGGAGATCTGCTGGATATCTCCAGGGGAGGGGTCTCTTTCTGTCTGCACTTCTCCAAAAAGGAAAACGCCGACGCCCTGCTGGGACACACCATCAGCATCACGATCCGTAAAGATATTTCCGTACCGCCCCTTGTCAACATCGGACTCATCGTGGCCGTACGATGTCACGATTTTATCGGTAACGAATATTCGCTCCACGTAAAATTCAACAAACCCATCAGCGGCACGCAATTACAACAGGTAACCCAAGGTTCATAGCAACACGATTTATTAGCACAACATCCGTCAATCTACATTTTTTAAACGCATCAAATAAACGTCCAGTACTGAAAAAAGCTCCCTGGCAATAATAAAATTTTGCGCCTTGATGCTTTTGGAAAGCTCCGTTAATAAAAAGGCCAATTTCTGGAAACCGAACATACCGGAAACACCCCTTAAAGAATGCACCTTCCGGTAAATAGCGGTATAATCATGCTCTGCAAAGGCCCGCTGCATAAACTGCACATCAGTGGAAATTGTAGTCAGCACATCAGGGATCAGCTCTTTTAGGGCATCGGGGATGCCCTCCGATTTTTCCTGTTCGAGCCAATAACCAAGAACCTTATTCCCCGTTGCCTCTTCCGAACTACTGTTACTCACCCGTGTATTGAACCTGATTAACGTTTGCAGGAATTCACGCTTAAAAAACGGTTTACTGAGAACTCCGTCAAAACCGGCCTCGATAAAGGTCGTCTTCTGTTCCTGGAAGGCGTGGGCCGTAACCGCCAGTATCACCTGGGGCGGGCCCGCCTCCAACCGCTCTTTTTCCCGTATTTTTTGGGTCGCTTCAAGGCCGTCCATAACCGGCATCCTGATATCCATAAGAATGATATCGTAGTCATCTTTTTCCAATTGGGCCAAAGCCATTAAACCGTTCTCGGCGCTATCAAGTAGTACCGGGTAATCCTTCAAGTAGGCCCTGAAAACATCCACGTTTTCTTTAATATCGTCAACGGCCAAAATCCTCATCTCTGGAAAATTTTCCGGTAAAACCGACGACGAATCAACACGAAGGCCATCCCTGTCTCCGGGGGCCACCGGCGGAAGGGGTAAAATACAGCTGAATACCGAGCCCTTGCCGATGGTACTCTGCACAGTGAGACGTCCCGCCATAGCCTCGGCCAGTTTCTGGCTAATGGATAAGCCCAGGCCGGTACCACCCTGCTGCCGGGCCTGTGAATCATAGCCCTTGGCAAAGCGATCAAAAATTTTCTTCTGTTGGCCCTGACCGATACCTGAGCCGGTATCAATAACACTGAGTGTAAGATGGTCTTCACCGGCCTGTTCCTCGCGAATTGCCAGGGTTATAGAGCCGGCCCGGGTGAATTTAACGGCGTTGTTTATCAAGTTCAGTAAAATCTGGTAAATTTTTGCCGGATCCCCTACTCTCTCCAGGACCAGGCACGGCCCATACTCCACTCTGAAATCCAACTCTTTCTGCAAACAAAGGGGCAGTATCGTTGCCTCCAGCTGATCAATGATTTTCTGTAAACTAAATGGCTCCTCCTCGATGGCAATATTACCGGATTCTATTCGAACAAATTCCAGAATATTGTTTAATATTTCCATCAACTGACAACCGGTCATCTGCAGACTGTTAAGATACTGGCTCTGGTCCACATCAAGCTTTGTTTCAGCCAACAGGTTGGCCATGCCGAGGATAATATTAAGGGGCGTTCTGATCTCGTGGCTCATATTGGCGAGAAAATCAGATTTGGATCGGTTTTCAAGCTGCTCCTGCGCGTGATATTGCAAGAGTTTTTCATTGGCCTGTTTCAACTGTTTTCTATTTGCAAGATCACTCTTTTTCAACCGCTTCTGCTGGACCTGTAAGCGCGCAACTTTTTTTTGCAGCAGGTAACATTCATTTTCCAATTCCCGGATTCGCAGTTCGTCCGATTGCCGTTTAACCATCCTGAAAATTACCCTGTCGTGAATTAATCACTTTTTTCGCCTCATGAATATCTTGCATATTTCATCCGTTGAACAGTCAGAACCCACGTGCAAAACAGTCGCAGGAGGCATGGGCAGCAGTACCCTGTCGGTCTCTCCACCGCTGACAATACCCCCCACCCTGAAATCACCAAAATCAACATTATTACCAATCTTGGCCAAGTTAGTGACCACGTTTTTCAGACTTTCATCATGGGAGATATTTTTAAGCCCGTCTGTATCTGACAATTCTTTTACTAATAATTCTCTAATCTTATGAACCATCAACCGTTTTTTTGCCTTGATTAACTCTTCTTTATCCGTTAAATCAGGCATGGCAAATTCTTCCACCCGGGCGTCGGCGTCAAAGGAGAAGACAATCCCCCCTGATTCATCCTTCATACCCACAGCCTTCATTATAATAGGCTGGAGATCACTGTTTATGATATTTTCCCTCGGAGCACACTCGTTACCGACAAAAATAGTAACAACATCCCAGGTAAAAACCGTATAGGCGGCATCGATACCCTTTGTTGTACCAATCCTCGCATCAAGTAGCTGGCCGTCGAGAAAATACAATACACCACCCTTTTCCGTGACCTTATCCATGATCCGGATAGTACAGGTTTTACAATCCATTTCCATCAGCTGGAGAAAGACAGTGGGGGAAACATCATTCATAATGCCTCCGTCCGCTTCCCTGCGTAACGAACCCATAACTGCGGAAACAAGGTCATCCATTTGAAAAGGTTTACTGAAATGTGCCATGGCCCCGGTTACCTTGGCAATTCTCTCCATCTCCTCCGCCGCCATTTCAGCCACGATTATAATGGGAATATCCGGATATATTCCCTGGATATGGTTAATAAGGCTCATACCATCCATGCGCGGCATTATAAGATCAACAATAATCAGAGAAAACGCCGTTTCTTCCAGTTTTTTCACGGCTTCAAAACCATCCGCCGCCACAACCATAGTAAAATAATTGCAGAACCCGGCCACATGTTTCTCCATTGCGATACGCAATATCGGATCATCGTCTACAAAAAGAATCTTCCTTGTCATCCCGCGCCTTGATGGTTTTTCAAAACGAATTCTTCAAATTTGATAATAATATGTGGTATCCTACGGTATGCGTCCCCTGAAAAACAGAATTGGGGGGGGCGTGCAGTCCTCAGAATCAGGCTGATCGAAGAGATCCGGCCGATGTCCGTATGGAAGCATAATCTATCGTACCCATTTTTAACTGTCAGGCCAAGGTTTTAAATATGAGCGAGCTACAAATTTCATCCGTATCCGGCAAACATGACACAATAAGAGGGTTAATGAAAATTTTATTTTTGTTGATAATTTGGTTTATTCCCCTGCTGGCCAATAGCTGTTTCGGGGCGGAAATGCGAATCAGAGTACCGGAAGGTAACACCTATCCACCGTTTTTTATCAACGACCAAAACGGCAGATGGACCGGCCTGTCCATTGAACTTGTGGAGGCCCTGCTGCAAGAGGCGGGGCACACTCCCATCTACGTTCCCCTCCCCTTCAATCGCGGTTTAAAAGAAATTCAGGCCGGTAAAATTGATATTATGCTCAATATGAGTATCGCCCCGGAACGTCGATCATTTATGTATTTTATCGGCCCGCAGCTGGACGAAACAATTCTCCTGGTCACCCGGACCGAAAAAAATTTTCTTATTACCTCCCTTGACGACCTTGCAAAACTTCCCAACGGTATAGGGGTGGAAAGGGGAAAACTTTATTCGGGACCCTTTGAAAAAAAACGGACGGAGGATAAAGCTTTCAGCCACCGCCTGGAAGAGGTAACGGATATCGACAGAAATGAAAAAAAGCTGAACGCGGGTTATATAAGCGGCTTCCTCGGATACGGCTATCACCTTATCTATCAAAAGAGAACCAACCCTCTCTACAAAAAATTTACAATTCAACCGTTGGTCATAGGGCGGGACTGGGTCTATTTCGGCTTTTCAAAAAAATCGATCTCCGAAAAACAACTTCGGCAACTGCAAAACGCCTATGATCGACTCAACCGGCGGGGTATTCTGGCGGCAATCAGGCAAAAATATCGCCGCTGACCCTCAATTCTCACCCTGATCATGGTCTGTCCCCTTTAGTGCCTTACTCCGTAAAAGCTATAATAAAAAACAAGGGACTTTACCGGCTTACCGGTCATTTCCGGTGTTAGAACATGTCCATTCACGTTCAATTCCGGCCTGAACAATACTGATCAACCACCGCAAAATTTGATCATTTTTTTTTACCATCCATAAATCACGGTTACATATTGACAGAATTGACTAAGCTTTGTAAACAGTGGTGTAATTTCAGATGCTCGTAAGTTCTCCAGGTAATTTCCGGAGGGCGCATGCTTCGACCTGATACTGATATCGAGGCAAGAGCTTAATAGGGAACCCGGTTAAAATCCGGGACGGGCCCGCCGCTGTGACCGATGACGAACGTCGCATATATGTCACTTACTGCAAAAGCAGTTGGGAAGACGCGACAAGTAGGATGAACCGGAAGTCAGAAGACCTGTCTGAACATTATCAAGGCATACTCCCGCGGACAAGGAGTGCTTATGGGTTATTCGTGGAAAAACTGGGCATCCCCGGATCCTTTACAAGGTCCGGGGATTTTTTATTTGCGTCATTCGCATGAATCTCCGGCAAAATAAGTGGAATATCGGCACCATAAGCCGATACATTTGATAAATATGCCAGGAGATTGATGATGAAAAAAGCATTGTTTACAGGTCTGACTCTCGTAATGATCACAGGCCCCGCCTGGGCAACCGACAACGTTGTCCAGGACGAGGTCAATAAAGATGAAATGGTGGTAACCGCCACCCGCAGCGAAGAAAAGATAAAGGAGATTCCAGCCAAGGTTGAGATCATAAATGAACAGGAAATTGCCCTGACCTCAGGAAATACTCTTACGGAACAACTAAAAAAATCCAACTCAATCAGTGTAATCGAGTATCCGGGCGTCCTGGCCGGTATCGGTATCCGCGGATTCCGCCCCGAGTTTTCAGGTATCACCAAGCATAGTCTTATCCTCGTCAACGGCCGCCCCTCCGGTGCCACAAACCTCGCAACCCTGCTCACGGACAACGTAAAAAGGATAGAAGTATTAAAAGGCCCGGCCTCGTCCCTCTACGGTGCCGAAGCCATGGGCGGCGTCATCAATATTATCACCAAAAAAACCACCCGGAAATTTATTGCAAAGGCCGAAGCTGGTCTCGGCAGTTTCGAGACCAATTTCCAAAAAGCGGCCCTGGGTGGACCGCTTGCCGAGGGATTTGATTTCGACTTCTCCGCCGGTCGCTATGACCAACGTGGCGATATCAAAATGGGTGACGATGGCGCGACGCGGCACAATACCAGCTATCGCACCCAGAACGGAGATCTCCGCCTGGGCACCGACCTCGGTGAAACATGGCGCGTAGATGTAAAGGGCAACCTCTACCAGGGGCGTGATATCGAGACCCCCGGCGACCTCGCCTACGGCGACAGCCAGAGCGGCAAAAAAGATATCGATAATTACGGTATCGATATCCAGGCCGAGGGAGAACTGGGGGCAAATAATGAGTTGGGTATTACTAATTATATAACCCGTGAAGAAAGCGATTATTATAAAAACCATTTTTACGGACTCCCCGTCCCCACCTATCGAAGTTATGCTTCTGAAATCAACTGGTACGGAACCCAGTTTAAAGACACTTATAGCTGGGGCGCCCATAAATTTATCAGCGGTATTGATTATCAATATATAGAAAAAAAATCACGGAGCTATAGAACAAACGGCAAACGTAAGGCACCCTGGTCACCCGACGAGGCCAGGACCAATATCGCCGGTTACCTGGAATCGGTGTGGAAGTTCCTCGACCAACGCATGACCCTCACCGGCGGCGGTCGTTATGACTTCTTTAAAGTCGAAACCCTGGCCACCCCCTACAAGACCGATTTTAAACCGAATTCAGCGGATTTTACCTATTTCAGCCCCCGGGCGGGACTGAACTACGGATTTGACAACGGTCTCCGTTTACACACCACCCTCGGACAAGCCTTTGTGCCACCTAATGCCGGTCAACTGGCCAGTTATTCAGAGAGGCGCGTGGGCAACATTACCATGGTCACAAAGGGCAACCCCGACCTCGATCCGGAAAATTCCACCACCTGGGATATAGGCAGCGGATACGATAACCCCGAATTGGGTTTATCTTTTGATTTCACTTATTTTTATACCGATGTAAATGACAGAATAACCAGGAAAACCGTAGGATTCACCACAACATTCATAAACAGCCTCGGTGCCGAAATTCAGGGTATTGAGGCCGCTGCAAGCTTTAACCTGGGCAAGGTATTGCACTGGGGCCGTGACCTGAAATTCTACCTTAATTCGACAAATATAATTAAGGCGGAGGAAGAGCTCCCCGGCGGTTCCACAAAGGATATCTACAATGTCGCCGATTATACATATAATTACGGGGTTAAGTATGACGACGGCATGGTCGACGGTGATTTCCATTTCCGCAGTGTCGGCAAAATGCGCGATACTGACTGGGTCACACCCGGCTATCCGGAGACGGAATATCCCGTTTTCACCGTCGCCGATCTTGTTTTGGGTGTGAATTTTTACAAGCATCACAAAATCACCTTCACCGTCGACAACCTCTTCGACGAAGATTACTACGAGAAGAAGGGTTTCCCAAAACCAGGCCGTGCCTTTTTTGTCAGCTACACCTTCTCGTATTAACCACGGGGTTGCAATATGCAGGTTTTCAACACCCCGGACAGTTTATATGAAAGTGGTTTCACTTTTGAGTCGCTTTCATTGTTCGTTGTGGCTGTGGTCTGAGAGTTTGGTCCAGCCATGCTGGTCACTTTGTCCGACCCGAATCTTTTTTGAGGTCCGGGTCAAGGGAGTGTGCTCCGCGGGAATACATTACGCGGGGCGCGGTAAAGGGTTGCAATGGCTTTAACAACAGTTTTACAAAGCGCGTTAATCACATATATCGCAGGCTGTGCTTTAACATTCTTTCAAAGCAGACCAAAAATCGCTTTCCCAATTATGTTGACGGGATGCGGATGTACCGTATTCGTTTTTTTTCAACAATATTACAAGTCCTGGCCGATGATGCCCATGCATCTCACCATCATCGGGGTTACGGCTTTTCTCACCGTTATCTGGCTATTTACCACCCTGAAAAACAGTGCCCATACAAGCGCCAGTGAAGGTTTTATCCTGCAAATAACCATAATCGTCCTCTCGCTGATTTCCCTTATCTGTCCAAAGGATTTTTATCTGCCCTTCATTCGCTCCATTTCCATCTGGTCACATTTTTTTCTCCTCTTTGCTATCCCGGCAAAGGCCTACCTCATATACGGCGGGATAACAGCCCTTGCCCTGCTGATAACGCATCGTAACCACGAACAAAATAAAATGATTTCCATTGCCGCAAACAGGGTGGTCACGGGCTATGGACTTCTTACGCTATCCATGTTTTCCGGTGAAATATGGAGCTACCTTGGCTGGGGAACCCCGGTTGTCTGGCGGGATCCGGCGATCACCACCATTATCGCAACCTGGTTCTACTGGACCTGTCTCCTGCACCTACACACCATCGGTAGCTGGACCGTCAGACGCCGCGCCGTTTTCATGGTTGTGGGCGCCATGCTCGTTCTCATCCTTGGTCTCCACCCCGATATCGGGCCGCTGAGGGCCGGACTGCTTTAAGAAAAAAACCATGACTACGCATAGTTCACCATATCGTTTCTTAACCAGCATCAGGCTGAGTGTTGTCCTGCTCCTTCTGCTCACGGCGGATCTGGCCATCGGCTATATCTGTCTGCACTATAATGCTTCTCTATTTGAACCGATGAACGTCATCGGGTTGAAAGAGTGGTTACTGACTTACGGTCCGGCCGACTTATCCATTTCGGCCTGGTTCTTTTTTCTTCTTATCCTCCTCTTTTGCCTCGTCGTCAACACACTGTTCTGTACCTACGATAAACTCCATCACCTCTTTTCCACATTACGGACTAAATCGACAACAAAACGATTCTGGCTCACCCTTTTTATCCACCTTATGCACCTGGCAATTGTCTGTCTTTTTCTTGGATATTTCATAAGTTACACCATGAGCACCATCGACAACAGCATCACGCTTACCCCCGGCAGCCAAAAAATATCTTTTGGTAAAAACTACACCGTTTCCCTGCATAAAATGATCATGCAACCATATCCCGGTCACGCCATTCCGGGCTTTAAAGGGCGATTTATCGATACCCACGCCCATCTCGTTTTCAGCGACAACAGGTGTGAAAAACGCGTTGTTTTATCGATGAATAACCCTGTTTTTTTTCATGGCTATTCCATTTTTCTGCAACGCTTTAATCCAAAACGGAAAAACGGCATGGCTTCCAGTCGCTACATTGTCATGGATATTCGACATGATCCCGGTGTCAACCTCACTTTCTTTGGAATGTTCCTCTTTATCGCGGGATTGGTGGGATATACAATCCTCCGCGGTCGCGTAAGAAAACAGGCAAGGAGCCTCCCATGAAGAGCACAGTAATTACCCTTCTGGTCGCAATATTCATGATCTGCGGCTGTGACAACCAAAAGGGCGACGACCAAAAACCTTTTCTGCAAATCGGCGAATTCAGCGTCAACCGAATAAACGACACCCTGACCGTGGTGCGTGACGGGGCGGGGAGGAACCTGGCGCTCATTCCCCGTAACGGCAAGAAACCACCAGGCTTTAAGCCTGAAATGGTGGTCAGGATTCCGGTGCGCAGAGTCGTCGCCTACGGCAGTTTCGACGTGGCCGCCCTCCGGGTACTCGGCGTTCTTGATCCCGTTCTCGTGGGGGTAACAACCCCCAGGGAAAGATGGTATGTGGACGACGTTAAAACCGGTTTTGACAAAGGTCGGATCGCTTTTTTAGGTGATGCAGGCGCCATTAATTTCGAGTTGTTGAAAAAACAGCAGCCGGAACTGGTACTAACCTGGAATCCGGCAATAATACCCATGCTCTCCGAACTCGGTATACCTTGTGTCGTCACTTCAACCCCCGTGGCCATGTGCCTCAATGCCCGGATGAATTACGTGAAATTTCTCGCTCCTTTTTTTAACCGGCAAGAAGAGGCTGAACAATATTTCCAGCGAGTCAACAGCAGTCTGCAGGACATCAGGGCGAAAACCGCCGACCAATGGGACGACTCCAGGGTTATGTGGGGCGATATGTACGAAAAGCGTGTTCTTGTTGAACCAGGTAATGCCTGGATCGGTGAACTGGTGGGACTTGTCCGCTCCGACTATCTATTCAAGGATGTGTACGGAACATCCTGTATCGAAATATCCATGGAGAGATTTCTCTACAGCGGTAAACAGGCCACCATATATTTCACCTACCGTACGCCGAAAAGCGGTGCGACGTCCAAAGCGGCCCTGGCCAGGCAACACCCCCTGCTTGCCAAAATACGGCCCCTCGGCCCCGGCGGCAAGGTCTACGCGCCACTGCCGCATTATTCGCAATCAGGAGATAAACTCGACCAAATTTTTACAGAAATTGCGGCCATTATCCACCCCCGGCTCTACCCAAATTATAAGCTGAAATATTTTCAGGAATTACCGGACACCGACCCCAAGGACTAGAGAATGAACCAGATCGTCAAAACAGCGCCATGCGCCGAATTACGGGCACAACCATTGTCGCAAACATTAATTTTCAGCACGCTGATTATCACCGTCTGCGCCGCAATAACTCTCAATGTCTGCACCGGGTCCGTGCCCCTGCCCCTTGCAGAACTCCGGCATATTATCATACAACCAAACGAGACGGTGGCGAGTTCCATCGTCTGGAAAATTCGTCTGCCCCGCGCCATTGCTGCGGTACTTGGGGGTGGATTTCTCGCCGTATCCGGACTGTTGCTGCAGGTCTATTTCAGAAATCCCATAGTGGGTCCATTCATCCTGGGTATATCATCCGGCGCCACCCTGATGGTCTCCATTGTCATGCTCACCACCCTCACCATTCAACTGCATATCATGAGCCCTATCCTCACCACCGTCGCGGCGATTTGCGGGGCATACGGAGTCATGATTATCGTGGTTGCAGTGGCCTCCAGGGTTAAAAGCGGGGTTACCCTGCTCATTGTCGGTATGATGATGGGTTATCTCTGCCACTCCGTTACCGCCGTCCTGACGGCACTTGCGGAAAAGCAACAGATTAAAGGTTTTATCCTCTGGCAACTGGGTTCCTTTTCAGGTTTCAAATGGTCTGAAATCCAGCTACTCCTCATCCTCGGCAGTATACTCATCATTCTTATATATACACTGTCAAAACCACTTAACGCCATACTGCTCGGGGAAGAATACGCTCTGTCAATGGGCATTAATATTAATAGGTTCCGGGTAATTATACTACTTGCCGCCTGTGCCATGGCCGGAATGGTTACCGCCATGGCCGGGCCGGTCGCTTTTATCGGACTGGCCGTCCCCCATATGGCGCGCATGATATTTTCCACCTCCGATAATCGTATCCTCATCCCCGGAGCGCTGCTGTTGGGTGGGCTGGTTACCACCCTCTGTGATTTTATCGCCCGTACCATAATGTCGCCGGTTGAATTACCGCTCTCCGCCATTACCGCCCTCTTCGGCGCCCCCATCGTCATCAGCCTCCTTATGAAAAAACGGGTAAAACTATGAAAGATAACGATTACAAACCTCCGGCAACAGGCGCCCTTTCCTGTCAGGGACTCTCGGTTGGTTACAAGGGTGCCACCATTCTTTCCGGCCTTGACATGGACTTTCAACCGGCCCGATTCATTTCCCTGCTCGGCCCCAATGGGGCCGGTAAAACCACCCTGTTACGCACCCTTTCCCGACATCTTCAACCACTTTCAGGCTCAATCAGGCTCGGTCAACGCCCCCTGGCCTCATTTCGCCAGGGAGAACTTGCAAAACTAATGGCCGTAGTACTGACGGACAAGGTGACCCCACCCCTGTTCAGCGCCTTTCAGTTCGTCGCCCTGGGACGATATCCCCACACTGACTTCCTGGGCAGATTAACGAAAAATGATGAAGAAGTGGTGACACGCGCCCTGGCCGCAGTCCACGCCGAACAGCTGGCCCAGCGTGAATTCACCAGCCTGTCCGATGGAGAACGACAAAAGATCCTGGTGGCCAGGGCATTGGCCCAGGAACCACGCATCCTCCTCCTCGATGAACCCACCTCCCATCTCGACCTGAAACATAGGATAGAGGTGATGGCAATCCTACGTAATCTATGCTCCAGCCGTAATATTACCGTTATTGCTTCGCTCCATGACGTGGACATTGCCGCCAAGGTCTCCGACCGGGTTGCCCTGCTTAAAGATGGTTCCCTCATCGGTTGGGGGGCACCCGAGGACGTACTCGGCGGCCGGGAAGTTGCCCATCTCTACGACTTTGATTCGGCAAGTTTTGACAGCCGACTCGGTTCCATCGAATTACGTGGTAGAGGCGACAGGGGCAGGGTCTTTGTCGTCGGCGGCATGGCAAGCGGCGCTACAATCTTCAGACTACTGGCCAAATCGGGATACCGGATCTCCACCGGGGTACTCTTTGAAAACGACCTTGATTGCTATGTCGCCAAGAGCCTGGGCGCATGTTGCACAAGCCAGAAACCGGCGGATATCATCAATAAAACAAGCCTTACCGAGGCCAAGATAGAGTTACAACACTGCAGCTGGGTTGTTGACGCCGGTTTTGACAGCAGCGGGGTATACCACAATAATTTGGAACTCCTCCAGGAGGCTCAGTGCCGCAATAAACCGATTTTCAGCCTCCGTCGGCGCACCATACAACAACCATACGACGCCGAAAAACAAGAGGTTATCGTCCTGGACAGGGCAAGCGATCTACCCATTGCCATGGAGAAAAATCAATGAACCGCAGGCAAAAATTCTCTTTTTGCTACTTCACCGCCACCGGGATGGAACTCGTGGCACTGAGCGAGGCGGTGGTACAGTACAATAAAAAAATCGGCGGAATTGTCGTTACGGCCCGAACCCAGACCCAACTATTCGACAATGGCCGACAAAAGGATTTTGTACAAAAAGCATTGGACACTGATGTAATAATCCTCAATCTACACGGAGGAAGATCCAGCTGCCCCGCCTTCGAACTACTGCGGAATGAGCTTGAACATACCGATTCTACAGGCAAAAAGAGACCATACTTCCATATCCAACCCTCCGGCGGGGATGAAGACGCGATCAACACGGCAAGAAAATACAGCCCGGATTTTGGCACCAACACCTGGAAGACAATAAACAACTATTTACTCCTGGGCGGTTACAATAATTTTGAGCAACTCCTCTACTTCCTCCATAATCTTGTCACCACCACAACCATACCATGTCAACCGCCCCTTCAACTGCTCAACGAGGGTATCTACCATCCCGACTTTCCCGAAAATACCGATCTTAACGACTACCTGCGCCAACACCTGGTTGCAGGAAAACCCACCGTCGGACTCTGGTTCTACCAAACATACTGGATAAACAATAATCTGGCCTTTATTGACGCCATAATCCGTGCCGTTGAGGCCAGGGGCGCAAACGTCATTCCGGTCTTTCATCTTCGCTACAAAGACTGCGAACGGAACAATAAAGGCGCCGACCATATTGTAGAGCACTATTTTATGGACGGAGAACGAACACGCATCGACGTTCTCATCAGCCCAATGCTCTTCAGCCTCAAGCTCGCCGACCCCGACTATGGCCGGCTCCTGCCGAAACTGGGGGTGGTCTGTATCCAGGCCATGGTTTCCATGGGCTCGTATGAGGCCTGGCACGGGTCGGAACAGGGCATGCGCACCATGGATGTCAGTTTTAATGCGGCCCAACCCGAATTCGACGGCAATCTCATCGCCGTACCCGTTGCCACCCGTGAGCAGGAAAACATCGACCCCATCACCGGCGGACTCCTTAATAAATCAATGCCGATTCCGGAACGGATCGACAAGGTGGTTCAGCTTGCCCTGAATTGGGCCCGCCTCCGTAAAATCCCCAACGAAAAAAGACGGGTCGCGATAATTTTCCACCACTATCCACCCCGTAACGATCGCATCGGCTGTGCCGCAGGGCTTGACAGTTTCGCCTCAGTTATGGCCGTAATTACCAGGCTGCAGCAGGATGGTTACCGAATCGCCAAAAACTATGAATCGGCCGATCAGCTGGCCGAGGAACTCCTCTCTAAGATGACCGCTGACAACCGTTGGCTGACCCCGGATAAAATGGCGGAACGCGCCGAAGCCCATGCCGACTCAGCCCTGTTCACACCATGGCACCAGGAACTTCCCCCGGCGATAAAAGCCAAAATGACAAATGACTGGGGGACAATGCCCGGAGAACTTTTTGTCCACAATGGGAAAATCCACTTTGCGGGGCTGATAAACGGCAACATTTTCATCACCATTCAACCGCCCAGGGGCATCCTGGAAAATATAGAAAAAAGCTACCATGACATGCACCTCTCACCTCCCCACCATTACCTCGCCCATTATCGGTGGATTCGAGATATACTCAAGGCCGACGCAGTTATCCATGTTGGTAAACACGGCAGCCTGGAGTGGTTACCCGGCAAGAGCCTGGGCCTTTCAAAAAACTGCTTCCCCGATCTTGCCATCATGGAACTACCCAATATCTACCCCTATATTATCAACGACCCAAGCGAAGGTACCCAGGCCAAACGACGTAGTTTCGCATGTATAATAGACCACCTCACCCCACCCTACACCAACAGTGAACTCTATGAAAAACTGGCAGGAATAGAGCAACTCCTAAACGATTATACCGTTGCAGTAAATGAAGACAGGGCCAAAATGGCCGTCCTGCGGCCAATGATCTGGGAGGCGGTTTGTAGGGCCAACCTCGATACGGATCTTGACCTGATTGAAGATTCGGTCATGGCTGATTTTGACGGATTTCTCGAAAAAATCCACGCCTACCTACAGGAACTGGCCGACACCATGATCAACGACGGTCTACATACCATGGGAGCGGCGCCCGAGGGGGCCCGCCTCTCGGAGTTTCTCGTTCAACTCACCCGTATCGCCAACGACGCAACACCATCCCTCAGGGAAGCAACAATTACGGCAATGGGTTATAACCTGGACGACCTCCTTAAAAATCGTGGCCGCATCCTGCCCAATTATAACGGACATACCGGCGGTCAGTTAATCTCTATGTCCCATGCCACCAGCCTGTCAATGGTCGATAAACTTGCCGAGAAACAGTATGATCCGGCGGCCATCGCCGATATTATTCACTCCCTCTTCCACAACAAAGATAATAAAGAATTAACACGGGCTCTCCATTATATCGCCGAAACCCTGGTACCAAAAATCCGCATGACCAGCAGGGAAATAGACCACACCCTCCTCTCCCTGGCGGGAGGATTCGTCGAACCCGGCCCATCCGGCTCCCCCACCAGGGGCCAGACAAATATCCTGCCCACCGGTCGAAATTTTTATTCGGTGGATCCCAATAAAATCCCTTCCCCCGCAGCATGGCAAGTCGGCAAACAGCTAGGTGACGCGCTCATTGCAAGATACCTGCAGGAAAAGGGCTCTTACCCGGACTCCATCGGCATCCTTGTCTACGGCGGCCCCACCATGCGCACCCGCGGCGACGATATTGCCGAAATCTATTATCTCATGGGCCTGAAACCAGTGTGGCAAAGAGGCAGCGGTAACGTTATCGGCCTTGAGGTCATTCCCCTCAGCAAGCTCGGCCGACCACGCCTCGATGTCGTCCCCCGGGTGAGCGGTTTTTTTCGGGACGCCTTTCCCAACCTCATGGAACGTATCGATGAAGCCGTGGAAATTGTGGCAAGCCTCAACGAACCGTTGACGTCAAATATGATTCGCCGTCATGTCCTGGCCGATATGGAGGATTTTAAAAAACAGGGTCTTAACGAAACGGAGGCCCGTCGCGAGGCGACGTTCCGTATCTTCAGCTGCCCGCCGGGTAGTTACGGCGCTGGGGTTTCGGAACTGATCGAATCTAAAAACTGGGAAAAGCAGGACGACCTCGGTAACAGCTATATCCGTTACTCTTCCCATGCCTACGGGAAAACGAGTTACGGCAAGCAGAAACCGCAAACCCTCCGCCGCCTCCTGGCCCGCATGGACGTCACCGTCAAAAACGAAGATTCCAGGGAATACGATATGATGTCGTGCACCGACTATTACAACTATTACGGCGGGCTCATCGCCGCCGCCAAAACGGTGCGTGGAGAATTGCCCCTTGCCATCATGGGGGACAGTTCCGATCCGAAAAGGGTGGTGATGCGCACGACATTCGAAGAAGCCAAACATGTTCTCCGTTCCCGCCTTGTTAACCCCAAGTGGCTGGACGGGATGAAACGCCACGGCTACAAAGGAGCGGGCGATATCTCCCATATGATGGATGTGGTTCTCGGCTGGGATGCCACCGCCGAAGTTATTGATGACTGGATGTATGCCGCCATTGCCGAAAAATATGCCTTAGACAAGGAAATGCGGGAATGGATGAGCTCGGTTAACCCGTACGCCCTGCAAAACATTATCGACAAGCTGCTGGAAGCGGTGAGCCGCGGCATGTGGAAGGCCGACCACAAAACAGAGGAAGAG
>Ga0256845_1001515_pt1 | contig 18490 bp, 16 predicted proteins | sample RiftiametaG_FD_189101 | JGI IMG/M metagenome (GOLD analysis project Ga0256845, IMG submission 189101) | Tube worm associated microbial communities from hydrothermal vent at the East Pacific Rise, Pacific Ocean - Riftia | ecosystem: Host-associated > Annelida > Integument > Unclassified ...
TATTTCCAACCGATGATTCTGCTAAAAAAATCATCTACCTGGCGACTCAAGAGGCATCAAAAAAATGGACGATGCCAATTAGAGATTGGAAACCAGCCTTGAATCGGTTTATGATTGAATTTGAAGAGCGACTGATTGATTACATTTAACCCTGACAGTTACACAGAATTAAGGACATCCTCGTTTACTAGCGCCCCCGCATTCTAATACCTTTTTCGACGGAAACATATACTTCCAAGGCATTGATATTTTTGGGGAAATAACAACCCGAGATTTGTGCTGAGGCTAAACTAGCTCCATCCAAACTTGCTTTGTTGAAATCAATTCCTCTCAAATCTGTTGCTCTGAAGTAACATCCATTAAAATTAATTCCATCAGCATTCAAACCTCTTAAATCAAGTCCTCGGAAATCACACTCATGAAAATCAATAGAATCAACTGATTCACGTTCTTGGTTAAATTCTTTAACTTTTTCTTCTCGGAGTAATTTGTATAGTGGATTATCTGGAAATCTAAGAGACATACTGTATTCTCCAATTAAATGTCACAATCACATTAGCTTTAACGTAAATAGATAATCCAAGTATAGTCGATATTTTATACCCTGCTTATTTTCTAGAAAGGTTTATTTTTAAGTCCCTTTTGACAAATAATAAACCAATAAAAAATAGGAATAGATAATTAAAACTACCAGCAGCTTCAAACTCAGCATCTTCTGTGGCAGCAATATCTACTCCACCGGAATTTCCTGTACCTCCATCGCCTCCATCGTCTCCATCGTCTCCATCGTCTCCATCGGAAGTAGCATCATCATCATTAATGTTTATTTGAACCGATGATGGTGCACCAAGTTCGGCTCCCCCAGCAGGCTGACTCAACGATAAGTTGAAAAATTCAGTTTCTTCCTCAACCGCATCATCTAAAATAGTGATCGTAAAAGTTTCGCTTTTATCACCTTCAGGGAAAACTAATGTTCCAGTGGTTGTTTGGTAGTCACTACCGGAAACAGCTCCAGAGTTAGATGTTGAATAATTAACTGATACCTCTCCTGTTGCCCCAAAGGAACGTATAATTGTAATGTCAATATTTCCACTACTGACATTTTCATCAACGTTGTACGAAACTCTAGAAAACAAGAATGTTCCAGGATTTACATCTAATTCATTATCAATAATATTTACTTTGGTTTGACTTGGTTCACCAATAACCGCTCCGCCCGATTCCGTTCCAACAATTAACTGAACTGTAAAAACTTCAGTACCTTCAAATATGTCATCGTCAATTAAAGGTACTGTAATTTGTTGACTTGTCTCACCATCTACAAATGTTAACGTACCACTAGTTTCTATAAAATCTGTTCCATTTTCAGCTGAGTCTCCAGTAATTCTGCTAGCGATAAAATCAACAGTAACGACGCCTTGACTACCTAATTCTCTATTAACGATTACAGAAACTTCGGGCTGATCCTCATCAACGTTTGTGCTAGGCTCCTGAAAGATCAATAAGCCGAACTGCTGAGCAGAACCTATTGAAATAATCCAATTATCAATGATCGCAAGATCAACCGTACTTAATAAATTTCCATTTGGAGGCATAACACCTCCACAAGCAATATTAACGTTAGCTAACTTCTGATGTAAAACTGAAGCATTTACATCTCCTGGCACAACTAAAATATCACCCGAATTGCTACAATTAGCGCCTATACTTACGAGAGATGCTTCTGAAACAGCCGCATCGTCTAATGCTAAGTTTCCAGAGGGATTAGCTCCAGCATGACAATTTAAGCAGTTATTTCGAACAAAAACATCTTGTACATTATCAGGTACATCAAATGCGACACCTTCATAACTAAACATTAAAATGCAAACAGAGATAACTTTCATCAACTTTTTCTTAAAAATTTGCGCCAAATACAACATATAAACCTCAATAATTCTACAAATTACAATTCAATTTATCACGACTCAATCAATTAATATTAGTCAAGGATCTCAATTTAGGCATAAAAAAACCGGAACATGTCCGGTTTTTGTCTATTATGGAAGCTAGATTTACAATTTATCAGCTTCTTCTGAAAGGTACTTAGCAACACCATCTGGTGATGCATCCATTCCTTTATCACCATCGCTCCAACCAGCAGGACAAACTTCTCCATGCTCTTCATGGAATTTAAGTGCATCAACCATACGTAGCATTTCATCTATATTTCTTCCAAGAGGTAAATCATTCACAACTTGGTGACGAACATTACCTTCTTGATCAATTAAAAATGAACCTCTAAATGCAACACCATCAGTTGGATGCTCTACATCATAGGCTTTACATATTTCATGTTTCACATCAGCGACTAGTGCATAACCAACCTGACCAATACCACCGTCATTAATTGCAGTATTTCGCCAAGCATTATGAGAAAATTGAGAATCTATCGAAACACCAATGATTTCCACACCTCGATCAGTAAAGTCTTTTAAACGGTGATCAAATGCAATTAATTCAGAAGGACAAACAAAAGTAAAATCCAGAGGATAAAAGAAAATAACAGCCATCTTCCCTTTAATAGTGTCTTTTAAGTTAAAGGTATCGACAATTTCACCATTACCTAAAACCGCTGCTGCTGTAAAATCTGGTGCTTCGCGACCGACAAGTACGCCCATATTGATTCTCCAATTTTAATGTGTGACTTTAATATTTGATCAAATAAATGATCCAAAAGGTAAGAAACGTAAAGATACAGGTATTTTACTAGCGATCCAATAGTTGCTCACAATAGAGTTAAACTATAAAAATCTAGAGAAAGCATATAATAGAGGCATTATTCAACTTCAAATCGCCGTTGCATATTAATAGCGTACTCATCACCGTTTCTACCCAGCAAACCGTCTTTAAAACGATTAGATGGCGGTCTATTACCAAACCATATATTAACGATGAAACGATAAAACTCTCTAGAATCGCTGATTTCGCCTAAGAAGCGCTTGTTGTGATAAACCCGTGTTCCAAAATCGTGATGGTAATCAAAACGAATAGTATCACCTTTTTTAATTGTTCTTTTAAAAAAAGTTTGTAATCGTTTTACAAAAACTAAATTATCTTTTAGGGCTTCACGTTCATTGTTGATTTTCATTCCTTGTGACAACCGACGCCAAAATGTTCTTCCCGATAATTTATTAGACACAAACTTAAACTCCATTCGCCGTGCTGCATCAATGTAAACCAAGTCATCCGCGGATGCATACTCAGCAGACTCGTCTATCGAAAAACGAGCTAAATAATAATCTTTGTTAAGAAATTTAGTTAAACCATAACCGGTAGGAATTAATGTTCTCTCTTTAATTTTTGCTTTTACTATAGGTATATAAGTTGAAAACTCTTCTGCAGACACTGCAGAATAAAAAACAACAAACATCAAAACAAAAATATGAAAGTGAAAAAATGTTTTTTTCATTAGAGAAAAACCTTTATAAAATCAATTAATAATTCAATCCCTTGTCTGAATTTAAGTCGTCAATTAATTTAATTCCATTTATGTATAAACCCTTTATTCCAATATTGGGAATATTTACACCATAATCCAATAAAATAAAAGTTGAAGGCGACACTAGAATAAGCATTCTAACTACCTTCAAATGAAAGAAATCAACTTATTAACAACTTTATATCATATAGAAGAGTTTATTTTTAAGCAAATCCTTTTATATAAGGCTTGCTTCATCAAGGTTATTTATCATATGATCGTGTCATAAGGTACTTTTCAGTAGTCATTTTAAGTAAATACAACTAATTTTTGTGAGTCCCATCACACTTTAGCCTGTCTTTTTTAGAAGCACCTTACCAAAATTTAATTTGAATATAATTGTTCGGAGCCTTAACAACGATGTTTGCGTTCTTTTTGCATTTTAAACTATCAATATCAAGACTGTTCGGTTGTATTAAATTGCTCTTGCACACTTTATTTTTTATTTATCTAATTCCTTCAAATATTCTCGCTTTAGAATCAAATAATCTTGAAGACACATCTCTTAACTTATTAGGCATTGCTATCCATAGTGAACTACGGAATGACATATATATAGGAGCGATGTTTGCCCCCCCCCCAATCGATAATTACAAACGCCTTTATGACCCTTCAATTACAAAAAATATGAGCTTACGATTTTTACAAGCATATTCTCAGCGAAAAGTTGCTCGTTTATGGAAACAGCGGATTGCAATGAACAATCCGAAGTCAGTATGGCAACCCTTAACAAAAGATATCGTTCGATTTGCAAAAATATTTAATCGCCCAATGGAGTCAGGTGATGAAATTAATTTAATCTATATCCCAAATGCAGGAACAAAAATCTATTTAAATGGAAGTTTGTTTTTAATCATTCAAAATCCACAGTTTTATACGTCTTTACTTAATATTTGGTATGGAAATATTCCACCAAGCAAACTTTTCAAAACGGGTATAACGGGCAACAATACAGACTATCTACAGAAACAAATGATTAAGCAATACGAGTCTCTAGTATCAATACCGGGTAGATTTGATCAAGATAAACCTAAAACAGCGAGTACTAAAAGAGATAAAACAAATAAACGAAACCAAGAAAACCAAGAAAAAGTAACTATAAATCCAATTAAAAAAACCGCTGTTTCAGCTAAGTCACAAAACTTATCAACTCAGGTCTTAGTTGATGCCTTCAAACCCGATCTGAAACAAATCACTACTAAAAAAAATAAAGATACCAACATTGCAAATAAGAAAGCATTATTTAAACTTGATATAAAACTTGCTGATAGCACTGTTAAAGATTCATCAATTAAACAGATCGATTTAGTTGATGAACCGTTAGTAGTTTCAGACACACTTACCAATACCAATAATTTCCAACCACCAGCAGAAAGTGATGATTTTATAGATAATGATCTTGTCAATGGATCCTATGCTAGGGAACTTGTTGATATTGTAAAAAGGCACCAAAGATACCCAAGAAAAGCACTTCAAAAAGAACATGAAGGTGATTTGATCATTTCACTAACCATTAGTTCTCTTGGAAAAATTATTAATTTATCTGTGGTTCAAGGTTCGGGTTCAAGATATTTAGATAAAGGCGTTTTAAGACAAGTTAGGGCGATAGAGCCTTTCCCGCCTATCCCAGCTTCATTAAATTTGGAATCTTATAACGTTGAGATTCCAATGAGTTTTTCTTTGTCAAAGTAAATTGTCTCAAACATAAAAGGAATTACCTTCTATCTCCAAACAATCGACTCAATTTGGGAAATAGTTTGACGACTAACGAAGCATCCAATGCTAAACCTTGCTCATCTTTCATTAAGATACTTCTATTTTCACCAATTTCACCTACTACGACTTGATAAGTTCCTGCATCAATCGGTAAAGTTGACTCAGATTCATCAAATAGTGAAGCAAAAAAGCCCGGTTCTGGATCTTTTAACTCTAAAAAATAAGTATTCTGACGAATATCTCTATCGATGATGTTAAAGCCTAACTCCAACATGACTTTAGCTGTTTTTTCCCAAACAAGGGAGTGTTTAGCATCCGTAACCAATATGGCTTCATTTTGCGCATTCTGACCAAGTTCAACCGTAAAACCTGCCATAATTTTTTGCCTATAATGAAATTGACGAAGCTGTAACTGCTTATCATAATAACTCAAAAATAAGTTCATCATATCAGCAGAGTCAGCCCAAGAGATAGCTGATGATGACCACTCATTGTCATCATCATCCCGGCTTTCAAAAGCATTTCTTTCAACAATCAATTTAAGCTCATTTGGGATATCACTTTTGAGCATTTTAAAACTAAACTTAGCACGATTTAATTCAGCTTCTTCTGATCCATCTAGCTCTATCCAAACACCTTTTTTATCCAAAGCAACCCAATTAGTAAGAATGATAGCTTTGTCTTCATCATTAACATTTGCATCAATTTTATATTCTGCAAGGAATTTTTGAACGGACTCCCAAACTAACAACACTTCGTCTAGTATATACACGGCTGGCAAACTTGACTGGCTATCAGCCCTAGTGTTTTCGAGAACTGCCAATATTTGAACTGGAGCAGATTGATCAAGTTCACTTCCTTGATTTTGGTTGACGGCTAATTTACCAATTGTTGGCAACTGAGTAAAATCAGCCTTACTTTGATGATCTAGTCCAGGTGGTAATTCAAGTGCTTTTCCTTCTTTTGCACCGACATAGTCATATTCATGGCTTTTTATCAAACCATCATCACCATAGATAAAACCACATGCAGAAACATATAATGAAAGGCAACACACACCACAAAATCTTACATGATTTAAATTTAAAGACTTCAAAGATAACTCCAACAAATTTCAAAAATAACTAAATACCATCTAAACACCATTTAAATGCAGACTAAAGATCATCTGCAAGCCTCATTAGGACACACAAACTTGAGAAGGGTTTCACTCAAACTAGCTTATTTAATATTTAAACGGTCAATCCGGTCAATTTTAACTTTTTTACACGCGCATAAAAAGCTTTTTGCTCCTCAATAGTGCAGTTATTTTGACCGTAGCGCATTAACTGATAGTGTCGAAGCAGTTTTTTTAGCTGCTGAATGGAGTTTTGTGATAATTTAATATCTTTAGATGTACCTATTATATATAAATCATCAAATTCTAATTGATTAACAAACAAGCCAAAACCTGTACTAGGAGAGATGACAATACTGAATTTAGAGAGTTTTTTAATCAATAAGCTAATCGATTGATTAAAAATACTGTTTTTTTCTTTCTTAAACTCCCATTTAAAGTTGATCAATAACATAAACCCAATAATAAAAAATAAGCTTAATAAAGCAATTTGCTCACGACTAAATTTGTCTAGCCCCAAATTCATCATTAGTTTTTGTTGTAAATTTTGGTTGTATTCCAAAAACCAGTCATTCCACCCCGTATTGACTTGATCTAGCCAAAACTCAAGCTGTTTTGATAAACTGAGCCTCTCCAAATCAATTGACTCGAAATTGAAAGATTCAAATAAACTATTACGTTGAGAATAATCAGTTAACAATTGCTCTTCTACTCTATGTTCAGCGATTGCAGCTGTCGGATCAACTCGAACCCAGCCTTTGCCGGAAAACCAAATTTCAGTCCATGCATGAGCATTTAAGTGGCGAATAATCCAATAATCTGAAAGAGTATTTTTTTCCGCCCCCTGATAACCAATAACTACCCTAGCTGGGATATTAGCTGCTCTAGCCATAAAAACTAATGCTCCTGCATAATGTTCACAAAATCCTTTTTGTTCATCAAACCAAAAGCTATCAACGGTATTTTCATCCATAATCGGGGGAGATAATGTGTAAAAATATTCTTTTTGATTAATGCTTTGTAAAATTAATTGAACATACAACTCATCAGAGGCAACCTTGTTTCGATTTTTTTTAGCCCAGCGAATTGAACGCGGGTTATAACTGTCTGGTAATTTGGTATTTAATTGATAAGATTGGTCGCTTAATTTCAAATCTAGCGCTAATTTACCTTGAGATTCTGCTTGATATTTTATTCGTGAAAATATTTTTCGATTTGATGATACTGAAAAATCATTAAATATAGTAGCGGATGATATAACACGACTAGGTTTGTCTAAAAACGTTAACCATTTCTGCTGAGTCGGTTCAAGCGCTACCTCGTAGTGATAAGCTTTATTCTCATTCATACTCGCATCTTGCAATACTTCTGATTTGATTTTTTGAAATGGCTCTTTGCTAACTTTACTCCACCTTTTACTTTCCACTAAATTAGCATGACGCCATGTCAAACCATCAAAGGTATCTAATACTAAGGTTCGCCAGTAAAACGCATTCCCATCAGGCTCTTGACCTTGAAATCTTACTCTAAAAGCAATTTTATTTGACAAATGAAGCGAGCTAATTTCACCTGGTGTCATCGAATCTGAAATACCCGTGGTTGCATTTCTATCACTGGGCATTTTCCAAATTGGTCCAGATAAACGAGGGAAAAATAAAAATAAAATAATCATGATCGGTAGTGCTAACATTAAATATTTTAATAATTGTTTCAATAGATATTTTGATGATGAATTGAAGAAATTCTGATAAAACAAATGAGAGGGATGTACCGTGTGCAGTGACTGCAAAGCATAAAGTATAGCAAGAACTGGGATAACTTGATAAAATACTATAAAAAACGAACGATTAAATAAAAATGCGGCTAACAACAAAAAGAAGCCTAACAACATCAAAATATAAACATCTCTTTTAGATTCTATTTCAATTATTTTCAAACCATACATAATTGCGATTAAAGAGACTCCTGCATCTCTTCCTGCTAAACGATGAAAAGAAAAAAAAATACCTGCTACAGCAATAAGAACAAGTATCACTTTCAAACCTTTAACCACTTTGAATTTATGTTGAACTTTACTAAAATAGACAAAAAATAGAATACCGCTATTGAAAATAAAAATCCAAATAGGTAAGAGAAAATATAGCGGGATAAGAACAAACTGTTGCGCAATCAAAATAGGTATGAGATCAATCGGCTGACTATTACGTTCCTCCGCAGACACTTGATCACTAATTTGAGCTTGTTGTAATAAAGCCCTCATTCAGTTTTTTTCATTCTGTTTAAATGAAGCCAAATGTGATAAACATTTTTTTAAATGTAACTCCCCACTATCTTTATCAATAAATCGATCTGGCATTAACAAGGAGTAAGCCTGTTTTTGATTATTAGCTTCTAAAATTAAAAAGCATAAATAACTAAGCCGAAGTTCATCTTCAATATTTTGAAAGTCATCCCAACAAAATGCACTTTCAATTGTTACCATTGAAATAAATGACTTTACATACATTCCTCGTTCTTTAGCGGTCGCTTTCCAGTCAATACGAGAGATCGGATCGCCATTCTGATAAGTTTTATTTCCATCATATTCAACATCTTCAATTATGGATTGATTAATTGAAGCATCTGAATCTTCATTACCTAATCGACTTAAAATACTTTCACTAGGTTCAATAGGTTGCGGGTAAATAAGTATAGGAGACTTAAATTTAAACCAAGACCAAACTTTAAGTAATCCAAAAGGAAAACAGCTCGTCGTATATATTTTTGGTGCGTAAAACAATCCTCTTTTTTTAACTACAACTGATAAAACAAATATTTTTTTATTCTTTAATTGATTCTTTCTGCTCGGTAAATCTAGATAAAATAAAGACAACTTATCAAACCCCACACCAATACCTGAATGAGGCGAATTAGATTGACTAGTTAAATAAAAATTATAATGAAGTAATTCACCTGCAAACACAGAATGGTTCTTACCAAGTTCAAACTGTAAACCTTGCAAATTTTTAAATGTGAAAACAATACTGACAACGCTAATGCTTGAAATTAAAAAAGTTAATAGAAAAGCCAAATTATTTTGATAATTCGTTGATGCTATCATCATTAACATAATGATAAACATCAATAAAAACCCCGCTTTAGTTGGTAGAATATAGGTTGAGCGTTGCTCTAAATTTATTTTATCTGCAACCTGCATTCGGTTTGAAAACCAAGTTTGCACCGTCGATTTTTTATTATTATTTTTCACAGTGGATTTGATGAATACTACAATATATTAGTGGTCATAATTATCGTGGAATAGGTATTTGTTGAAGTAGCGATTCTACAGGATTACTATTCGACTCAATTTTATTCGAATTTTTTAAAGACTCGGTAAGTAGCCTATGTTCCGTCACTGCACACCAAACAGACTGAACATCTTCAGGGATAACATATTGACGCCCTTCCAAAAAAGCCCACGCTTTAGATGCCTTTAAAACAGATAATCCAGCTCTCGGCGATAGACCATGCGACCATTGGTTACTTTCACGAGTAGCATTAATAAGATCTTGTAAGTAATCATAAAGCGCGTCACTCACCGTTATATTTCCAATGTTCCGTTGTACAGTTTTAAGTTCTTCAATTGAAATTTTAGAAATTAATTGAGCAATCTGCTGTCGTGAGTCATTACCTGAAAGTAGCCTACGCTCGAACTCTCTTTCAGGGAATCCCAAAGTGATCCTTATCAAAAATCGATCTAACTGTGATTCTGGTAATGGGTAAGTACCAATTTGGCTAAAAGAGTTTTGAGTCGCTATAACAAAGAAAGGTTTAGGTAATTCATATGTTTGTCCATCAGCAGTTACTTGTCCTTCTTCCATAGCTTCTAATAATGCGCTTTGGGATTTTGGCGAGGCTCTATTAATTTCATCTGCAAGTACCACTTGTGTAAATATCGGTCCTTTATGAAATTCAAAACTTTCATTAGAACGTTTGTAGATTGATGATCCAGTAATATCTCCCGGTAAGATATCGCTGGTAAATTGAATTCTATGAAACTCTAAGCCCAAAATTTTAGCTAATGCATGAGCCAGAGTTGTCTTTCCCATTCCAGGAAGATCCTCAATCAATAAATGTCCCTGAGCTAAAAGACAAACCAGCGACAATTTTAATTGTTTTGGTTTACCCAAAATAATATTAGAAAGAATATCTAATATTTCATATAATTTATTATTCAGTGTTTGAGTCATTATAAGTTGCAATTTTACAGTATCAATAAATTGAGCATGGTTTAAATTAACCAATAAATCAATGAAATATTTATCTAGCACCTGTTTTTTATACATAGAATGGATATTTAATAATAGTGACAGTTCTATTACAATTGTGATAATATTTATGGACAAGAAAATAAAAACTAATAGCCGACTCAAAACGGATTTTCAAATGATACAACTCTCTAATATTGTTAAAACCTATCAAATGGGTAGCATCAACGTAAAAGCATTAGATGGTATCAATTTAATTATTCCAAAAAATCAGTTTATTGCCATAATGGGTCCCTCTGGTTCGGGTAAGTCAACACTAATGAATATGCTTGGTTGTCTCGATCAAGCCGATAGCGGAAATTATTTATTATCTGGTAAAGAAGTGAGTGATCGGACTGATGATGAATTGGCAAAAATCAGAAACCAGTCAATCGGATTTGTTTTTCAAACATTTAATTTGCAGGCTCGACGAAATGCGCTCGAAAACGTCATGTTGCCATTACGTTTTGCTAACTGTGAAAAAGAAGACGCTCGTGCTAGAGCTAGTAAACTTTTAGATAGAGTTGGGTTAGCGGACAGAGAAATGCATAGACCATCTGAGCTTTCTGGAGGACAAAGGCAAAGAGTTGCAATCGCAAGAGCGTTAATAAACAATCCAGATATATTACTGGCAGATGAACCAACAGGCAACCTAGACAGCAAAACGACCGATGACATAATGCAACTATTCCATCAATTACACGAGGATGGACAAACTATTATCATGGTCACTCACGAACAGGAAATAGCACAACATTCTGAAAAAATCATTATTTTAAAAGATGGCAAAATTGTTGAAGAAAAAATGAATACAAAAGGAGCCTAGCGTGAGTTTAACCCATTATTTTAAGAAAAAACATAACATTATTACTAGCATTATCATTTTTTCAATTTCATTAAACCATTTTTTATTAAGTGCTCAAGAAACAATCAATCATTCTCCAATCATTTTAAGCGGTAAAATAGAAGCAGGTGATACTCAAAAATTTACAGTTCCTTGGTCACAAACATGGCGACAACAAATAAAATGGATGAAACCTGAAGGTGAGTTTATTCGAGAAGGTGAGCTTGCAATAGTATTTGAAAGCGGTGATAGCGATAGCCAAATTGAGCAACTTGAAGCACAACTAATACAAACAAAAGAAACCGCGAACAATAACCGACAAAAAAATGAAATCTTAATCATTAATGCTGAACATGATGTAATCAAAGCTAAACTTAAACACAAGTTAGCAACAACTATGCTGAGCGCCCCACTATCGTTTAGAAGTCAATTTGAGAAAGATAACTTAACCTTTGATTTAGAAAAATCGATTAAGGAATTAGAGCAAGCAAAACTAAAATTAAAAACGGCATTAGATTCTCAGAAAGCTAACGTTGATAAACAATCTATTTCAGTTAAAAAAATACAATCACAATTAGACAATAATCTAGAAGAAAAAGAAGAACTCCAATTGAAAGCAAGCAGAGATGGTACTATTTTACACGCAAGTCACCCATGGAATGGTAACAAAATAGCAGTGGGGCAATCAGTACAAACATCATGGACAATATCAACAATACCGAGCACCGGTAACGAATATATTCAAGCATGGATCAATGAAGTAGACTTTCCTAAAATTTCTATATCACAAAAAACCATATTAACGTTAGACGCCTATTTCAATCATCAATTTAAAGGTGAAATATCAGATATCGCTCAACAATCTGAATCAAAAACGGACTGGGGAAATTCATCTTATTATTCTGTGAAAATTAAATTGATTAATAAACCACCTGTTAAATTAATTCCAGGTATGAGTGTAAGAATTGAAATTCAATAAAATATTAGTAAATAAAAACATGATGATATCAATAAAAAAAACTAAAACGAGTAATAACTATATTTATTTTATGTTGTTAGTTTTCAGCATAACCTTAATAGGTTGTGATGAAAATAATTTGAATAACTCGAATAGCCCGATAAAATCATTCATTCAAGCAAATGGTGAGTTAGCATCTAGTGATACCACAATGATATCTCCACCATCAGTAAAGTTCCAATGGCAATATAAAATCACTTTTCTTATTCCTGAAGGTACAAAAGTACAGAAAGATCAACCATTAGTATCATTTGACTCGAGTCAACTAAAACAAAAACTAGCAGTTAAACAAAGTGAATTGAGAACAGCAGTGAAATCTCGAGAGAATACTGAATTAACCACTAAAGCAGAACATGAAAAACAAAAATTGTTATTTGCTGAGATGATTAAAAACAAAGAAAAAACACAAACAAAATGGCAACAGTCTAAAACACTTGAAGGAAAATTAACTGTAAAGACATTATTTATTGAATTCCAACTCGCTAAAAATGAAGCTAAGCGTCATAAAAGTATATTAGTCAAATCAAAAGAATCCAACAAAACAAAGTTGGCTATTGAAAAAAGCAAAGTTATCCATTTAGAGAAAGAAGTTTTGGCGCTTAAATCGGGGATAAAAAGAATGACAATTTTAGCCCCTAAATCAGGGATTGTCATGTATAGAGGTGATCATCAAGGCAATAAAGTTTCTATGGGTGATACGGTGTGGATGGGTAGACAGTTAATAGAAATTCCGTCTCTGGATAAAATGGTGGTGAAAGCCAAGGTATTAGAAGCAGAGGCTGGCAAGTTAAAATTAGAACAGAAAGTTGAAGTCACTCTAGACGCGTTACCGGAAAAAACATTTCTAGGGAAAATTTCTCGACTAGGAAAAGTATACCGAAGAAAAAGTAGAGAACAAGCTAAAATAATTTTAGATACGGAAATTACTCTTGATGAACTCGATAAAGAATTAATGAGACCTGGTATGGCTACTCGTATTAAAATCATAACTATGGAAAAAGTAAATGCTATTTAAATATTTAGTCGTGAAGAAATTGAACACTCCATATTTACATTTATTTTCAACATGTTTAGTGTTCTTAATAATATCGTGTTCTGAATCAAATAATAAAAACACCATCCTTATAACTATTGCAGAAAGCGACTTCATAGTAAGTGTTCCTTACACCGGAAACTTAGAGGCGGTTAAATCCACTTCCATTAATATGCCTCCAACTGTACGTAGACCACAAGTGATAAAATGGCTTGCCGAAGAAAATACCAAAGTAAAAAAAGGGCAAGTAGTGGCTATATTTGATGGCCGGAAATTTCAGTACCAGAGTAAACAAGAGCAATTTGAAATAGATAAAGCAAATATTAACCTCGAAGTTGAAAGGCACAAACTGAATAATGAAAAAATTGAAATAAATAGTGATAAACTATTGATAGATTCTGAATTAAATATAGCCAATCGTTATAATCTTGATGACTTAAGTGTTTATTCAAGAATTGAAATTATTGATGCGCTTAAAAATACGGACTACCTAATTGCTAAACAAGATTACACGTTTTGGCGATCTGATAGCCACGAAGTAAAATCAAAATCAGAACTTCAATTATTATCATTAAAAAAAGGGCAACATGATACAAAATTAGCGAACTATCAAGATGCATTAAAACAAATGGAAATTGTTGCACCACATGATGGTTTGTTTGTACTAAATGAAAACTGGAGCGGTGAAAAACCTCATGAAGGCGATACCATATTCCCTGGAATGCAACTCGCAAAATTACCAGATCTATCTAAACTTCAAGCAAAAATTCATATTTTAGAATCAGAAGCCGCAGGAGTCAAAATAGACCAAAACGTAGATCTTAGATTGGACGCTTACCCAGGCGAAAAAATTGCAGGCATTATAAGTAAGATTGATGCAATTGCAAAAACTCGTTCTAGAAACAGTCCAGTTAAATATTTTGAAGGTATAATTACACTCAATGAATCGCCTAAGAGTCACTGGAAACCAGGAAGTCAATTAAGTGGTTCAATCTATGTGGCAAAAAAACAATCTGTCATTAATATACCAACTCAAGCTATATATAAAAAAGGAAATTTATATTATGTTGACACCCTTGATGACAATAACTTTGTTTCCACTCCGATAAAACTAGGTATCAGAAGTAATTCAAAAACAGAAGTTATTGATGGTTTATCTAGTGGCGATATCATTGCGCTATTTAACCCCAATAATTAGAGTAATTGAAACAAGCCATTAACCTTGTCTTGTAAAAAGGACTCTAATAAAATATTCACAAGAGAATTATCATGAATTTTGTAGATGCACTTAAAGATGCGTGGGAAGAGCTTTGGCACCACCGCATGAGAACTACCTTAACTTTGTTAGGTATGATTTTTGGCGTTGGAGCCGTGATTGCAATGTTAAGTATTGGTGAAGGTGCAGAAAGAGAAGCTCTAAAGCTTGTTGACTCAATGGGATTAAGAAATATTATTGTCAAAGCTAAACCAATGGATGAACAACAACTTAAAGAAGTGAGAGAACATTCTAATGGTTTGTCTATTCGGGATGTAGAAGTGTTATCAAATACTCTCGAATACATTGAAATTTCAAGTGCTGAGAAAAAAATGAAAACTTACTTGGTCATTAGTAATGGTGTTACTAGCGATGCATCTGTTTTTGGAGTGAGTCCCAGTCACTTTACTCTTTCGGGATTTGATGCAATTCAAGGGGCTTTTTTTTCAACCAAGCACAATAATGCGTTTGAACAAGTTGCGGTGATAGGGGCAATTACTGCAGAAAATTTTTATAGTGAACAAAACCCGATAGGACAGTTAATAAAAGTTAATCATGTATGGGTACGTGTAATTGGAGTAATTGAAAACAAACAATTAGATAAAAATGAGTTCCAAGGTATTAAATTAGGAGGGGAAAACAATCGAATATTTATACCAATCAAAACGGCTATCAAGAAATTTAAGTCACCTCCGCTAAATAATGAATTAGATACATTTAAGCTACAAATTAAAGAAGGTATATCTCCCTATTTAGCAGCCATCGGAATAGAAAAACTTTTATCCCTAAGGCACGGAGATGTCGATGATTTTGAAATCGTTATACCTGCAAAATTAATGGCTCAACATCAGGAAACTAGACAAATTTTCACTATTGTTATGTCCGCAGTGGCTAGTATTTCTCTATTAGTTGGTGGTATAGGCATAATGAACATTATGTTAGCAACGGTATTAGAAAGAACAAAAGAGATCGGTTTATTGCGTGCCGTAGGTGCTAGACAAAAAGATATTATGAACTTATTTATGGTTGAAAGTCTTACAGTATCTGCCATTGGCGGAGTTTTAGGTATTTTACTTGGCTTTATAATTGCCCAAATTATTGCCAGTTACGCAAACTGGAAAATTGGTTTTTCATTTTTATCCATTATTTTATCTGTAGGAGTTTGCGCATTAGTTGGTTTAGTATTTGGGATATTTCCAGCACGGAAAGCTGCGAAAATGGATCCCATTGAAGCTCTTCAAAGAGATTAACTAAAGCCTTATAACAGACATAGTTAAATCCTAAATTCCGCCCAAACAGGACAATGATCAGATGGCTTTTCCATAGCCCGAATATCATAATCAACTCCAGCGTTAATACATTTTTCATATAAATTTTGAGTCGTTAGTACTAAGTCTATTCTTAAACCGCGTTTGGGATCATCTGTAAAGCCTTTGCTACGGTAATCAAACCAAGAGAAACGATCGTTAACTTCAGGATAAAATTTTCTAAAAGTGTCAAAGAAACCTTTATCCGTAATAGTTTTTAACCATTCACGTTCAATAGGTTGAAAACTACATTTACCCGTTTTTAACCAACGCTTAGCATTTTTTTCTCCAATCCCTATATCATTATCTTTATGTGAAACATTAAAGTCACCAGTAACGATCCAGTTATTTTTAAGCTTTTTAATATCAAGGTAATCATCAAGATCAGAATAGAATTTTTCTTTTGCTGGAAATTTGGTTTCATGTTGTATCGAGTCACCTTGAGGAAAATATCCATTGAAAACATATACGTTTTCTTTCTCTCCTTTATGTTCTGTAATTATGACACGTTTTTGAGACTCATCTGTATCATTTGGAAATCCTTTTTCAAAGGAAAGAGGAGCTTTCTTAGATAGCGTCGCCACACCATAGTGACCTTTTTGTCCGTGATAAATGACATGATAGCCAGTCTCTTTAATCATTTCATGCGGAAAATCATCATCGTGTACTTTAGTTTCCTGTAAAGCGATAACGTCGGGAGAATGTGCCTCTATAATTGCGTTAAGTTGATGTGGGCGTGCTCTTAAACTATTAATATTAAATGATATAATTTTCATAAATTAGTTGCTCTATGTTAAATATTCTATTGAATCGTGAAGGCTCTGTAGTTTTTCTATTTCATATTTATGGTTTGACCCAACTCAAAAACAGATCATTTTGCTCATTTTTATTTTCAAAACTTAAATAACAAGTATTAGGTTCACTTGATTTTAACTTACATTCAGTATGATACAAACGATCGCGTCTAAAATAACTAATTTTTATGTCTGTTCCGATTGCGAATTGTTTGATCGTTAAATCTATATCTGTAGAAGTTACCCTCACATCATTCACGGCGATAATGATGTCTTTATTGGAGATACCACTTAAAGATCCTGCACCATCATTAATGACACTTTTAACGAGCGCACCTAAATCATCTTTTTTATGAGTAATCGCTAACGAAGCAGTATCCTTTTTGCTTTTATCGATTACTTTTTTATAACCGCCCTCATCCATTTGTTTAGATTCTGTAACTACTTGGAAAATAATCCCTAAACGTTTGAAGATAATCGCTAAATCTAATTCTTTAGTAGAATATAAGTGATGATAAAAGAAAGCATTCATATTCACTGGATATCCTGTGAAATTTTCAAGTAAATTTTCGCAAGCATTTTGAATGCCCTTTTCGCCAACACCTATTCCAGTTTTTCCATGTATCTTCCATATATGCCTCATTAAATCATCAAGTGTTAGTTGATTATTTGTTTGCTCGCGAATTTCAAAATCAAGACACAATGCAACTAGTGAGCCTTTAACATAATAACTGGTGATCGCATTTGGTGCGTTTTCATCTTGCTGATAGAACTTAGTCCAAGAGTCAAAGCTTGAGTCGGCTAATGTCTGATTTAGTCTACCATCCCCCTTATAATATCTAGAAATTGTTTTAGCAAGCATATCTAAATATTCTGTTAAGGAAATAACATTAGCTCTAACAAGAAATAGTTCATCGATATAAGAAGTTACACCTTCAAAAAACCACAGTAGTTCAGTGTTTATTGCAGATTGTAATGCTAATGATTTTAATCTTTCGGGTTTAATTCTTTTTACATTCCAACTATGAAAATATTCATGGCAACAAAGTGATAGAAATTTTTGATAGTCCTTACTCTTAATACCTGCATCTGCTCCGATTAGAGGTAAATCTGCAAAACTACAATGTAAAGCCGTCGAAGAACGGTGTTCAAGCCCTCCAAAACCATTTTTCATAACAAATGTCATAAAAAGATAACTTTCAAAAGGGGGCTTGTCATCTGCAAAATATCGACATTCATATTCACAAATAGCTTGAACATCTTTTGCTATTCGTACTAGATCAATATTAGATGGAGCTTCAGTAAAGACCATTTTGTGAGATGTATTATTAGCTACAAAATCAATAACCTGTAATTCGGCAATTTCGAAAGGGTGATCAATCAAAAAAGCATATGAGTGTGCTCGGTATATTCCAAAACCTTTTGAATTAATTTCTAAAATAGGAAGATTAGTGGCAACATGCCATTGTTTTCTTATAGAATGCTTAGTTTCTTTAAGAAATACCAAATGCTCTAAAGACTCCTTACCTTTAAGGGCAAGAAAAATGCTAGTCCCATTAAAAAAACAATGTTGCTCATCAAAATGAGCCGAACGAACGGA
>Ga0256845_1001516_pt1 | contig 18480 bp, 14 predicted proteins | sample RiftiametaG_FD_189101 | JGI IMG/M metagenome (GOLD analysis project Ga0256845, IMG submission 189101) | Tube worm associated microbial communities from hydrothermal vent at the East Pacific Rise, Pacific Ocean - Riftia | ecosystem: Host-associated > Annelida > Integument > Unclassified ...
ACCTGTATGAGATCTGAGATCTGATTTGATAAATAAAAAGATTTTGATTTTTATTCAATCTTAATTTTTGATTCAAATTTGAGAATTAAAAATTAATTCTTGCTTGTCAAGGTTTTAACAATTGATGAAAGTATTCGGACTATTTCATCTATATCAAATATGTATTGAGAAAGATTATAGTTAAAGTGATCAGATTTATCTAACAGTTGAAGCCAATATTTGGTTTCTCTTGATTCTTTTGATGCAATTGAAAGTTTATTTATAAAATCTTTCCGACTTTGAGCAGCAATCGATTCTTCAATATTGGCACCGATACTTGTTCCTGATCGTAATAATTGTTTTGAAATAACATATTCTCCATCTTTTTTCATTTTTCTGTAAAGATCGATTATATTAAGTGCAAATCTAAAGCTCTTCTCTTTAATAACATTATTTTGTTTTACCATAAAATTTCCATATCGAAGAAATATATGAAATATATGTAAAGTATATAATATGGTTCTTGGGAAATTTCAACAAGCCTTTAATAATTCAAAGTTTAAAATTCAACATTTAAAATTTTGGTTTTTTAGAACTACCAACAGAGCTACATCGGGGGAGACCTTTAAGGATTTAATTTTAAGTTTTGAATTTTAGGTTTTAAATTAAAAACAAAAAATCTTCTTCCTGATCTCAATATTAAGTCTAAATTAAAAAAAACTTAAATCCTATTTTATCAAAAATCAGATGTTGTGTTTATTGAGGTGTTGCACTATTTTTTGTTATTATGATTTAATTATCATATAATTATTCTTAGGGGGTATCGGATGAGAAAATCACTGTTTGTATTGCTTATAATTTTTTTTATAACAACAAGTTTTTGTGGGAAAAAAGATGAGAATAAAATAAAAGAAGAGTTTAAGAATGGAATTAAAATAATTCATAATCCAGCATTGCCGCTAAAAGGCGAGGTGATACTTAAATTAAAAGAGGTTTTTAAAATTGATGCAAGTGATGTTGATGCCCAAGATCCACCTGAATTCGGAGAGTTCCGGAAAGATAAGGACAATAATATATATATCAACGATTATAGAAATAGGAGAATACTAAAATTTAACAAAGCCGGTGAATTTCAAATTAGTTTCGGAGGAAAGGGCGAAGGTCCCGGAGAGTTTCAATATATAAGGAGTTTTAAAAAGATCGGAGATAAATTGATTGTATGGGGAAGAAGGAAATTTTCGACTTTTAATATTAGCGGTAAATTTCTTAATGAGAAAAGAGTAAAAAAATTTTACTACAATGTCTTAATAACCGGAGAAGATAAATTTATTGTGAACTTTTATAAAATGGAAGGAGATGGAAAAGTACCGGAAAGATTCAAAGTAAATGCACTTATTGATGAAGAGGAGAATATTCTTGCTACATTTTTTAAAGCTAAAAATGTAGGTAGTACTATGGTTAAAAAGAAAAAGTTTGTTTTTTCATTTTCATCCACTTCTATTACCGAGGATATCAAAAATGCTTACAATGATAAGAAGAGAGTTATGTATGGGAATCTTTCAAATCAATACAAAATATACATTAAAAATTTAGAGGGAGAAACACAAAAAATAATAGAAAGAAAATTTGAAAAGATTAAGATCAAAGATAGTGATAAAGACAAAATAGTAAAAGCTTTCAATAATATAAATGACTGGCAGAAGAAGACCATAAAGGAAAATCTTCCTGAAAACTTTTGTGTGATTTCATCAATAAAAGTTCTGCCGGGAGATTATATCCTTGCTTATGTAATAAAGGGAGCGGGGGATATAGAAATGGATCTTTTTGATGATCGGGGCAGGTTCTTATACATTCTGAAATATCCTGAAAATTTTGATCTTTATTACACGGAATTCATGGAAAAAAAGTTGATAGGGATCAGGGAAGAATCCGAGAGTGACCGCTATATTGAGTTTGAAATCCTCAATTATGATGAGATCTTTACTTTAAAATAGAGGCGACCTGATGCTCTACCAAATGAGCTGCTTCGGAGAAGGCCTTTAAGGGTTAATTTTAAGTTTTGAATTTTAACTTCTAAATTGCATGAAACCTTTCAGACCTGCATGAGACCCGAGATCTGATTTGATAGACAAAAAGATTTTCATTTTTATTCAACCTTAATTTTTAATTCAAATTTGAGAATTTAAAATTAAGATCTGAAATTATATTCAGGGTGCAAAGATTTTCCCGAGAGTTCTGAAAATTTGTTGCTGATAAGAAGTGTCAAGTATTCCGAGATGTTTGATCAATCTGTTTTTATCAACACTTCTAATCTGATCAAGTGCTACCTGACCGGCTTTCTCTCCAAATGAAATATCAGGACGAAAAGGAAAATTTCTTTTTACCGTTGTCATCGGGGCTATAATTACTGTTTTTAGAAAATTCATCTCATCAGGAGATATGATAAGACAGGGACGTGATTTTTTGATTTCATGACCAATGGTAGGATCAAGATTGATAAGCCATATCTCGAATCTTTTTTTATCGGGGGATGCTACCACTGCCAATCACTCTCATCAAATTCATTTTTAAAACTGCCGGGAATTAAATCTTCAGTAAAATCTTCATTTTTTAACTCTTGCTGAATATTTTGATACCATCCAAGACGCGGATTAGCACTCTTTTTTAAAAGAAGACCGTCTTTTTTGATCTCCATTTCCAATTCATCTCCAAAATTAAATTTTTCAATCAGTTTTTTAGGAAGCCTTACCCCTCTCGAACTGCCTATCTTAATCAGTTTAATTGTCATATTATCACCATATATAATTATATTATAAATATATATGTTTAACAACTATAAAATATTTAAAAATTGTTATGCAGCACTGTCCATATACAGCTATTTACGAAGACTAAAAATAATGAACTCTTTTTCTTCTGCGAAAACTTTGAATTTTTTCCTTAGGAATTTTTGAAGATCGGGTTGTTTTCCCCAGGATTCAAGATCAGTGATTATAAAAAATTTAGGGTTATTCGGAGTATATTTTGAGTAAAATAATTCTTTCACTCCCAGGATTCTCTTATTTTTTATTTTCAGGTAGAAAGAATCATCTTCCGTTGGCCAAGGAATTCCGAAAAATTTTCCATAATACATAGCTGCAGTACCATAGGCTTTTGAAAGAAGGATATTGTTGATCCCGTGATCTATCAGTTCACCGGCTTTGAAAGAGTTGCCCCAAATATCTTTTTCAACTACATTGTTTGTGAAATATGACCCCTGTTCTCCCACAAGAAAAAATGCAGGAGAATATCCTTTCATATTATGAGCCCACTTTATAAATGTGTACTGGTGCCATAGGGAGAATATAACGAATGCAATAAGAGTGGAAAAAACAATTATACTTTTTATCTTTGCTTTATTTTTTATTAAGATTCCAATCTGACCAAGCATCAGGGCGGTTATAGGGAAAAGTACAAGATGATAATAATCATGAGTTGCAGTAGTATAACTGAATATCAGTCCATATAAAATATATCCGACAAATAATCCGGAAATAATAAACTTCAACTCTTTTTTTCTGATAGTAAAGAAAAGAATTATTCCGATAATGAAGGGAATTATTCCGGTTACTTTCCCAATCTGAGTGACCCATCCGATCCAGAAAAATGGAGTGAGAATCATTCTATGATAGATAATTGTTGCAACAGCTCCGCGAAGAGCTTTGTTCCAGAGCATGTTGTAAATATAGAATGATGTTCCGATGGAAAAGAAAATTGTAAAGAACCATATTGTTCTGGGGTTATATAGATATTTTTTCAGACCATATTTATTTATTCCAAGGAATAGAATTAGACCGAGGAGAGGAAAAATAACTGTGATCTTGATAAGGACGGCAAAGCCGGAAAGTATGGCTGCGGAATAAAAATATTTGGTTTCATCTTTGGACCTGAAATGTTTTATTATTTGCAGTGCACTCCAAAGAAAGAACATGTTTAGTAGTGATTCGCTCTGAATACTGCGGCTTATATTTATCCCGAAGGGGAAGAAAAGGTAAAATATGAGTGAAATCAAAGCTCCTGCGGGATTAAATAATAGAAGAGCTATCTTGTATATGATAAGTCCACCGAGAAGCCAATAGATCACAGAAATTATTTCGGGAATAATTATATCCTCTTTTCCTGCAATTCTGTACATCTGATAGATCAATTTTTCATTTATCTCGGGAGTAATCTTGTTCCTGTGTTGTTGATATATAATTGCCGGCATCCTTCCTATATCATCTTTATGTTCATTGCTGTTCAGAAAAAATGAACGGGATATCAAAGCCGTCATATAGTGTTTTGTGGCATGAAATACGGCAGGACGGCTTATACCTGCAATACGGACAAGAAATGCAACGATAAAGATAATCAACAAAAAGTAAATACGTTTGTTTTTTACGGAATTATCCGTCAACGATTTTTTATCATTTAATTTGCTCATTGGTAAATAGTATCTTTATTTGAAAGTGAATTCAATAATATTTGAGGAATAAAAAGAATCGAAGGTGATTGAACATATTTAATACCTTTGAGTAATTAAAAAGAGAGAATTTTAAAAAGAACCTTGACATTCTTTTTCTGCCTTTCTATGATTTTCTTATTAACGATAAGTTTTAAGGGAGTGTGAGCTTGAGAAAAAGGATGGCTTCATTAAATTAAAAATTCCGATAACTTTTAATTTAATAATAATTCACACAAATGCTCTCTCTAAAAGCAGGAGTTTTGAACGGTTTAAAAATAACAATCTTAATCCTCCTTAACCGGTTTAAGTGTTGTTAAATGAAAAAATATGCGGAGGTTATTATTAAAAGAGAAGTTGATTTTACTGCTTTTTCGCGTTTAGAGGCGATTACCTCCCAAAGTAATAATAAATAAGGAGGAATAGATGAGAAAACGTGTGTTTATATCAATAATAGTATTGATTTCGGTATTATCACTTTACGGAAGATTTGACAATTTGTTTGAAATGAAATTGAAATTGCTTGATAAGTATCCTCCTCAAAAGAACTGGATACATTTGAAAGTGGATAATACATTTAATGTTACTTCTAATCGGAAGGGATCAGAATTCCATCAGGGTAATTCCCTGTGTAAGGATAAAGAAAAGCTCTATGTATTGGATAATATGGGGAGTGAAATTTTATCCTATGATTTTCACGGATGTTTTCAAAAGATTGAAATTCCGAGCGGTAAAAAAATCGGAAAAATACTTTTTCCTAAAGAAATGATAAAGTTCAAGGATAATTTCATAATCTATAACTCCAATAGTATTGATATTTTTGATAAAGATTTGAAACCTCTGAAAAGAGTAAAAGTTTTTTTGACGGGGAGGAGAATTGCAACTGATGGGAATAACTATTATATAGCTGGAAATATGATTTACGGGAATAAAAGTGTTTTGTTGGTAAAACTTAACAAAAAAGGGAATGTAATTAATCATTTTGAATTAAAAAAAGGATTAAAAGAGATTAGAATAGGTTCTCTGTCTTTGTATAGAAATTTGCTTGTTTATACTGCAATTGACAGAAATTATATTCTCTTTGTAGATGGAAATTTTGAGAAAAAGAAAACAATTAAAATGAACTATGCTTTACTTAATGAGTTGGAGAAAGATTGGTACAAAGGAAAGGATTCTGAAAATAATAGTTGGAGTGCAATGCTGATAACGAGTACAAGAATTTTTAAAAACAGATTATTTGTTTTTTTAAATATGCCAAGATTAGAGATACTTGAATTGGATTTTTCAGGAAAAATACTGAAGCATTATTACAATAATAGTAAATTTAAATTTATGAGATGGATGGATTTTGAAATTAATGAGGAAAAGGATGAGATTGTTTTCTATGTTATGGGATTCTCAATAAAAGATGACGGCATATTAAGAAAATACGAATTCGGAATATTCAAATTAAAAACGTTACGAAGGAAATAAATGAAGAAAAAAGGTATAGTTGTTTTAATTATCGTTTTAATTGTATCTTCTCAAATACATCTGTTCTCAAAATATTTAAAGGAAAAGATTGTTTATACCGAAAAAGAATTTGAAATAACCGACGGAAGTAAGGATTTTTACTTTAGGTATCCGAGTGATTTTAAAGCTGATAAATTTGGAAATCTTTATTTGTTTGATTTTTATCATTTGTATAAATTCAACAATAAAGGGAAGTTTATTAAAAAAATTTTAAAGAATGGCGCAGGACCGGGAGAAGTTTTATTCGGGAGATCTGTTTTTTATTATTCGGTTTATTCACATGGTTTAATCGGATATAGTTCATTACCGCTGAAAATCATGCATTTTGATAATAGCGGAAAGTTTGTAAAAGAATTCAGACTTAATAAATTCTTTCCGGATTCTTTCATCGGTTATTATAAAAAAAGATATTTTTTTATTGATGAAGAGGGACCGTTCGGCAAAAGTGGAAAGTTTTTAAGAGTAAAGGTTCATAGAAGTGTTGTAGGAATAGATGATAAAAGTAATGTGGTTTTTGAGAAAAAATTTATGATCAGTTATCTTTTTATGCGATATCAGGGAGCTCGAATCTTTTTTGATGAACCTCCGACAGAATATATTATTTTGGGAGATTACCTATATTTATTGATAAGTAATAATTATGAGTTTTATCAAATAAAACTTTCGGATTCAAGTAAGATTATTAAGATTAGCCGGAATTATAATCGTGTTAAAAGGAGTAAAGCAAATGAGAGATATTTTAAGCTTAGAGAGATCGGAGTTAACAATAGAATGTTTAAAGAACCATATCGTAAATATATTAAGGATATTATATGTTTTGCCAATCCGGATAATAAAACCTTGTGGGTTATTACCACAACGAAGAACAGAAACAATGGGATTTGGGTTGATGAATATAGGAACGGAAAATTAAAGGGCGGATTCTGGCTGAATCTTCCAAAGAATTACGATGTTTACAAATTAAATAAGAAAAGATTTTTAATAGCAAATAATTCTATATTTCTAAAAACGGTTGATGAGGATGACAATGTGATAATTACTAAATATAGACTTGTGTTCAAAAAATAATTAAGGAGTTTTTTCTCTGTTATCTTTGATTAGAGATAAAGGGACGGTTTTGCTTATGTGAGGATTGTCTTTTATATAGAGTCTCCAGAGCTTGTCTTTATACTCTTCCGCATAATCTATTCCTACTCTTTTTGCATGGATTATACTGCTTTCGGGAACTATTGTTTCGGAAGGTTCGATCCATATTGTATTCCCTGTCAGATCGATTCCGTTCTGATCTCTTGTTATGTTCAGTGCTTTACAAAGTTTGCCCGGCCCTGATGTCAAGTTGAAAATATCATCTGTTCCTCTTCTTTTTTTCATTATTTCAATGTTTTCCTTTGGCTCCAGTGCTCTTATCAAAATAGCGTGCGGAACATTTTCTTCTGCCGTAACTACACAGAATTGAGAGTGAATACCATAAACTAAAAAAATATAGGCTATCCCGCCTGAAAGGAATTGAGCTTCCGTTCGTTTTGTCCTTCTTCCGCCGTAAGCATGTGAAGCTTTATCAATCACTCCGAGATAAATTTCCAGTTCGACTATTTTTCCGCTGACAATCTTATTATCAATCTTTGTGTATAAGATTGATCCGAGCAGATTTTTTGCAACATTAAATGTATCATTCAGATAAAAATCTTTTTTATATTTCATTTTTTCTTCACATCAAATTTTATATGATACGGACGATAAGGTGAAGTCGTATCTGAATAAATGTTTTTAATATATAGTGATAATTTAAATAGTGATTAAAAATAGTATTGGATTTTTAACCATTGCAATTTTGTATAGGATATATTATCATAATATTAATTGTTAAAATTAAGGAGGTTTTAAATGTTAAAAGAGAAGTATCAGGAATTGATTGATCTTGGAAAGGAGATTAATTTAAAAGCAGAGTATGTTAAAGAAGAAGATGGGAAACTGAAGATCAAAGGAACAACGCCTTATCAGTTGGAGAAGAATATTTTCTGGGATAAGATAAAATCTTTTTCAAACTGGAAAGATGAAATAAGTGCCGATATAAGGATAGCGAGTGAAGATATCTATGGTATATATGAAGTTAAATCAGGTGACACATTGTCCAAAATTTCAAAGAAATATCTTGGGGATCCTATGCGTTACAATGATATTTTTAAACTGAATACGGATATCCTGAAAAATCCGGATATGATAAAGGTCGGACAAAAGTTAAAAATCCCTAACAAATAAAAAGACCGAATATAAGCATAGTTTTATATTTTTGATTTAAAGAAATCTGTTTCTCGTTAATAGAGAAATTTTCAAAGGTATAGCTGTATAAATTTTTAGAAACAGAAATATTGTTTGTTTTTTTGATAAAAGTGATTTTTTTGAGATATTTTAACACATATTTAATTCTATAGAGTAAAGGATGTGTTATGAAAAAAAATCCGATCTATTCAACAGTTTATTTTTTATTGTTTGTTTTGATAATTCTGCAGATATCATTAACAACGGTTAATTCAAGTATAGTAATATCAAACCCGCCGGTTATTTCATTTATCAAAGTACCGAATACGGTAATAGCAGGATCTGTTTTCAATGTCAGAGTCGGAATTATCAGTAAAATTCAGATTAAATTTCTTAATGTAAAGTTTGATGGAGTTTCTAAAAAAATGTTACCGAAGAGAATTGACAGTAATGTCTATGAATTTAAATTGACGGCTGTTACACCGGGCAAGAAGATACTTGAAATAGCAGCAGTTAATATAAAAAACATTGCTGGAAAATCTATGCATGAGAGTTTGAATGTTTCTAAAAAAGAGATTTTTACGGGAATTACATCTCCGGGGGATACCGATAAATTTAATACGCCTATACCTCGATTGAATCCTCCTGAGTTTAAGATAAGCAGGTATAAATATTGTTGCGGTGATGTTGCGGAGTTGAGAGGAAAATTTTTTACAGATGATATAAAAGTCCGAATCGGCAGCAGAAGAGTAAAAATTGAGAGAGTGACGAAAACCTCGCTAAAAGTGAGATTCGGGTATTTTTCTTCAAACTCCTATCTTTATGTTAAAAACAAGATAGGTGAAGCAAAAAGCAGACATCCTGTCAAAGTGGGATGTATTCCAAAAATTTTAAGTTTTTCTCCGGCAGAGATCGGACATAAAGAGATACTTGGGATTAAAGGGAAGAATCTTTCCGATGTGACGAAAGTAAAGCTTTTTGTAAAATGTCTTGGTGTTAATGAGACTTATAATCTGAATATTATAGGTGAAAAAAATGAATCCGTATTAAATGTAAAAATGCCGGATATACTTAACTATCCCGGGATTGCTGTTTTGGAGATGAGATCATCTTGCGGATCAAGTAATAAAGTGGAAATTACAATAAAAGAGGATGGTGTAGATTATCTTAAGCCGAAAATAAAAAGTTTTTCTCCTGATACAGCGGCACCCGGATCTACCGTTATTGTCTATCTTTCAGGACTTTCCGTTCCAAAAAAAGACAGTGTTAAAGTGAGTTTTAATAATCTGACCGGAGTTGTGAAAGATCTTAAGTTTTCGAAAAAGAAGGGATATAAACTGAAAGTAATGATTCCTGAAAAGATAGATAATATTGTTGATTACAATCAGAAAATTCGTGTTTCTTCATATAAAAAAATCACAGCCGGGAAGGGAGATTTTTTTCTTTTCGGCAGACCTGTTATAGATAGCATAAAAAGAAGTGACTGGAGTGATAAATATATAAAAATAACCGGAAAAAACTTTAAAGAAAAAGGGACAGATGTATATTTTACAGGAATTAACGGGAAGTGGAAGATATCTAAAGAGGTTTTTTACATGGGGTTTAATAAAATCCAGGCAAAAATTCCCATAAATATAAAAAAAGGTCATATTAAAGTGGAAACTTTAGTTGATGGAGTTACACAATTTTGTATCAGTCGGTCATTTTTTAAACCCGACACGGATAAATAAATTTATTTTTTTTTCTCTCTGTTTTCCAGACGGTTCTTATCCTGTTCTTTACTTTCATTTAACATGTCGTCAACATTATCTAAAATCGGAGATTCTTTAATGGCTTTCCAGTCAAATTTTTCATCGAAGGGATCAAGTGCTTTCTGAGGATCGAATATCCTGGAATCGGCGGGAATGGCATTAAAGGGTCTGAAATCGGGAGTATCGGTAAAAAGATCGGCAAGATCTGTTGCTCCGGCATCATACTGATTCAGATATGGAAGTCCCAGGATGTTCCAGAATGTTTTAAATATACTGCCGAAGCTATAATGAACATGACTGACATAATTTTTTTTCACCCATGGTGAAATAAGCATAAGCAGGCTGCGGTGAGCATCAATATGATCCACTCCGTTTTGTGCATCATCCTCGGTAATGACAATCAGCATACTCTTCCAGTATTTTGTTCTTGAAAGGAATTCTACAATTCTGCCTACCGCCAGATCGTTGTCAGCCATATAGCTCTCTCTGAAAGGATAGCCTGCTTCCGGTCGTTCTCCCGCTCCATGGTCATTCGGAATAATTACCGTAATGAATTCCGGCATGGAGGTTTTACCGTTTATCCATCTGCTGTTAAACTCTTTGATAAATTGATCAATTCTGAATTGATCGGGGATAGCCATATTAAAAGTAGGATATGTTTTTGAAGTTCGAGTAAAAATCGGTTGAGGAACAGGAAAGTTAATATAATGTTTGATTCCTGTATATTTATATTCGGGTTTATAAAGTCCCGGCTCAAACATTATGCTGAAACCGAAATTATAGAAGCTGACTTTATGGCGTTCAAGATGATCCCATAAGGAACCGGCTTCATTATAATCTTCAGGATATATTGCTCCTGCTGTTCCGTTCATCCCGAAAACACCCGGTGCTTTAGAATTGGTACGAAAGTTACGGTTACCGCCATAACTGGCTGCTGTGGATGTTTCACACCATTCATTGGGATATGTGTTAACAAGCCAACGGTGACCGTCAGCGGAAACATCGGAATCCACATAAAAATTATCAGACATTGCAAATTGTTCGGTGATTGCAAAATGGTTGGGCATAATCCAGGCATTTGAAACGGTTTTTGTTTTATCTCTGTTGGAAAATGTTATTCCCTTTCCATATCTTGCCAATGCAGGATCTCCTTTGCCTTTCTCTATCTGTCCGAAAATTTCATCATAAGTCCTGTTCTCTTTGGATATAAAAACAATATGGTGTATCGGGCTGATTTTTTCTCCCGGGAATAACGGGACAGGATTGTTCTTTCTCCAATTAAACTCCGGGTCATCAGCTTTTCTGAATTTGAAATTATTTGAGATAACTTGTTGAGTGAGTTTTTTCAGAAGTTGATCATTCGGAATCCTGACAATTTGAAGTGTTCCTTTCATTAATGAACCGATATAACTACCCTCTGATCCTATCTTAAAAGCCGAACCTCCGTTCGGACCGCTTCCGAATCCCTTGGCGTTTGTAATGATCAGATTTTTTCCGTTTTTACTAACTTTTATTCTGGAGGGAAACCAACCGGTGGGGATGTGACCTAAAACTTTTTGATTATTAACACTTATAACAGCAATGGCATTTATTCCCGACTCTGCAACATATAAACGTTTTCGGTCGGGACTCAATGATAGACCGAAAGGGATAACTCCGCGAAATTGTCCGACACGGATATCCGGTTTAAGATAAATTGTGTTTATTATTTTATTTTTTTCTGATGAGATAACGGAAATACTATCGTTTGTTCCATTGCTTACGAATATATATTTGTCGCTTGCGACGATCGAATTCGGACTTGATCCTCCGACTGCAGGGATTCCGTCAACCGGTGCCCCGACAAGATGTCCGGTTTTTATTTTGGCAATAACCGTCGGTTTGTTTTGATTTTCAAGATTAATAACAAAAACCGAGAATGCTTCGGGGGAATTAGGATTGCCGAGACCCGGAACCGATACCGATTCGTTTTTTATTCCTTCAATCATCTCTTTTGAACCGTAGGCAAAGGGAGGAAAATCTATCGGTTTTACTTTTGGATTATCTCCGTATCTTTCTTTGATAAGCGAATATTCAAACATTCCGACATTTGCGACATATAATTTTTTCTCATCGGGAGAGAGAGATAGCCCGAACGGATATCTTCCGACAGGGACGGAGTGTAATATTGTTCTGTTTTTTATGTCAATTATAACTATCCTGAAACCTATCTGATCAACTGCGTAAAGTATATTTCCGTTCTTTGTTAATGTCAGATCACCGATATATCCATGTGAATAGTCTACTTTTTTAGAGATAGAGGCACAGTTGATCTCACCCTTTTTTTCTCCTGAAATAATGTCAAAAAGATATATTTTGTTTTCCTGTCCACCGGCGACGTAAACTGTTTTACTGTCGGGTGATATTGCCAAACCCATGAAAACCGAAGCCAATACACCTTTGTCTGTTGAAGATCCGGGGGGAATCTGCATCACTTCGGGATGTTTGGAAAGAATATTTCGGACGATTGTAATTGATAAAGGGTTGATTCCGGAGTTGGCTGTGACTGCGGTTTTTCCATCGGGACTTATTGTTAATCCGTATGGATGAGGAGCGGTTATAATGATCTTTCCGGAGGGAGTAATATATCTGCCGTTTGGGATCACTGTTTTTCCGGTCTTATTTATTTTTGTAAATTTATTCCCGGCTGGAGCTGAAATTATCCGGAGTTCTTTATTGATCATTTTATTTTTATGCCCGCATCCTGAAAAAAAGAAAATTATTAAAACAGGAATGATGATCTCTATTCTTAATTTAAGATCCGGTTTTTTCATAATTTTTCTCCATAATAAATTTAACTTATATAATAGTTTATTAATAAATCAAATTGGGTTATAAGATAAAACGCATTCCAAGTCCGATATCAAAGTCGGATGCTGTCTCGGGAATGATGATCAGACCCGGAGCAATCTCAAAGAAGATCTCGATTTTTTTTGACGGAAAATATCTTAGTCCTAAAGGTACTCTCATTCCAAATGATAAATTATTTCCACTTTGAATATGAGAGGTCATTTTTCCGCCGAAACCCCAGTACCAATAGAGTCCTTTTTTTATATGAGGAGTGTTTATCCAGTAATCGCAATGGATGTGGAAATAGTTGTTTAATGACCATGCTATCCCTATAACCGGAAAGTTATCTATTCGTAAACTTAATCCTGTAGGTTCTCCGAGAATAAAACCGATTCCCGTACTTGACCGTACAGGTTGAAATAAAAATATGACAAGCAGAAACACAAATATAATGATAAGAATTCTGGTTTTCATGATCTCTCCTTTTTGTTATTTTAATAAAATTTGTTCTTTATAGCAATCCAAACTAAACAATGGTTTTTTATATTTTTTAAAATATTATATTTCAAATTAAATTTAAAATGAAACTTTTACTAAATACTTTTTGTCTCGGGAAATGCCGGTTCGGTAACATCTCAAAGGCAATATCATTTGATTCATATAGAAATATTCGATATAGAAAAAGTGCAATCGAAATAAACTCTTTTCTTATTAATAAAAAATTTTATTTTTTTACTTTTATAGGAAATTTAGGACGTTTGGGGCTCTTTTTGGGATTATTTTTCAACTCTTTCATGATCTCTGCAATCGCTCTGTCAAGCTGCGGGTCTTTTCCCTTTATCATTAGTTCAGGTGTCTGTTCCACTTCTATATCGGGTGCCACTCCTTCATTTTCTACTGCAAACCCGTCTTTCTCCGTCCAGAATCCAAGATTCGGAGCTGTGATGTAACCACCGTCCATTAAAACAGGAAAACCGAGAATACCGACAAGACCTCCCCATGTTCTTGTTCCTATGATTTTCCCGAGTCCAGCTTGCCTCCACATCCAAGGGAAGAGGTCTCCTCCTGATCCTGCCATCTCATTGATTAAAAGAACTTTAGGACCGAATATCGCTGAGGAAGGTGTATGCTGATCGGAACCGTAACGGTAAGCCCAGCTGCAGACATATTTTTTTTTCAGCATGTCAATGTAATAATCTGCAACGGAACCTCCACCGTTAAATCTTTCATCTACAATGATCGCTTCACGGTTTGATTGCGGATAGAAATATCTTTTAAAGTATGCATGTCCCATTCCTGCAGTATTGGGAACATAGACATAAGCAACCCTTCCGTTTGTCTTTTTTGTGACATATTCCAGATTATTTTCAACCCAATCACGGTTACGCAGAGAATATTCCTGTCTTAAAGGTACCACTTTCACGTCTCTTCCGGTTGATCCGACCGGATCTGATCCGATTGTTAACTCTACAATTTTTCCTGCACTATTCTCAAAATATTTAAAAATATTATCAGGATATTTCAAATCTTTTCCGTTAACTTTTAATAAAAATTCTCCTGCTTTAATATTGACTCCCGGTTCGGTTAGAGGTGATCTTAACTCCGGATTCCAGTTTAATCCACCGTAAACTTTTTTAAACATATATCTGTCTTTTTCGATTGAAAAATCTGCACCAAGCAGTCCTCCCGGAACAGATTTTGAAGTGTCTATGAATTCTCCGCCTCCTCCGCGATGATGCCCTACGCTGAGTTCACTGCACATCCATTGAATAAGACGATTTAAATCCTGCCTGCAACTAAGATAGGGAAGGAATCTACCGTATTTTTTATTCATTGCTTTCCAATCGACACCGTGCATATCGGGGTCATAAAAATAGTCCCTGTTTATTCTCCAGGCTTCGTTAAATATTTGAGGCCATTCTGTTCTCGGATCAACTTTCACGGATATGGATGCTGTGGCAAGTCTTCCCGCACCGGGTTTAATCTTTCCTGCGGGAACTATAGCCCATCCTTTCCTGAATTGAACTAATATTTTTTTCTTATCAGCTGAAATTTTATAGGATCGGATTCCTGAACCCAGAACTTCATCTTTTCTTTTTTTAAGATTATACCTGTGTAGTTTGCTGCTGAATTTTGAAGGATCAAATTCAAGATAATAAATTTCACCGTTGCTGCCTGTCTGAAGGCTTAAATATACTCCTTTTGGGATTGGAAGAGCTATTATCCTTCTTTCAATCCCGGAAAAATCTATCTTTAACTCCTTTTTTTTACTTTTCAACTTACCTTTCTCAGAATCTTTTTTCCCGGATTTTTTTTCAGTTTTACCTTTTTCTTCATCGCTCTCTTTTGCAAGTGGAGAGATAGTATCTTTTTGAAGGGTTGCAAGATAGATCGTATTGCTCATCCTTTTATCGGAATTTGACATATCAAACCAGTGCTTTAACGGTCCTGCATCTGTTGATACGAGAAAATAGATGTATTTACCTCCGACATCGAAGACAGGCTCGGAAATATCGCTTAAACCGTCCGTCAGGAGTGTTGTTTTTTTTGTTTTCAGGGAATAGATATACACTTGACTTATTTCCGCAGTATTATTGAGATGATATGTTATCCAGTTAGAATCATCAGACCATCTGCATATCATTGAGCCGTAAGTTCCCGGAGCATAGTGAGGTTCACTGTCTATCTTGGAAACTACCCCCGTATCAATATCAATCCAGAAAATATTTCTTGCATTATCTGAGAAACCGAGTTTTTTACTATCAGGAGACCATGAGAGTCCATGGTAAAAACCTGCTCCCGGAATTGTTAAACTTTTTTTAACTCCTTTGCCGTCCTGAGGAGCTATGACAAGTTTGTATTCTCCATCTTTATCTGAGAAGAATGCAATTGATTTACCGTCCGGCGACCATGCAGGGAATCTTTCGTGTACTGAAACACTGTTTGTTATATTTCTCGGATCACCTTTCTTTGCAGGTATAGTAACTATTTCTCCTCTGTATCCAAAGACTGCACGGGCACCGCTGGGGGAAATATCTGCAGACCGTATAAATCGGGGATTACTGCTGTATCTTGCTCTGATCTCCTTCAGGTCGGTGTTAATATTGATTTTAACAGGTTCGGATAAATTATTTGAAAAATTGAATTTGATAACTCTTCCTGCCTGTTCATAAATAAGATTATTTTTTCCCGCATACATTCCGAGAATGGGAAATTCTTTATGAAAAGTCAGTTGTTCTATCTTTTTTGTATTAGTAGTATATGAGAAAAGGTTGAATTCGCCGTTTCTGTCGGAAAGGAAATAAATTTTATTTTTTACCCAGAAAGGGTCTGTATCATTGCAAAATCCCTTAGGCTGCGGAACTTTAACTATCTTTTTTGTTATGGTTGAGAATATCCATATCTGTGTGTGAGTGCCTCCTCTATAGTGTTTCCATTCACGATATACTTCGGGAAATGGAATATAAGCTATATATTTTCCGTCAGAACTAAAAGTCAGCTTGTTTGCATACGGTATTTCGAGTGGTTCGGGGAATCCACCGTTTAAAGAAACCGAAAAAAGTTTTCCTCTTCCCCGCGTTGATGAAAATCTGGATGAAGCGAAAATAACACTTTTCCCATCCGGAGAAAACCCCCTGACGATGTCACTATAAGGATGCCATGTTAAACGTTTCGGGATTCCTCCTTTTGACGGAATAATATAAACATCGGTATTTCCGTCATAGTTTCCGCTGAATGCGATATATTTGCCGTCCGGAGAAAAAAACGGGTTGGTTTCTCTCCCTGCTGCCGAAGTTAACCTTTTCGGGTTTGATCCGTCTAATTCGGTTATCCATAAATCGTTGGCATAACTGAAAGCAATTTGAGTTTTGCTTATTGCAGGTTGAGTTAACATCAATGTCGAATCAGATGCATTAATAAAAAATGTAAAAACGAATATTGCAATAGAAATTATTGTTATTTTTTTTAAATTTGACATATTTCCTCCGTTATTTTTAGTTTATTTGTATATATTTAATCCAATTTTTAGCTTCCCTGAAGTTAATAATACGAATAATATGGCGAAAAGATTACAATACGGAATAAAATTTAAAAAAACAAGAACTTTTAATTGCATTTTCCGTAATCCGAATTGATATTTCTTCCGATTGAAAATTATTTTGATTTCCTTTAATGTTGTAGTTACGGATGAAAAAAATAAGAGAACGAATATTAAGTATAGTTTTACTGTTTATATTAATTATTCCGGGGATCGGAGCAGTCAGATCTTTCAGTATAAAAAAACTTGAATCGGATCTGCCAAATCTGTCAGGTAAAAAGAGAATTGAAGTTTTATCGATTTTAACGGATTTTTATAGTTCCATGGATTTAAATAAAGCAATAAAATTTGGAAATGAGGCATTAAAATTAATTGTTAAATTCCCCGACAACAGACAAAAATCATCTATCCTTTTAAGTCTTGGCTGGGCTTACAGAATGTCGGGAAATTATAAAAAATCATTGGAATTTGCAGAAAGTGTTTTTGAGTTATCCAGGTCGGATGGGAATAAAAAAATGATGGCCAGGTCTCTGAATTTGATCGGAACGAATATGATAAGCAATGGAAATTATGCAGGGGCACTGGATGATTTTCAATCTGCACTTAATATATTTGAAAAATCTGGGGGAAAAAGAGAAATTGCATCTACACTTAATAATATAGGAATTATATATGATATTACCGGAGATTATGAACAGGCGCTGAATTATTATTTAAAGTCATTAAAAATAAAAGAGGAAATCGGAGAGTTAAGATGGATATCATCAACCTTAAATAATATTGGGGTTATATATAATGTTATTAATTTTCCTGAAAAGGCCTTATATTATTTTAAAAGAGCTTTGAAGATAAATCGGAAAATTAATAAGAAAGAAAGCATTGCAATAGCATTAACCAATATCGGGAATATTCATAATAAAAGAAAGGAATACTCAAAGGCAATCCGATATTATTCCGATTCACTTGCTATTGACAGAGATATGAAGAATATCAGGGGAATAGCAACATCTTTGAATAATATAGGTCTTTCACTTAAAGGAATGGGCAAATTTGATTCTGCCATGGAATATTTCAAAAAATCTCTCAAAATAAGAAAAAATCTTGGAGATAAAAGGTTGATCTCAAGAACACTTTGCAATATTGCTTCAATAGATATTCTGATCGGAAAATACGGGGAAGCTGTAAAAGGATTGAAGTCGGCTTTAAAAACAGCAAAAAAAATAAATTTGAAAAACGAGAAGTCGTTAATATATGAATTACTGTATAAAGTTTATGAAAAAAAAGGCGTTTTTAATAAAGCATTTTATTATCTGAAGAAATTTCAAACCGAAAATAAGGAGATAGCAAAAGAACAATCAAGAGAAAAAGTTATTGAAATTGAGAAGCGATATCAGATGGAGAAAAAGAAAAAGGAGATTGAGCTGTTAAAAAAGGACAGAACAATTCAAAAACTGACAATAAGAAGACAGAAACTCATTCAACGACTGATATTTATAGGTGCACTCATCCTTTTTTTAATAGTTTTGTTTCTTTTTTATCTTTATAGGTCAAAAAAAAGATTAAATGAAGAGTTGAAAACGGTAAATATAAAACTTGACAAATTTTCCAGAACCGACCATTTGACAGGTTTG
>Ga0256845_1001517_pt1 | contig 18476 bp, 17 predicted proteins | sample RiftiametaG_FD_189101 | JGI IMG/M metagenome (GOLD analysis project Ga0256845, IMG submission 189101) | Tube worm associated microbial communities from hydrothermal vent at the East Pacific Rise, Pacific Ocean - Riftia | ecosystem: Host-associated > Annelida > Integument > Unclassified ...
CATCAATGCCGGTGAAGTCGTCGAACTTCCCCCGAGAAAAATGGGTAATTTCTGTAGTACAAGCGCGGCGGATTGCAGCATAACGGAGAGTTTTACGGTGGAGGGCTCCGAGCCATTTGCTGTCGGCTCATTCTTGCTCGGCGGCCAGTTGCAGGTCCCCAATTACACGGGTGAGTCCTACGGTCAGCCGGGCGATCCTGCTGCCAGTATGATGGTCACTCCCCAACAATTCCGAAAAAGTTATACATTTTTGGCACCCGCAGACTTTACTGAGAACTACGCGGATATTTTGGTTCCCGAGGGTGCCACTGCCATTTTAGACGGCACTCCCCTACCAGCGGGAACGGCCATCGGTACAAGTGGTTGGAGCATTGTGCGCGCTTTACTCAGCGGTGACAAAGGGGGAATTCACTCCCTCAGCACCGAAGATGAACGCGGTCTTGGACTGCAGGTAATGGGTTTTGGCGCTGCCACTTCTTACTATTATCCAGGCGGCCTCAATCTAAAGCACATCAGCGATCCGCCGGTGATAGAAGTTATTCGCTAACAAAGCGTACCAATGCGAAGAGGCTCCTCACTGAAGTATGCCTCATTCGCTTTGAGCGCCTCCAAGGGGCAGTGGTGGTCCTATCCTCCCCTGCCCCTTGCCAATTTACGCTGTAGTGTGCGTCGATGCATTTTTAAGCGCCGCGCTGCTTCGGATATATTTCCCTCACAATCGGCGAGCACACGCTGCAGGTGCTCCCATTCGACCACCTCGATAGGAGGGGCCAATGTGGCCTCTTGAGGAGCTACACCGGTAAATGCGGCGAGGAGTTCGTCCACCGAGACAGGTTTAGTGAGGTATTGGACCGCTCCCATTTTGACCGCCTCTACAGCAGTCGAGATACTGCCGTAGCCGGTTAAAACAACAGAGAGTATCTCTGGATGGTTTTTTGCAAGCTCTTGCACCAATTGCAGCCCCCCCCCCGGCATACGTAAATCGACGATGGCACGCGAGGGTTGCCAGGCCACCGTTTCAGCCAGACCTTCTTCCAAAGAATGGGCCACGATGACCTCATGCCCACGCCTACGCAACGCAGAAGACAGCGCTTGGCAAAAGGACTTATCGTCATCAACCAATAAAATACGTTCTGTGGTGCATGCGCCCCCAGGGTTCATGTCCCCTCCTGAACGGCATGCAACGGTTCCAGAGAATCGGATTTTTTTCCAGAAAACCCTAAGCGCGGTAGACAAATTTCGACTTGAGAGCCTTGCCCCAATTGACTTGTAATTTCCAAAGATCCCCCCAACTGGCGCGCGTGCACCATTGCTAAGAAAAGGCCCAAGCCAGTTCCCCCAGTTTCCGAAAAAAACGGCTCCTTGACCCTCTTCAATTGTTCAGCGCTCAACCCCGGCCCATCATCAATGACCCTCAGGTAAATCTGGTCCTCTCGCAGGAGAGTTTCCACCTGTACTCCATCTTTTGTTGCGACACGTTGAGCGTTGCGCACCAATTCTCTCAACATTTGAGCGACTATATTACGAGGCTGAGATATCTCAATCGACTCATTACACTGAAACAACACACCCAACGCCTGAAATTCTTCTTGCAAAGAAGCGATCTTCCAAAAGCATCCGTCACCCAAAAGAGCTGCCGAGAGTTCGCTACTATCCATCGAATGAACAATTTTTTTCATGCGTTGCACCTCACTCACAATTGTTCGCACAGACGCCTCGCGCTCGCTCTCATCTATATGAGCCAGTTCTTCGGATAATATTTGAATGGTGCCCAGGGGCGATCCCAACTCATGAGCAGCTCCTGCAGAAAGAGCTCCCAAGGCAATGGCAAAGTGATCTTCTTGCCGCGCGCGAGAAAGCTCAGCAATACTGACGCGCTGCGCTTCCAGGGCACGCGCAATACGATTGACGAAAAAAGTAACGAACGCGCCAGCCACGGCAAGAGCGATGGCCATTCCTTGCACATGCTGAAAGAAGTGGGCCATATGCTCATGATTTCTATGGCCCTTTAGCGTCACGGCTGTCTGAAAAAGCAAAAGGGCAAAACACGCTACCGCCAATACGGCCACTCGCCAGGTCCACCGAGGAGCCACAACTGTTGCCAGAGTAATGGGTACGAAAAATAGAAGGGTGAATGGGTTTTGCGCCGCCCCGCTCAAAGCAAGCAGAAGACTAATGCACACCACATCGGCAGAAAGCAGGAGTCCCGCCCTGCGCTCCCCTTTGAGCGAATGAGAAGAAAAACCCCGCGGCGCCCACCACCAGGACAAGAGGGCCCAAAGAGCACAAACGGCGAGGGGTTCCCACCATTTTCCTAAGAGTCGAGCCCCCCAAAGAGCCGAAAAATCCGTTGGATAAACGGCCAAAAGTGCGACTGCGATGAGCGCTTGGCGCGCCCAACTAAAGCCCTGCTCCCCCGTACGTGAACCATGTAAAAATTTTTGCTCTTCAAAAAACAATGAAAAATTTCTCCATAAGAATGCGAGAGGCAAAAGAGGCGTACACTATGCTTTCAATGGGAATGAGGTTCTTGACAACTGCCCCGACCATTATGACCATCGCAGATCAAGCCCGGGGCGCAGTGAGACTCCACTTCACAAGGGGCTCCCAACTGGGCGCCTCCTGAAAGCCCCCCCGCCCCTCCGGCGCTTTCTCCCTCAGAATCCGAGCAGCTCAAAGGAAAGAGCAACAGAAGCGTTAAAATACATAAAAAAGCAGGGCGCATTTGAAACATTTTTTTCAGTAGCATAGCTCGGCCCTGGGTGGTTGCGTCAGAATGTCGCAGGTGCCCCTGGGCAGACCTCATCTTGGAAAAAATGCCGACGATGAATATGCTCGGCGGGTCTTGCCTGAACTTCCCGAAGTAGAAATTGTCCGAAAACAACTGAGTTCCGTTTGGCTGGGGCGCAGAATTGAACGAGTCGAGAGTGTGGAGAAAAATTATTTTTTCGTCACCTCACCTCGCACTCTGCAAACAAAGCTCAAAGGACGAACTCTTTGCGAACTGAAACGCCACGGCAAGAGCCTCATTGCTCATTTAGACGATGGCAGCCGTCTGCATCTGCACCTAGGCATGACAGGACAATTTGTGAGCAAGAGATTGCCCCAAGACGGACACGTACATCTCGTTTTGTATCTCAGCGAAAGTCAGGTAATTTCATTCAGAGACGTGAGAAAATTTGGCAAGGTCGAATGGCTTGCACCAGGCAAGAGCAGTCGTCGCCTGGATAAACTGGGCCCCGACGCTCTCACCATCACTCCTGGTCAATTACTCAAGGGTCTGTCGGGCCGAAGACTGGTGATCAAAGCAGCACTTTTGCACCAAGAGATATTGGCAGGAATTGGAAATATTTACGCCGACGAAATTCTATTCAAAGCCCACATCTCTCCCTTTCGTATCTCCAACGATCTCTCAATCGATGAAACGAAAAGAATTGCCCGCGCTATCATTTCTATTTTGACAAAAGCGGTAAAATCTGGCGGCTCCTCGATCAGCGATTATATCCAGCCCGACGGCTCCCGAGGCGCCTTTCAAGACTCCCACAAAGTCTACGGCAAGACGGGTAAACCCTGCCCCCAGTGCCAAACTCCTATTTTGCGCAAGACTATTGGTGGACGAAGCAGTCACTATTGTAAAAATTGCCAAATTTAGAGTCAAGCCATGCACTCTGAGCGCCATCGCGCTATGGGCGGGCCATGAATTCTGACCAAGATAGTGCAAAGAAAGCCGTTGCCCTCGCTGCCATCGCTTACGTTCCCGAAACGGGCATCATCGGGCTCGGCACTGGTTCCACTGCAAAACACTTCATCGATGCCGTCGGCGAATTAGTAAAAGCTGGAAGGAAGCTTCAAGCAGTGCCGACCAGCGAGCAAAGTCGCAAACAGGCAATTGCTCTTGGCATCCCCCTCGCTGCAAAAGACGGACCTTGGGATATTGCTCTCACAGTAGATGGCGCTGACGAAGTGAGTGAAGCTCTCGATTTGATCAAGGGAGGGGGAGCTGCCCACACCCGAGAAAAAATTGTGAGCCACGCTTCACAAAAAAACATCATCGTAGTGGACGAATCAAAGCTCAGCAAAAATCTTGGAGAAAAGTGGCACGTGCCGATCGAGGTATTGGCTTTCGCTCACGAAGCGACAGCTCATACATTGAAACAATTTGGCGGCGTCGTTCGCCGTGAAAAAGACGGTGCACCAGTTTTTACCGACTCAGGTAATTTCGTTTACGATCTCAACGCCGGCGTGATTGAGAACCCCGCGCTTTTGGATACCCAACTGCGGGCTTTACCAGGAGTTGTTGAAACCGGTCTCTTTTGTTCTCGCGCCGACATCGTTCTTGTTGCAAGTCATGAAGGCGTACGAGAGTTGAGACCCACTTCATGAACTAAAAGCAGGCTCAACGGCTGAACGAGAATAAGCGGGACCCTGCTTATAAAAGAGACTCTTTCTGGGAAAGAGCCTCGCCTCAGGAGCTCAGAAGAGCTCCTGAGGCCCCTCAATTGGCTTCAGGTCGGAGACTTCACTACCCCGACGAAAAGAAATCGAAAAGAATCGGCATAAAAGCGCCTCTGGAATTTGACAATAGGCACCTCTGGCGTGGACGATGCTAGTGAATTCCCACAACTAGAGTGAGACACCCTTTGCGCATCGAAGTAGCTGGCCAAACCGACGTAGGACGTAAACGAGCTCAAAATGAGGACAACTTTGCCATCTTGGCTGAGTACGGTCTCTATATTGTAGCAGACGGCATGGGAGGACACGCGTCGGGAGACGTAGCCTCCCAATTGGCCGTAGACACCATGCGTGAATTTTTCACATCCACGGCGAATGATCCTGATCGGACTTGGCCCTACAAGATGGATCGTGATCGCGGCTACGAGGAGAACCGCTTGCTCACTGGGATCAAATTGAGCAACCTGCGAATTTTTGAATTCGCAAAAAGCAACCCAAAACTCAAAGGAATGGGCACTACCATCGTCGCACTTTTTGTGTCAGCCGAGGGCGTTTACACTGCGCACGTAGGCGATAGCCGCGTGTACCGGGTGCGTGACGGCTCGATGGAACAGCTCACAGAAGACCATTCTCTTCTCAACGATTACATGAAGATGAAGCAGTTGACCCCCGAAGAGATCGAAAACTTTCCGCATAAAAACGTGATTGTGCGAGCTCTTGGCATGAAAGAAACTGTTAAGGTCGATACTCGTTTTGATGCGCCCAAATCAGGGGACGTTATTCTGCTCTGTTCGGACGGTCTCGCGGGAATTGTACCCGACGAAGAGATTTTTCAGACGATTCAGAACACACCAGATCTGACGGCGGCTGCGGCTCGATTGATCGAGCAAGCCAATGAAGCGGGCGGGCCCGATAACGTAACTGCCGTTCTGGCACGCTGGGTCTGAGAGCAACCACTCAGAATGGCGATTGCATCTTCTCTTCTACCCTAGTCAAGGCTGGGGGGAACAATCCCTGCAGGCGGTTGTCTGTACTCAAGAATGCCCAGCCCGCCAAACGAAAAGCTGATGGACAGACGGTTCATTGAACGCCTCAAAAAGCGAGACGAACAAGCTTTCAATCAATTGGTCCTCACTTATGAGACTCAAGTACTGCGCCTAGTGTGGCGCATGCTGGGAACTCGTGAGGAAGCTGAGGATATGGCCCAGGATGTATTCGTACAGGTCTTCAAGAGCATTGATAGCTTTCGAGGAGACTCAAAACTAAGCACCTGGATTTATCGCATCGCCATGAACCTCACACGTAACCGTGCAAAATACATGGCGCGTCGGTACCACAAGAGCCATTCAGACATTGATAGCGCAGAGCCTCGGGAGGTGCACAACGAAGCCCAAGGGCGTACGTCAGGGGAGACGCGCCGGCCTGATTTACAGGCAATGGGAAACCAGGCCGAGCAAATTGTTGTAGAATGTTTGCAAAGTATGGAGAGTGAATTTCGGGAGATCCTCGTACTGCGTGACGTGGAGTGCTTGAGTTATGACGAAGTCGGCAAAATAACCGGCCTCGCTCCGGGCACAGTGAAAAGCCGTCTGCACCGCGCCCGAAATTTACTCAAAGCCGAAGTACAAGAGCGCTTAGGAACGCAAATCTCATGACTGATAAGCAGTCCCCATCCAATGGTGAGATGGATCCCGTTTTGGATCTTCTCCGACAAGCGTTGAACGCTCCACCCAAACCAAAACACGACTTTTTGCCCCGAGTGCAGCAAAAAATACGTTTGCGAACAAAAGGGCGTTACTTTCGCGATCGCTGGAGTACGTCTAGAAACCCTGCCTCATTGATTTTCTTGTGCACACTATTGCTCTTGATTCTGTGCGCGGCACTCTTTTTGGTCATTCAGCCCCTTGTCGACGCCCCAGTTCCTACAGATCTCGAACGACCACCCATCGACCCTCTGGCCAGAGAGCCCCTCCCTCAAACGCCACCTACTAAAATTCGACAAAATTCGGAGTGAATCAGACAACCGGGGCAAGAAAGCAATTTTTCTTCACACGCAAGTAAGATACTCCTTGAGCAATGGCTCTAGGGGTGCTCCGATGCGCTCCCTCGCGGGGCTAACTCCGCGAAGCGATTTGTGAAAATCGTATTCCGACATCGTCTAATGGCAGGACAAGGGACTTTGAATCCCTGAATCATGGTTCGAATCCATGTGTCGGAACCATCTAACTCAAAAAGCCGTAGGCAAATGCCCGCGGCTTTTTTTGATCCAGCCAGGCTGGGTACTCTTCGGTGATAAAAGCCGCAGCAACCAGGCGAGCCAGACAGGCAACCGCCTAGTCGAGTCGCTTAGCGCATGCCTTTTTCGTGTACCAATTCCACAAGGCGCGTGACAACGTCGGGGTTTACGTCGGGCACAATTCCGTGTCCTAAGTTGAAAATATGCCCCGGCAATTTCTTTCCTTCTTCAATGATCGACTCCGCTCGAGGAGCAAGAACCTCCCAAGGTGCTAGAAGCAGCATCGGCTCCAAATTTCCTTGGTAGGCAATATCGTCTCCCAAACGACGGTGGGCGTCGGTGAGCGTCGAGCGAAAATCGACCCCCATCACAGTTCCGCCCGCCTCTTTTTGCAATTCCAATAGAGAGGTAGTGCTCGTACCGAAATGAATCACGGGTACGCCCGTTTTTTCAATGTCTTGAAGAATATGAGCGACATGTGGCTGAATGCGAGCCTTGTAGTCTTCAGGGGAAATAGCCCCAATCCACGAGTCAAAAAGCTGTACAGCTTGAGCCCCGGCCTCAATTTGCGCGCGCAAATAGCGGCGCACAACTTCGGCTAACTTACCCATCAACTGATCCCAAGCTTTGGGCTCGGAATACATCATCTTTTTGGTGCGAATATACTGAGAGGATTTTCCTCCTTCAATTAAGTAGCTCGCTAGAGTGAAAGGAGCGCCGGCGAATCCAATCAAAGGAGTCTTTCCGTCCAACTCTCCGCGAATCATGCGTATGGCGTTGAGCACATATTCTAGCCCGTCTTCAGGCTCACAGACTCGCAGGCGCTCCACATCTGCCACCGTGCGAATCGGATTGTGCACAATCGGCCCCTCACCCTTGGCAAACTCAAAGGGAGCTCCCATGGGTTCCAGAGGAAGGAGAATATCAGCAAATAGAATGGCTGCGTCCACATTGTGGGCCACAACTGGCTGCAATGTGACTTCGGTGCACAGTTCGGCGTTGTGACAAATATCTAAGAGAGTGTTTTTTTCTCTGATCTTTCGATACTCAGGCATGTACCTGCCCGCTTGGCGCATGAACCAAACCGGGGTCGTATCTACCGGCTCACGCCTACAGGCGCGTAAAAATCTATCCCACATACTTACTTCTTCTCCAGCGCTTTTTCACGCTTCAAATCATCTTCTGCAAACAGTGCGTCAGCAGTATTCCCGTTCTGATCACCCTCGATGATCTCACCCATGGAATGAGGAGCCTTTTCCCCATTGCCCGCGCGCTGTTGCATCTCGTACTTCGAGGGGCATTTGGCCATAATATGCGTCGCATCAAAATGCCCGGCCTCATTGAGCTCCCCTTCGGCTGTTACCTGCACTTCTACTCCGGGGATGTCCTTAAAAGTGTCCGGAATAATGCATTGAGGGTAACGCACTTTGAGTTTCTGACCGTTCTTTTCCATTTCGAAGCGGTACTCACAGGGCTCTTTTCGCTGGGTTAGAGTTCCCGCGACTAAATCGCCCACAACGCGTACATTGCGACCTTTATACTTCTCTTTTTGGTTCACCAACTGATCGGTGGAAACAGAATAAATGGCGGCTTCGTCCACACTTGTAAACACAAGGGCGACGATTGCTAGCCCGGCCACAAGCAGTGCGGCCAGCAGGCCCAAATTGCGGCGCGGCGCCTCTTCAGAATCACTAGAACTTTTCCCCGGATTCATTGAAACACCAGGAGTATCCCCAACGAGCTCTGGCCCGATCTCTAAAGAACCGCTTGGTGTCTCTTGCTTGTTCGAATTTTGCTGACTTTCTGAAAGCGCTAACGCGTCACGCAATTCGTCGTCGAGATCTGCCATAATTTATTCAATGTAGTCTCCACGCGGGCACTGTCCACTTGTATCCGCCCAGCTTCTCCACCAGCCTCTATACCATCATCTATGGTTGACGAAGGAGCCCCCATCCCCCCCAACACGCCGTCCCAGCGCGCGCAATTGCTCCAAGAGGCTCGCCCTGTGGAGCTCCCCCGCAGGGCGAGCTCTTTCCTCGCCCACCATCAACTTTCTGCCGGACAGCTTCTTCCGGCGCTCTGCCCAAACTGTGGTGCCCCCGGAGTTCGTGCCCAAGCCATTGTTCAGAAAAAGGGGGGGGCGTCAGAACTCACTGCCCTTGACTCCTATTATTGTGATCTTTGCGCCGACCACATCCAGAAACAGACCACAATCGTCCTTGCCTACCAGGGCGGCACTCTTCTGCTCTCCCTCGCCGTAGCTACCTTTCCTCCCCTCTATTGGGGACAACGAGTTCTACCGCTGCAGTTTTTCCTCGGGGTGCTCTTTGCGTTTCTCTTACCGACCCTCTTGGGCTATTTTTCGCTCTGGAAGGGTGTATCTGCCTCGATTTATGAAATTTCCTCCAGTCAGGCGACTGAGAACAATGAGAGAATTATAGAAACTGCATCCGCGCAATTTTCAGAGACACTTATTGCTCATAAAATTCCCCTCATCAAAAAGCTAGACCAAGGTGAAAATGTAAATCCTCACTGGAGATGGGCCACCGCGCTCTCCCTGCTCTCCTTATTGTGGATGATTACCATTCACTCATTGGGCACAGCAACTCTACGCATCATCGCTGCTGGGGAAATAAACAGCGTTCTTCTCGTCGATTCCCGGCGTGAAACACTCATTGCTAGCTCGAACTTCGAAGACAGCCTCGCGGGTAAATTCGTAACCCTTTTGGGGGGACGTCATCGTCTCTCGTTGCTTCGCGAGGATGGCTCCCTCTTGATTGATGAAGATTTGACCATCTGGCCTGGAAAAACTTACATTGTGGGAGTCCTACCTCCCGAAAAATGTCTTTTTTGGGAATTTTTTTCCTCTGCCCCGGCTGGCGAGGACCATTTTGTCAAACCTTTGCCGGGTGTCGGACCAATTTGGGAGCTCAACGAGGTAGTTGACCACTGGTTTTCCCCCAATTCTCTCGAAAAAAACCCCAAAACAGCGGCAAAAGGTACTTGGGCCACAAGCGGCGGCACAAGGAGAGCAATTCGCCTCTTGCCCTGTAAATGACCCGTTGGCGAACTTACATTTCGTCCCCCAAAGGCATTCGTTACCAGTTAAATCAAAATCTTCACCGGAAGTCTCCCTTCGAATATTGTGACCCGGTCCAAGGCACCTATAATTCGCACGCCGTGACAGAAGATTCAAATACAACGAGTGCTCAAGCCAACAACAGCACCAACGACAGCAACTCGACCAAACCTTCCGAGGAGCTGACCCAAGAGAAGCAAACTGAAGGCACAGATGCGGTCACCGCTGAAGAGGCCAGCGAGCCTGTAGTGGTAGACCCTTTGGAAGAAGCTCTCGCAACAGCCTCTCAAATGAAAGAGAAGCTAATGCGTACGGCTGCGGACTTCGACAACTTTCGCAAGCGCTCTCGTCGAGAAGTCGCCGAAGCAGAAAAGAAAGGGCGTGATAGTCTCCTCAACAGCCTATTGCCGATTTTTGACAACTTGGAGCGAGCCACCGCCCACGCAACCACAACGGATGAAAAAGAAAATTCAGAGTCCACGAACGCTGACATGAAAGGTCTCGTGGACGGCATCACGTTGGTAGTAAAGCAATTTGTCGATGCCCTCTCTCGCCAAGGTATTGAGCGGATAGAATCAATTGGACAGCCTTTTGATCCCAGTGTTCATGAAGCGATTCAACACTTAGAAACCAATGATGTACCTGTAGGGTGTATCGCCGCCGAGGTACAGCCAGGCTACCGCCAGGGAGATCGCTTAGTACGTCCCGCGATGGTCGTTGTTGCGAAAGCTCTGTCCGCTCCAGCACCTGTCGCAAATGAAACGACCTCTGATGGCGCGGGCGAAGGTGAGTCTCCCGAGGCATGATTTTATTTCCCGGCCTAAAGCCCACCGAGAGGGCAAAGACCCAGCTCACCAGCGGTCAAGACTGGAGAGGCAGCACGCAATGAGTAAGATTATCGGAATCGATTTAGGAACAACCAACTCCTGTGTGTGTGTTCTTGAACGCACAGATACCCAAGGAAAACCCGAGATTGTCGTGATTCCCAATGGAGAGGGTGCACGCACGACACCAAGCGTCGTAGCTTTCTCTGAAAGCGGTGATCGCCTCATCGGCCAGGTGGCAAAACGTCAGGCCACCACCAACCCGTCCCGCACCGTGAGCGCGGTCAAGCGATTGATGGGGCAAAAGTTCGATACTCCGGAAGTTGAAGCACACCGCGAATCGGTCTCATACAATGTGGCTGCGGACGAACATGGCGACGCCTGGGTAGAGATCGACGACAAGAAGCTCTCCCCCCCCGAAATGTCGAGTTTTATCCTTCTACACATGAAGGAAATCGCCGAGGCATATCTTAACGAAGAAGTCACAGAAGCAATTGTGACCGTTCCAGCGTATTTCGATGAGGCCCAGCGCCAAGCGACAAAAGACGCCGGCAAAATTGCGGGGCTTGATGTGAAACGTATCATCAACGAGCCCACGGCAGCTGCACTCAGTTACGGTCTGGACGAATCGGCGGCTGGGCGAATTGTTGTTTACGACTTGGGTGGAGGCACCTTTGATATCTCGGTCCTCGAAATCACAGATGGTGTGTTCAACGTGAACGCAACAGGAGGTGACACACACCTCGGTGGCGAAGACTTCGATCGGGTATTGCTTGATATGCTTGCCGAGGAGTTCAAAAAAGAGAACGATATCGATTTGCGAGCCGATCGGATGAGTTGGCAACGTCTGCGTGAAGGAGCCGAACGGGCAAAGCACGAACTTTCTTCCTCTCTCGAAACAGAGATCAACATTCCCTTCATCGCCAATGGCCCCCAAGGACCTGTGCATTTGGAGCGCACCCTCAAGCGCAGTGAACTGGATATATTGGTGCGTTCTCTGATTGAACGAACTCTAGACGCCTGTCGAGCTACTCTTAAAGACGCCAACTTGGATGTAAAAGACGTAGAAGAGGTTGTTTTAGTAGGAGGAATGACCCGCATGCCCGCCGTGCAAAAAGCGGTCAGTGATTTCTTTGGAAGAACCCCCGCCAAGAGCGTGAATCCTGACGAAGTTGTTGCATTTGGAGCTGCGCTTCAAGGGGCAGCCCTGAGCGGACACATCGACGAGATGCTCTTGCTGGACGTCACCCCTCTTTCGATTGGTGTTGAGACAGGCGGCGGGGTTTTTACAAAGCTCATCGTACGCAACACCACCATTCCGACAGAAAAGAGTGAAATTTTCACCACCAGCGTCGACAATCAATCATTTGTGCCGATTCATGTTCTGCAGGGTGAGCGCGAGATGTCAGGGGACAATCGCAGCCTTGCAGAGTTCGAACTCACGGGTATTCCTCCAGCCCCACGTGGTGTTCCTAAGATTCAAGTAACCTTTAGCGTCAGTGCCGAGGGTCTACTCTCGGTAGAAGCTATCGATCTGGGGACCAATCGCTCCCAAAAAGTGGAGATCAAGCCTGCCAGCGGTCTCAGCCAAGAGCAAGTCGACGAACTCATCGAACAGGGTCAAAAGTTTCAAGAAACAGATCTACTCCGCCGCAGCCTCGCAGAACTACGAAATCAGGCAGAAACCCTGATTTACACAACGGAAGAAGCCGTCACGGCGTACGGCGATTTATTGGAGCCTGAACGCGCTGCTCAAGTAAAGAACGATGTAGAAGACCTGAAAGCGATGCTTGAAAGCGGAGCCGATCTCGAAAGTCTACGAGAAGCTCACGCACAGCTAGAGAACGCCGCCTTCGAAATTGCCGAGGCAATGTATGGTGACGAAGAGACTGAAGAGACGGGACTCGATCTCGAGGAAACTTCAGCCGAGCCGACGAACGGTTGAGAGGCTGTCGAGCCTGACTTTAGCTATTCCGGGGCCTTTGCTTCCCTGAGTATAAACGGAAACTTCGGTACAGTTGGCTGGAAAAGTGGTGTCTACTCGCACGATCCGGCCTACCCGTCCGTCTTGCAAGCATACAACGGATTGGCTGTCCTGAAGTTCTTGGACATTTCGTAAGGTCAACATGAACTCAGCTTACTCTAGTTCCTCAATAAGTGTCAGTTTGTAGCGAAACGAAATTGGTCCAACCCAATTCTACGAGAAAATTGGGCCTATTTTACGTGGGAGGGATAGAGAACACGGATGCCTCTCTCAGTCTTCGTTCTCTCTCGACGCGTCACGTTGCTAGGCGCCGCTCTTGGGATGCTTTTCTTGCTTCCAGCTTGCTCCACGCGTCACTGGGCACACGTCGCAGAAACGTCTCTCCCGCCACCCAGCGGGGAAAAGGTACTGCACACAACTCGACTCATCGTGCACATTCCTGAGACGAGCGAGGGTACCCAATGTGTCGCCTATGAGAAGTACCACCCCATTTGCTTTTACAATATTCGAGATTCTCTCGAAAAAGGTCTGGTCAGGGGACTCTGGCCGTCTTTTCCTGAAGTCATCATTGGCTCCCCCGAAGATGCTCAACCAAGTGACTACTTACTCCAAGTGGACGTGACTTTAGACGCCCTCCCCCCAGACGACGCGGGCCCGGGTTGGTCAGCTGGGGCACGAAGTCGCTTTCGTCTCTTGCGCGAAGGGAAAGTCTTAAAAGAAGAAACCCTCGCCTCCCGGTCGCGAGCCCACTTTCCCTATGGGACTCCCCTGGGAGAAGGTGCCACAGAAGTCATCGACGCCACGATTCATCATGTCGCTCAAACGATCTCCCTTGTGCCAGAAACCCGGCCGGACACCCCAGTAGGATTGCCCCAGGTCGCCTCTCGAGCAATGGAGAAATCGAAAGAAACTCCGCCCGAACTGAGCCCCCCTCAAACTATTCCCGCTGCGCGTGCCAAAACGGAAAATCAATCTGCTCCAACGAAGTAATTGATCGCGGGGTGAGTGTGTAAAAGGCCGAGAGCGGCAATTTACACAATTCACCGGCTCCTCAAGCAACGACCAGTTCTGGCGGTCGTTGTAACCAGAAGGACATGAAGGACGCCGAATCGAGCGAACACGTGGAGCTGTGAGGTACTGGGGCCAGCGCTACAGTCTGTAGGCGGGCGAAAATTCCACGTATCGTAGTCGAACGGAAAGGCACTCTTGTACTTCACACCTCATGTGACCAGTGCTGTTCTCAGCACTACTTCTTATCTCCTTGACACCAAAACCCGGCATATTCTGACGGTCTTTGGTCCTAGAGCTGTCGATGAGGAGCGTCTTGGGTTGAGCCCCCGACACTCACGATCAATTACTCATTGTTAGAAGCTAATCGACATTCGATTGCGTCCAAATGAGCCTCGACTTGAGGGTCCTTTCCGCGCAAGGTTTGCACCTTTCTCACCGCGCTCATCACGGTTGAGTGGTCGCGATTGCCAAACGCACGACCCAATTCAGGAAAGCTGGAGCGCAAACGCTGCCGACAGAGGTACATCGCCACCTGGCGAGCAAAAGCGATACTTTTGTGACGATCTTTACTCAAAAGCTCAGCATTTGTTACGCGAAAGTGATTGCAAACCGCCTTTTGGATATCCGAGACACAGACGACCTTTTTAGCGGGGGCCGCAACGAGAGAGATATCTCCTCGCAAAAGCGTCTCCTCTATGGAGAGGCCACACAGAGAAGCTTTGGCTGCAAGTCGAATCAACGCGCCCTCTAATTCACGGACATTGCTTTTTACATTTTCGGCTAAAGCCACGGCCACAGAATCGGGTAAATCGATCCCCTCAATTTGAGCCTTCTTCTTTAAAATGGCCACGCGAGTTTCAAGGCGTGGAGCCTGAACATCAGCGACCAAACCCGAAGTAAAACGAGAAACGAGCCGCTCGGGCATACGCTGCAATTGTTGGGGGTACTTATCGCTTGATACGATGATAGGTACTCCAGCGTCGTGTAAGGCGTTGAATGTATGAAAAAACTCTTCTTGGGTCTGCTCACGGCCCGCCAAGAATTGAATATCGTCAAGAAGCAACACATCACAATTTTTGCGATAGCGCGCACGAAACTCCTCCATTTTGCGATTTTGGAGGGCCTCAATGAACTCATTGGTAAAACGCTCTGCGCTTGCATAAACAATGCACGCATCGGGGCGCTCCTGCAGAATCTTGTGCGCAATTGCATGCATGAGATGCGTTTTGCCTAGACCCGTGCCCCCAGCAATAAAGAGGGGATTGTAACGAGGCGGCCCCTCACCTGCGGAGGCAAAGGCAGCTGCATAGGCAAGTTCGTTGGACGGGCCCACAATGAAGTTATCAAAGGTGTACTTGCCGTTCAGCTGACCGATAGAAAAGTGGGCGCGAGAACTAGGAACCGAAGAAGGCCGACGCGACGACGACTGTGTATCGTCCGCAGACAGGCTAGCGACCGAACGATTGGGCGGAACCAGACGAGGTGCTGGAGCACGACTCGGTTGCGCTACATTTCTAACGGGACTGCCTGCTTGGGCGGGACGGCCTGCTCCGCTGAACGAGTCGAGAGGGGCTCGGCTTGTACGCCCTGCGGAACTGGACTCGCGTGGAATCTTTGGCGCGCAGATAGGTGTGTCGAGGCTAGAAGCGATGCGCCATTGCACCTCAATTTGAGAGCTCAGTAGTTCGCGTAGACGTCCAAGGAGTGTCGGTAAGAAATGCTCCTTTACCCAGTCCAGAACAAAGTCGTCCCGAGCTGCAAGATGCAAAATTCCCTCTTCGAGGCCATCAAACTCGATTCCGTCAAATTGTATGGAGGAGAACCACTGCTCGAAGGTCGCGGGGGACCGACTTCGAGTGTGTTCTAGAGCTTGAAGCCAATATTCTTGAGCGGAGGAAGTAGAAAGCATTCGATTCAATAAGCGCCTAGCTTGGTGGTGGGGACCAAGGCGATCGGAGAGATGGGGGGGAGAACCGGGAAACGTGAATGCCCCAGGTTATCCACAGTTGTGGACAAGTGACCTGGAGAGCAAATTTTAGCTCCGTTCGAGCGGAGAAAAACAGAATAAACAGAATAAACAGACTGGCCTGTGCCACCATCTCACTCAGATCAAGGAAAAGACGACTTCCACTCCCCAGGGAGCCTGGGTGGAATATTCCTCGAAGTCACCGTCCCTCCGTGAGGGTGCAGCGTGAAGTTTGATGGTCCGGTTGGAACGAATCATCCCGGCCGGAAGACACAACTAACGCTCCCAAAAAATATCTTCAAGGCTCGACTTTTCCACAGTCTTCGCTCCACGGTTCTTTTACCTGTAGATATTTTTGCACGAGAGAGATTTAGGCAATTTTAAGGCTTTGAGCGCCTTCAGTCTGCAACTTACAGCTCAAATACGGAAGATATGGGGCAAAGAAAATCTTCGCCCCCTCCCGTGCTGGCGCCCTGCGGAGTTTGCCGCAAGTAACTTGGCCCAGCCCCCAAGTCTTCGATAAGGAGGTTCGACGAAGTCACCCCAATGCCTGCGCCTCTGTGGCGACGACGGCTCCCCCACAAAAAGAATCAGTTGTTATGAGTCATGTGCAAGAAAAAAAGAGAATGGCGTGGGGGAACAATGTGCCAATGGGCTCAGAGCAAATACAGAAAACATCGACTTCGCTAGGCAGCCATCAGTTTGCTCTCCAAGTGCTTTGCCTGGCGGGCGTCCTCCTCCCTAGCTCTCTTGCCTCAGCGGAACCAAGCTCCCTTCCTCCGGAAATCGGGCACAATTATGCGGAGCTCGAAACGCCACGCATGACCGCTTTAGGCGGAGCCATGCGGGCTACTGCAAACTCATTGAGTGCACTCTATAGTAACCCCGCCAACTTGGGAGCCGCTCAACTTTACCATGTAGGCGCCTTTGCCCAAGTCTACCCAGAGGCGAACCGTCAAAGCTACGGCGGCGCGGTGGTAGACTCACTCATCAGTAGTACTGGGCTATCGGGAGGACTTGGAGGCGTTTGGACGTTACAAGACCCCGATGGCATCCGGCGAGAATGGATCGATATGCGCTTTGGTATGTCGATGCCTTTGGGTGAAATATTTCTTTTGGGCCTAGCTGGAAAATATATCACCGTTCAACAGAACGGTACGGGCCCCCTTGGCTACAGTGAAGCCAGTGGCGGTTTACCCAATACAAATATCATTCAAACGATAGCCTTTGATGCCGGTGCAACCCTTCGACCTGTTCCAGAGTTTACCCTTTCGATTACGGGCACCAACCTAGGCAGCTCGGACACATCATTGGTTCCGGTGAGCGGAGGTGTTGGAATGGGACTTGCCACAGAGGACTTTAGTCTCAGCGCGGACGCTTCCCTCGAATCGAGCACGTATCAAGAGACTACTATTCGAGTAAATGGGGGAGGCGAGATTCTAGTCGCCGACCGAGTGGCTGTTCGTGCGGGCTACCGTTATGAGCAGTTTCCAAACACCCACGCCCTTTCTGGCGGACTAGGTTATGCTGACCAAAAGTTTGGTCTTGATGTTTCCATGCGGCGGGGACTAGGAGACACTCCTTACACTGCCATCGTCTTTGGATTTACAGTGCACATCGAATCTATGGGCCTAGGCCCAAGTAGCCCCAGCAGCTACTGAGAACCAACTCGACACCAAGAGAAAGTCAACTTAGCCGAGAGCGAGCCTTTCTAAAATTTCAGTCGTGCAGACACGAAGGTTGTCTAGATTTCGTTCTCTCGATGCGGGCAATGAAATTTCAGCACGTAGCTGCTCTTGAGCACGAGGACTCTCATACCAATCTTCATCGTAACTATTGCGCAATTCGGTCTCACGACGCGCAGCTGAAAAAAACGCGACAAAGCGCGCGGGCTCATCGTGACGAATTTCGAAACGAGCTAAGGCTGAAGAAAGGGGAAGACTCCGGCCAAGGAGCCTACGAGTCGTCTCCTCAAACACGCGTTCAAGAACTCGAGTCCCGGTCAAAGCGCCTCGCATGATCAGCAGCCTAGCAGCAGCGAGGCGTAAGCTGGCCAACTGGGCCAATGCCCAATGACGCCTATATTCTTCTAGCGTTCTTTGGCTTAGTCCAAGTTTGCGCGCTTGAAAAACGGGAGAACAAGACCACCTGTGAAAGAGTTCTGCTATTTCGTGTCCGAGAAGATCATCAGGGTCACGCCCTCGCACGAAGGGCACATCATGAGGGATCAGGGCTACGCACAATGCCCGACCCATTGTGGCCGCCGCCCGTGGAAAGCTTTGGGGACAGAGGCGAGCAGGCAAGGGAGGTAGAGATAGAGATAGATCAAGACCTCGAAACAAATCGCTCATCCCCCACAATTCACGCAGAGAGTCGAGCGCCAACCGGGCAGGCCATCCCTCAGGCGCCTCATGGGCACTCAAGGCCTCTGCTAAAGAAGCCCAGCCCCGTTTAAAGTGCGCCTGGGCGGCATCATCGGTAAGCTCAAGAACAACATTCGCTTGTTCTGCAAGTCTATCAAGGAAAAAGCCCTGTTCGACTTCTTCTCCCTGAGGCTTCCCCAGCGGGGACCACATTTCGTCCTGACTCGACACCCCCAATCGAGTGCTCACTTCATGATAACGTGCCCAGCGCTCTATGCGATGAGCGCTGAGCTCAGCCTCGCACCCCTCCAAAGCCATCCACCATTGCGCCCTCTCCCCTTCGGACGAGAGAAGAGTCCTTTTTCTCGAAGAGCTACTCCGCTCGAAGGTAGACGAAACGCCGTTTTTTCTGATTTCGCTCAGACTCAACGAGGTCTCAAAAGGCAGCACCAAGGCGTGCTTTTGTCGATAGGACAATTCAGCGTCATGATGAGCCCAAGGAATATGAATTCGAGCATCAGTCAGCCGATGCACCCACCGCAGCAAAGGAAGGCGCAGGGG
>Ga0256845_1001518_pt1 | contig 18475 bp, 9 predicted proteins | sample RiftiametaG_FD_189101 | JGI IMG/M metagenome (GOLD analysis project Ga0256845, IMG submission 189101) | Tube worm associated microbial communities from hydrothermal vent at the East Pacific Rise, Pacific Ocean - Riftia | ecosystem: Host-associated > Annelida > Integument > Unclassified ...
GGTAGATTATTTTAACGAAGAGAATGTGAAAAACAAACAAGATAATTGACGTAGATTATAGTCAATATGGTATAATTAAAAAGTTGCATTTGTGACTTGAATTCAGCTTTAATCTATATGTTATTCTTACAAAGAGCTTGAATAAACCACTAAAAATGAGCTTAAAAAACCACCTCTTTGCGGTTATTGATAGATGATTTACTTCTTTAAAACTCGTTGGAATTCAGCTCTAAACTGAAATAGGGGTTTTGAGTTGATTATTTGTGCACTATCCACTAAATAAGTATTATTTTCGATCTTATATGGCTTTATTTTATAAGGTTCACTATATACGAAATCAAAAAAAAGCATATCCAATTCATTGGAAGTGATTTTTAACTTACTCTCTTTTTGAAATACACCCTCTTTTTTATATTGAAATGAGCTATAAAATACTTTATTCTCTGACGAACCATAATTTATTATCCCATTAACAATTTTTAAATGTTTATCTAACTTATACAATAATCGTGGCTTAATACCTCCTTCATTTAACTCATTCCGATAATCCATAAAATATGTCCGACTATTAACATTGAGAATAAAAGAATGATCTAATGGATGAACACTACAATCATACTCTCTTCCAAATGAAAGACATGGTCTAACAAAGCAAATTATTGAATCTCCTAAATAATAAACATCATAAGTACATACTATCTTGCCATTAAGTATACGTTGAACATAAGTTAATTTCTCATTGTAAGCCAAAAGAAAACAATTACTTAAATCAACGTGTTTATCATTTTCCTCTTTATCAAAAGTCTCAAAATTAAAACAATTGCTATACTCATATGGTAATTGTTTCTGCTGATGTTCCAAAACTTTTACTTTCCCCACCAAATTAATTAGCTCCTTTTGAGCGTCTATTTTAAATGAAATTAATAACATCGAAAAAAACATAACAACTAATAATTTCATATCTTATTCTTTTTGTGGGACTTCAACAATTTCACCTGTCTTCTTCTTACTCAGTATCATAAGATTGGTGAAGTTCAATTTAATACTAACATCCGAAGCTGTAGTTTTCATCCAAGCACTATGATGACCTATTGATGACCCCCCTCGATTAAACTGAAAGGCATTATCCATACCCTCTCCTTTGAAAAAGTATGAACTAGTTGTAGTAGTATAAAGCACCCCAGAATTCGGCATCATTAGAGAATATAATAATCCACTAACTTTTCCATCTTGAGCTAAATCACAGTTTGTAAAAAGAACCTTAGGGTCTGCATTCAAAAACTTCCCTATATTCTGTAAACTTTCCAATTGTTTATTTTTAGCCTTCTCTAAATCACTTGTTCCTTTACTTCCTTCTGATGAAGTTAAATAATTATCAATATCTGCACTCTTAAGAAATAACGTGTTTTTAAATTTCTCATCTGCTCCAGACTCAACCATTGTATTTGCTTCATCGTTTACAATTATAGCTGGTTCTATATCTCCTTTTCCCCAAGGCCCATGAGTATAAATCACCAAATTATCAATTTTCTTCTCATCAGCATCATATGTACTTTGCAACCACTCTTCAGCTTCGTCAAATGTATCAACTATAACATAATCCCATCCCTTTTTTCCATCTTGATTTTTATTATATTCTTCCTTTCCTGGTCGACCTATAGCAATTATTACGTTCCCTGTCTTATTATATCTGCTATTTTCATCACCTCCAGCACCCAAATAATCAATAATACCAATAGGTGAATTTCTATGATAAGCATATGGTGATTGCCAAGAATATTCCGTTGTCCTAGGATCAATACTAAACATCCTTCCCGTTCTAACATCGTAATGTCTAAACCCTAAATCATAAGAGTTACCACTCCCTTTAATCTCGTCATCTTTCTCATGACCATTAAACCCATAACGATAATTTGCCGAAGTATACCCCTGCATCATCATCCCAAAGGGGTAATACTCATAAGCCGCTAGGGTATTGTCATGGATTTGGAAGGGTTTCCTATCGCTCAGCACCAAATGAACATTACCCAAATGGTCTTTACACTCATAACTTCCTAACTCATGGTCGTTAAGGATAAGCCGTCTATCTAATATCGAATTTGTACAAACCATTAAAGTCTAAAGATACAATATTATTTTAATTTTTAATATCGGTCATTTTCTTTTCCCAAAAAAATAGATGACAGTACTACTTTTTTATAACATCCTTAAAGGGACATATTACCCTGTTATGTTCACGTAGGGTGACTATTAGATGGGAAATGAACTTTCGCAAGGCAATAGCTCACCTTCGGTATAATCTTGCTTAACATCTTCGAAATGAAATTCATCTAAGTTTTACTTCACCACCGTAATATACCCCGAATTGGCATTATCACCCCCCAGATCGATTACATAATAGTAAGTACCGATAGGCACAGTTCTTTTACCATTCACAGTCCCATCCCAAGGCGTTTGATATCCCGTAGACTCAAAAACTAACTGCCCCCATCTATCAAATATTTTTACATTAGCACTCGGGTACCTTTCCATTCCCTGTATTGTCCAAGTATCATTTACCCCATCACCGTTGGGTGAGAAAGAGTTAAAGGTCTTGAAAGGAACTGACGTAACGATTTCTATTTCATCAGTATTTACACAGCCGTCATTACCCACCGTAAGGGTATAAACAAGCGTAGTAGCATTAGTAAGAGAAGAAGTATTTACTGTAGGATTCAAATTACTTGGCGAATCAAGTAGGTTGATATTGCTACCTGACCACAATAAATCTGTGTAAATCCCTGATACACTTGCCCCATCTATTATGAAAGTATTTCCAAGCTCTTCAAACTTATCTTCACCAGCAATTACAATTGGGTAAGCCAATATTTTTACATCAATAGAATCTGTTTTGACAGCAGGACAAACACCATTACTTTCTGTCGCATAATACATGCCACCATTATTTACTTGATATGTTAAACCATCCTCACCCGCAAGTAAAATGCCGTCTTTGTACCAGCTAATTGTATTACCAAAGTGAGAAGAAGTCATACTAATGACTCTATTATCACCATCACAAATATCAAAACTAGCATCAACCATAGTTGGTGCAGGGGCAGCTAGGTTATCAACTGTCGTTTGCCCACTTACATTGGTAGACACGCAGCCATTAGCATCAGTGATACTTACCAAAGTATAATTACCAACAGTCATTGTTTTTATCTCATCACTTAGACCTGTAGCTGTAAGAGTTTGGTCAGTATTACCATCATTATAAATATAAGTAAACGGTGCTGAACCAGCTGTTAATATAATTGACACAGTAGCCTGATCTTGCCCATTATCACAAAGCGTTTGGTCAGCAGAAGTAATACTAGCCATTGGCATTGGGAATGTCCCTACAGTCAATTGAGTCACCACAGGCGCACCACAACTCACACTTTGATCCACAAAACTCATTGTATAAACTCCTGCATCTGTCACATCCACTAGCTCAGTAGCTGTCGTAGAAGTTCCTGTCGTGTAATTTACATTGTCTTTTTTAATTGTATAATCAAACGGTCCAGCCCCCGTAAAGCTTAGCGATATTCCTACAGGATTCCCGCCTTGCATACACACTTTGTTTTCGCTTCCGCTAAAACTCATCGCCGCCGTTGATGGGCAAGAACAAGTTTTTTGTAGGTTAGCTATTGTAATTGTTTTACAACTTTGGTCATCTATAATAGATAAGTTAGTAATGCTTGCCTCATCAATAGGGCTAGATGTCCAAGTGTTTCCGCTTGTCGTCCCAGCTGTTCCAGATACTGTTGTGACTGCTGTCCCTGTGATCTCTAGTGAGATGATATAGTTAAATGTACTTGTTACTGGGTCATTGGCAGGGTCACAAGTTATACTCACATTACTTGTGTCAAAACTTGGGTGATAAGCCACCGCAGAAGTTCCTATCAACGTTGTGGTACATCCATTATTATCATCCGCTGATTTTAATGTATAAGTGTCATCGTTCATCGTTAGGATACTAAATGGTGCAGTGTTTAATGTGATGTCACTTGTGCCATCATTATAAATCACACTAGTTACATTAGCATCTGCATTAATGTTGATTGTCGCTTGGTCTGTTCCGTTGTCACAAATTGTAGCATTAGCGGAAGCGAAAACAATACTAGGTACTGCATGATTGATTACCGTTACCGATCCACTTGTAGTCCCATCACATCCTGCACCACTCAACTCACCACTATCGTGAAAAGTAGTGATACTGTATGTCCCTACTGGTACTGTGGTGGTGTAAGTGTTGGTTGGGTGACCAGTTACTGGTGTTAATCCTGCTACCGTAAAGTCATAAGGTCCTGTGCCGTTGGTCAACTCAACTTTGATTTGCACCAAATCCGTTGCATCTTCTGGACAAATTTTATTGTCCGTATCGTCTAGGCTTAGTGTTGCCACAGATGGACAAGAACAAGATTTCTTAACTGAAATCGTAATTGGGTTACAGTTGGTGCCATCACTAACCTCTAATGTGTGAGTAGTGTTTTCTGCCAATGGCACGGATGTAAAGCTAGAGCCTGTTATGGCTGCACCACTATTTACAATCACTTGATGTCCTGAAGTAATGCCACTCGTGATATCGAAGCTTACAACTATATCATCGTTTCCATCACATGTTACTGAGTAGTTTGACGTGTCGATATTGACTTGGTAATTTATCGCTGAAGTTCCCAAAACATCTTCTGTACAATTGGCATCAGTTACTGATTTTAGGGTATAGGTATTATCTAGGCTTGTTGTAATTTGGAATGGAGTTGTTAATGTTTGATCATTTGTACCGTCATTCACCACAAGACTTTTCACGCCTGCACTTGTCGTGATATTCAGCGTAGCTTGGTCTGTACTGTTGTCACAGATAGTAGTACTGGCATTATCAAAACTAGCAGTTGGTAATGTGTGTGAACCTACTACAAGTGCATTTCCTATTACATTTGTACAGTTAATTATACCATTATCAGTAAATACTAATCCGTAATTTCCTGCTACCGATAGGTTTTCTGAAGCTGTTGTAGTAGCTGTATTTCCAGTAATTGTATTTGTTCCATCCGAAATAATATAGTCAAAATCACCCGTTCCTGTGAATATTAAGTCCACCGCTACCATATCACCGCTACAAAGTTTATCGCTTCCGCTAAAACTCATCGCCGCCGTTGATGGGCAAGAACAAGTTTTTTGTAGGTTAGCTATTGTAATTGTTTTACAACTTTGGTCATCTATAATAGATAAGTTAGTAATGCTTGCCTCATCAATAGGGCTAGATGTCCAAGTGTTTCCGCTTGTCGTCCCAGCTGTTCCAGATACTGTTGTGACTGCTGTCCCTGTGATCTCTAGTGAGATGATATAGTTAAATGTACTTGTTACTGGGTCATTGGCAGGGTCACAAGTTATACTCACATTACTTGTGTCAAAACTTGGGTGATAAGCCACCGCAGAAGTTCCTATCAACGTTGTGGTACATCCATTATTATCATCCGCTGATTTTAATGTATAAGTGTCATCGTTCATCGTTAGGATACTAAATGGTGCAGTGTTTAATGTGATGTCACTTGTGCCATCATTATAAATCACACTAGTTACATTAGCATCTGCATTAATGTTGATTGTCGCTTGGTCTGTTCCGTTGTCACAAATTGTAGCATTAGCGGAAGCGAAAACAATACTAGGTACTGCATGATTGATTACCGTTACCGATCCACTTGTAGTCCCATCACATCCTGCACCACTCAACTCACCACTATCGTGAAAAGTAGTGATACTGTATGTCCCTACTGGTACTGTGGTGGTGTAAGTGTTGGTTGGGTGACCAGTTACTGGTGTTAATCCTGCTACCGTAAAGTCATAAGGTCCTGTGCCGTTGGTCAACTCAACTTTGATTTGCACCAAATCCGTTGCATCTTCTGGACAAATTTTATTGTCCGTATCGTCTAGGCTTAGTGTTGCCACAGATGGACAAGAACAAGATTTCTTAACTGAAATCGTAATTGGGTTACAGTTGGTGCCATCACTAACCTCTAATGTGTGAGTAGTGTTTTCTGCCAATGGCACGGATGTAAAGCTAGAGCCTGTTATGGCTGCACCACTATTTACAATCACTTGATGTCCTGAAGTAATGCCACTCGTGATATCGAAGTTTACGACTACATCATCGTTTCCATCACATGTTACTGAGTAGTTTGACGTGTCGATATTGGTTCTGTGAGAGACTGTAACTGTTCCTGAATTTGTAGTGGTGTTTGTACAGGTTTTGCTGTCTGTTACACTTGTAATGGTATAAGTAGCAGGGTTATTCACTGTATGAGTTCCTGTTGCTGATGTCAGGGTAATATTATCTCCGTTACTTAATACTACTGTGTAATTTGCTATACCACCACTTACTGATAGGTGTAACGTAGCGTTTTCTGTATTGTCATCGCAAATCTCGATTGTGGCAGTTGTTAAGGTTGCAGTTGGTAAAGCATTAGTAATTACTACAATTTCAGCTCTTAGGCTTTCGCAGTTATTTGCTGATTGACTTACAAAGTAACTTGTAGAGTTTACCATAGCTGTACTTGGTGTTGGTGCAGTTGTACTTCCTGTACCACCAGTATTGGCTGTGTACCACAATAGGCTTGTACCTGTTGCTGATAATTGACTGGCTACTCCATCTTTACAGTATTCTATTGGTGTAGTTACTGTTGGTGCTGACGGAGCAGAGTGTACGGTAACAGCTACCGTTGCCGAAGTACTACTTCCACAAGCATTATTAGCTATAACGGTTACATTACCATTTGTGGCATTGTTTGCAAAATCTAGTGTGGCACTTGTACCTGTTGGTGTGGATGGGTTGAATGTTGTATTATTACCTGTATACGACCATGTGTAATCATCTGTGTTAGCTACAGTACCGATTACATAATTAATTCCTGTTTCTCCTGCACAAAGACTTGCTGTGCTTGTTGAGAATGTTGGGGAATTGGGTTTGTCAATAGCTACAATGGTATAATTACCACTTGTTTTTTTACAAGCATTGTCCCCAGGGTTGGCTTGGTCTCTTACTTGAACGCTATAAGTACCTGCTCCTGTTAGCGTAAAGCTATTATTTGCTTGCCAAGTTGTGCCGTCTAATGAATAATCAAATGTTCCTGTGCCTGTTTGTGAAACTGTAATAGTCTTATTAATAGGTACGCAAATGTCTTCACTGCCTGTGGATGATAAGGTGATTGTACCAGGGTCGGTGCAAGACAATGAATTAGTACAAAAATTTGTAGTAAAATCACCCGTAATTTGATTATCAAAAATTGTTTGTTGATTTAAAAAGTCATCAATTACCCCTACAGAATACGTCGATTTCATATTACATGAGCCTAATTTCACCCAATAACTAGAAGGAGGCTTACTATTGGATCCTTGTAATAAAACTCGATAAATAATCCCATCAAGAACAACTTTTTTACCCCAAGTATACATTGTTGAAGAATTCCAAGTTGAATAATTTGAGCAAGCATCAAAAACTCCTTGAGTAGAAAATTCATAACAGCCCTCATCTAAACAAAAATTTTGAATTAATGGATCCCCTCCTGCTATTACCTCATGATCTATTGATTGAGTAATTAAATTTCCATTTTTTTTTATTTTCCATATAATTGGATTACTTCCATCATAATTTTCTATATCTGTATAAAAATGAACATCACGACCACTTGTTAATGTATAACTGATTGTTTTTTCATTATCTGAAATATTAGAATCTGTTTGTCCTGTTATTGATACAATAACTTTAACATTATGAGTTCCTAATTGAGTTAAATTTGGTAAAATATAATTAACTGTTGAATTTTGAGGTATTGAAGTTGTTACCGTTTCAGATTTTAGAAGGTTATTATTCAAATAAACCTCTATATCATAAGAGGTAATGGTATTGCTTCCTAAATTTTTAATACGAACAAATGAACCATTAATCGAACCGCATTGATTTCCTAAACCTTTAATATTTGTAATTGAAATATTCCAATCAGAATTTAATGATGTACAAAATTTATGAATATATGGAGATGAATATTGTGACGATGAAACATCAAAAAACACATTATTAATACCTACTTCTTTTAAACCTAAACTAAATACTCCCTCATTGCAAACTCCTATTTTTTTCCACATTCCTCCATTTCCTGGGATTACATTTTTGTTCCATTGTTTTGCTTTATAAATAACGCCTTCATATACGGCAACAGCTCCATTTTGATAAGTTCCACCAATTACATACTTACTATATGCTTTACAAGTTTTAAACCCACCTGTAACTTCCATTTTATAACAACCATCATTTAAACAGAAATCTTGATTAACTATTAAATTATTCTTTATAAGATCGACATTATTTCCGTCAAGAATAGTAGTTCCACTTAAATCTGTAACTTTCCAAGTTAATGGATCAGAACCTGTAAATGTAGTTAGGTTGGTATAAACTCTCATTTTATTCCCTATATCCAATGTATATTCAATAATTTCCGTGTTATCAAGAGTATATTTTTCTGTCTGAGAAGTAGCAGTAATAACTACTTTTACTTGATTAGTACCCGTATTCAAAATATCTGGCAATGTATATGATGTTTCAACCGATGGTACTAAAGGAGTATCAAATACTTCTGTACTCAATAATGTGGCATCTACAAATGTTTCTATTTTATACTTTATTACATTTTGAAATCCTTTATTTTCAAATTTAACCACAGCACCCGATACTTTATCTGAACAAACAACTCCTAAACCTTCTATTCCATTAATTACAATATCTATTGGTCTTAATTCAATCGTACCGCTAATTTCATAATATCCAAAAGAACTATAATTCGAAAAACCTGTATTTAATGGGTTTAACTCTGCACCTCCTTTTACTATTAAAAAGTATTTCCCCGGTTGTAAAATTTTATGGATTTTGGCTACTCTTGATTTTATCAAATTGGATCTAATAATTTCATTTCCTTGTCCATCAACTATAAAAGCTTCAACATCTAAATTTTTTGTTTCAAAAACAGGTTTTATTTTTAAATCTATTTGATGAATATTATTTATTATTTCAAATGAAAATGAATCCACATCTAAAACATGATTTATAATACCATAATTATCTACTCCACTAACTAACTCATTTACAATTGTTAATGGATCAGAATTAAGGTAATCATCAACACGAGTGCCTAAAGTTGCTCTAATAATTTCAATATCATCTTGAGTATTATTCGCAGAAGAATACCCTCCCTTACTCCAATGAGTAACTGAATTATATCCATTACCCATAATTGGGGTAAACTCTCCATGTCCAGCATAGTAGGCATTGCCACCATTTAAACCATCATGCGACAACCCTAAATAATGACCAAGCTCATGCGAAGCAACAAGTGAACCAGCTAAAGATCTTGCCAATACTGCTTTACCAGTACCAAAAGAACTTAATGCCGCTATTCCGTTCCACACTGTTTGACCTCCATTATAAGTACCAATTACACACCAACCTTTGTTTGTGGCTAAATGATTATCAAATAAAGAACGGTTAGTAGTAATATTTACATCAAATGCTATAAAATCAACTGAAACTTCGGCCCAATATCTCTTTATTTTATTAGCTGAATATCCTGATGCCCCTGCGGTAGCTTTAAAACCTGACCAACCAGTTATATTTGTTTCACCATCAAAATCTAAATAAATCAAATATTTCGCACCCGGATTACTTTCTAATTTATAAGCACTTATAGCATTTGAATAATTACCTATAAAACCTTTGGAAGAAAGTTTTAATAAAAAAGGTTCAGTTTCTTTTTCCCGATCACCCCTTTCACCTAATAGACAAGTATAAACTGAGTCATGACTACTTACTTTATTTTCAGCTGTATTCAAAAATGACGAGACATTCACTTGCCCACCAATTAAACCAATTAAAAATAAAAAAAATAAAAAAATACTACTCTTTATAATTTTGACCATAACCTTACTAATTATTTAAACCTAAAAAACATTGTCTAGTATAAACAGAGTCTTATCAAGAAAAATAAGATAACAAAAACATTTATCCATTCCTAAAAACCATTCGAAAAAAAATCAACTCTGTACTAAATAATTTATGATTCATAAATATTTCTATAATTGAAGCTACTGAGTGTAATATTTATAGCTTTGTTACAGTTACAAAAGAATCACTAATGTCATTAAACCTCAATAGACTATTTATAATTTTTAGCCAAAAAACCCAATTTATAAAAATCAAACAGTTTGAGTGAGACCATGCCTTTGGTTAAAATCTTTCTCACTAAGGGCTGAAAAATAGTGAAAAAAGCTTTTACAAAACCTCTCATAAAGCCAATTTTTTTATAAATACGTAAGAGAGTCACTTCTTTAAAAAATTCACTGTTTTTTCCTAAGAACCGAGTGATTTGAATCAAGCTTAAAATACTTTGTTCTGTTTTCTTTAAGTACACCTTATTTGTTTCTAACCCTTTATGTAAAATGGGGTTATTTATATGTTTAATATTAAAATTTCGTTGTTTTAGCTCATAACCAAAGTAAGTGTCTTCATGCCCATATTCACTTATTTCTTCATTAAATCTAATCGCATCAAAAACAGTTCTCTGTATCAAAAAATTGCTTGTCATAAATGATTGATGAGGCTGTTTCATTCTCTCTTTTGCTGTTCTTACTTCTTTCCCCAGCCCGTATTTCCACCTGAGTAACAGCTCTTTACTAGGTCGGTTTTGTTGATACGTTAAACCACCGCAGATTACTGAAGGTTTTTCTTTTGTGACTAATGCTATATAATCCGACACAAAATTGCTAGACACAATAGAAACATCACAATCCAAAAACAGCATATAATCAGTTTGTGTATATTTGAGAAATAAATTCCGAATCTTAGCCCTTCCTATATTTTTTTCTAGCTCAATGTATTGGTGTTTTTCTGCCTTTTGTTTGTTTATTTGTTTGATTTGAAGCCTAGAGCAATCATCAATTAATATTATCTTGGCTTGTAGATTTTTACTTGCAATCTCTTGATTTAAACTAGCAAGTAGTTCAGCTATATCATAATTATAAACAGGAATACAAATCGAAATCATTTTCTTTGGTAGGCTTTTATTAATGTAACGACCTCTTTTGCTTCTTTCGTATCATGAACCCTCAGCATTTTACTCCCATTAAGCAAAGCAATCGTATTGAGTACTGTAGTTCCGTTAAGTGCATTTTCAGAAGACGCTTCTAATGTTTTATAAATTATAGATTTACGAGAAAATCCTGTAAGAATAGGGTAATCCAGTTGTTGGAAATATCGCAGATTATTGAGTAAAAAGAAACTCTGTTCCGTTGTTTTCGAAAATCCGAACCCTAAATCCAAAATTACATTATGAATATTTTTTTCTTTTAGTTTTTGAATCTTCTTTTCAAAATATTGATACACATCTTGTTTAATATCATTATAAATGCTTAAGCCTTGCATTGTTTTGGGATTACCACGCATATGCATACAAACATAAGCTATAGGATGCCCTGAAACTATATCATACATTTTATCATCCAATTCTCCCCCTGATACATCATTGATAATATCAACCCCTTCCTCAATTCCTACACGAGCCACCTCACTCCTAAAAGTATCTAAAGAAATAAACACATTTTCTTTTTTGGCTAATCTAATTGCTGGTAGGATTCTCTTAATTTCTTCTTCCGTACTTATTTCTTCAGCATTAGGTCTGGTAGAATATCCACCAATATCTAAAACATCTGTTTTTTCGCTGATTGCTTGCTGAATTTTAGCATTAAGCTCTATCTCGCTAAGGTGTTTTCCTCCATCATAAAATGAATCTGGGGTGGTGTTAATTATCGTCATCACCTTGGCTTGACGAAAGTCTAATTCTTTTCCGTTTAATATATACATATAAAAGTATTATCTTCACGTGCAATATATCAATTTTAAGTAAAAAAAGCATAGTGAATACAGTTAGTCAATTTCATTCCGTCATCAGTCAATGCAGAGAAATCTTTAAGAAAAAGACAAAGGACTACGGTACTGCATGGCGTATATTAAGATTACCTTCTATTACAGACCAAATATTTATTAAAGCAAAACGCATTAGATCTATTCAAGAAAATGAAGTTCAGCTTGTAGATGAAGGCATTGACGGTGAGTTTATTGCTATCGTCAATTATTGTGTAATGGCACTTATCCAATTAGATTTGGATGATAATGAAGAAATTGAGATGCCCGCAGATAAAGTTTTAAGCTTATATGACAAATACATAAATGATACGCTAGATTTACTTAGCAAAAAAAATCATGACTATGGAGAGGCTTGGCGTGATATGCGAGTAAGCTCTATGACCGACATTATTCTGATGAAGATATTCAGAACTAAACAAATAGAAGAAAATAAAGGGAAAACTTTGATATCGGAAGGAGTAGATGCCAACTATCAAGATATGATTAACTATTCAGTATTTTGTTTAATTAAGTTAGAAGAGCAAATAAATTCCTAATTTTAACGTTTTACTTTAAGATTAAAATAATTCAGATTGAAAAACATCACACCATATTTAATACTTTTCACGCTAATCATTAGCTCTTGCTCGCAAGAGAGTAATTCTTTTGTGAGTAAATCATACCACAACGTTACGGCTAGGTACAATGCTTATTTTCTAGCTCAAGAGCGTATGAAAGAGATTGAGAACAAAATACAAGCTCAGCAAAAGTATGATTTTAATGACATCATCCGCTACCACCCCGTTTATGACTCTAACTTTACAAAAGGCTTAGATGCGGACTTTGAATATATAGGGGAGAAAGCAAAACTTCCTATTGCTAAACATAAAAATAGCAATTGGCTAGATGATAGCTATATCATAATTGCTGACGCTCGGTTTTATCGAGAAAAAATAGATAGCGCTATTCTTATTTATAAATACACCAATACTACAGGATCTGATGATAATGACAGACATAAAGCTCTAATTAGACTTATGAGAGTTTATATGTCGATACATGATTATAACAAATCTAACGAAACGTACAGCTATTTATTGAAGCAAGAACTCGACAAAGACAATCAACGAGATCTCCACCTGGCTGCTTTTGAAAAATTCAGAATAGAAAGAAACACAGATAGTATGCTTGCTCATATTGAATCTGCAACTCCTTTTATTAAGAAAAAAGATGACAAATCACGAGCTATGTTCATAGCTGGGCAATTACACCAAACTCTAAACGAAGACAAAAAAGCTTTTAAACTGTACAAAAAAACAATCAAGAAACGCCCACCGTATGAGATGGAGTTTAACTCTAGGGTGAATCTTGCTCAGGTATCTGACATTAGCGATAAGAAGACGATAACAAGTACATATAAATATTTCTATAAACTACTTGCAGACGAAAAAAATAAAGAGTTTCAGGATAGAATTTATTATGAACTAGGTAGGTTTGAGCTAAAACAAGGTCATACAAAAAAAGGAATAGACTTTCTTTATCAATCCTTGCATTGCGAAGGACAAACAGAAAACCAAGACATTTACACTCATCTGTTACTCGGCAAAACATATTATTACGATATGGCAGGAAAGATGAACGATGTAAAACGATTTACTAATTCAAAACTTCATTATGATAGTGCGACAGTAAGTATACCACCTAGCTTTAAAGATTATGATAAAATTATTGAACGAAAAGATGTTTTAACGGATTTCGTTGAGCAATTCACCACTATTGCTACCAATGACTCTCTAATATGGCTAGCAAGTTTAAGCAAAACTGATTTAGACAAAATCATAAAAGACAGAAAAGCTTATGACGAAAAAATATTACGACAAGAAAAAGAAAAAACGTTACAACAAGCTAAAGAAGCTCAGGCAGTAGGCACACAAGAAGGCTCTATACAAATAACTAAAGGTCGGCAATTGATTTTTTATAAACCTGGTGCAGTATTACAAGGCAGATTCATTTTTCAAGAAAAATGGGGTGATATCAAACTAGAAGATAACTGGCGTAGATCTGAAAAAGATTTTGAATTCAATGATGATGATGATAGTACTCAAACAAACATCACAAACGACTCTACTCAAGTCAATCAAGATAGTTTGAGTACACAAATTGACAATATTTTTGTAGACATCCAACAATACTATGATGCAATCCCAGTATCTGCTACCGATAAATCTAAACTTGAACAGGAAACAAAAGTGGCGATATATAAACTCGGGAAAATCTACAAACTTAGATTGATAGAAGAAGAGAATGCCTTAAATACATTCAACCGTCATTTAGGCTTATTTCGCAAAAGCCAATACACTCCTGAGATACTCTATATCATGTACTTTAGCTGTCAATCAAATGATACTTGTGATGCTCAACAATATGCAGTACGGGCACATAAAGATTACCCTAATGATATCTTTACAAAACTAATAGACAACCCTAACTACTTCAAAGACAATGAAGGAGAAAACAAAAAAGCCCATGACATGTACGAACGTGCCTTTTTATTTTTCAAAAAAGGGGCTATTTTTGAATCAAGAAGAATCATCAAACAAACAATTACACAATATCCTGAAAATGACATTGCTGATCATCTCGATTTAATATTGGCAATGACTTATGCCAAAACAGATCAAATGGCAGAATATTTCAATAAAATCACTCTTTTTATTGAAAATTACCCAACAAGTGATTTAGTACCCTTTGCGAAGAACCTAATCGAAGAGGCGAAACAAAATGGCATTACTAAAAGCAGTTTCATCACTGCCAAAGATAGTATATACCAAGTTTCACAAGATTCCACTAGGTCTTTCATTCTTATGCTTAACAAACATGAAATTAGTTATCAAAAAGGGCTTAATGTATTGTTCGAATTTAATAACACATATTATGACAGCCTTAACTTTGAGGTCAGAAAGGTAAGTTTAAATGATTCTTCATATATTGTAGTCGTCAAAACACTTAACAAACTTAGCTTTGCACATAAATACGTAACTAAATTTAAGCATTTCTTAGCGTTTAGAGAATTATTAAAAGGAAAGGAATACGAATATTATTTAATTGATAACCGTAATTATCAAATCCTCTTGAATACTAAAAAAACAAAAAAATATCGTGAGTTCTACACCAGCCAAAACTAAAAAAACATTTCTTAAAAAGGTTTTATCCAATCTACCGATTATTATAATCGCAAAGATGTGGCTAAGTCTTTTAGCAATTGTGTTATTCTTCAACATCTACGTAAAAGCTGTTACAGAAGACTGGTCTGGATGGTTTGGTAGCATGCCAAGTATCGAAGATTTACAAAATCCTAAAACAGAAATTGCCTCAGAACTCTATTCTACTGACGGAATATTATTAGGGAAATATTACCGCAATAACCGTACACCACTCAGCTATGAAGAAATCTCACCCGTAATGATAGATGCCCTTCTTTCTACGGAAGACATCCGTTATCAAGAGCATGCAGGAATAGACTTAAGGGGGACTATCGCTATATTTTGGTATACAATTAAGGGTAAAAAAAGAGGGTCAAGTACAATTACTCAACAATTAGCTAAAAATCTTTTTAGAACAAACTCATACAAAGGAAGTTTAGCTAAGAAAAACAGAAAGATAGGGCGTGTAATTGCTAAAACTAAAGAATGGATATTGTCTTATCATTTAGAGCGTATGTACTCTAAAAATGAAATAATAGCAATGTATCTCAACACTGTTGAGTTTGGTAGTAATTCCTTCGGCTTAAAAGTAGCTGCTAAAACTTTCTTCAGTAAAAACCAACTAAACTTACAACCTGAAGAGGCGGCGATGCTTACGGGGTTACTAAAAGCTCCTACCCAGTATAGTCCTGTATTAAATCCTGACAATTCTTTAAGGAGAAGAAACGATGTACTTCGTCAAATGAAAAAATATGGGAAAATTACAGCACAACAATGTGATAGCCTTCTAAAAGAAAAAATAGCACTTAACTACCTCGTAGCCAATCATAATCAAGGCTTAGCACCTTATTTTCGTACCGTAATGGGGAAATACTTAAATGGATGGTGTAAAGAAAATAATTATGATTTGTATGAAGATGGTTTGAAAATATATACCACCGTGGACTCTCGTATGCAAAAACATGCAGAAGAAGCCGTAGATGAACACATGACAGTATTACAAGCTAAATTCTTTAACCATTGGAAAGGAAGAGATCCTTGGGGTAAGGAAGATTGGAAATCTTTAGTCGGACATAAAGATTTTTTGCACTGGGCAATTCGAAATTCTGATACTTATCGATACCTCAAAAAGAAACATGGAGATGATAAAGAGGCAATTGAGTTAGCTCTTAATGTAAAAAAGAAAATGAGAGTATTTAGCCATACTGGCGAAATAGACACATTGTTTTCTGCTTACGATTCACTTCGGTACTATAAACATTTTTTACAAACAGGGTTTATGTCTATGGATCCGTATACAGGAAACATTAAAGCTTGGGTAGGCGGAATTAATCATAAATATTTTAAATATGACCATGTAAAACAAGGGAAAAGACAGCCAGGATCTACTTTTAAACCTTTAGTGTACGCAAGCATACTCGGAGAAACAGGGAATGTGTACAGTCCTTGCTACGAAGTAGTCGATGCACCAGTTTCTTTTTTAATGCACGATGGAGAAGTTTGGACTCCTCAAAATGCAGAAGGAAAATATTCTGGAAAAACATTTACAATTCGACAAGCGATGTCTAGATCCATCAACTCAATAACGGCTTATATGATGAAACTTATGGGGGATCAAACACCTGAAAAAGTAAAACAATACGCAGAATCAATGGGAATAGAAGGTCCGCTAGAAGCTGTACCGGCAATGTGCTTAGGTGTATTTGATGTCTCTGTTTATGAAATGGTAGGAGCTTATGGCACCTTTGTAAATAAAGGAGTTTACACCCAACCACACTTTATAGATAGGATAGAGGATAAGTACGGAAATATAATTATACAGTTTGTACCTGAAACCAAGAAAGTATTAGCTGAAGACCTATCTTATACGATGCTTTATATGCTAAGAGGAGGAATCGAAGAGTCAGGAGGTACTGGTAGAGGTTTGTTTAGATATGGTCTATTAACTGATGGCAATCAAATAGGAACAAAAACAGGAACTACTCAAAACTATTCAGATGGATGGTTTATGGCAGTTACTAAAGATTTAGTTTCGGGAACTTGGGTAGGTGCAGATCACCGTAGCGTACACTTTCGAACAATGGCACTGGGACAGGGGTCAAAAATGGCTTTACCTATTTATGGGTTGTATATGCAAAAAATATATGCTGACAGTACTCTTCCTTATAAGAAAGGACCTTTCAAAATTCCATCAGAAATTAATAAAGAATTAGACTGTAATAAAAAAGAAAAAAAGAAATTAGACAAGGATGGTAATCCAAAAGAAGAAAAAGAAGGTGTGATTGATGACACTGAAATGGATTTTGACGAATAACAATATTGAAAATCATTAGTATACTCGGTTGTGGTTGGCTAGGAACAGCGCTAGCTATTCATTTTTTATCTAAGAGATTTATTGTAAGAGGTTCGACTCGAAGTAATCAAAAACTAAAACAGCTTGAAGCTATTGGAATAGAGTCATTTCTCATTGACATCAAATCTCCTCAAGGCTCTTCTTTTTTTGAGAGCGATTACCTTATCATTGCAATTACTTGTAAAGACAATTTAGCGATTAAACAATTTTCTAATTTTCTTGCTGACTGTAATGTCAAAAAAATAATTTTCATAAGTTCAACCTCCGTTTATCTTGCTCAAAATAAAGTAGTAACAGAGGAATCTCCCATAAACAACAATTCCTTAACTTATCAGTTTGAGCAATCATTAACCAAACAAAAAAGTTTCCATACAAGCGTCTTAAGGTTTGGGGGCTTATTTGGGTCTGAACGAAACCCTACCTCTTTTTTTAGAGAAGACCGTCCGCTAAAAGATCCTAATGGGCGTATTAACCTTATTCACCAACAAGACTGTATTCAAATAATTGAAGAAATCATCAAACAGGAAGTATGGGGTGAGACTTTTAATGCTTGTGCTGACACACACCTTAGTAAGTTTTTTTTTTATAGTCGACTCTATCAAAAAGAAGGAAAGACTCTTTATATTATAGATCAAGAAGAGATTAGCTCTTATAAAATAATTAGTAGCCAAAAATTAATCGATCAACTCAATTATAGGTTTGTATATAATGAGCTTATGGAATAGGCTGAATTAAACTATACAACTCCAAAAACAGATTCTACCATAACCTTAATCATATTGAAACTCTTTTAAAGCTTTCTAAAGAATACAACCATCTTCTAATACCAATTAAATTATAATATAAGTCTAATTATTAGTATTTTTGTTTATGGGAAGATTACTTAATTTAAAGATAACAGAAAGTATTTTAGAGCTTAAAAAAATCCAAAAAAGACAAGTTTCTATT
>Ga0256845_1001519_pt1 | contig 18456 bp, 23 predicted proteins | sample RiftiametaG_FD_189101 | JGI IMG/M metagenome (GOLD analysis project Ga0256845, IMG submission 189101) | Tube worm associated microbial communities from hydrothermal vent at the East Pacific Rise, Pacific Ocean - Riftia | ecosystem: Host-associated > Annelida > Integument > Unclassified ...
TAATGACATCATCAGCCTCATACCCTTCACGCATAAGATTGGCAAAGCCCATTTGGGCTATCCAGTCTATGGCTATAGGGAGTTGTTTCACAAGGTCATCCGGTGCGGGGTCACGGTTGGCTTTGTACTCTGGGTAAATATCATTACGAAAAGTTTTCCCTTTAGCATCTAAAGCAAAAACTAAATAGTCTGTACTATGGTCACGATGAAGAGAATCTACAAGGTTAGCAAAACCTGTAAGTAATCCTGTGGGGAAACCTTCTGAGTTACGCAGAGGAGGAAGTGCAAAATAAGAACGGAAGAAGAAGCCAAAAGTGTCGATGATAGTGATAGTTTTCAATGAATGAGCCTGATTTTTTTATTTATTTTAGCCTATTATGTGTTAGAAGTGCGAGCACAGTAGTTAACTTAACTTCATATTAACCTAGTTAGTGTTATTATAAGTATAAATAATCGATAAAGCCAAACTATACTGTGAAGTTAGGACGGAAAACTGCGGGTCTCTAGTATTGAGATGGCTGAGTTACTCATATTAACCTTATTAAATTAAGTGTATAAGCTCGGGGGACTTTATGGCAACAAATGATACGATGCATGCAACAATGACGCATCCACCAAAAGAAAAACGTATTAAAAATAAATCATCTAAGTTTTCACAACAAGATGTGGATTTATCACAGACTCCTCTCTTTTTTCCAGCGGGTTATGAAAAGATATTTATAGCCATTTATTTTGTTACACTACCTTATATTGTTGGTCTTCTTTTTCAGTTCTTCTATATTGCAGATGCGAAAAAAGAACTTTTTTTATCACTCAATGAACAAGCTAGCTTTATACTGACTTGGGCTATAGGATATGAAATCCTTGCTACAATTATCCTACTTTATATTGTCAAGATGGCTATCTCTTTTGCAAATCAAAGTCGTAAACCAGGAGTTAGGGAATTTCGTAGACCCTAACTTATAACTTTAACTCTTTAACCAAATACTCACCTGTGTAGGAGCCTGTCTCTTTATACGTTTCTGCTAACTTCTCTGGACTTCCTGTTGCAATAATAAGTCCACCCTTGTTACCACCTTCTGGTCCCATATCTATAATGTAATCTGCATTTTTAACCATATCAAGATTATGCTCTATGACTACAACTGAGTTACCCAACTCTACTAAATGATGAAGTACCCCCGTAAGTCTGTCTACATCTGCAAAGTGAAGCCCTGTGGTTGGTTCATCTAGTATATAGAGTGTTTTACCTGTATCTTTACGGCTTAGCTCCTTAGAGAGTTTGATACGTTGTGCTTCACCACCAGAGAGTGTTGTAGCATTTTGACCTAAAGTAATATAGTCAAGTCCTACATCTGTGAGTGTTTTTAGTTTCACTGCTATCATAGGGATAGCTTTAAAGAACGCTAAGGCTTCTCCTACTGACATCGCAAGTACATCGGCTATAGATTTACCTTTATAGAGTACTTCTCGTGTTTGAGCGTTATAACGTGTACCCTCACACATATCACAAACCACCAATACATCTGGTAAGAAGTGCATCTCAATTTTAAGCTGTCCATCACCCTGACAAGTCTCACAACGTCCACCTTTGACATTAAACGAGAAACGCCCTATTTTGTATCCACGCAATTCAGCCTCTTTGGTTTGAGCAAAAAGTTTACGTATTTCATCCATAATACCTGTGTATGTAGCAGGGTTTGAACGAGGTGTTCTACCAATAGGACTTTGATCAAGGTAGATAACTTTATCTACTTTATCTAGTCCTGTGATCTCTACACCTTCAACTTTATTGACCTTTTTAGCACGGTTGAGTAATTCTCTGGCAACAGGCAGAAGTGTTTGTAAAATAAGTGATGATTTACCTGAACCACTCACTCCAGTGATACACACAAAGTTTCTTAGTGGTATTTTGGCATCAAGTTTTTCAATGTTATTGAGAGTAACATTTTTTATCTCTATCCATTCTTCTTGTGGGTTATCATGAGAATAGGCTATTTCTTTTCTTCCATACATATAATCAGCCGTCAACGTTTTAGCCTTAGCTAACTTCTTTGCATCGCCTGCAAAAACTATCTCTCCACCAAATTCACCAGCACCTGGACCAATATCTATAATATAATCAGCTGCTAAAATAGTCTCTTTATCATGTTCTACAACAATAACCGAGTTTCCTTTTTCACGCAATGAATTTAGGGTACGAATAAGCTTCATCGTATCACGTTCATGTAGTCCAATACTTGGTTCATCAAGTACATACATGACACCTGTAAGTCCAGAACCTATCTGAGAAGCGATACGTATACGCTGTGCTTCTCCACCAGAGATAGATCGTGCATCACGGCTAAGAGTGATATAACCTAATCCCACATCATACAAAAAGTAGAGTCTCTCATAGAGCTCTTTAAGTATAGACTCTGCTATCTTTTTTTGCTGTTCAGAGAGGTGAGAAAAATTCTTCTCATCAGCAAAAAGTGCATAAGATTTTTCTATAGGCATATCAATGATGTCAGCAATATTTTTACCCTCTATCTTCACAGCCAAAGAGCGTGGACGTAGTCTATGTCCCTCACACTTGTCACATACTTTTTCTGTCATATACTCAGAAAGGTCTTTTTCCTCTTTAAACATATCATGGGCGAACTTCACAACACCAGGCCACTCACGTGTAAGTTTATGACGTTTCCATGTGAAGTTTACTGTACCACCATTACCATAGAGTATGGCTTTTTGTTGATGTGTCTCAAGCTCCCCATAAGGTATTTTAATATCAATGTCATTTTGTTCGCAAAAGGCATTGAGAAACTTTGTATAGTAGCTTTTATTGAAACCATACATAATTTTCACAGCACCCTTATCTATGCTGAGTTCTGAAGCTATCACTTTCTTAAGGTCAATAGCATAACGAATACCAAGCCCATCACAAGCTGGACAAGCTCCTTTAGGTGAATTAAATGAAAAGCTAACAGGTTCAAGTGGCTCAAACGAAAGCTTACAGTCAAAACATGCCAAATGCTCAGAGTAATGCATATGTTGACGCTCAAAATCTACCTCTTCATGGTTAAGCACTTCTATCTCAAGCTCACCATAAGACTCTTTGAGTACCTTCTCTACATCTTGCCCTATGCGGTCACGGCTCTCTTCTTTTACAACTACACGGTCAATTACAACTTTAATCGTATGTTTTTTAGTCTTTGATAGTTCTATCTCATCATCAAGTCTTACCATCACACCATCTATCATGGCACGTATGTACCCTTTATGACGTAGTGACTCAAGCATATCTGCAAAAGTCCCTTTTTTCTCTTTAACAAGTGGTGCCATAATGACAAGTTTTGCCCCATTGGGTAGACGTAGTACTTCTTCGATGATGTCAGATGCAGACATAGAAGAGATAGGTTTACCACATTCATGACAGTGTTGCTCACCTACACGTGCAAAAAGCAAACGTAAATAGTCATAGATTTCTGTAATCGTACCCACAGTAGAACGTGGGTTTTTAGAAGTAGTTTTCTGGTCTATCGCGATGGCAGGCGTAAGTCCTTCTATCTTATCTACATCAGGTTTACCTACACGTCCTAAAAACTGTCTAGCATAAGAAGAGAGGGACTCTATATAACGTCGCTGTCCTTCTGCATAGAGTGTTGAAAAGGCTAAAGTAGATTTACCTGAACCAGATATACCTGTGACTACCACGAGCTTATTTTTAGGGATGCTTATATCTATATTTTTTAAGTTATTTTCTTTTGCACCGTAAACGTGTATCATATCTTGTTTTTTTGACATATTATTTCCAAATTTTATTTATTATTTTATGTGAACCAAATCTTCTTCACTAACATCCCCAACGCAAATACATAGAGAGCTAAAAGTGCCGTCTTATGTTTTTTGGATGTTACATGATCTTTAAGCCATATTCCTAGAGCAACCCCAACAAGGGAAGCAACGGCTACAACTAATCCATTGGTAAAATCTATGGTTCCTGTACTTAGACGGCTTATCATACCCGCAACTGAAGAGAACACTACAAAGAAAAGCCCTGCACTTACAGCCTTTTTAATAGGATAATGTAACAATCCAACCAAAAGTGGTGTTAAGATAATTGACCCACCAATACCTAGGGTAATAGAAAAAATACCAATCCCTAATCCTATAGTAAACAATAGTCCTTTATTGAGTGATTTTGTCTGTGTATCATCTTCATGATTTTTAGAGAAAAAGAGCCTAAAAAGTGCAAAGAGGAGTAATCCAAAGAAGGTAAACTGTAACATTGCATCAGGAATATACTCAGTTACTGTACCACCTATATACCCACCAACAAAGCCACCAAGCCCAACAAAGACACCTTCACCTACAATGAGTGAACCCTTTTTGTGATTGAGGTAAGAACCAAAAATTGAAGAAAATACCATCTGGACAATAGAGATACCAATCGCATCTTTAATATCGAAACCAAGTACAAGAAGTATAGGTACAAGAATCATTCCACCACCTATACCAAAAAAGCCTGACATGGTACCAATGAATACACCTACAACAATTAGTTCTATTATCATTTATTATACTCCAAAAATTAACTTGGAATTATAACATTTATATTGTATTTTCAATACGTTATTTAATAATAAATTTAATAAAAGTGTTTAATAATTTAGTAGAATGTATAAAATAAGTTATTATTATATAAATTTCTAAATTCCTCTTATTTAATTTTAATTAAGTGAAGAATTTCGATATACTATAAATAACTTGGGATTAAGGAAGACTCTCTAATATGGAACATATCAAAAAACTTTTTATGGCACTCAGTGCAATCTTACTCATTGTTATGATTTACATGAGTGTTGAACTCATCTCTAAAGGTAAAAGTGCCAGAGCATACAAATCAGACTATGCGACACTTCACTCCGTTGAATATGGCATGTTTAATTCTGATATATGGACAGCTAAAATCACACAAATAGTAGATAAAAAAATACAAAAATTTGATCTTAACCCAAATAACAGATCAGAAATCAAAGGGTATATAAGTACTATTATTGACACACTCATACAAGAAGCAGAACGTGCAGTGAAAGAACGAAATACAAAAAAACGTGGTTTTTTAGATAGCATAATCGGTTCTACCAAACAGATGATTACAGACTCAATTATTGACTTTAAAGATTTACGTAATCGTATACCAGAGTTTACAGATAGAGTACTGCTTGAGGTAGAAAAACCAGAAAATCAACTCAAAGTAAAAAAAGTTATTAGAGAGAAATTAAAAGCATTTATGGCAGAAAAATTTCAAAAAACCACAGATATGAGTGAGTATCGTGCTGTTATACAAAAGTACGATGTCACTACCTTAGAAGCCTGTAATACAATTTTAGATAGAAGAATAAATGAGAACAAAGATTCAATCAATAATCATATGAATATTATCTTAGCATTGGGTCTTGCTATTATTATATTGGTGCTCTTGCAGGGTCTACTTAATTCTGTTTCACTCTTTGTCCTTTCAGGGACAACCATAACATTACTTGTCTCTGGAGTCATGATGCCTATGCTAGATATTGAAGCTAAGATTTCTAAACTGAGCTTTACTATACTTGATCATACCATTATATTTGAAAATCAAATTCTCTTTTTCCAAAGTAAGAGTATCTCCGATTTAGTAAGACTTCTTCTGGACTCTGGTGAAGCGAGAATGATACTTGTAGGTGTACTGCTTGTCATGTTTTCTATCATCTTCCCTACCCTTAAACTCATTGCTACAACCATGTACTTCTACTCTAAAAGTATCATAGGAAACAATCCTGTCATACGCTTCTTTGCTCTACGTTCTACAAAGTGGTCTATGGCAGATGTCTTTGTTGTTTCTATCTTTATGGCTTATTTAGGGCTTGATGGTGTGGTAAATAGTGAACTACGTCACCTTGAAAATAGAAGTGATCCCGTGAATATCATTACGACCAATGGGACACATTTAGAAGCAGGTTTCTTTCTATTTTTAGGTTTTGTAGTGACTAGTTTTGTTCTCTCCATACTTGTTGAGAAAACAAAAAAATCCCAACAAGCTTAGTTAGATATACATAAACTGTGAAAGAAAAATAATCGTTATGACAAAAGAGAATGGTAAAACATGACTTTTAAAAACAAAAGGCTGTATACCCATATAGACTTGTAAGAAGCCTCTTAGTCCTAACCAAATACCTAAAAATGCTTTGAGTGAAAGCATCATTTGAAATGAGCTCAATCCACCCTCTCCAATAGTACCAAAAACTTGAGATATAAGATAGAGTCCAGTAAGCACAGCCACAATAAGACTAGGTGGTACAACCGTACATACTTCATGAAAGATTCACGAATACTTTTATGTTCTTCTTCATTGTATGACTCTTTTATATGTACTAAAAAGAGGTTATCTACAATAAGAAACCCACCATAAATAAAAGCGGCAAAAAGGTGAATGGTTTTTATAATTATAAATGTCATGATTTATCCTAAATTTTTGATTGAATTATATGCTATTACTAGAAAAATCTCTTTGACTTATGTCAAGGTACCTATAAAGTTTTGAGAAAAAAAGGCTTCAACAACGTCTCTCATCTCTTTAGGGTCTTCTATACGATTCACTTCATTTCTAAATAGTGCCGCACCTTTGTAGCCTGCTTTAGAGTAAGAGTGAAGGTTCTTTCTAAAGACTATAGCCCCATACTTATCATAATGAGCAATCATCTGGTCAAAGTGTTCAAGTACCACTTCTTTTACGAGCTCTGAGGTTGGCTCTGCCATTCCCTCTTTAATTTGTCTAAATATCCATGGTTTACCCACAGCAGCCCGTCCTATCATAATACCTTCTGCACCCGTATATTCTTGTACCCATTTTGCTTTTTCAGGGCTATCTATATCACCATTGGCAAACATTGGGATGCCAATATTTTGTTTTATTTCAGCCAGTGCATCATAATCTACTGGTGCTTTATACCGCCCTGCTCTTGTGCGACCGTGAACTGCAACATAATCAGCTCCTGCATCTTCACAAAGTTTTGCTATCTCTATATGATTTTTTTCGTTAAAGCCTAGACGAAACTTGACAGAAGTATACTCTTTATTGGAGTACTTTTTAATAGTCTCGATGACTTTAGCCATTTGAGGTAAGTCCGTGAGTAAAGAGGATCCTTGCAGATTATTGACCACTTTGGGTGCAGGACAACCACAGTTTAAATCTATACACGTTACATCATCACGTTCATTGATAATTTCAACAGCACGTCTAATTACTTCTAAATCAGAACCTGCTATCTGTATAGAGTAAGGATTTTCAATAGGAGCACGCTCAAGCATACGATAGGTTTTTTTAGAGTTATGAATCAAAGCATTAGAGCTAATCATCTCAGATACAGTAAGGTCTACACCGAACTTCTTAACAACAGAACGAAAAGGAAGGTCGGTAAAGCCCGCCAAAGGGGCTAAAGCGTAGATAGGTTCAGAAAAGTCTAATGTGCCCATAGAAACCTATGAAAAGTTAGATTTAGCACATACCGAAGGGATATCTATAATATCATTTAACTTATATTTACTATTGGTTTTTTTAAGCTGATAAAGTGCTCTAAATTTAATAAAATCTGTCTCTTCTTGTTCATCAAGATAATTAGACACTTGATCAAGTAGTTCATACTCAAACAGTAAATATAAATATGCATTTTGAGCATTTTCATCTTTAGATTGATATGCTCTATATAGTGCCAAATTTTCTTCTGGTTTAAAATATTTCTTTGTAATAGCAGCAATGTTAACGTAGTCTTGACACTTTAACTCTAATGCATTTACGAACTCATCAAGTATATCACCATTGAGTCCTAGATTATCTTCATGCGTAATACGACCAAGCATCACTAAAAAGTTTTTAACATCAAAAACTTTAGCATATTTACGTGCTTTAACAAAATCCTCTTTCTTAGCAAAAATATCAAGTGCCACAGCTTGCACTGGTTCAGAATATTCAGAAGTAGAACGCATGACATCTTCAACAAATTTTTCATCAGTTTCTAGACGGTTAAGTCTATTTTGAATTAAAATAGGATTACCAGCATGAAATACTTTTGACATTTTATGCTCTTTAAAGTCTATATACTCGCCATTTTTTATTTTTTGAATAATATTAACGACACGTGAAAGTCTTGGTGTGAGTCCTTCAATATTATCTGATACGTTAAGTGATGACTTCCCTAAAAGTATTGCCGAAGACTTAACGTTATCAATAGAATACTTTTGCTCTTTAGGTTCATTAACCAATGACCAGTAAAGTGCATCTTCTAGTGTTTGTACATCTTTTTGCCATTTCTTTTGTGCAAAGTAATTTTTTACACTATAAAAAAACATATGTACAATAGTAAAAATAAACAAAAGCAATGCCGGTAGTATAATCCAGATAGTCACTGGCAATGTTATATTAAGTAAATCTAAACGATATCCACCTAATTCCAGTGTATAAACAAATGCTCCTAATAATGCTATAAATGCTAGTGATGCAAAAATATATAGTCCAATTCTCATTTATTCCCCTTGATATAAAGCTACTTAGCTTCTTTTTCGTTTATCTCCCGACATGTAATACAAAAACGTGCGAAATTTTTAACCTCTAACCGTGGAAGACCTATTGGTTCTTCACACATTTCACAAATACCAAATGTCTCTTGTTTTATTTTATCTAAAGCAAGTTCAATTTCGTTTAATTCTTTACGTTGTTGTACCAAAATAGCACTATCAACGATAGTTTCTGCTGACGCTGCAGCATAATCACCTTCATCATTAAGTTCTAAGTCTCTCATTCCGTCCAACTCTAATGCTGTACCTCTAAGATTTTTATCAATCTGAACTCTTCTATCCAATAACTTATTTCGAAACTTTTCCAACTCTACTTTTGTAAGCATTATGACTTTTCCTGTTTATTTTATTTGTATATATCATTTAAATAAGTAAATTCCCCGTTATTTATTTAAGCAATATTATATTTTCATATACGTGTTAGTATAAATCCAAAAACTATTTGTGATATGGATGATTATTATTAATCGATAGTCCTCTAAAGACTTGTTCCAACAACACAACTTTTACCAGTTTATGTGAAAGCGTTATTTTACCAAATGATATAGCATTATTACATTTAACTAAAAAATCCCTCTCAAAGCCGTATGCACCGCCAATAAAGAGATTTACCTGAACGCTATCCTTAAGCAGATTTGCAAAATCATGACTATCTACCTCTTTTGCCGCAGGATGAAGTGCAATATTTATACCATTTTGCATATATTTTTCTAACGCTTTTGTGTAAGATTTTTGAGCAGCAGCAGGAGAGATATCATGTGCTTTTGCAATATCTTTATCAAAAACTTCTATCACTTCGACTTTTGCAAAAGGTTTTGCTATCTTTTTATAGTGTTCAATGAGTCCAGAATAGAGATTATCTTTCCCTTTTTTATCAACAATGATGATATTTATTTTCACTTTTTTAATCCCTGTTTTATTTTCTGAGCTAATTGATGTACAGCCATCGCATAATAAGAACTATGATTATAGCGAGTAATCACGAAAAAGTTTTTAGCCCCATACCAAAGCTCATCATGTGTTTTTTTATTGAGTTTTATAAGTCTCACTTTATTTTTATAATCCCATTTTTCTCTAGGAGTGATCCCCTTAAGTCTATGGCGATGATAGGTATGTTTATACCCTGTCTTATACTTATTGAAGCGGTTACCTTTATATTTCACCCTCGTAGCAACAGGTTCACCTTTTCTCCAACCATTCTTCTTAAAATAGTTTGCAACAGAAGCAATAGCATCATCAGCACCCTGAAGTGTAATACGTCCATCTTTATTGAAGTCTACACCATACGCTTCATAGTTACTTGGCATAAATTGTACAAGCCCTATGGCACCAGCATAAGAACCTTTTACATTCCTAGGATTAAATTTTTCCGTTTTAGAGAGATGTACAAATTTGATTAATTCTTTTTTAAAAAATTTGTTTCTACGATTTTTTTCAAAAGCCAAAGTACTCAAAGTATCAAATACAGGGTATTTCCCGACATTTCCACCATATACTGTCTCTATACCTATAATAGCAGCAATATACTCTTTAGGTACACCATACTTTTTCTCTACTTTATCAAATGTTCTTTGATGTTTTTTTATATAGGCGACACCTTGTTTAACACGACTTGGATTTATTTTAAGCCTAGAGTATCGTTCCCATGGGCCATAAGTATTGTAGTACTTTCTCGTTTTAGCTTTTTGTGCTGCTGTACGTGTGTCTTTTTTAGATTTTTGTTTTTTTCTTGGTATAAATACCCTTAATGCAGATTTTTGAACTTTTACATTAGAAAAAAGTTTGTTAAGATATGAACGTTTAAACCCATACTTTTTAGCCAAAGTATTCATGACAGAAATTGCATTAGGATTTTTAGTATAATTTTTTGCATTCAGTGTCAATAACATTATAAAAAATATAAAAATAATTTTTTTCATCATACTATCCTTGCTTTTTTGATATTGTAACGAATTAAATAAAAAAGGTACAATTATTTGGATAGAACCTTAATAAGCAGTCTTCACAACTTAGACTGCCTTTTGATGAAGTCGTTGAATTTATATACATAGGACAAACCAATTAATAAAAAAATACTCATTATAGGATACGTCTGGCCTGAGCCAAACTCTTCTGCAGCTGGCTCTCACATGATGTCTATCTTACGACTTTTTAAAGCACAAGGTTGGCAAGTGGAGTTTGCTACTCCTGCACAAGAGTCAGAACATGCCATAGACTTAGAAAGTGAGGGTATAAGTTCTAAAAGCATCACCCTTAACTGTGATAGTTTCGATACCTATATAAAAGCCTATCAACCAGACATCGTACTCTTTGACCGTTTTATGATGGAAGAACAGTTTGGATGGAGGGTAGAAAAGAACTGCCCTAATGCACTCAAAATTCTAGACACTGAAGACTTACAATGCCTACGTAATGCCAGACACCAAGCCCATAAGGCTGGACGAACTATGATACAAGAAGATTTGTACTCAGACATTGCCAAACGTGAGATAGCCGCCATTTTACGTTCTGACATCTCTCTCATCATCTCTTCTTATGAAATGGAGTTACTCATAAAGACTTTTAAAGTAAATGCCTCTTTACTTCACCATCTTCCCTTCATAGTAAACTTAGAGAAATGTCCTACAACAACTAAGTCTTTTAAAGAACGACAGCACTTCATGACCATAGGTAACTTTCGTCATGCTCCTAACTGGGATGTCGTCTTGTACCTACAACAAATCTGGCCACGCATACGTAAACAACTACCTCTTGCTGAACTACACATCTACGGTTCATACCCACCACCCAAAGCCACAGCCCTACACAACCCTAAAACGAATTTTCACATCAAAGGGTGGGCAGAAGATACTTTTGAAGTTATGGAAGACTCACGCATCTGTCTAGCTCCCATACGCTTTGGTGCAGGTATTAAAGGAAAACTCTTAGATGCTATGATCATGCAAACACCTAGCATTACTACTTCTATGGGGTCTGAAGGCATGTATAAAGATGAACCATGGGGAGGTGCTGTGGCTGATGATGTTGAGGCATTTGTAGAAGCAGCCGTAAAACTCTATACAGATGAAGAAGCATGGGTAGAAGCACAAAAAAATGGTACTGCTCTTTTGCAGGCACATTACGATGCCAAAAAACTAGGAGCTTGTCTCATAGAAAAGATACTACATATCGAAGAGAATTTAACACAACACAGACTAAACAACTTCACAGGAACCATGCTCAAACACCATAGTATGATGAGCACAAAGTATATGTCTCAGTGGATATCCGAGAAGAATAAGATAAAATAAAATAAAATAAAACTCTACACTAGCCTATTTACTAAGCTTCTTAAAACAACAACGCTTGTATTTATCTCCAGAGCCACAGATACATGCAGCGTTACGTAAAAACTCTACCTTGTCTTCATATATTTCACCATCGACGTACTTCCACATGTCGTTCACCTTTAAAAAAGTAGATTTTTCATGGTGTAAGTGTTGTTTCCCCTCAAAAATATAATAGGCTTTAAATTCTACCATATCCTCTGAAGAGTCCACTATATCAAGGTGTTGCCAAGTACTATTGTCTGCCCAGTCTTGTATAAACTTTAGCTCTTCGTCTGTCCATGTGTGGTCATGGGTAGTGGCTTGCAAGTAGTTCACATCACCCAGACAATACGCAGAGTAACGTGACCTCATCAACTCCAACGCTGTACAAGGTACTTCTAGCACACGTAAAAAAGGTTCACAACATTGTGAGAATGGTTTGGTTGATTTACAATGGCAAGGTTGTTGCATTGGGTTTCCTATATTTTTATTTATTATTTTAGGGGGTTGTCGTATTTGTTTGTATTGAAGTCACAATAATTTTTCAACTTATCTATATCAGGTAAAGGATAACTATCTCCACTTAATAATTTATCATATTTCCAATAGACTTTACTTCTTGCTTTTGTATTAAAATATTTACTTTTTACAGGTGCATCTATTCTTTTATCTACTAATATAGGTTCATTAAATAATTTTGCATAATACATATAATAAGAGGAGCAATGCAAAGGTGCATTCACTACACTATCATGTATCTCCTTAGCCCTCTCAGGATGTTCCAACACCAACTTATACGCCCTAGCAGCCTGCATCGCAATATCTATATGTATCGGATGTTTATCTTTATAGGTCTCATATATCCAACGCTCCACATCATCCCTCACCCCATTGTCATTGATATCTATGCCTAAAAGCGTAGCATTGTTTGCCATAGGGTTTGGCTCGGGTGGCAGTGTATGACCGTTGATGACTTCTTGGGCGTAGATGGTGGTGAATAGTATGAGGGTTAGGATGATATGTTTCAGCATACTAATGATTTCAACTTTTCTACATAAGACTTCAACTCATCTAACTCATTTTGACAAATATCAAAAATCGTTTCAGCATCCAAATCTACATAGTGATGAGAGATAAAATCTCTTGCTTTAATAATGGTACGCCAGTAGTCTTTACTAGCGACTTGTTCGAGTAAAGGCAACTCTCTTTTATAAAGATTTTTGAGTGCTTCACCTATGGACTGGACTCTCATGGAAATAGCATCTAACTTGTCTAAGCCATCATCATTTGCCAAAAAATCATCACCACTTTGAATATCTACAAATCTTCTCTCTATCAGACGGATACTCTCAAGTATAAACTCCAAGAGTTCCAGAGTAGAAGATTTATCCATAAATCACCTCTTTTTGTATCTGCTCGAAAATGGCCCCTTTTGCTTGCTTATGCTTATGCAATAAGTCTATCTTTTTATTATAAAGGTTTTCTAAGTAAACCCATAACCCTGCTATATTTCGAAATGTTTTATGTTTAAACTCTACATAGATGTCTATATCACTCTCATCTGTTGCCACACCGTTTGCATAACTACCAAAAAGCCCTATATTTTCTACATCATATGTTTTTTGGAGGTACGCTTTCTCTTTTGTGAGTGTTTGTACTATCTCATTTTTTGTCATTTATCGTACCTCCTATTATAAAATTTAATTATTTTATTATACATAAATATATTTAATAGAGATAAATTTATATCTTTAGTATTAGACTATCTCTATTCTAATCACCCTTGTGTTAAAATCTCCCCATGAAAAAAGAAACTATTATACAGACACTCAAAGACAACTACAACAGAGACTTACGCAAACAAGTGGTGAAAACCATCATAGCCAATGAAAAGCAGAGTAAGGCTCCTGACTATAAGATTATCAATCAAATCTTCTCTTATGTACTCAAAGAGCTTGAGTGGAAAATGGCTGAGAACACAAAAGAGTGGGACAATACACCTCTTGACATCATGGAAGAGGCATTTCCAAAGTTAGAGAGTACCAAGTGGTTTGAAGAGCAGATACTCACTGCTAAGAAGATGATAGAAATGGAGATGCGTAACTAAGGCATACTACTAAACCCAAAACTCCAACACATCAGGCTTTTTAAACACATAGCCTAAGTGCTCATAGAGTTTTGTGGGGCTTAGTTCTTTACCTACGACATCACCACCCAAAAATTCTGTCTTTTTAAAACTAAACTTTTTAGCATTTGTAGCAAAAATAACTTTTTTAGTAGACTGCAAGGGTGCAACCACATCAAAAAACTCTCCTCGTATATCTTTTTTGATAATACTTTCTATAATACCCACAACATCATCTCTATGGACATAGTTTGTACGACTATCTGAAGTCAGTACTTTACCTGCTGTATACTTGCCTGCTATTCTATCGTACCCCATCAAGCCACCTAAACGGAGAATGACTACATCTTCATCTAGCTTTTGTAACAATGTTTCAGCTTCTACTACCAGTGCTTTGCCATCATAAAAAGAGATAGAACTTAGTAGTATCACTTGTGTCTGATCCGATACAAGAGAAAGCGTTTCTTCCAGCACTTCTAAGTAGTTATCTCGTGGAGGTATAGCAATGACTAGTACATCACAGTCGTACATGCCTGCTTCAGTATTTGCAGAGCTATCACGAGAGAGACAATGCACATCAGCAGAAAATGCACATCAGCAGAAAGTGAAGCTTGTAGTGCTTTACCTACCCAACCACAGCCAAGTATAGAGATAGTTTTCATACGCATCTTACATCCACTGTTGTTCTCTCACCACTACACTCTCTTCATCCTCTTGTAGTGTAAGTTCTCCATCTAAAATATTTGCCTGTAGGTTCATAGCTCGTTTAGCTAGTGCTTCTACATCTCCCTCTATATCAAGAAAAACTACTTTGAGGTTAGAAAAACGTGTGAGTGAAGTCTCTATACTTTTCCACCATGCCGTAGCCATCCCATCTTGATAGGTATAGATGATGACTTCTTCTGAACGTCCACAGGCTTTTTTAATGCGTTTTTCATCTGGCTGTCCTAGGTCTATCCACAGTTCTATGTCACCACCTAAAGACTTCTTCCATAAGTCTGGCTCATCTTCTGCAGAGATACCTTTGGTAAAGACTAACTCTTCACTTGCATTAAGCACAAATGCAATGAGCCTAACCATCAAACGCAGGTCAGTCTCCGATGGGTGCTTCGCCAGTGTTAAATTATGCTCAGCATAATAATGGCTATCCATATTTGCTATGTTTAAGAGTGCTTTGTAGATGGTTGCTTTGGTTGCCATGGTATGCCTTTGATGTAATTCAGTTATTTTAGCATCTTATGGTTTGATTTATAGGTAATTAAAGTAATACAGTGCCAATTGAACCTTAATGTAGTGTCTCAAAAAAAAGTATGATACTATATAGATAGCAGTATATACAACGGAGGAACTACTTATGGCAAAAACAAACTACTCATATGAAAAACGATGTCGAGAACTCGAAAAACAGAAAAAGCAAGAAGAAAAGCGTCAGAAAAAACTTGATAAAAAAAATGAGGATAACAAGGAAGAGAAATAGGTTTATATTATGTAAATCTGCAGAGCCTGTGAGACTCTGTACGATTATTAAGATGTAGATTTGTCTTCTATTATTTTTAGGTTGAGCCAAGATGGTGGATTATAAAAATTGAGATTACTTTCATTCCAGTCACCTTTTTCACTATGGCGAGTGTGCAACTGAGCATTGATCAGAGTGTACTGTAACCCTGTAATGCTACTTATGAGATTTTTACCTTCATTTAACGCTTCTAAAACAGCCTCTTTACTTTTCATACATTTCCTTTAAGCAGCTTTGAAAAAGACCTATTGGTCTCTTTTTGAAACTGTTTAAGCCAAGGACAGAATACACTGTCCATGATGATAGTCTTAAAGACCAGTAACGTTTTCGGCTTGTAAGCCTTTTTCGCCTTCGGTAACTTCAAAAGTTACTTTTTGTCCATCATTAAGAGAAACACGATCATAACCATTATTATTGATATTACGGTAATGTACAAATACATCTTTCCCGCCATTTTCTTGTTCGATAAAACCGAAACCTTTTTCACTGTTAAACCATTTTACTGATCCGTTTACTAATGTTGCCATTGTTATTCCTTTGATTGTTTATACACATCATTACTGAAGTGTTGAAAATATAAAGTGGAGTGTTCTTAGGGAGGATAATACTGCAAACAAAGGTCATTCATAATAGTCACGCCAAAGATGAACTCTAAATCATCTTTCAATACTCGTAGTATAGCAGAATAGGTAAACTATAGCAAACTATGTGTCAAACGAGAAGAGAAGGGGTTTATTTCTTCTCTTTAGGTGATAAAACCCACAGCTCAACTTTTTCAGTATCTCTTTATAGTTTCGTTTTCTTATAAAAGATTCTCTAGAAATATATTTCATTCAGTTTTTTACTATTTTATAAATATCAAGTTATTTTTGATACACTCTCGATAACAAGGAAAAGTAATGTCATTAACTAAAAAAGATATTGAGAATATAGAACAACAACCATTTAAAGAGCCACCATTTATAAATTCCCTTGAAGGACTATTTCAATTTATATCAAAGATACCTTTTGTTAAAAAATATTTTCAAGAATCAATAGGTGGCTTACATGGAAATATTTTTAGACATAGAGATAATAATGAATATGAATTATCTACAGAAGTTGCACTATTTGCACTTGAAAAATATAGAAATAAAAAAAGTCTATGTCTACAAGATATGATTCATCATCATTGGTGGAGTTTTATGCAGCTTGGTGTTGAGAGTGCTACCCATACAGAGAATCAAATGCATAAAGATAAACTCATAGATTTTGCTAATTCTGGTATTGAGCCATTCGAAGGATATAATGTTGCCTATTCATATTTGGAGTTTTCTAAATGGTCATACCTCAATAATGATACTGATACAGCTATAAAATATGTCAAAAAAGCTTTAAAAGCTGATAAAACTTGGGGTGAACCTGATTTTATTTTAGGGTGGTATGCTCTTCTATTTGGCATGGATAATGCAGAATTATATTTAAGTCAAGCAATTGAGAAAGACAAAGGATACTTATTACACATTATTAACAATGACATTTGTCAACAGCATCCAAATATAATCAATAATTTAACATTTAAATATTCTGATGAAAATAAAAATCAATCAGAATAAATTTTAAAACTCATAAAACTATTACTTATTTTTTAGAGCCAAAACCCACAACTCAACCTTCTCTTTATCTCTAGCATCTCTACGTTTTGTTCTGCGTGACGATGCTCTTACATCTCTTTTTAAATGTAACTCTTTTCTAAAACGGTTGTTTTTCTGTAGTTCTTCTATGATGGGGTGTGTACTTTCTTCATCTACTACTTGAGCAAGGTTAGAGAAGATGAGTACTACTTTCCCCTCAGGTGCAAGGTGTTTTTGAGCTTGTTCAAAAAACCGTGGGAAGAGTTCTTCTTCGTAGTACATGGCTTTGTCTATACCCTCTTCTAGGTCATGCTTAGCCAGTAACCAAGGAGGGTTAAAGACGATGACATCTGCTTTTACATCACAGTTGTCAAATAACTCTCCATGGTTGAGTGTTATCTTCTCTTCGTAGCCTAACCTTTTACTCTCTTCAGCTACACCGATAATGGCATTTTTGTTGGTGTCTGTGGCGAAGATGTTTTCAAAACCATTTTGGATGAGTTGGAAGGAGAGTACTCCAGAGCCTACACCGATGTCTATGGCATTTGTTTTTGCTCCGTCATAGCGTTTTAACCATTTGTCAAAGAGCTTTAAGTGGTCAAAACGTGTTGGGAAGTACGTACCGTAGTAAGGGTGCAGTGTGATGTCTAGCGTTTTTACTTCAAGCCCTTTTTCGTACCACTGCCAAGAACTGTTCATACCTTGTACTTCTGGAAAAGGCACATAAAAGTCTGCTACATCAGGATATAGTATTTCTAACCATCCAAAATCAGGGGCTTTCTTAACGAGGAGTTTGTTCTTTTCTACTTTGAGTAGTAGTCTATGTGATGCTTTTCTAAATGCTGCACGGTAGTCACGCTGTCCTTGAAAGCTTTTGTCTTGGTGTTTCACTAATAGTTGTTTTCTTAGCTCATTTAAAACCTGTAACCCATTACTGTAAAACTCTTCTACAAGTACATATTTGCCATCTATCATCTCTTTGACTGTTGCTTCTGTGTCCATCTTACGGTAAAAGCCTATGACTTCTACTTTCTCTGTGATAATGTCTGGTCTGTTTGCTTGCATTGTTGTTGAATCTTTGTTCATGGTATTACTTCCTTTATTTATGCCGTCTTAATGTAGAATTATATAGTAAAGCTACGATAATAAGGTTACACCTATTTTTAGAGGTTCCCTATAACCTAAATTCAGTATACTACTCCCATGAAAAATTTAGACTTAATGGTAAAAACGGGGGTCTGAATTATTATCTTTTCTTATCTCTAACCAAATAATCATCTACCATTTTCAACTTCAAAG